>VFQN01002225.1_pt1 | contig 30521 bp, 31 predicted proteins | sample 3512371 | NCBI WGS metagenome assembly VFQN01 (sample SAMN10412370, study PRJNA504923) | tailings metagenome | isolation source: Replicate 2 from Balatoc abandoned mine | place: Philippines: Itogon, Benguet | collected 2017-08-28 | reverse complement strand
TGGTCAACGGCGCCGCGCGCGGCGATCTCTCGAGCGAGAAGGTCTATGTGAAGCTCCAGCGTATGACCTGCCCTCAGGCCAACGGGCGCTATGCGGTCTCCGACGTCAAGGGGTTCATCAGCTTCGGCGGCAAGACGGGCGTGAGGGGGAGGGTGGTCAGCCGCGAAGGCGGACTTGCGACGCAAGCCTTCTTCGCGGGGCTTGTGAGTGGTGTCGGCAACGCCTTCCAGGGTGCCAATCAGATCCCGCGTATCGCACAGGATCCTGTGCTCCCGTCCGCCTCCGATGTCGGCATTCAGGCGATCGGCGGCGGCGCAGCGAACGCGGGCAATACCCTGTCGCAATATCTGATCGAGCGCGCTGAGCAATATCAGCCTGTGATCGAGATGCCGACCGGCATCGAGGTCGAGATCGTCTTCCTCGAAGGCGTCTTCATCCAGAACTGATCACGCCCGCGCTGTGCGGAGTGAAGGAGTTTGTTCATGTTCAACACCACCAATGTCGCGATCGCATCGATGTCGCTCCTGCTTGGCGCAAGTGCCGTGGGTAGCTCTCCTGATGTCGCATCGCTCCTCAAGACGCGGTTGCCCAAGACCGAGGTCACGGCTGTCGATTGCGGCCGCATTGCCGGATTGTGCGAGGTGACCGCCAAGGACAATCTCTTCTACGTCGATGCCAGTGCCCGCTATCTTATCATTGGTCGGGTCTATGACATGGAGACCCGGCAGGATCTGACGGCCGCGCGCCTACTCGAACTCAATCCCGACATGCTGGTCGGCGGTGCGGCCAAGGCCAACGCGCTGGCCAATGCAGGCGGGGGCGATCCCGCCGGGGGCGGTCGCGGAAGTCGCAGCGAACTCACTGTCGCTCAGGCGCCGGCTCCAAAGGTCGATCTGTCAGGGCTCTCCGATGCGGGCGCGATCGTGTGGGGAAAAGGAGCACAGAAGGTCACCGTCTTCTCGGATTTCCAGTGCGGCTATTGCCGGGCACTGAGCCGCGAGCTCGAGCAGATGAACGTCACGGTGATCGAGCGCCCTATCTCGGTGCTTGGCAGCCGCGACATCGCCGACCGCGTTCTGTGCGCCAGCGACCAGCGCGAAGCGGTGCGCGCCGCCTATGCACAGATGCCCGTCAAGGCAGCCACCTGCGACACGCGCGGCCTCGACGAGAACGAGGCTTTCGCGCGCAAGCATGGCTTCTCCGGCACGCCGGTGATCGTGAGGTCCGATGGCGCTGTTCTCGAAGGATACCGACCCAAGGCGGCCCTGATCGCCTGGCTGAAGGGAGCATGACATGAAGCGTAAGTCTCCGCCCGAGGTGATCTGTTTGCCCCACGGCTCTGCAGCCAACTGGCGACCGCCACTGACGGGACGGCGTATCGCTGCGATCGGGGGCGGGCTGCTATTCCTCGCTGGCTGCACGACGTTCGGAACGAACATCAATGGGAACTTCAATTGCGGTCCCGCAGGTGAAGGTTCGTGCTCGCCTGCTACCGTCATCGACGATCGTGCGCTTGCAGAGATCACTGGCGATGCCAGCTATGTCCCTGCAGGGCCTTACCGTGCACCCGTCCGCGAGATGCAGCCCGGCACGGTGGCTCTCGCCGCAGCGCCTCAAACCGTTGTGGTGCCCGGACAACAGAAGGTGTTGCGGATCGTGTTCCCGGCGCACGTGGATCGGGCAGGGCGCTACCACGAGACCAGTGTCGTCAATGCAGTGGTGGACAACGGCGCCTGGATGCAGGCGAGCGCCTCGCATGGCGCATCGCTCGCACAGACCGTTAACCTGACGGTCAATCCCGAGATCCTCTCGCAGCTCGGCGAGGAGGTTGTGACCTCCGAGCCAGGTGCGGGCGAAAGCACGGCCCGGATCGGGCTCAACGATCCCCGCCATCCTTCTCCTGAGGCCGTCGCAGCTGCGCGGGCACGTGCAGTTGCCAAGGCGTCGAACAGTGCCTCAGTCGCGGATAGCGCCACCGCCAGCGGGCCGAAGCCTTTCAATCCGGTCGTGGAGCAATAGATCATGGCTACTGCGTCTCAGCCTTCCAAGAAGAGCTGGCTTGCCCGTGTTTTCGGGGACCAGCTTGCTCCTGACGAGGGGACCCCCGGCCACGGCGCTCCGATGCTCGCGCAGTGGCTCCCCTACCGCAGCTTCGATCCAAAGACCGAGATCTTCTACCAGACCGATTCAATTGCATTTGCCCTCGAGGTGGCTCCGCTTGTCGGCGCCGACGAACGCACCGGCGAGATCCTCGCGCAATTCCTGTCCGAGGCGATGCCACCTTGCTCGCGGTTGCAAATCCTCTCGTTCCAGAGCCCGCGGGTGGGTCAGACGATCGCGCGCTATGCCCTGCCGCGCTACGCCGCCGGCGGCGTGCACAAGAAGATCGCCGAGCACCGCTCGCGGATGCTGGGGCATGGGGCTTGGAACTCGCTTGCGCAGGATGGCCCCTTTCATGTTCGGCAGCACCGCTGCGTTCTCTCCGTCTCCTTCAAGCTGGGGAAGGGCAGCATCGAGGAACTCATCACCGTTCGCGACTCGATCACCTCGCTGTTGCAATCAATCAATGTCGATGTGAGCCGCTACTCGCCGGTCGCGCTGATCGCGCTGATCGACGACCTTACGGCGCCCGCCTTCGACGTGTCCGATCACGTCGAGGATTATTGTGAGCTCGATCCGATCGCCGACCAGTGCGTTCGGCGCGATGTCCAGACGGTGGTCCAGGCGGACCGCATTCTCGTTTCCTGCGAGCCGCTACGTGCGGTGACGACATTGGGCGGGGACACCGAGTTCGAGGAGATCAGGCCCGACACCTTCGACTACCGGTTCTTCTCGGTCCGCAACCTGCCGACGCGTTGGGCGCCCTGGGACTGCCAGAAGGTCATCGGCGACATGTTCGCCGACAAGCTGCGCCCTGGCTGCCCGACCATGACGAGCCTGTGCATCGTCTACCAGGATGAGGAAGCGGCCAGCTCCAAGGCTGGCTACAAGTTCATGCGGACCTCGAGCCTTGCCGATACGCCCTCGGCGCGGCTGCTGCCGCAACTGAAGGACCAGAGCCGCGAATGGGAGCACGTCCAGCAGGAACTGCGCCTGGGGCGCAAGCTGGTGCAGGTCTACTACACGGTCGGCATCATGAGCCCCAAGGGGAAGGGCGATGCAAACGAGCGCACCATCAAGTCGATCTACAAGGCGGCCGGTTGGGACCTGCTCGACGAACGCTTCCTCCAGATCATGGCCTTCATGTCGTGCCTGCCGATGACGCTGGGCAACGGGCTCGATGTCGATCTCAAGCGCATGAAGCGGCTGCGGACCATGCTCACCACAACCGCTGCCAACCTTGCCCCGCTGCAAGGCGAGTTCCTCGGAGGCGCCAAGCCTCACCTGATGTTTATCGGACGGCGAGGGCAGCCCTTCTTCTGGTCACCCTTCGAGAACAGCGCCGGCAACCACAACGTGGCTGTCTTCGGCAAGTCGGGGTCCGGCAAGTCTGTCGCGCTCCAGGAGCTCTGTGCTGCCTTTGCCGGGATCGGAGCACGGATCATCGTGATCGATGACGGGCGTTCGTTTGAACACATGGCCAAGATGCTGGGCGGGAAATTCGTCGAGTTCCGGCTGCGCGACGGCTTCAGCCTCAACCCCTTCTCGATGATCGATGCCTCTCTCATCGAAAGCGACGAGGATTATCTTGTTGATGCGCTTGCGATGCTCAAGTCGATCATCGGTCAGATGGCCCGGCATGTCGATCATCTCAGTGATACCGAGCGCGGCCTCATCGACAATGCGGTGGGGCAAGCCTGGCATGCCAAGGGCCGCGAAGGCTCGATCGATGACGTGATCGAAGTGCTGGTGGCCCATGGAACCCTCGCGGCCGAGGATCTGGCGACCGCGATGTTCCCATTTTCTTCGAAGGGCACCTACGGTCGGTTCTTCATGGGCGAGGCGACGGTCGACATGTCGTCCGACTTCACCGTCTTCGAGCTCTCCGACCTGTCGAGCCGCGAAGAGTTGCGCTCGGTCGTTCTCACCGCGATCATGTTCCTGTCCTCGCAGAGCATGCGCAAGATCGACCGCACCATCCCCAAGGCTCTGCTGATCGACGAAGCCTGGCAGATGCTGCGTGGTGGATCGATGGCCGATTTCGTCGAGACCTACAGCCGCACCTGCCGCAAATACGGGGCCTCGCTCATCACCGCGACCCAGTCACTCAACGACTACTACAAGTCGGAAGGCTCGCTTGCCGCGCTCGAAAACTCCGACTGGTCGGTGATCCTCCAGCAGAAGCCCGAGACAATCGCCGATTTCCAGAAGCATGGCCGCTTTGACATGGACTCCTATACCGAGGCGCTCCTTCGGTCCCTGAAGCGCAGCGGCACCGATTACTCCGATGTGATGATCAAGGGGCCCGACACGCTGGCGGTCGGCCGCCTCGTGCTCGATCCCTATTCGGCAACGCTCTATTCGTCTTCGCCCGCCGTGTTCGGCCGCATCGAGCGGCTCATGGAAGAGGGCTTCACGATGGATGAGGCGATCGAGATGGTCGCTTTCCCCCATCTGGAGCGCGAGATGATGCGGGAGGCGGCGGAATGAACGCGCTCCTTCCCGTCCGTTTTCCGAGGGCCTCGCGCGGCGGCGGTGCGGGGATCATTCCCTTGGCGGTCGAGCCTGTAAGCAGACATCGTACCGCCGCCACAGGCGGCTTGGCCCTACGGGAAGTCGTCGCGGAGCTGTGCTATTTCACCCTTCGCCTGTCCGGGTGGTTGGCGCTGACCCTGCTCTCCACGTTCGGGCTCTACGCGGTCTTCTTCATGGCGCTTGGCGCGTTTTCGGCCGAAGGCTTCTTCGCCCATCTCGCCAATCTCGCCGTGCGCTTTGGCGAAGCCGAACCTGCCCGTCAGGTGATCTTTGTCCGCCAGCTCGCGGTCGTAACCATCATCCTGTTCCTTGGTGTCAGCGCGGCCCGATACCGCTCGCTGGCAGCCGTATTCTCAGCCGCTTCGGCTGCGCGAAAGGATTGACCATGTCCGAACAGCTTACGCTCATTCCGCCAGCGGCAGATCCGGTTCATCCGATCCACTCCGCTTTCGCGCAAAACGCCGATGCCGGCCGCGAAGCCGATACCGGTGGGGCCGCAGCGCCAATGGCCCCCTCGAAGACCACACGCCCGGCTCAGCGCCGTAAGGGGCTGCCACCCACGGCATTCCTGTTTGCGGGGCTCGCCGTCGCGGCCCTCCTGTGGGGTGCCTGGGTCACCAAGAACATCCTCGATCCTGCCGTGGTCAAGGCGCCCATCGCCAGCGTCAGGCTCGAACAGATCATCGGGGAGTATGTCCAGGCTCAGGCGCGGAGCAATACCCCGCCCGAGATCGTCACACAGCAGACCCAGGCCTTCATGGCCGCGCTCGGCGAGGAGCTGAAGGCGCGCGGTGCAGACGGCACGACGGTGATGGTCGGCGAAGCAGTGCTCTCGCAGAACGTGCCCGATATCACGGCCGAGGTGCGCAATGCGATCTATGCCAAGGTGCCGCCGCCTGCAGCGCGCGCCGCCGCGGCACCGCCGCCGTCCTTTGCACCGCCACAGCAGATTCCCGCTGGCCCGGGCCCCATGCCCGCAATGGGTCAATAGGCCGGGAAGGGGAGGGCCGCCGTCATGCGCAATTCGCCAATGTCACCCCTGTGTGGATCGGTGCTGGTTGCGGCCCTCTTCGCATCATGCCTTCTGTCAGCGTGCAGCAAGGCTGAGGAGGCGCCCGAAGAACGCGACCCCAATGCGACCACGATGCGGATGGTCGGGCCGGACGGCGAAGAGGTGACTGCCGATATCGTCGAGACCGACAAGGGTATGAAGATGCGGGTGCGGGACGCTGACGGCAAGGAGTCCTCGATCGAGATGGAAATGCCCGAGGGCTTCCGCGCACCTCGCTCGGGCCAGTCCAGTGGCCGTGAGGATAGCTTCTCCGATTTCGACCGCCGGTTCGATGAACGCAGCGAGCAGTTCCGCAAGCGGTTCGACGAGCGCGTCGATGAGTTCGACCGGCGCTTCATGGAGCGGCAGGAGGCCTTCGATCGCCGATTTGAAGAGGATCAGCGCAGGATGGATGAGCGGATGCGGCCGCTGGATCGTGCCGCGTCGCCGCGCCCCCCTGCCGCGCCTTCGCCCTCTCCCGCTGCCGATGGCGACGCTGTTGGTGACAGCAGCCTGCTCGTGGATGAAGACCGGTGAGCGCTCCCGCTTCATCCCGCCGTCCTTCGGTCTTGGCGCGCTGGGCGATGATCGGCGTGCTGGCGGCAGGCATCGCCTCGCACAATGCGATCGCGGCATGGCAGGACAGTCATTCCTTCATGATCAATGCCAGCGACAGCCTGCCCAATTGGGCGTTCTTCGTCAGCGCGGGCAAACAGCCGGCGAAGGGCGACTATGTCTTCTTCGTCCCGCCGCCCGGTGAGCTCGTCAATCGGCATTTCGGCCCCGATCAGGGTCCGTTCGGCAAGCAGGTGATCGGCATGCCCGGCGCACTGGTCGAGCATCGCGGCGAGTTCGTCTACGTCGACGGTGTAAAGGTTGCGCGCATCAAGCCGCGCACCCGGCTTGGTGAGCCGCTGCATCCTGGCCCGACCGGGATCGTGCCGCGTGACTGTTTCTACGTTGGCACCGATCATCCCGACGGGTTCGACAGCCGCTACGCTGAGATCGGCTTTGCCTGCCGCAAGGCGATTCTCGGCACCGGGACACCCATCCTGTGAGGGTCTGGCCAATCCTTGCCACGGGCTTTACGCTCCTGAGCCTGACGACGGTAGCGCCGCTCGTCTCGATGGCGCTGGCGCGGAATCACGGTGTCATGGGCCAGACCTGGCCGATTGCCGAGCCTGATTTGCTCACAACGATCGATGCGAAGCTGAAGACGCTTGAGGGCAACGGAAGCATCGAGCGCATGCAGCGCGAGCTGGTCGACAAGACCGAGCACCGCGTGCGTAATCCGATCCCTGTTGCGGGTATCTCCACGGCGCAGAAGGACCGGCGCTGGATGTTCGACCCGTCGATCGTGGTTGAGAACGACATCCGCGATCAGAAGGGCAACGTGATCGCGGCGCGCGGCGCGCGGGTCAATCCGCTCGCGCTGATCGACATGCCAACCGATCTTGTGTTCGTCGACGGGCGCGACCCCGACCAGCTCGCCTGGGCGACGAAGAACTGGGCGAGTGAGAAGGCCAAGATCATCTTTGTGTCGGGCTCGCCCTTCGACCGGATGAGTGAATATCAGCGTCGGTTCTTCTTCGACCAGCACGGCAAGCTCACCAGCCATTTCGGGATTGCGCATGTGCCCGCTGTGGTCGCGCAGAAGGGCCAATTGCTCGAGGTGCGGGAGATAGTCCTGCCAGCAAAGGGGGCAAGCTGATGCGCTTCGTCATCAGAACATCCAACAAGGACCCGCTTATTCTCTACAGTGCGGCGATCGGGTTTGCTTTGCTGGGAGCCGTCCTTGCAAACCTCTTTCCTCCCGCACGTGGCTGGATTCTCGACCTTGTTGTGATTGCGCTTTTTCTCGCGGCCAGCACGTGCATGGCGTTGTTGTTCCTGTGCCTCTTGGTCATCGCCTTCGGGCGGTCGCCTGAAGCTTCACCAGCCATGTCCGAGGAGGAGCCACCATGCTGACCCCCCTCGACTGGCTCAAAACCCCGATGGCCGCGCCGGAGACGCGCGCGCTCAAGGCCATGCGCCGCGCGATTATCGTGGTGAGCTTTGTAATTGTCGTCTCGCTCGTCGCCATCGATCCCCTGCGGGCGGCGATCGGGATCGGCGCGGGCGCGGTCGTGGCAGGGCTTCTCCTGGTCCTCGCCGCGCTCGTGCCTGTCTATCTGGTGATCAAGACCCGCGCCGATGATGCGCATCTTTCCGCGCTTCTTGCGGAGACTGACCAATGATCCGCCATCTGCTCTTCACTCTCGCCGCGCTTTCCGCCCTCGCGCTTTCGCCCGTCAGCGCCTCGGCGCAGACACCGCCGTCGAAGTGCACCGGCAAATTCGTCAACCCGGTGACCGATATCTGCTGGAGCTGCATTTTCCCGATCTCGCTGGGCGGTGCGAAGCTCTGGCCTGGGCGGCCCGACACCAACAATCCAGATTTTCCGATCTGTGCCTGCGGCACGCCGATCCCGCGCATCGGCCTTGCGGTCGGCTTCTGGGAACCGGCGCGGATGGTCGATGTGACAACCAAGCCCTGGTGCTTCCCCAACCTTGGCGGGTTGAAGCTCGATCCGGGCTTCGACATCGGCCGCGGCCAGGTGACACCGCCGCAGATGGGGGGAGGGCGCACCGCCAACACTGCGAACTACCACGCGCACTACTACGTTTATCCGCTGCTCTACTGGATGGAGATCCTGACCGATTTTCTCTGCTTCGAGAGCGCGAGCTTCGACATCGCGTACATCACCGAAATCGATCCGCTGTGGAATGACGATACGCTGACGACGCTGATCAACCCCGAGGTTGCGCTCTTCGCCAACCCGATTGCAGTTGCCGCCTGTGCGGGCGACTGTGCGGCGGCGACCGCCCGGCTGCCGCTTGACGAGCTCTTCTGGTGCGATGGCTGCAACGGATCGATGTTCCCGATGAATGGCAACATCGCGGCGCACAATTCGCCGGTCCAGTCCTCGCGCCTCGCGGCCGAACGGCTGCTCTTCAAGATGCACCGTCAGGGGCTTGCCTTCGGCACGGCGGGTTCGCGTGCGCTTTGCGGCAAGTACATCATGCCGATCCTCAAGAAGTCGCAATACCGCATCCAGATGACCAACCCGATCGCGACGGTGAGCGGCAAATACGCCTGCTCACCCATCGGGGCCTCGACCATGCCGCCGGATGCCGGTCGGAGCTATCCGGTGGGCGGCGAGGACTTCGGCTATCTTCTGTGGCGCAAGCGCAATTGCTGCATGCTGTGAGGGGGACGAGATGAACCGCAAACTTCTCATGACCCTTGCGCTGATCGGCGCCTTCGCCGGCGTAGGGGCGGCGCTCGCCCAGACGGTCGATGGCCTCGACCTCGATGCGATCCGCGCCCGTGCCGCAGCCCAGAGCGAGGATGCGGCTATCCTCTCGGCCGAGGTCGCGCGGCGGGTGGAAGAGTACCGTCCCGACGCCGAAGCGCTCGATGCCGCGGCCCGGCAGAAGGTGCAGGGGCTCGATCCCGCCACGCTGTCCAAGGGACCAGCTGGCGCGGTCGATTTCGACGAGATGATTGCTGCTGCCTCAGGGAACCTCAAGGACAATCGCGGAAGCGCGCCGCAGTTCATGGTCTTTGTGAGCCTCTCCATGCCGGAGGAATCGCTGAAGACGATCATCGACCAGACGTCCGCCGCTGGCGGGTTCGTGGTGTTCAGGGGCTTTCCCAACAACTCGGTCAAGCAGTTCGTCGCCGGCATGAGCAAGGTCGTCAGCAATGACGATCAGTTCGCCTCGATCGGCGTCGATCCCCGGCTGTTTCGTGCATTTGGCGTGCAGGCGGTGCCGACCTATGTTGCTGTGTCTAGCGACTTCACCCCCTGCGATGGCCTCAGGTGCACCACCACGCCTCCGCCATTTGACAGCATCAGTGGCAACGTCACCGTGCGCTATGCGCTCGAGACCTTCGCAGAGGACAACGGACCCGGTGCGCTGGTCGCGCGCACTGCGCTCGGCAACATCAGGGCCGCGAAGTGAGGCGGGCGCTTGCCTCGATCCTGGCCGGGGCCGCTTGTCTGTCAATGGCGCTGCCTGCTCCGGTTCTGGCGCAGGCAACGCAGCCTGCGCCTGGCGGCGGCTTTTACGATTTCGACGACTACACCTACTTCCCGCAGCCGCAACAGCAGCCTCAACCTCAACAGCGCCTCGAACCCATTATCCCGACGCTGCCTGATGATCCGATCACACCGGTTGTGCCCGTGGTGCCGCAGCCGCCACAAACCCCCACGCCCACTCCCACGCCTACACCCTCTCCCGCGCCATCACCGGGCAATCCGCCGCCCGCTGGCGGCGGCGGGGGAGGGCCGGTCCCTGTGGCGCCCTATGTCCCCGGCGGGCCCCTGGTCTTCCCCAAGGGAGACATCAATGCCGCGAAGGCGGACGGGAAGGCCTTCGTCACTGATGCGCGCGGAGCCAACGGTCAGATCGCGACATCAACCAATCTCACGGGCACTATTCCCGGCTACACGGGCCAGACGCTCCCCATGGAAGCGCTTGCAGATGATCCGGACGCGCTGACTGCGCAAGGCGCGAGCGGCGCGCTCAGCAATGATGCGTGGCGCTTGGTGACCAATCCGGATCGTACTGTCGTCACGCTCGATCCCGATGGCCTGCTGCGTGCGCAGACGGTCGCCGAAGATCCCGATGCCTATCTGGCAGGCTCAAGCCTTGGTGCAAGCAATGGTCAATGCGCGCCGCTCCCGCCGAGCGGGGCAGGCACGGAGTATTACGAGGCGACCTGCGAGGAGGGCGCTCAGCTGATCGATGAGGCGCGCACCTGCCGCGTCCCTCTGGTGATCGAGACCGCAGGTTCGCAGCATTGGGAATACAGCTGCTATTCGGACGAGCCGCAGCCCGGTCATGCGGGCGTTTGCTCTAACGTGCAGGGCGCGCTGCAATCGGGTGGCTGCACGCTGATCGACCGCGAGAGGGTAGGGTTTTCCTGCCTCCAATGGGTCTATCCGCCTTCGGGTGGTCGCCCATGGTGCGCAGAGCCCGGCGAACCGCTTTATCGCGAGGTCTGGGCCTGTCCCGCGCAGCTTCCGGGCGTTCGGGGCGGCTTCCTGCGGAACACCACGCGGATCGTGAGCGAGACCCGCAACGAAGGCCAGTGCCAGGCGGCGACCGAAGGGCTGACCTGCACCCAATCAGGTGAGGTGTGCACCGGTCAGCCCGAGACGCGCACGATCAATGGCCTTGCCGTGACGCGCTCGTGCTGGGAATGGGAGCGCACCTATCAGTGTTCGGGCACCACGCAGGCGACCGATTGCAGCGATATCGCCGGCAATCCGCAATGCACGTTCGTGCGTGACGAATGCCTCGACGATCCTCAGGTCGGTGCCTGTCAGCTGACCACCAAGGTCTATCGCTGCCCGATCCCGGGCGGCGGGACCAACGATCCGGCGCAGTACATCTGCGGTGACGATGTCTATTGCATCGATGGCGAGTGCGAGCCGATCGAGCGCGAGGCTTCGACCGAATTCAAGGATGCGCTTGTCGGTCTCCACACCCTCGGGCAGGCCAACGCCGAGTTCAACGAGGCGGATCTGACGCTGTTCGCGGGTTCGCGCGAGACCTGTTCGAAGAAGGTCTTCGGCCTGTCGAATTGCTGTTCGGGCAAGGGCGTGCCGTTGCTTACCCCGTTCCTGTGCAACGCGGCCGAGCGTGAGCTCGACAAGAAGGACGACAAGGGCCTGTGCCACCGGGTCGGTTCCTATTGCTCGAGCCGTGTGCTGGGCGTCTGTACGACGCGCAGGGATGCCTATTGCTGCTTCGAGTCCAAGCTGAGCCGCATCCTTCAGCAGCAGGGCCGTCAGCAGATCAACAAGCCGTGGGGCGCGCCGAAAAGCGAGACCTGCAAAGGGTTCACGCTCGACGAGTTCTCACGTCTCGACCTCTCGGTGATGAATTTCTCCGAGGTCTACGCCGACTTCATCGACGCTGCCAAACTCCCTGATGAATTGGACACGTCACAGCAAATCCAGCAACGCATAGAGGACTACTTGCAGCAGCATGGACCAAATTAATGGAAACGATAACACCGCTCTCAAGCGGACGTGCATTGCCCGACCTCAGCGTGGTCGAGTTTGCGATCATGATCGCCTTGATGCGGCTTGGCCCGCAGCCGGCACCCTTGCTGCTGCCGACGTTATCGGATTGGTTCGGCTATGCTATTTCGCTCGGCGATATTCGCCCGGCGCTTCGACGGCTCGAGCATCAGGGGTATTTAACGACGCTCGAGGACGGGTCACTGCGCACGCGGCGCGCCTCAGCCGAGCCGGTGGCCCTGTCATTCACCGCGCTCATCCGAATCGTGGGCAGCGAATTTGGCCGCGCGTTGAAGAAGGCCGATCCGCCGCTTCTGGCGCACATCATGAAGAAATCGGTGGAGGACGAGGCGGTCGCCGCCGAGGAGGCGCGGCGAAAGCGCGTGGGCAAGCCGAACCTTACCGACGCGCAGCGCGAGGATATCCGCGTGGCCGCGCGCAAGGAAGCGCGCGAAGCGCGGCTCAAGTCCGCCGAGGCGGATGCCGGGGCTGTGAAGCCCAAACCGCCAACGCGCAAAGCGAAGGGCAAGGGGCACGAGGCCTCGGACGACAGCAGCAAGGAGTGAGGCAATGACGCGGATATGGGGTGCTGTGCTGAGCGCAGCCATGTTGAGTGCGGCGCTCGCGCCGAGCATTGCGGCAGCGCAGCAGAGCGAGGAGGGCGATGATGGCCTGATCCGTGTTCAGCAGGGTGATGACTTCTATTGCCGCGAACGCAACCTCGGGCAGTGGTTCTACTGCGAAAAGCCCAAACCCGATCCTGAGACCGCCGCCCAGGCTCAGTCCAGCATTCCGGCCGCAGTACGCCTCAAGGCGATCAGCGAAAAGCTGGAGGAGCTGAAGGCGAGGGCGATCCTCGAGCCGACCACTCAGAACGTGCAGGCCTATATTTCCTACCAGCGCGAGCAGCTCGACCGCGCTTCCGATTTTGCCGACGTTTGGCGCCGCGCTATCTGGCAGAACCCCGAGCTCGATTACACGCTTCAGCGCCCGATCAACGCACTCGGCAAGAAGACCTGGACTACCCAGCGCACCGCCCAGCGCGATGCCGCGCTCGCCGCCATCAGCCAGCGCTACGGGGTTTTCTATTTCTACTCCTCTGGCTGCGCGGCCTGTGAGGTGTTCTCTCCGATCATCAGGGGCGTCTCAGACCGCTTCGGAATGACCGTCATGGCGGTGTCGATCGACGGTGGCCCCAATGCTGCCTTTCCCAACTACCTGATCGACACGGGCCAGTTCCAGGCAATGGGCATGGCCGGCAAGCAGGTGCCTGCGCTGGTACTGTTCGACACCGTGACCAAGCAGCCGATGCCGATCGGCTACGGCGTGATGGCGGCCGACGATGTCATGGACCGCATTTTCACCCTCACCAACACCGAGCCGGGGAGTGACTTCTGATGAGCAAATCTCGCCAATCCTTCTGGGCTCGTGGTTTTCGCATCACCGGAAGCTCGCTCACCTGTCTTGCTGCCGTCAGCCTCGCGGCATCGCCGGCGATGGCCAGCGTCGAGGGGGAGATGAACTCCTATTTCAACTCGTCTGGAGCAGCTGCCAATGTCACCGGCCCCTCGGCCTTCGACGGGCAGGCGGCGGGCTATTATTCGGGCGGGAGCCTGTGGACGCGGTTTCCGACCAAACAGATCAACCCGGTCAACCTGCAGCTGCCGCGCGCGAGCGGCGGGTGTGGCGGGATCGACCTTTTCGGCGGTTCCTTCAGCTTCATCAACACCGATGAGATCGTCGCGACCCTGAAGGCGACCGCCAACAATGCGATCGGCTTCGCCTTCCAGCTCGCGATCGATTCCATCTCCGCGCAGATCGGCGGGGTGATGAAGGACATGAGCCACAAGATCCAGCAGATGAACGAGTTCAACATGAACTCGTGCCAGTTTGCGCAAGAGGCAGTCGGCGCGATCTGGCCGAAGATGGACGGCGCAAGCCAGACGATCTGCCAAAATCTTGGGCGCAGCTCGGGTTTGTTCTCGGATGAGGCGAAGGCGCGACACGAATGCCAGAACCAAGGCGCGCGTAATTCGGCCATCAACGGCAGCACCGACCCGCAGGCCGCGCTCGCCAAAAGCAAGAATTACACCTGGAACGCGCTGATGAGCAACTCGGCGACCAGGCCCGACGAGGACTACGCCGAGTGGCTGATGACGATGGTCGGGACGGTGATCTACATCAAGCCCGAGACTGACAGCACCGACGGGCGGTTCCGCTTCATCGCTCCGGCGAGCTGGGACACCTATACTGCCCTGCTCGACGGAACCTCGGTCGCACCAGCACAGATCTACCGCTGCAACGGTTCGCGCGGGGCCGATGAATGTCTCGACCCGCAGCCGAGGCCGCTGAGCATCAGCCCGAACTCTGCCTACAAGGCGCGGGTCAAGGCAATGATGGAAAGCATCGCCCAAAAGATCCGCATCAATGACACCCTGTCGAACGATGAGGTCAATCTACTCGGAATGTCGTCGATTCCGCTCTACAAGATCCTGGTCGTCAATGCCGCCTCACAATTTGGTCTCGGAGCGGGCGAGCTTGATTCCCTTGCCGAGATTGTCGCCGTCGAAGTGCTTCTCGGGAACATCGACCGCATGCTCGATGACGTCGCGCGTTCGCAGATCGGGTTCGATGCTCCCGAGCAGAAGAACTTCGATGACTGGCGCAGGCAGGTGCAGGATGTCCGCATCAATCTGAATGCCAAGCGCGCCGAGATGTCGGGCAAGCTGAGCGATACCTACCAGATCATCCGGCGCACCCAGCTCCTCGAGGCATCGCTCAAGAACACCATGAGCCCGCAGATCTCGGCGTCGCTCCGGTTTGGCCGTGGACTTTCGGCTCAGGGGATCAGGTAAGGCCCCGCGCTCGCGGGATTGAGGGAAGGGCGTAGGCAATGCTTGAGGTCTTCACGGTCGGCGGCGGCGAGTACATCGTCAATGTCCTCAATGCCGTCGCGGCATGGTCAGGGGGAGGGGGCTTTCGCTCCATGCTCCAGGTCGTCTTCGTGATGGGCCTGATCTACTCGCTTCTGGTGCTCGCCTTCAATTTCGACTGGCGCGCCTGGATGAACTGGTTTCTCCAGGCGACCGCCATCTACATGATGCTGCTCGTGCCCACGGTGACGATCAAGGTCACCGATCGGATCGATCCCGGTCTTGCGCCTGCCACGGTCGCCAACGTCCCCTTGGGGTTAGGGGTTATGGCATCCTTCACCAGCCAGTTCGGCGACTGGATGACCCGCACGGCCGAGACCGTGTTTGTCATGCCCGATGCGCTGAAGATGACCAACAATGGCATCATCTATGGTGCGCGGCTGCTCGAGAAGGCGCAGACCTTCCAGATCACCGATCCCGTCTTCCGCGCCAATCTCGACGAGCACTTCAAGCAGTGTGTCTTCTATGACGTCCTGCTTGGCTTTACTCCGATGGAGACGCTGACGAACAGCAACAACCTTTGGCGCGATATCGGGCCCGGCAGTCCGGCGCGGGCCCAGAAATTTATGACCCGCAGTGGTACCGGCGTGACCTCGTCCATCGTTCGCTGCAACACCGCCTATTCAACGCTTGACGCGCAATGGACCGCGGAAATCGATGCCGATCTGCCCCTGTTCGCCAAGGGCGCCTATCCCGACTTGCTCGACACTATCGCCGCGCAGCGCCTGAGGAACGACCTTGGCATCGTGGCGGGCACCATGCACGTGACCGCCACCGACCCCTATGCCTATCTCCAGCAGGTCTCGGTCATGGATGCCTTCATGGCGGCCCGTGAGAGCTTCTCGGACGCGGGCTGGGACGCCTATGCAGCGCAGCGCGCTGATGCACAGGCGCGCAACACCTACACCTCGATCGCACAGCAGGCGATGACCTGGGTGCCGCTGCTCGGCATCGTCCTGCACGTCGTCTTCTATGCCATGTTCCCGGTGATCTTCCCGCTCTTCCTCTTTCCGCGAACTGGCATCACGACGCTTCGCGGCTACGGGATGGGGTTCTTCTACCTTGCTAGCTGGGGACCGCTGTATGTGGTCCTTCACATGTTCGTGATGAACAGGGCCGCCAGTGCCTATGCTGCTGTCGCACCCACCGGGCCGACGCTGCTGGTCAGCAATGGCATCACCAATGTGAACAATGATATCGCGACCATCGCCGGGTTCATGATGATGAGTGTGCCGTTCATCGCGGCCGGCATGGCGCGCGGTGCGATGGCAATTGCCGGGCAGGCCACGTCACTGCTTGGCACCGCCCAAGCGGCGGGGCAGGCGGCCGCCGCAGAGCGTACGCTGGGCAACTATGCCCTCGGCAACACGTCGTTTCAGAATCTCACGGCCAACAACAGCAGCCTCAACAAGCACGATGACACCTTCAGCTACGGCTCCGGATTCGGGAAGACGTCGTTCACCCATTCCGATGGCGGGATCGAAACCGGCTTCGCCAATGGTGCCAATGCTTTCGACACCCGACAGGCCATCTCCTCCTTGGCCTACAAGCCGGTGCGCAGCGACGGGTTCGCATCTGACTTCAGGGAGGCTCTTTCTCAAGGCTTCAACAGGGCAGAGGGTCTTCGGCAGGCCGCCTCTGATTCTCGCAGCGCCACAGTCTCCACCGGCACCGAGCTGCTAGAAAGCGCAAGCCGCAGCGCGTCGTCGTCGAACGAGAATGGATCGGCGTTCAACTCGAGCGTGTCGAAGTTTAACGACCAGGTCCGCTCCGTGTCGGAAGGCCTGCAAAATCAATTCCGATTGAGCGAAAGCGAATCTCAAAGCATTGCGAGGTCTTTCCTCTTGGCTGGGGAGGCGAATGGGTCGGGTGGTGTAAATGGTAAACTCGGTGTCGGTAGTTCGGAGGGAATTCAAGCGGCTCTCGGGGGTCAGGTTGCGGCCAATCTGGCGGGCCGAATTATTGCGCAGCATCGGCATGAGACCGGTGAGACACTAACCGCTGATCAAGCGCTGTCCCGGGTAGCTGATTATGCCTACAAAGAGTCCAACTCGACGCAGGCGAGGCAAGCGCGGGAGGACTTCACGCGCGCTACGAGCTCCAGCTCCGACAGCGAGGTCAAGTCTCTTTCTGATCGCTATTCCGCCAGCCTTGCCGACACCCGGACCTATTCGAATGAGGCATCTCGCACGCAGGAGGCCTACGAACGGCACAGTCAGGACTTCAGCGAGGCTGCGTCTCGCGGATACTCGCTTAGCCAGGACGAGACACAGGAGTTCGTCACCTATGCGCAGCAGGCGCTGCGCGCACCGGAGAACAGCGTCCTTGCATCGACAGGCTGGCAACCTCGCTTGGTGGCTACCACCCCGGAGCAGGAGCAGGTCAAGCAGATCCTGCTGAGGCAATTCATGGACGACAAGGTTGATCAGGTGCGTCAGGAACTCGGTGTTTCATTCCCCGAATTGGGCACTCCGACAGGTGTGCGACCGTCGGTCTCATCGGCTGAGGATGTCCAATCGTTCGGTGAGGCGAACATCGGCGCGATCTCGGCGCGCGGGCCCAACGTTAGCGTGCGCGCTAATTCGGGAGATGCTTCCGTACGAGAGGAAGCGGCAGAAAGAATTGACGAGGGTTCGTTCCGTCTGACTTCAGAGGGCTTGTCTCTTGGAAACAAAGTCAGCGGCGCCGAGAGCCGTGCCGCAGCTCTCGGAGACCGGGTTGACGAGCGCAATCATGAATCCATCGGCAGTTCATTGGTCTCTCCCGTCATAAAGGGCGCTGAGAATTATCTTGAGGATGCAAAGGGATGGATCTCGGATACGTCCGAGCGGGTTGGAAACACTCTCGGCATCGGCGGGGGAGGGGCCGCTGGTGGCGGCCCCGTGAATTCTGTGCTGCCTCGTTCCGGCGAAGGTTTTCGAACCTACTCCGCGCCTGGCAGTCAGTATGCAACCGAGTCGGTCGCGAATGAGTTGCGCGCTTCGTCAGCCGAGTGGGCAAGGCGCGGGGGGTCTCCGGTAAATATCGGGGACATCAGCAAGCGCGGTGGCGGCGACATTGCTGGCCATGAAACCCATGAGCAAGGAAGGCAGGTGGACATTCGGCCGTTCCGTCGCGATGGTGGTAATGCTCCTGTCACTTGGCAGAGCCGCGCCTATGATCGCGAGCAAACGCGTAACTACATTGAGTTCATGAAGGAGCGGAACCCTGGTGCCACCGTTCTCTTCAACGATCCTGTGTTGGTGAAGGAAGGGCTAACCCAGAAATACGAGGGTCATGACAATCACTTGCACCTCTCATTCCCTAACAGGAAGTGATTACGATGTGCAGCTTGGAGCACGAGTGAGCTTAGATCACCGAAAGCACTATGCTCACTGCAATACCACCCCAGAACCCAAGCATTAGCATGATTACAATTCGCGCGATCGGAAGCTTGCTATTGTATGATCCGTCCAACACGTTGAATGAGGAATCGATTTCCCGATTTCCATAAAATAGGTGGTAATCTCCAGCAAGGTTCGACGGGTCGAATCGCGCATGCCGATCCGATGCGAGATCATTCTGTCCGATGCTATCATCAAGCGTCGAAAAATTATGGTCATACGAAGAGTGACCACTATCCGGATAATCGGGAATTGACATAATCCGAGCCTTTCGCAGGCATTATATCACGACGGCGAGTTTCGACCAAGCGTTCTGCACTTGTTCCATCTTCCCCTCAGCGTAACCCTCACTGCGGGATGGACCCATGCAGCGGCGGCAACTGAAACCCATGCTCCTGACGTGCATCCTTCACGCCGGCGAGGGCGGTTATCTTGGGAAGAAGGCGAACCGGTCCGCGCCCACCTAGAACGCCGGTCCTCTTCATCACCCTCTCAACATCGATGCCGAGCGCCTCCAGCTTGAGCGCAACGCTGCCGATCGCCTCACGGTCGTGAACGGTCACGATAAAGCTGGTCAGCTCTTCAGCCTTGTTCGCTCGCTGTGTTGCGGTTTTCGCCATAGTGTCAGAGATAATGCATCAAGGAGCCTTAACCAAGCCCTTCCCGATATCGACGGCGCTTTGACCTTCGAGCGGTTCGGCGGACGCGACAAGCTGATCCCAGAGGCGCTGCCCCCGTAGCACCGGATTGGTTTCGGCCCAGAGTGCGGCAATTCCCGCGACATGCGGACATGCCATGCTCGTTCCGCTGAGGGTTCGGTAGAGCTGAGGACGCGGGACTGACGAGAAGACACCCGAGCCAGGCCCTGCCACGTCAACCCGCCCTGTACCGACGCTGCCGTTTGAGTAAGGCGCAACGCCGCCGTCTGCTTCGATGGCCGCGACCGCCATAATCGACGGCGCGTTGGCGGGCGCGCTGACGGGCGCGATGTAGCGGTATCGCCGGTCGCTGTCGTTGCCGGCCGCAGCGATGATCAGGCAGCCCGCGTCAAGAGCCTGGGATGCGATATCCTCGTAGAGCGGATCGAAGGGCTCTTGCGGGCCGGTCGCTCGGCCGAGCGACATCGAGATGATGTCGCAGCCATTCTCGAGCGCCCACTCGATTCCAGCAATAATGTCGAGCTCGCGGCCCGCGCCGCGGTTGTTCAGAACCTTGGCCACGAACAGTTCGGCACCGGGTGCGACGCCGTAGCGGGGCACATTGACGGCCTGTGGCGCGCCGGCTGCGGCCGTGCCAGCGCAGTGTGTGCCGTGACCCTGAACATCGTCCACTGTCTCGCCCGGGACGAAGCTCGCCTGCGAGATCGCCCGCGAGACGAAGTCGGGGTGGGCAAGGTCGATGCCCGTATCGAGAACAGCCAGTTTGATGCCCGCGCCGGTAAAGGTGCTCTGATCAGCGCCGGTTGCCGGCAAGCCCCATGTGCGCTCTGAATCGTCAGCCCAAGGCGGATCGCCGAGGGCGAACATCCAGAACTCGGGGCGGCTGTCAACGAGCAGTCCTTCGGCTTGCAACATTTGGGCGATCGAAACCGATGCCTCTGGCCCGCCACTGATTGCGGCAACCGAGAACCTGGGAAGGATAATTGTCGCATCGTGCTCGGCCGCCGCCGCCATGGTGTCGACGAGTGAGCCATAGTCGGGCGCGATGAAGATAGGAACGTCGAGAATGCGGTTCAGCAGCTTGAAGGCTTCCTTGGCCCCGCCGTCTTTCTCGAACATGACAAGCCGCCGTCCGGTGGGCTGGGGGGCCATGATCACAGGGGATGCCATTGTTTCCTCGACGGCCATGCGGAACTCCGAGCGTCATCAGCGTGGGTTTCACCCCTTAGCATGATGGCAGCTGAAGTGCATCCGAACGCGCCGGGCCTTGTAACAAGTTTCGCGTCGCAGCACCTTCAGGCTGGAGGGGCGGCATTGAAGCACCGCCCCGCCGATATGTCAGAACTTGCCGAGCAGCGTGATGATGCCCTGATTGCGGCTCACGCCGATCCCGGTGTCCGTGCCGAACAGCTCGAGGTTACCATAGTCCGAATAGCGATATTCAAGACGGATGGCATAATTGCTCGAAAGGTCGATCTCGCCGCCTGCGCCTACACGCAAACCGCCAAACGAGACTTCATCGGAGATCTCGCCCGTGCCGTCGTCATATTCGCCCTCGATCGATGCGTCCGTGTAACCGGCCTTCACATACAAAATGCCGTTGCGACCCGGCCGAAAGCCGAGACGGCCACCGACATAGAGGTCGCGGCCCGCGTTAACTGAAACTCGGTCGCCGGGCACGTCGAAATCGGTGGCCGACACGCCCACGCTTGAATCGGTATATTCAGCCTCGATGCCGAAGACGATCCCGCTGGTGGTTTCGTAGTCATAGCCGACGGTCAGACCCAGAACGACGTCCTCTTCACTTTCAGAGATGCCGTCGAATTCAGTTTCGACGCTGTCGAGGCCGACGATCGCCCCGGCGATAAACTTTCCACCTGCGGTGCTATCGTCTTGCGCCAGGGCAGGGCTGGCGAGGGAGACAGCTGCGACCGCTCCCGCGAGAGTTACGAACTTCATGATATGTCCTTTGTCCGCTCAGGATTGAGCGCAGCGGCCCTTATCAGCGAGGGCCTTCCAAAGCACTAATTTTGCATCTATTTTGTGTGGACAGGCGTGAGGCAGGAGTGAGGCGGGACGCCTCGCAGGAGTTGTGCAACCGTTTCTTGGTAAGTTGATGCGATAGCGCGGCACACAGAGCTGTTTCGGCATCAAGAGAGGGGCGAGCGAATGAGGTTCGGGAAGTCGTCGATCATCGGGCTCGCGGCAATCATAGTCGCGGGCTTTGCAGCCTACATGTATTTCGCGTCCCCGCTGGTCGCCCTCAATGGGATGAAGACGGCACTCGAACAGCGAGATCACGAGGCGTTTTCGGCCTATATCGATTTCGACAAGCTGCGTGCGTCCCTGCGCGAGGAACTCGCGGCGCAGGCCGCAATCCATGCCGCCGAGAGCGATAACCCGGTGGAGCAGATGGGCATAGCCGCAGGTGCCGCGATAGCAGATCCGCTCATCGATCGCCTCGTAACGCCAACCGCCATCAGGGTCGCGTTCGAGCGTCGTGCGTCGGAGCAGCCCGGCAACGGTTCTGACGACATGTTCGGCAACCTTGCGAGCGAAGGGACAATTGATCGGTCAGGTTTCGGTAGCTTCAAGCTGGTCACCAAGGAAGGCGGGATCTTCGTCTTCGAGCGGGATTGGTTCAGCTGGAAGCTGGTGGGCATTCAGTTTCCAGCATCGCGGTCGAGCGAAGGCAATTCGAAGGCCGCGGAGGTCCTGGCGTCTCCGTTAGACACCGATGATCCGCATTCGATGCCAAGTGCCGAAGAGGAAACCGGCCATGGCGGTACAGTTCACCGTGACGTCCTAGCTGCCGCTTGCGAAGAAGGTGATGAGTTTGCCTGTGAGCAGCTTGGCGAGATGGCGCCGGGCGAGGTCTACTACCAGTATTGACCGTGATGGGCATACCGTGAGTGCGTGTCCCGATAATGCATCTGTACGCTGGTCTCGTCACCCCGCGCGCCGCTAACCGCTCCATTCTCGGCACGCTCCCGATATGCGCCCGTCAAATTCCCGCTTCCGCGCCCTATGGCCTACCAAAATTCCTTGTCGCCGCGGTGACCGCGCCAAGCATTATCCCATTTCTGGCCGACCGTGCCGTCGACGGGACGATGGCCAATGGGATGATCTCGCATCACGTCGTCGATATGCGGCTTATCCTTGTGCGAGGCGAACGCACCGATTCCGTGTTCCTTCAGATAGGCGACGTAGGCGTGCTCATGCTCTGTCTTCGGTTCTGCCTTGCCCCATGCAACGTCCTGGAATTGCCGTTGCGCTGCTGATTTCGGGCGACGCCGCTGCAGGCGAAGGTCTTCGTAAAATTGGAGATGCTCCTTCAGAAGCCTTTCAATCTGCCATCGATCGAGCTTCATGCGTCGGCCTCCGGGATTTACGAACCACGCCTAATAGTCCGATACACTGTCGGCCGCGAGACCTTAAAAAGCTTGCCGAGGTCGCTGATCGAGTATTCGCCGGTGCCGTGCATCTTGAGCAGTTCGCGCTGCTGTAGGTCGGACAGCTTGGGCGGCTTGCCGCGAAGCTTGCCCTTGTCTCGGGCGATCTTCATGCCCTCGCGGGTGCGCAGCCGGATCAGGTCGCTCTCGAACTCGGCGAAGGTGGCGAGGATGTTGAAGAACATCCGGCCCATGGGATCGTTGGGGTCATAGACCTGCTTGCCAAGCGCGAGGCTCACGCCGCGCTTTTCCAGTTCATCGGCGATCGCCCGCGCGTCCGGCACTGATCGGGCGAGGCGATCAAGCTTCGGCACGACCAGTGTCTCGCCGGCACGCACCGCGGCCAGTGCTTGGGCGAGGCCAGGGCGATCGCGGTTGCGGCCGGTCAGTCCATGATCGGTGTAGATGCGGTCCTCGGGCACGCCAAGTTCGATGAGCGCCCGGCGCTGGGCGGTGAGATCTTGCTTGTCGGTCGAGCAGCGGGCATATCTGTAAACGCTCGCGCTAAATGGCGGCGTTCTGATCGCGCTATTTGTCAGTTGCCGGGTCCGATGACGAGGCAATCGCGCGCGGCCTGAACGATGTCAGCGGTGACCTCCTCGACGCGGTTGAGGGTCATGATCCGCCGCATCTGCGCGAACAGGCGCTCCATGAGCCGGAAGTTGCCGCGCGTGATGCGGATCACGGCTGCCTGCGCTTCGATCGCGTCGAGTTGGGCCGGGTCGAAGCTGATCCCGAAATCGCCGGCGTGGGTCGCGAGCAGCAGCCGCATTTCGGTCTCGGTAAGCGGTTTGAACTCGTGGACGAAGCCGATCCGCGAGTAGAGCTGGGCATAGCGGGCGAGGCGCTTCTCCAAGCCCGGCATACCCATCAGGATCAGCCCGAAGCCGTGGCGATCGGCCATGTCGCGGAGATGTTCGAGCGACTTTATGGTCAGGCGGTCGGCCTCGTCGACGATGACGAGGGGGCAGGCGATGCGGGCGGCGTCATGGGTGATTTCGTCCTGCGAGCCGCCCGCGACCGTCAGCCGGGCATAGCCCAGCTTAATGAGGTTGAGGCCCAACACCGCGTCGATCGTCTTGGGCGTGTTGCTGACCGACACGGTGTAGAAGACGGCGCGGCAGCGAGCGACCTTTTCGCCAAGGAGCGCGGCAATGGGACGGAGCGCGGCATATTCCCCCAGGTCGGGGAAGCTGGAAAACTCGCGCGCCGATCGCGTCTTTCCGACGCCCGGCCGGCCATGACACACGCCGATATAGCGGTAGTGCGCGCAGGCTTCGGCAAACTCGACGAACCGGGCATGTTCGCGGGTCGCCAGGAACGGCTGCTCGACCAGGAACTCAATCGTCAGCGGCGTAGAGCCGGAGCCCTCGGTAGGTGGTGGGCCGGGAAGCCGTATCCTCTTGGTCGCCATCGAAGGTCTCCGTGGGGGCAGGCACCTGCTTGTCGCGCTCCTTCGCGCCGCGCCGGGCGCGCTGGATCGCGCGCAACGACGGGTGCCCAGCGTGCTCGGAGCTGAGCGCACGGCAGACGAACCGGCCCTGGTGGTAGACGTGGATCTCGGTCAGGTCGCGGGGGTCATAGACCGCCTCGACCTGCTCGCCGACGAAGGCCGCGAGCGTGGGTTCGACATAGCGCCTGCCCATCAGACGGATGCCGTCGCGCAGCACTTTACGGGGCTTGGGCACGTGCACGAGCAGCATGTCGAGCTGTTCAAGGCTGTCGGGCATTGCGGGCAGGAACCCGCCCTTCTGCCAGCGCGTGATCGGCGGTTCGCCGGTGCTGCCATGCGGGCGACGATGATAGACGCCGCACACGAACGCCTCGAAGCGGGCGCGCAGCTCGTCGAGCGTGAGCACTGGCGCCGACAGCGGCTTGCCCGCGATCAGGTGGCCGGGCAGGTCGGGCAGGAACATGTCGTTGATGGTGCGGAACAGCCGCTCGATCTTGCCGCGCCCGCGAGGACGCCCCGGCAGCGAATGGATGAGGCGGATTTTGAGGGCGATGCACGCCTGCTCGATATGCTCGGAGATGAAATCCGAGCCGTTGTCGACGTAAAGCTGTTCGGGAATGCCGCTGACGATCCATTCGGGATTGGGCTTGCGCCAGATCGCCTGCCGCAAGGCGAGCGCCGTGTTGAGGGCACTGGGGGCATCGAGGCTGAGGAAGTAACCGGCGATGGCTCGGCTGTGATCGTCAACGATGACGGTCAGCCAAGGACGCACCGGGGTTCCGGCATCATCGAGCACGAGAATGTCGAGAACGGTATGATCGGCCTGCCACATCTCGTTCGAGGTCGCGGCTTCGCGCCGATGCACTAGCTCGTGCTGGTCGCGGTAGACGGCCGGATCGGAGGCTGCGGCGATCTGGCTTGCCGGTATCGCCCTGACGACACGCGCGACGGCCGCATAGCTGGGGGTTCGGTGTCCATGCGCGATGGCGAGTTCCTGCACCTTTCGGTGAATGGCGGCGACCGGGGGTCGCGGGCGCTTGGTGGCGAGAGTGCGGGTCAGTTCGACCAGATGTTCCGGCAGGTGCAGCCTGCCCCGATCGTTGCGCGGCAGACGCGCGAGACCGGCAAGTCCTTCGGCACGGTAGCGCCCGAGCCAGCGCTGCAACGTCCGCTCGCTCAGCGTGCCGGTGCGGGCGAGGTCCGCGAGCGGGATGCCATCGGCGAGGTGCGGTTCAAGGACGCGGTAGCGCTCGATCGCCAGCGGCGGGACAAGCGCCGGATGCGTCACCGCCGACGGTCCGTGTCGCAGGTAAGGAAAACGGAGATTTGCCTGCCCATCGCCATGCGAGTCCGCTCGCGTTGCCAAACCGGCCTGTTCGACGTAAATCTACCCGGTAAAGAAAACTAGGGCAACATAGACCTGCCGATGACGACTTTCTTCCCAAACCGCGCCCGATCGGGGCGCCACCGGCCCTACGCATGAAAATCGGTTACGCCCGCGTATCGACCGCCGAGCAGAACCTGGACCTCCAGCGTGATGCGCTGAAGGCTGCCGGCTGCGAGAAGGTCATCACCGACAAGGCCTCCGGGGCGACTGCCGCTCGCCCTGGATTGGAAAAGGTGAAGGAGCTGCTTCGCGCCGGCGACACACTGGTGGTCTGGCGCCTCGACAGGCTCGGCCGCTCGCTCCGTGATCTGATCGGATGGATGACCTACCTCGACGAGGAAAAGGTCGGGCTGCTGAGCCTGCACGAGGCGATCGACACGACCACCACGTCGGGCAAGCTTACCTTCCACCTGTTCGGGGCATTGGCGGAGTTCGAGCGCAACCTGATCCGCGAGCGGACCCAGGCCGGTCTCACCGCAGCCCGCGCTCGCGGCAAGAAGGGTGGCCGGCCGGCCGCACTCGGCAAGGACAAGCGCGACCTGCCCGTCAGGCTCTACCACGAGAACACGATGCCGATCGCCAAGATTTGCTCGATGCTCGGCATCTCCAAGCCAAAACTCTACGCCTATGTGCGATCGGCCGAGACCAAGCCGGTAGCCGCGTAGCGACGCTCGCCGACAAATAGCGCGATCAGAATGCCGCCACTTAGCGCGAGCGTTTACACCGTTCGCGGTCCCGATCGGCCCAGCGTCCCCCGGAACCGTTCGTTATCGGGAAGGCATCTAAGCGGTCTGCACCATCCTTCATCTAAAGTTCTCCAAGCGCTTCTGAGGATTTTCGGGCGCACCAAAAGCACTTGCTCCTCCAGTGGCTGGAGCATGTAACCGCAATTTGCTCTCCTGCGGACGGGGGGCTGGAGGTGGCTTTTTGACGGCCCGTGTTGAAGCAATCGGTATGTCTCGACGCTCATTAGTGGCGCGGCTGGTGGCCTGTGGAACCGGCTTGGTGCTCGGTTCTCCAACGCTCGCGCGACAGACTTCCCGGTCTGCGGGCTCGTGGAACTTCGGTGCGGCTCACCTCGAATGGGAGCCGCTGGAAGTCGGCACGGGTGATACCCTCCTTGTTTCGGCACAAGTGCGCGGAGTGCCGGTGCGGGCGGTGCTCGACAGTGGCAGCGGCGCGTCGATCATGAGCACGGCGCTCGCGGCGAAGCTCGGCTTGAACGATGGTGAGCGGCGCATGATTAGCGGGCTGAGCGCCAAGGCCCCGGTGCTGCTGGTCCGCGACATCGACGTACAGCTCGCCCGCGAAACCCGTCGCTTACCCTTTGCCGTCGTTGGTGATCTGAGTTCAGTGTCGGCGGCCTTCGGACGACCGATCGATATCCTCCTCGGTGCCGATATGTTCACGGGTAGCTGCATCGCGCTCGATTTCGCGAAAAGGCGTATGGCGGTCGTCAAGTCAGGCACGTTTCTCGCCGGTCCCGACTGGCGCGCTGTCGCGCTCGGGCGCGGTGCCAAGCAGGAGCTGTTCATTCGAGCTTCCGTCTCGGGTTTGCCTCCCGTGCCCTTGATGATCGATCTTGGCAGCTCGGCCGCGCTGATGCTCTCGTCGGCCTATGCCCGCGATCAAGGGCTGTTGAACGGGAAGCTCGTCTCGACCGCGGCGATCGGCGGCGTCGATGGTGTGCGTATCAACGATGCTTTCACGATCCAGAACATCAACATCGAAGGGCTTGGCGTCTCGAACGTCCCCACACTCGGGATGAGAGCTTGGCTCTCCACCAGCACGGTTGGCAATGTCGGCCTACCGCTGATCGCTCAATTCGACGTGGTGTTCGACGTGACCGCCGGATTCGTGTGGCTCCGGCCACTCGGTCCTCGTCGTCGCCTGCCGATGCTGAAGGACCGTAGCGGCCTTGGCCTCGCAGCCTCACCAACGGCGCTCACCGTTGTTCATGTGGCGGCGAACAGTCCCGCGGAAAAGGCTGGCTGGGCGGTCGGCGACCGGATCGTGGCGGTGAACGGCCATTCGATCGATGCGAACTATACGCGTGGGGAGCTCTGGCAAGTGCGCTCCCGGCCTGCTGGCACCCTCGTAAAGCTGACGATGGCCTCGGGTGATGTGCGCGAGCTCAGGCTGGCCGATTATTATTGATCGGCTTGAGGGTGGCCTTTGCCGATCGCCTTCATGATCCGACAATCGGCCATGCGCGCCTTGGTGCAGCTCTGGCTGAGCATTGCCAACTCATCCCGCAACACCGCGAGTTGCGCCAGTCTCTCCTCCACATCCTTGAGGTGCTGAGCAGCGATAGCTGAGGCGGCACCACAATCCTGGTCCGGGTTCTGCGCCAGCCCCATCAACGAACGGATCTCGTCGACGGAGAAGCCAAGCCGGCGACCGTTGCGGATGAAGTGCAAACGCTCAATGTCACTGGCATCGTAGGTTCTGCGACCCGACGCCGTGCGAGGGGCGGATCGGAGCAACCCGATCGACTCATAAAAGCGGATCGTCGTCACCTTCGTCGAGGTCTCGCTGGCGAGCTGCCCAATCATCACCGGCTTCATCATGCCATCCTTGCTTATGCGAACGTGTCGCACATTTCGCTTGCTTCTACAGCGACTGGAGGTGGTAAGGAAGGCCGCATGAATGCTTCTACCGAAAGCTGCGGGTGCCACGGGGAGCCCGCGCGCGCGCAAACCGATCCGGCCTATCGCCGTGCGCTGCTGACCGTCGTGGTGCTCAACCTCGGCTTCGGAGTCGCCGAGCTGTTCGGCGGGTTCATCGCCGATAGCCAAGCGCTGAAAGCGGATTCCCTCGATTTTCTCGGGGACGGGTCGATCAGCCTTATCGGTCTTCTCGCGCTTGCCTGGTCCGCACGGGCGAGGGCAAAGGTCGCGCTGACGCAGGGGTTGTTTCTCGGTGCGCTTGGCGTGGGCGTAATCGGTTTCGCGATTTGGCGCGCCCTGAACGCAACCGCGCCCGATGCCGAACTGATGGGCACAATCGGCGTTGTCGCGCTCGCGATCAATGTCGTGTCCGCCTTGGTGCTTGCGCGTTTCCGGGAAGGGGACGCCAATGTTCGCGCGATCTGGCTGTTCAGCCGCAACGACGCGCTCGCCAACGTGGCGGTGATCGCCGCGGCCGGTCTGGTGGCGTGGACAGGAAGCGCCTGGCCGGACCTCGCCGTCGCCGGCCTCATCGCCCTCCTGTTCCTCCACTCCGCTTATGAAATCGTCACTGGCGCTCGGCGCGAATTGGGAGAGCGGTAGTGCGTCTGCTCGCGTTGATCCGGGCAATGCTCTCGTTGCGGCTGCTCTCCGCGCTCGCGGCGCTGCTGATCCCTGCTGCGGCAATCGCCGAACCCGGCGACGTGCAAACCGCATGGCGGCTGCTCGACTATATGGCCGTCGATTATGGCGGCGCGGTCGCCAACGGTCGGATCAAGAGCACGTCGGAATATGCCGAGATGACGGAGTTCGCCGCGTCGGTCTCGACACGGCTTCAGGGCCTGCCGGCGAAGCCGGAGCGTCAAGCCCTCATCCAGCGGGCTGCCAACCTCCAGGCGGTGATCGCGGAAAAGGGACCGACTGAACAGGTGGCAACATTGGCGCACGGGCTCGCGGCCGATCTGTTGCGCGCCTACCCGGTGCCGCTCGCGCCCGATAAGGCTCCGAACCTCGTCTCCAGCGATGCCCTGTTCCGACAATCCTGCGCGTCCTGCCACGGGATGACGGGCAACGGCCGTGGCCCTGACGCCGCCAAGCTCGCTACGCCCCCGATTGCTTTCACCGATGCCGAGCGCGCGCGCCAGCGCAGCGTGTTCGCGCTCTATCAGGTGGTGACGCAAGGCATCGACGGGACCGCGATGCAGAGCTTCGCCGATCTGCCCAACGATCAGCGCTGGGCGTTAGCATTCCGAGCCGGGAGCTTCGCCTTCACGGATGCGCAGGCGCGCGAAGGCGAGCGGCTTTGGAAATCCGACCCGACCCTTCGCCGGCGCATTCCGGACCTGAAAACCCTGGTCGCGCTCACCCCGGCCGCGCTCGGCGCGGCGATCGGCGACGCCAAGGCTGACCCAGTGCTCGCGTTCCTGCGTCGTCATCCCGAACAGGTGATACAACAGGCTCCCGGCTCGCTCGCGGTCGCCCGCGCCAAACTCGCCGAAAGCGTGGCGGCTGCGCGGCGCGGCGATGCGCGCATGGCGAAAGAGCTGGCGCTGTCGGCCTATCTCGATGGGTTCGAGCCGATCGAGCCAACACTCACCGCGCGCGACGCGACGCTGATGGGTCGAATCGAGGGCGCGATGGGGGAGTTCCGCGCCTCGATCGACCGGGGCGCGTCGCCCGATGATCTCGCGGAGAAGGTCGCAGTACTGGGCGGCCTTTTCGACGATGCGGAAGCGGCGCTCGCGCCTGATGCCGCCACCGAAGCGTCCACGTTCCTGGGCGCGTTCACGATCCTGCTGCGTGAAGGGCTCGAAGCCCTGCTCATCGTTGTCGCCATGATCGCGTTCCTGCGTAAAGCCGAGCGCGGCGAGGCGCTGCGGTACGTGCATGGCGGCTGGGTCAGCGCGATCATCGCGGGCGGGATCACCTGGGCGGTCGCCACCTATGCGATCGGGATCAGCGGTGCGAGCCGGGAGCTGACGGAAGGGTTTGGCTCGCTGTTCGCCGCGGTCGTGCTGCTCTCGGTCGGGATTTGGATGCACGGCAAGGCGCAGGCCGATCAGTGGCAGCGCTATATTCGCGAGAAGATGTCGCGGGCGCTCTCGGGCGGGTCGGGCTGGTTCCTGTTCGGGCTGGCGTTCGTCGTAGTTTATCGCGAGGTCTTCGAGACGATCCTGTTCTATGCCGCGCTTTCGGCGCAAGGTGACAACGGGATGCTTCTCGCGGGGGCCGGGTCGGCGATTGGACTGCTCAGCCTGATCGCTTGGGCCATGCTTCGCTACAGTCGCAAGCTGCCGATCGCGCAGTTCTTCCGCTATAGCTCCTGGCTCATGGCGGTCCTGACCGTCGTGCTGGCGGGTAAAGGCGTCGCCGCGCTCCAGGAAGCCGGCCTTATCAACATCGCACCGCTCGCGGACGTGCCACGGCTGTCGATGCTCGGCGTGTTTCCCACTTGGCAATCGGTGCTGGCGCAACTCCTGATGGCGGTCGCCATTGCGGTCGGGTTCGCCTGGAACGGGCGCGACCGATCCCGCTCGGGTTCCGGCTCAGTGACCCTTGGTTCGAATTAGTGCAATGACATGAAAACCCTTCCGTGATAGAGGCAAGCTAGTGCGAGCCTTTTTGCCTTTCCTGACATGCCTGATGCTGGTCCTGACCAGCTTCTCCGGCATGGCCCATGCCGCCGATCTGGCGGGGGGAAGCATCGCGGGCGTTGAGTTCACGGTCCATACCGCCGGTGACATCGATCAGGTGCCATCGGACTCGGAGGCTCTGTTGCAAAAATCGTGAAGCTTGAGCATGCTTGGCGGAGATTGGACGGAC
>VFQN01002224.1_pt1 | contig 30524 bp, 47 predicted proteins | sample 3512371 | NCBI WGS metagenome assembly VFQN01 (sample SAMN10412370, study PRJNA504923) | tailings metagenome | isolation source: Replicate 2 from Balatoc abandoned mine | place: Philippines: Itogon, Benguet | collected 2017-08-28 | reverse complement strand
TGAGCAACAGGGCTCAGCCCATTTTCCCAGCTTTAACAAAGCTGACACCGCTTGTCTCATGGAAAGCTAGTGAGGAAGAGTCGGTAAAGATGTTTCGGACAACCGCCACCATCCTGCTGCTTGCGGCTGTCGCCGGCCTGGCTCTCGCCGACACCAACGGGACCCGCTTCGAGGGCTACACCTATGTCTCCGACAAGACAGGCAAGCTGCGTGACTGCACGGACCTGTGTAACTCGGTGCAGGGGCAAATGTCGGACCGACCCTTGCTTGAACGTATCGCCTGACCCGATCACACAACACGCATCACACGCACAGGGTACGTCAACATGACGCTCGACTACTGCGACATCTCGGTAGGTGGAGAAGGGTGAAGGGGTGAACGGGTGAAGGGGTGTGCGACACGGAGCTCTACGGCACGAGCAGGAGCCGTCCGACGGCTGCTTCAAGTGACGGCAACACAAGCCGTGGGCTACGCTATTGTGCATGTTTCGTAGGCAGTGCACACGCTTGCGGCCCTGGTTAACGAGCCCGACCTTTTGCCCCCCCCCCCCTCGCACACGCGCGCGCAGAACGCCATCTCCGCGGGCAACTGGGAGGAGGCCCTCAACGTGTACGCCACCGGCAAGAACTCCATCTCCGGCGCTTCCTTCCGCACCTACTACGTGAGTGCCATGCATGCTTGGGATGTCCTCCCATTGGGGAGCACGCACGTCATGGGACGGGAGTTGCTGTGAGGCGGCCGTCTGGCACGTCCTCGTGTGTGTGCCCAGGCAGCATAGGGTTGCTGGGCCCCTGCATTCGACGACTGCGTGGGCAGCAGGTCAAGTACCTTGGCTAGCGAGGGTATACCTCTCTGTATGGTCCGCAGTCTGCGAAGCCCTGCTGTCACAATCTTGGTGGACCTCCTTTGCATGCGAGACATGTTGCAAAGCCCTCAACACCGTCCCTCTTTGCCTGCTGCCCCGCCGCAGCGCTTCGCCACCCTCAACCCCAGCTCCCCCGAGGAGCTGGTCGACAGGTTCAACAACGGCCGCAACTACACCTGGCTGGATGAGGCTATCAGGTGAGTGGCTCGATGACAGCACAGTGTAACACGCACATCTTGGGCGCGTTCTGCTTAGAGTGCACCGCCGCCATGGCCAACTCCTTGGTCAAGTACTCCAAGGCGCCCGACAAAACTCTGTGCAGTCGTTCAGCGGATGGGCCCATGCACACAATGAGTCACACCTGTTTGCAGCAAGGGTGTCCACACTCCATGCACGCTGAGTTGTCTGTTGCCCGCCATGCTTGGCCCGCAGGGCTGCCTTCGCCGCCCAGAACGGTCCCCTGTCTCTGGGCCTCATCCAGGTGAGCGTGCATACCATGATGCCTGCCACATGCCTTCCTATTCCTTGCCGTTCGGCATTGCTTCTGCACCATTGTACGCCAGCGTGGTGCGTGCGCGTTTGTGTGCACCCCCACACCGCGGACACTATACTGCGGCTGGACCAGGCCGGGCGCATACCGGTACCTGTTTCTGTGGTTCGGGTCCCTTCCTTGGCCTGCAGCTTCACGCAGCAGCTTACCGTTGTGCAACATGTGCCACAATCCCTGCATGCTTCTACCGTAGGTCGGCCTGTTGAAGTACTTCCTCCACGAGCTGGAGTCGGGCCAGGCCAAGCTGGTCGCCTACGCCGCCGACCCCACCCTGACCGTCCAGATTAGCGATGCCCGCGGTAGGTGGTGATGCACCGCCGTGCAAACCCCTGCTGCTTGCTGCTGCTTCTGTGCTCAGCGTACGGCCACATGCCTACGGGCTGCATTCGTGCACGCGGCTCCGTCCAGGCAACCCAAGCGGGCTTCCACCCTCGTCGATCGATGGTAAGTAACTGTGTGTTTGCTCTCCCGGCCCCGCAGGCGCCCCGTCCAACGTGGACGAGCTGTACACTCTGTGGGCCGGCGGCCGGAACCCCAACTGCGGCACCCTGGCCGGCTGGGCCCGCACCCTGGGCAACGAGATGAACACCGTGTTCGTGGGCAAGTCCGTCCTGAACGAGGCCATGGTCAACCTGCTGACCGAGATGCTGTACGCCGCCCGCTCCGGTGAGCCGGTATTCGTCGTGTGCCACGTGCGGCCCTGCTGGGGTTCCTTCATGATGTCTGTGGGTCAGTTCGTGCACACCTGACAAGCAGGTCAGCACCTTGTCCGCCGCACACAGCCCAGGGAAGACCACCGTGTATGGTCACGCGTGATCAGCGGGGCATCACACACCGCCTTCGTACCGCGCGTTTGCATCCTACCGTGTGCAACTGACTCATCCCTGCCGCCTGCTGCCCGTTCCGGCCCCCAGGCGACCTGGACGGCTTCCTGGTGCAGCGCGACCGCCTGGTCAAGTCCGTGATCGTGCTGGGCCTGCAGGGCGTCAGCCACTCCGCCTACAAGGTCGCCCTGGCCACCAAGTGCGGCCGCCCCGCCGACGACGTTGAGGAGGCCAAGGTGTGCTGAGGCATGATGCACACGCCAGCTGCTTGCGTGCCCGTGGCCTGTGTTGTACGGTCCAGGCAGCAGTCCAAGGACCTGCAGTTGAGCACGCCGTAGGTCGTACAGGAAGGTGAAGCTCATCACCTCACTTTGCTGAACCCTGTACCCAGACCATCGCCATGGGCTCCCATTGCGTGGCGTTCAGGGTGGAACCAGCTACACCGACAGGGCTAGCCTAGTGAGGGCTGGACCTCGGCTGTGATAACCGCTCTTGCCCCCCGCTGCCGTGTGCGCTGAATGCCGACCGCAGAGCTGGCTGGCCGTCCACTGGTCCTACCTGGAGCCCCTGCTGGCCAGCCGCCGCACCACCCCCAGCTACCAGGCCAAGTGGAACAGCCTGGTGGTGGCCCTGGGCCGCGCCCTCACCGCGAACCCGCCCAACTACCCCGCCGTCCGCACCGCGCTGATGTGAGTCTCTCCCTGGGGATTAGATGTCTGCACGTGTTGCTGTGCAGCATGTGCAGGTGCGGGAATTGGATGTACCAAAACCGGACAAGCAGACACATAGGACGTGTTGCTGTGCATAGACAGGCCTGTCTGCGCCCTTGCCCGGTTGTCCTGTGGTTCTGCAGTGCCATGGTGCCAGCTCCATGCCTGATCCTGGCGCGGCACACTCTACTCATGCACATCAGTATGGCATCCAGGACTCATGGGCTGCACCGTTTTCGTTGTGGCTGTGCAGGAACGTCATGAGCGGCCACGGCCGCGTCGCCTCGGAGGTGGGCGCCCCCAGCTTCACCAAGATCAACAGCGCCTGGGGCTGCCCCGCCTCCGCCCGCCCTTGAGCCGAGCAATAGCCACCATGCCACACATCAAACCGGCAGCGCAGCATCAATAATAGTTCGTGACCTTTCCTCAGCCAGTCATCCATTGATGCAATCTTGCTAGCCTAGCTAGGGCGTTTGTGTGCGGCAGGAGGGTCGTACGTGCTGCACCACCGTGAGATCGATAACAATCTGCAGGATGCGTGAGCTGCCAACAGCTGCTACATACTACTATAACTAAGGTCCGTGACCCCCGTGCGCCCTGTCTCATGCCGTCGTACCGTACACTGCGGTCAAACTCTCGTGCTCATACGCATCCTAATGCACCTTCGGACCAGCTACGTGTGCTTAAGTAGCACAGAGTAGCACATGCTCTCTGTTTACGCTACACATGCGCTGTGAGGGTCTTGTGCCGTATCCACCATGGCAACCCTACGCTGCACTTGTGAGGCGCAGCAACAAGCCTTGTTGGATTGGTGTTGAGCCAGGTTGAGCGTGCAGGCAAGGCATGCAATAGTGGTGCGTGCGGCACTCGCTCTAGAACTTGTTCGCCAGCGTGATTGTGGTTGTGCGGCACTTTCGTACCTTCCCTTCCATGAACTGAAACGGAATCAAGCCCTAACCACTGTAAACGACTGTCGACACACGGAAACGTCTCACTACCAAGATCTGTGATGATAGCACTGCGTGCATAGCCGGCTGCCGCACGTGCTGAGGGTGAGCTCCGACAAACAGCTTTATTTGACCTCCTTGTGCAAACCGGATGCTGCAAAGCTTGCAGGTCGCTTTGAATCAGCGTAGGCCTGACCCACATGCATGGCAGCCGTGACCGTCAGGGGAAACTCTTGGCAAGATGGCAACACTCTTCTGAGAACGCTGCGCGCTGCCGTTTCGCTTACCCCCGTTGGTCCGGCGTCCCGTGCTCTCCACAGCTGCCCCGTGTCTTGCAGACGGCGTGCTCCACATGGGTGGCCTAGCATACCTTGAACATCTTGCTGCAGTTCCACCGTAACCTATTAAGGAACTGTCGGTTAACGGTCAGTGGGAGACAGCAGCGGAGGGCCACGACTGGGCGTAATGGCACAGACGGCAGTACGGCACGTGTGGTCTCGAATATTGTACAGTGCAGCACGGGGAGCTGGTATAGCACAGGGGATCAATGGCCACGGACTGAAGATTACACAGGCTCTCCTTTTTGCCAACATCCATGCGAGTGAAACGCAGGACCGGAGACGCCAACAGGGCTGCCTATTGACCTATTGTGACCAATGGAGGGCAACCGAACCATGGTTCCTGGCTGCGAGTCCATGCCTCTTCCGGGACACTATACCACACGCTTGCGTACACTGCCTATATGTTCCAGGGACGCTTCTTTTCTTACAAATTATGTCGCTATGGTGCCTTCCTTGCTAGAGACGTCAGCCGAAACCTTGGCTCAAAACATAAACAACTACGAAGCCCTTGAGAAGTTACCAGAGGAGCTTGTTCTGTACATTTTCGAGGTGCGCGCTTTGCATAGCAACGGCGGCAGCTGAAGTTGCTAGCCCAAACCCTTCCTACGTCATCCCGCGGTTTCGCGTTTCAGCACTCACCTTCTGAGCCACCTCATCCTGCAGCGTGTATTACAACTGGGGAAGCTGACGCCTCGATCGTTGCGGGTGTTCACATCGACTAATTTGCCCGGTGTCCTCGCCAGGATAAGAGGTGACATCGCACAACGCTCCCATGCATATGCGTATATATGTGTACGATAATAATATATGGCCGTGCTGTCTAGCTTGTGCCGTGGTCAGGCACGACTGCCCACGCTCCCCTGCCTCGGTGTCGCCCGGGTGTAGCTCCCCTTCACCCTACCAGCCATCAGTCACCAGTCACTGCCACCAGAACACCGTCCGCTGATCATGCCGTACGCTCCTCCCTTCTGTGGTTGTCTGCAGCACTGAACCTTCAGGACCCGCCGCCAGTCATCAAGGACACGCGGAATCCGTGGCTGGGGCAGAAGCCCTCGCTGTACTAGGCCCCCCTTGCTGGACCACACAGCGGCACGGAGGCAGCCATCACGGAAGTTAAACGCACCAACGTCCGTCTACTCCGCCCCAACAGCAACCGACTGAGATTTACAAACAAGCAGTGGCCAGGAATGCACGCACAACAAGGCCACACCTGGCGGTGACGCAGGTACGGAAGGCTGGACGCGGGGCGCAGGCTGAGTAACGTAGGCAGGGCGAAAGGCCCGTTGCACCCCCCCCCCCACGATGCAGCATGTTGACATTATACCATAACCGACACTCTTCAGTAACGCCTTCCCTGCCGCTTGCCCCATGTGCCCCGCAGCAAGACCCCTTGCAAGCTGCAGCCCACCGGCGTCAGGGGCCAGGGTCACAGGCTTCGTGCCCTCGGCTGCCCCCACCACCACTGCAGCGAGTGCACTTGCAGACAGCGCTGCTGCAGGAAGTGCCCCAGCAGCCCTGCTGCAGCAGCAGCAATAGCAACACCCACCACCGCCGTCGTTGCCACTGCCGCCCCTCGCCCCGCACACGCGTGCCACCATGGCCGCCACCGGCAGTGGCACCAGTGTCACCAGCAGCTGCACCGGCAGCCCGCCTGCGTCGAGGTTCTGGAGCGATGCCTCGCCCGACGTCCTGCGCCACATTGCCTCCCACCTGCACCCAGCGGAGACCGCCTGCACCCTGCGCCTCCTCAACAAGAACACAGCCGCCGCCCTGGGCACCCTCGCGGACCGCACGCTGCCCCTGTCCCAGCCCGCGCCGCCCGCCGCCTTCGCCCACCGCTGGGGCTCCCCTGGAGCCATGCGGCCCCTCACCCTGCAGCAACGGCACCGACTCCTTACGCTGACAGCCGCCAGCGGCGTGGTGGCTAACCTGCAGGTAGCGTCCCAGGGTTTTGGGTTAGCGTTGGAGCACACTCCCGAGGCGCTCGCTGCCGCTGCAGCCGGCGGGCATGCAGACGCGTGCGCATGGCTGCTGTCCAAGGGGTGTCCAATGGGCCCACGCGTGCTGGCGGCGGCGGCGGGCGCGGGCCGGGTGGACATGTGTGTGTGGGCGGTGGAGCGGGCGGGCTGCAGCCTGGATGGCAACGTGCTGGCAGCAGCTGCCGAGGGTGGCAGCATGGAGCTGTGCGAGTGGCTACTAACACACAAGGGCTGCCCATGGTCCACGGACGCGCCGGTGGCGGCGGCACGCGGCGGGCATGTGGCGGTGGTTGACTGGCTGGTGCATCAGCACGTGCGGCAGCCGTCGAGCAGGCGGCTGTACGTGGGGCGGGTGCTGGAGGGGGCCGCGGAGGGGTGCGACGTTAGTACACTGCAGCGGCTGCACGGGCAGCTGGTGGAGCAGCAGGGGGAGCGGCTGGATGGGAGCAGCGTGGACAGGGTGGTGGAGGCGGCGGCGGCGAGCCGTACGCCCGACTGGCGGGAGAAAGTACGGTGGCTGCTGTACGACAAGGGTTATCCCCGCACGGCACTGCGGGCGTACGTGCGGGTGGCGGAGGCCGGACAGGAGGACGGGGAGGTGGCGGAGCGGGTGGAGCTGCTGCTGCGGGAGGGGTTCCCCACGGCGGGGGCGGGGGCGGCGGGGGCGGTGGCGGGGCGGGGCTGGGGCCAGGCGCTGCGGCTGTTGCTGCGGGAGGGGGCGCCGGCCGACTGGGGGACGGCGCGGGTGGCGGCGGAGGGCGGCCACCTAGAGCTGCTGCAGGTGGGAGGTGGTGCGGTTGGTGTGTCGGGGTGGGGCGGGGTTGCGTGGCCCTTGGGGCTTGCTTTCTTGCTGTCAGCCGGCCAGGCTGCTTTGTCTCCTGTTGGTCGATGTGAAGATGATATGCGTTGGCCGGCGTTGAGATGGGCCGGACATGGCTCGGCCGCCGCCACAGTAGCAGCTGATGTGCAACAGGACTGGAGTCTGGCCTCCGCCGGGCGGGGCAGGGCTGCCAGTGTCATTCCCGCCGGGCTACTGGCGGCCATCAAATGGCTCGTTGCGTGCTGCTCACCCTCCGTCCTTGCTCTCCGCGGTGTTCAACTCACGGTCTGCCTCAACCTATCTGCCTCCTTCACCCCCCGACCTGCCACGTTCCGCAGCTGCTGCGGGCGCACGGCGTGCCGCTGCACCGCGACGCCGTGCGTGCCGCGGCACGTGGCGGCCACGCGGCGTGCCTGGCGTGGCTGGTGGCGCAGCTGGGCCCCGCGCACGCGCTCAGCGCCGACGTGGCACGTGACGCCACGTGTGCGGCGGACACGGGCCTCATGCACTGGCTGCGGCAGGTGCGATGAAGCGCGTGTTGAGTGCCTTTGTACACGTGGCGCTGCCTTGCGCAGGCAGTAACACCGGGCGGTATCGTAGGCTAGGCCCCGCTGTTTTTGGTTGTCCTTCTGGCGTATCAGGCAGCGCACGGCGGGGGGCAGGCGTGGATACTGTATTGCCGGCTGCCCAGGGGTCAATCCGCCACACCTCCACGCAGGCCGGGTGCGAGTGGAGTGCGGACACGTTCGTGGCGGCTGCCGCTGTGGGCTGCGTGGCGCAGCTGGAGTGGCTGGCGGAGCAGGGCTGCCCCGCGGGGGTGGGTGAGGGTGGGCTGTGGCAAGGGGCCAGCGGTGCTGTGTTACGACGGTGTCGAGCACGCTGCAGGGTGTCACGCATTTGCCGATTTGCTCCGTTGTCCATGTAGTTGTTCATGTAGGCTTCCGTCCGTATCGGGCAAACATTGCAGGCTTGGTGCCGCCGCGCGGCACAAGTACATGTTTGCCGCATTGCCGGCAGTGTATATACCTCCGCCAACAGCGCTGCACCAGGCCTGATGGCGGCGAGAAGGCGTACGACCCGTATCAATTTACAACAACTGTGTCGCGAAGTGCTTGTCACACGCGTTGCTGGAGGCTGCGCACCTTACGTACTCGAGCTGTGTTTGGTCTAGCTCACGACCACTTCTGGCCCCGCCCTGCCCGCAGGAGGACGGCGAGGCCTACCTGCAGGCGGCCCGCGGCGGCGACCTGGCCACGCTGGCGTGCCTGCACAGCCTGGGGGTGAGCGGGTCCGTGTGGGGCGAGGGCGGGACAGGGGGCAGGGGGCCGCAGGGCTCGGGCGGCATACGTTGTGCAGCCTGTTCATACCCGTCAGCCTTTTCCCTGCTTGATGTCACGGCCACGCCTGCACCATGCGAATGAGGGCGAGTGCCCCGGGTAGGGCGAGCCTTGCAACCACAGAACACCTGACTTGGCAAGCGCCTGCCATTCTAGCTCTCATGCCAGGCCCGCCATCCGCCGCACGCTCCCGTGCCGTACAGGTGCCGTGGGGACCACGCGGGGAGGTGTTCCTGCAGTCTCTGGAGCGCGGCTGCCCGCTGGCGGCGCTGCGGTGGATGGCGGCGCACGGCTGCCACGTGGACTGGGCACGCGTGGGGTGGGCGGCGGCGGTGGGCGCTGCCACGTGCCAGGCGGACCCACGCGTCGTCGACTGGCTGCGGACGGAGCGGCGGCGGGCGCGGTCCCTGTGGGGCTGGGTGGTGGGGCTGGCGTGGGGGTGGGTGGAGGCGATGTGGAGGAGGGTGGCGGCGTGGGAGGTGGGAGGGGGCGGGGGGTGGGAGGCTTGGAGGGAATCGCCCAACCCAGGGGATGGCACGCGAATCGAGTGATGGGGGTCATACGGGTGTGGAAGAGGGGGCGGGGAGACTGAGAATGCGGCGGGGATCGTCTGATTGACAAGGTGATTTCAGAACGGTGTGTGTCCCGTGTTGGTGGTTTGGTTGGGTGGCAGCTGGGATGAGGCCTTGGGTCCCGGTGGCTGGGGTCCATACGTGGAGCTGGAGCGAGCGGCTGGCGGCGTCTGACAGCCTGGGGTATGGCGGGGATAAGTTTCGGTGTGTGGAGGAGACGAGGGCCGTGGTACCGCAGTCCGGAGCGCCAGGTTGGTTGGGCAGCCTACAGCTGAGCAAGGAGGCTCGTTGCGAACTGGTTGTCACGTATTAACCCGGCTAAACACAAAGCTGTGAAGTTGTACAGTGGAACTTGGTCTTGACGGAGTTGTTATGTCCGGCTTCGGCTCAAGCGGCATGGCAAACAGAGCTCGTTCATGGTTGTCACATGTTCGCAGCACGTTTGTAAGCATTCGTAGGGCGTCGGAATACTGCTTACGTGCAGCGCCTCACGTACCCTCGCTGGCGCCTGGGTGTTTGTAGCGCCAACTGCAGTAGTACGGTACCTTGGCCAGCGGGGTAACCCTGGGTGACCACGTGACGGCCTTCCATGCGTGGCCCGCTAGCCACGCTGTACGTCCCTGTGAACTACCGCACTGTTACACGATCGGGCATGGTACGATGCCTTTATGCCATTCTTATCATTTGCGGTGGGCAAGCGTGGATACGCGCGTTCCGTCCTGCATGCGCCGGAGGTCTCCCCTGATGTGTTCCGGCGCCCGACCAACCGTTCAGACCAGCCATCTGTTCCTGACCAATGCGCACTGCCACTGTTGTGAAGACACTGTGCCACGGGCAATATTCTCACGTCTGCTTTACTGGTTACTGTGTCTCTTGTACAGGTGCACCTATTAGTGCGTACTAGGCAGCCGCGGTACTAGTTGCTTGAGCCTCCCGGCACTCCGAAAGCAGTTATGCGGGCTCACTGCCCGTTTGGGCAGCTCTAAGAGCGCGCAGCTCAAACAAGGATGCTTGCCCGAGCACCTGCTTTCCGGGCAACGGCGAAGCAGAAGCGTGTATCCGAGTTCAGTGCACAGCACCTAATCAGAAAGCTATCGGTGGCAATATGTATAGTTGGCGCGGTGGGTCCTTACCTGTGCGGCAGGGGAGAGAGCATTGCCTCGGCCGCGTCGGGCCCAGGGCAGAGGGACCGCTCCCTCTGCGTTGTCTTGTGTATCATCATCATGTACTCAGCAAGTGGTTTAGATGCCTGCCATGCCGTGAGGTAACGTCAAGGAGGTGGCCTTCGCTTTCGCTCGCTTCTGCGCTGCGCCGAGCGTTGTAATTAAGTGGCGCAGGAGTCTTATCGCAGCATATAGTACCAAATTTGCAGTGTACAATAACGCTTTACCCCTACCCATGATTCAGCTGTTTACTGGCCCGTCTACACACACGTCCCCTTCCCCCCACACCACCCGCAGTTCGCGCTTTCCGCGGCTGTCCTAGCCACTATCACGCAGAAACTTTACAGCGATTCAGGTGCGTCTTTGAAGCTGTGGAAGGGCAGCGCGTGGCAAGACGGAGAGCTCCGTGCCTTGGAGCTTGGATCACGGCCCGTGCCACTCGTCCCTGTGCAGCACGGTCCAGCGACCGGTAAACACCTGTCTCTTCAAGTGAACCGGGGGCTGGTTCCTCGTGCCCCTTCAGACACCTTGCATTTGCCTCATGGCGATTCTGGTCCCGCCCCCCGCCCCCCGCCCCCCTGCCCCTGCCCAGAGTGTCACATGGGGAAGCTAGCCCTCGTCTATGACCTCGAGTTCAAGTTGTGGTAAGCTGCCACGTGACGGCAAACAGTTTGTCAAGCAAAGAAATGTGTTATGCTTACAGTTGCTGTGTGGCTCACGGGATCTCGGCCGCTGCGGTGCATGGCCCGCTCCGAACTGGATGCCCCCCACGTCCGGGGCAGTCCACCACGCCAAGGAATGCAGCAGGGGCACTTGCGCTGCCCGCCTGCATACATACCTGACCCAGGAGCCAGGCGGCCCTATGCGCACGTGCACTGCCCTTGCTCAGCGCCACTGAATAAGCCCCTGCCCCTACCCCGGACCCTGCCTGCCCTGCCCTTACCTAGCCCTCACCCTGGCCCTTCCCCCGCTCCCGCAGCTACTACGTGTTCGCGGTGTGCGCGCTGTCCTTCCTGCTGTGCGTAGCCGGCCTAGGGCTGCTGGTGGGTTCCGGGGGGCGTATTGGCAGTACGGCTGTTGCCTGATGGCGCACGTGTGGCACGCGGCTTAGATCATCGGTGTCCACGCGACAGTACACATCCGCAGCCCATGTGCGACCCAGTTGTGGGTCGAGGTGCACCCGGCCTAGCTCCGGCTGGTGGAGGCCTGCTCCGACCGCCGCCGCTGCGCACGGCCGCAGCCTTCAGGCCATGACCTGGCCCCCGACCGTGACACACTGTGCCCCGCACGCACCCTGCCCCGCACACAAACCCTGCCCGCTGCGCATTCCGCTGCTTGAGTATCCGTGCCACTGCAGCTGGTGCCGGCCAAGTACCCCGTGGTGTGGATCGAGGGGGTGCTCCACCTGCTGCACACCCTCTGGTGCGTGGGGAGAGCCGTCGCCGCATGGGCTTGTGCTGCTGCGCGCGTTGGGGCGCGTGCGGTTCAGACATGGACAGCACTCGGGCGTGACCAGACGAGCCTGGCTGTCGCATCGCTACACAAGCAGCATCGGTGTGTTTTGCGCTGTGTGGGCTCTGGCTGCTGGGCAAGGGCAGCCGTTTGCGGCTGCTGCGGCGGGGTAAGACATGCTGCATGAAGGGAGAGTGGGGCCTGACTGTCGCATACCAACAGTCTGAACTGCACGCCCCCTTTAGCACGCTGCGCCACATCTGTCCTGTCCGCCAGGTGGCTCATAGCAGCTAGCATAATCACCGCCGCCTACAACCAAAGCAAAGGCGGCGTCGGCGGCGGCGGCGGGCGGTACCAGCGCCTGTACGGCTTGCGGTCGCAGAGCAAGGCGGTGGTGGCGCTGGCGTGGTTCGCCATGGCATGGTGCATCGCGCCCACCATCATCTGCTTTGTGTTTGTGAGTTGGGGTCCGAGCACAAGGGCCAAGAATGATGTGGAGTCCAAGTGAAAAAGTTTTACACTTGCTCGTCGTAGTAGGCCAGCAACATCCCTGCCTTGTTTGCTTAAAGCTACCGCCGTGTTGGGTAGCAAGGACCCAATACCGGTGGTATTCCGGAAGCGGGGGGCTTCCACCAACGCACACGCCAGCGCCCTTGTTGCACACTTGGCTCCATTTGCTCACAAACTCATGCCTGCTATTGATTACGGCACGGCTTTCGTTTAGAGTAACCAGTATTACTTTGCGCAAGAGTAAACCCCCTTGGTTCTTTCCGTCGCAGGGCATAAGGCAAATCACGGCGCTCCAACGGGAGGAGGACCATGCTGCTGCACACGTGCGGCTGCGCGGCCCGCCAGGCGTCCCGTCGTTGCGGGACAGCGCCCAGCCGACGGTTTCCGCCGCGATCGTATAAGCCACGCCGCCCCAGTGGGCTGTGTGCCACGTGGCAACACGGCCTGCGCCACGTGATGTGCAGGCGTACGGCGTGCGTGACATGTTGCCATTTGATGGACGCGCGGCGCATGCGGTTGAGGCAGCGATGCTCTACAGGGATGGGGGGTTGTCGTGGAGTTTGTTGGTTAATGAATGGTTTACATGTGTTGGGTTGTCACGTTGGCTCTGGCGGCAACACCTTGCGGGCGACGCAGAGCGTGGTGCTAAGTCACAACGTTAGTTATGCGTCCTGTTCAGGATAGCCTGAATATAGCTTCGCATGCGAACTGTTTCATATGCCAACGGATGAGAGCCTGCAAAACGCCATTGCGATGCAATCAGTGTGAGACATGTACCAGATGCAGGATCAGTACGGCCAGAGATGGCTAGGGCACACAGCTTGGTGGTGTGGTACGGTCAGTAGGCTGGCGGCCTGGCCAGCAGTCCAGCTCGCTTGCGGACTCGGCATTGTGTTGAGGGAGTCCCACAGACGGGACTAGGCACTGACTACCGGCGCCGTGAGCAAGTCGGTACGCCCGGCTCTTGAGACATTTGTCAGTGCAAGTTGTTGACGTGTTGGCCCAGCTGCGTTTGGCAGGAATGCGCGTGCACCGGAAGCCAGGGCAGAGTGGTCGTGGCAGCCATATGCACATCACCTTGCAGCGTTGTTTTGGGGGGAGGCACGTCCCCGATAGGTGTCTGCTTGGCGCGTCAGTTGGCCGTGGGCCAGCGTGGGCTATGTGCCGCCTTCGACGGAACTGCGGCCCGCCCCGTGTCTCAGTGCGTGAGGAGCCTGGGTGCTAATGTAAAATGTAGTTGATACAAACTTGCTGCGCGCTTTGGCTGCGGCCCTGCAGCCTGCACACGCTGTCCTGCCTGCGGGAGAGGACCGCACGGCAACGCAGTCCTAGGTGCCTGGTGCAGCATGTTGTGCGCTTGGGCCTGCTTGGGCTTACCTCGTGCCTGCGCCATACGCCCTTGACTGCCTGGACAGCTGGACTGATGAGGCCGCCATGTACAGTACTGAACCGCCTAAACGGACAATCAACATGTTGAGGCTGTCTACGACTGCCGTCCGCACCAGTCCGCACAACTTGCTTGCGCATGGGCACCGTGCCACCCATTTAGGGGCACTCCGCTGCTTCGTCGCATGGCTCCCTGTTCCTTTGCCGTTACCTGCCACCATCATGGCGCTGGTGGACCCCCGCCAAGGCGCCCACTGGGGTTGCTGGACCACTGGATGGTCTTCCAGGGACACCTGCAGTTGCATGGCAGGCCGTCGCATCACCGGAGGCCCCCGGCATGGGGGAGCATCCCGCATGGTCATGTCCCTGCCGTACTGCTGGCGTGGCGTCCCATTGGGAGGGAAACGTGCTGGCTTACCTTGCTGAATACTTTCAATCAAACCATGTTGCTGCATTAGTGTCTCCAAATCCTTCATTGCGCGCGTGAGCACCGCGCCTTGCGAACTGGGCAAATGACAAACCGTCATGCAGAACGTTTATGGATTGTTACACTATAGGGTATCCTTCTGTGTCCGGATGCCACTTCGATAGCCAGCGTGCCCGGCGATATGCAAATTTCGCTGTGGAATTGGCTTGAGGCTCGAGGAGGCTCCCAAACATAGATGTCGTATTTTGTACCAACTCGCTTTGTATGGCGATTCGGAGGCCGACAGGTGAGGTTGCTGCGTGCGCCGGCGGTCAGCTCAGGAAATTGTCCCGGGACGTGCGCCCCACTGCTGCTGTTCCTTGGCCTGCAGGTCCACCTATGTGGCTCCTTTACTCGATGGGTCGAGACAGTGCCCATGGCACCGGTTGATGGCTCACCCGGGGTCTTTGCAGTCGTCGTGCACCTGCCCCCTGGGTGAGTGGGCTTGCATGCCGCTCCATCCAAGAGCAAATGAGCTCAAGCTGGCCCCGGCCAACGGCGAAAAGGAATTTCTTGGCTGTAGGTACCACCAATATAAGTTCATCGTAGACGGCAAGTGGCGGCACGACGAAACCGCCCCGTTTATGCCGGACCCCTTAGGCAACGTGAACAACTGGCTCTTTGTCAGGAGAATAGAACCCGCTCCAACTGCCCTCAACAAGTGAGTCGCCGTGCACATGGTATGCCCGCTGCAGCCGGCTGTCTGGCGATCGTCATGGCAAATAACGGAATCCGGCCCGAGACAGACACTCCTGCCCAGCATATTGGACGCCCTGAGAAAACAAAAGCATACGGTGCTTATGACACGCATCTATTTCACCAAGCTGTCAAGGCACGTGCTGTCCTTGCCTGGCCCCCGCACACTGTCTGAGGCCGTCCCAACCCCTTACCCCGGACCTTGTCCACCCCTTCCCGCTACCATCCCGCAGTCCCTTAGGATTCGACCCGCAGCTAGTCGCTGCGCAACAGGTGCTTCAGGCAGCCCAACAGCAAGCGGCGCAGCAGGCAGCGCAACAGCTGCAGCAGCTGCACCCCACCCTCGCCAGCGGCCCCGCGGTACCTCAGGCCCAGCCGGCAATCTCTGCGGCGGCGCTGCCCCACACTGGGCCGCTGCAGACGCACTCGGGCCAGCAGCAGCAGCAGCAGCAGCCGGACGTAGACATGGGTGGCACGGAGGCGGTGGTGCCGCCCATCGTCATCCACAACCCGAAGGAACCGGTGAGTATGTGCGCGGCTTATGAGTGCAGCAGTCTGGGCATGCCGCAGCGTCTGTGTCAATAGCGGTTGTGGGTGATAGTGGCACACAAACGTGAACGGTAGAAGACACCATGAGCCACCGGTGGTAGGTCAGGGGCGTAGGACAGGGCCGCACCACGTGCATACGCCACGCCACGCGGCGGGTCCGCGGCGGGTCCGTGGCGGGCGTCCCTACACACGCCGTGACGCACAGCGGGGTTGCGTTGAGGGCGCAGCGGCGGCCGGGCCAGCAGCAGTGGGGCTCGGTCATGGACCCACTCCGCAGCCGTCGCGGGGCGGGGCGGGGCTGCACGGGGCCCTTGCCGCAGCCCCGGACAAGCCAGTGGCCCCCACGTGCTGGCGGGGGGTGGTTTTCACGCAGCAAGGAGCCACACTGCCACCGAGCACGGAAAGGGTCCTGGCAGCGGGGCAGCAAGGCAAGGGGCAGCAGCCAGTCGGCGGAGTGGCGGGCGCACAGTGCAGCAGCCGACCTGTACACGGCAGCAGCATTGCCCCGATGTTGGTTGTGTGCGCTAGGGTCCGTCGTACGTGCGGGCGGTGGCGCAGCGTGGCTGGCCGCCAGCTTCATCCCGGACATTGCCAGCGGTCTGGCCCGGCAGGCAGCGGGGTCCTATAACATGCAGAGCAGCGCCTGTGTTGGCAGCTGCCGGTCAGATCGCTGCTGGACATGAGGGAGCAGTGCGGTGCGGTGCACCCTCCCCTGGAGCAGGTGTCGGGACGGCCTGACCCCTTTGTGTGGGAAGCTTGGCTGCTCGGGGCCGCTGGCAGCTGCACACCGCGGCGGGCAGGCAGCTGGCAGCTCTCAGCAGTGCACGGCGCGGGCAAGTATGGCGCGGGGTAGCGTTGGCGGTGGGCTGGGGAGGCAGCGTGCCCACGCTTGATCCAGCTGGCGCAGGAGCATCAGCGCCGGCGCCGGTGCCCGCACTAGCTCCAGCAACACTGGCCAGCGGGGGTCGTTGTGGCAGCGCGGGCGGCGGACGGTGCACAGCAGCCGGAGGTTGTGGTCCTGCGCCGAGCGGCTGCAGCGTCCGGCAGCACTGGCATGGGAGGGTTCGACACGCACCCGGGACCCTGTGTCCCAGTTGTGACTGCTTTGACATGCAGCGCAGCCGACCGCCTTTGGCGCCACCGCAACACCGCCAGGACGCCACGCCTCACTGAGTGGGGCAGGCACCAGGCAGGCTGGCAAGCAGGAGCGCGGGCGGCAGGGCAACCGGCCAGTGATTACAGGCCGTTGTGCAAGAGCCCCGTAGCCGCCACGCACCCCTTCCTATCACCTGCCCCGACGCTCACCGCGTGTCTTCGTCCCCCGTCCCATCCCCAGGAGTACACCCGCAAGAAGATCAGCGACTTCCTGCACAGCCACACCGCCTACGAGCTCATCCCGGAGAGCGGCAAGGTGGTGGTGCTGGACATGGACCTGCCCGTCAGGCAGGCCTTCCACGCGCTGCACGAGCAGGTGCGGGGCATGGGTGTGTGTGTCTGTGGAAAAGGGCATTGGCACGTGAGTGGCATGGTGGTGGTGATGGTGATGGTGATAGGGTTGTTTGCGCGTTGTGTTGCATGGTGCTCGTGGACATGAACCTACCCGTGAGGCATTCATTCCGAGCACCTCGGACGCGGCGAATTTGCATCACAGAGGGTATACGAGCATGGACTAACATCTGCCCTAGTTTGTACCGGGTCAGTAAGACCCGTTCTGTCTTGTGAACTGTCTGCCGTCCCCTGCTCCCTCCCCTACCCCCAGGGCACCGCGTCCGCCCCGCTGTGGGACCCTGAGGAGCGCAGCATCAGCGGGGTCATCTCCGCCTCGGACTTCATCAACATACTGCGCCGCCTGCGCCACAGCGTGTCCTCGGGCGCCAACCCCATGAGCGAGGTGGAGATGGACGCGCACACTATCAGGTGCGCCGTGGGCCCGCCTGGGGAAGGGTCACGGCCGGAGAGAGGGAGGCAGGCAGGGGCTGGTAGGCGGGCGGCCCCGCTTCAGACGGCACGCGCTCCGCATGGCACGGATCGCCTGAACCCTGAACCCAGGAACCCAATCCACCCCGCGCTTCCCCAGGGGCCTGCGCGAGGAGGCTGGGTCCGAGGGCCGGCAGCCCAAGCGCCTGGTGTACGTGATGCCGGACGAGGACCTGGCGGCGGTGGTGGCGCGGCTGGCGGCGCACAAGTGCAGCATGGCGCCCATCCTCACAGGACACCCGGACGGGCCGGAGGTGGGCCGGGGACGGAAGTGGGCGATGGGGAAAACACCATGACGCCCGTACTTGCGGTGCACGCGGGATGGCGGTAGAGGGGGGCGGGGACCACAGTGATTGTGCCGGCAGGAAGGGTTTTCATGGCACCCATACCACAGCGCACCAGGACGGGCCGGCGTACGGAATTTACGGTATGGTAGCACAGGGAAGGTGGGGCGTGGGGTTGGTGCACGATGGTCCAACTTTGTGTGCCGAGTTGCTTAGGGGCTGCTGCATGATGGGCAATTGTGGGTCAGGTAGGCTGGGCTGGGAAGAGCGATGGGAGGAGCAAGGGCGGTCGAATGCTCAAAGGAGAGCGATGGGCTGGCCGTTGTGCATGCTGCATGAGGGGCAAGGAGCACTCTCCCACCCCAGCTATGCCTCTGTCGGCCCCTAGACATGTTATCGGCTTATTCAGCCCTGGCCCACATCCGTAACCCGCGGCATCATGCCTCCCTGCACCCGCCTGTTCATCCCCCGCCCTCCCGCAGCCTCCCCATGTGCTGCACCTTGCCACGCTGTCGGGCGTGCTGGCGTGCCTCATGCGCCACTTCCGCGCCTCGCTGGCGTCGCTGCCGTTGCTGAGCCAGCCGCTGGGCTCCCTGCCGCTGGGCACGTGGAGCCCCGACGCGGCGGTGGCGCACTCGGACTTCCTGCCGGACTCCAAGGAGCGGAGGCAGTGGAGGAAGCTGCAGGTAGGTGGACGGGGTATGGGCGGGCAGGGACGACCGGCATGGGCTGGGTGCGCCGCACTGGTGGATAGGGGGGGTCGGTCTTCCTGCGTAGACGAGAAAGTTGCTAGACTGGTGATGGCGAAAAGCAGCTTAGATTCTACAGTAATGGAGCAGACGCGGAAGAGCAAGCTGCAGGCACACGCGGGGAAAGCGTGGGGATGGACGGTTACATGAGAGGGGCTGGGTTAACGGTTGCAGCGCGCTGGGACGTTCAAGGTGGTCCAGGAGAATTGAAAGGACGGGTATTCGTCGGCAACGGCAAGGATACCGGGCACCGGGCAGTTGACATTACGCTACACTTCGTCCCACTGAATGGCCCCCTTTCCCCTTGCTTTGATGCCCTCCCCAGCCGCTGCACACGGTGATGCTGCACACGCCGCTGACCACTGCGCTGTCCATGCTGCTGGAGACGGGCGTGAGCGCGCTGCCGGTGGTGGACGAGCGGCGCTGCCTGGTGGACGTGTACGCGCGCAGCCAGATCACCGACCTGTGCAAGGGGAACGCCTACAACCGGCTGCAGTGGGAGGACGTCACGGTGAGGGCAGGGGTGGGGCAGGGGGGGGAGGGGAGGTTGGCGTGGAAAGGCGGGGAGGGGGAGGGGCAGGAGATTTAGAGAAGGACCGCCAGGGTCGTTTCAAGAGGGTGGAGCGGTGAGGTGGACGCAACTGAGAGTAGCAAGGGAGCACACAGCACAGTCACCCGACAGCCGAAGCGTAGCCGTGGAACCGCAGCGTACCGGAGAACACCGAACATTGCAAGCCTGTTATCCTCCCCTTGACTACCACCAAGCTGCCCGCTCCCATGCCGGTCCCACGCGCCCGCAGGTGGGCCAGGGCCTGCTGCTGTCGCAGAACAGCCCCGTGCCGTGGAGTCAGGGCGCGCAGGGCCCGGGCGCATCGGGCGCAGCCATCGGCGCCACCGGCCCCGCCTCCTCATCCACCGGCGGACCTGTGCCGCACGGCCTCGGCCCGCACGGCGTCACGGCGCACGCGCCGCCCCCCGGAATGGGCGGCCTCTCGGCGGAGTTTGCGGCGCAGCAGGCGGCAGCGGCAGCGGCTGCGGCGGCAGGGCACGGTGGCGCGGCGGCGGTTGCGTCCGGGAGCATCCACGACTACAGCCGCAGCGGGCGGGTGTGGGTGTGCACCAAGGACGACACGCTGCGGACGGTTGTGGAGCGGTTGGCGGTTCCGGGCGTGAGGCGGCTGGTGGTGGTGCACCCCGAGACGCGGAGGGTGGAGGGGCTCATCTCGCTCAGCGACGTGGCGCAGTACCTCTTCTTGTAGCGCGCGGGAGGGAGGGGCAGCGCGCCTTAGGGGTGACATGGGAGTGCATTGGTGAGGGCCGGGGGGAGTGCATGGGTGGTTGGGGGAATGCGAGGGCTGATGGGAGGCGGGCAAGGAGGCGGCTGGCCGGCGCTAGCTGCGTGAGCGGCGAGGCGGTGGCAGTGCCAGAAAGGTGCAGCAGCAGCGGTGGCGCCCTTGGAAGCAGCACTGGTGAGGCCAGAGCGCAGGGCGACGGCGTTCTTCCGCCGTGGCGACCAGCGAAGAGGCCGGGCCGCAGTTGCTGCGCGATGGCAACGTGCAGGCACGCGGGGAGAGGGAGGAGCTCCTTGCTGGTCACAGGAGGGGCAGCAGCAGTGGCAGCAGCAGCAGGTTTATTGCGCACACCCAGAGCGTTCACCACCTTCCGCGGCAAGAGCGGAACCCCCACGATAAAGGCGGGAGGTGGACTTGCCTGGGATGTGGGGCCAACACGGGATGGAGGGAAGGTAACGGGCCTTGCGGTCGCGGCGGACTGAAGCAGCAGCAGCGCAAGCAGTCAAGCGGCAACTGCCTATGGCCTCACGGGTGTCTTGCAGGTTCAGGTTGCAGTGTGCTGCACCAATGGGCACCCCTCTTGGTACCCCGCTTGGCACCCTGTCGCGGGCGGGCGCAACAGCCCCAGTCACCGCAGGCCTGCAGTCACAATTTACGACGGCTGGCGGCGGCCGCTGCAGCAGCAGCAGCCTGCCTGCCTGCCTGCCCCGCCCTCAGTGGAAGGCACACTGCCCAGCCGAGCTCTGGCGACGGCCGGCCGCTGTCCTCCCGGCCCAGCCTTGCAGCGGGCTCTGCAGCATGGGCCGGAGCCGCAAGGGCGTACTAGACGCTGCACGCAGGCAAGCCATGGAGCTGCAGCCGGCGGCGGGGGGAGCCAACGGAGCCTCATGGAGGGGGGCGGTGTTGAGGTGGCGGGGGGAAGTGGGGGCGATGCGCTCCTCGGCCGTTTTCCGCGCCGTTGCGGCGTCACCTTCTCTCCCAGGAGCAGGGTCGCATCATTGGCACGGCGCAGCCTCTTGCGTGGTGCACCAGCATGCAAGGGGACCCGCGCTGAGTGGCATGTGAGGTGCAGCGCCGTGGCATCGGCCACAAGGTGCTTGGCCAGTCCGGCTCCTAGGATGCGTCTGACGCCGCGGCGTCGGCGCGCCAACTGTGCGTATGCGTTATCGAGGGGTATGGGGCGGCATCTTGGGCCCGTGGTTCCCGCTCATGCGAAGGCTGGGACATGCGCATCTCACCTAGGAACGCATGTGACTGGCTTGCGGGCGTCGGCGGTAACGCGCACCCGCGTGGATACAAGGGTTTACAGCTAGAGGCAATCATGTGTCGGTGCTTGTGCGGCATGGCAAGCCCGTAGAGGAGGTGCATATGTGCTGGTCTTTGGCTATGCGATGTGTGCCGGGCTATTAGAGCCTTATCATTGGCATGCATGCAGTCCATATGGACACAAGCGGCCTTGGCAAGGTCTGTGGGGTGCAGACATTGGCTTGCAGCTCATGGGGTGCGGGCTGTTGGCTCTCCGCCCCTCTGCGACATGAGCACGTGGACCTTGCATGCACACCGGGTGGCGGTGTGTGCAACGAGAATGTGCGGCTTGGCATCCGTGGTGCTGCGCTGAGGTACTTGAAGGCAGTGAGACCGACTGGGCATCAACGCACTTTGGGAGGGTGGACTACCGGATTTGGGGGACTCACAGTGACAAGGACTGAGAGGCAGGTGGTACGGCTGATGATCTACACAGTAGTCGCACGCAGACAGGCGGCAGATCATCAACGTTGCCCGGGGGCTAGAGGTGGTCATGGGGACCGCATTCAGAGGTGCCTTATGGTAACTGTACACACGATGGTCACGTGTTTGCGGGGAACCGTGTGAAGGTGGTGTCTTGTGGTTTACAAACCTCTCGAACACTTCTTTGGCTCGTAGGTAGGGTGTACAGCAGATGGAGTGGGGCACATCCGAGGCAACCATGCACCGCGGTCCAGGCATGCATGCCGTGTTGCCTTACGGGTGGACGATGCGCTGTGCGCCTGCGTTGACGCTGGGGACCAAATCACAGGGCTGTAGGCAGGACGCCACTTGACAGCCCACCCTGCTACCCCGCGCTATGCTGTCCACGCGCTGCCCGAGTGGTGTCTATGTGCGACTGTTATGTGAAATTTACGCAAGCTACAGGGCGCTGGGGCCGCGCGGCAGCCTCCACATGGGTGGCAAGGACAGTTGCGCCAGGCGAGCAACATCGCGCGTTGCACCCGCGCACGTGCGCTGGCGTTGATGCACCCCGCACCCGTCTGCCCATTGCCAGACGTGCCAAACCACCAATCCCGGTCCTCCCGCATGACGCAAGTGCCATGACCGTCAGATGACCGCGGCAATAAGCCATACCGTTTTTTGGGAACAGCTGAAACCCGCAAAATCAGGCATAAGCCTGCCTTTACGAAAGACCCAGATGGCACATTCAGTTCCAGGGACATGGGCACCCCGGGCCGTCGCCGCGGGCCATGGTGGGCTTCCTTGGCCTACAGTGCACCGCCCCTCTCAGCGGCCCAGGGGCCCCACCAACCACAGCCTGCTGCACACGCTGCCCAGCTCACGCCCGCGCACGTCCGGTACGTACCCTGGTGCACATAGAGCAACCGCAACTTGCGCAGTCATCACTGTAGCTCTTGCGCACCAGGGCGCTACCTGCTACCTGTTGCCCAGCGTGGTAGCCTGGACACTCACCACTAACACACTGACCTCTGGCACGTGCACGCTTGGCCAACGAGGTTGAACGCAAATACCCAGCAAGTGCCAGTACGGTACTGTAATTGCACTCCTCAGCAACGCCCTGTGCAACGCCTGGCGCAATAGTGAGCTGGCAGCCAGTATAGTAGGTAGCCACTGTGTCACTGTGCCACGTCCCAACCCACATTTTGCGCCGCTGGGAAACCGACGCAACCTAAGCCGTTTGTCCATGATCAAGTGTTCATCCAACGCACAATACCGCATTGCCCTAGAGCCTTTTCATCAACACCTGCCACTGCACGCCCTGGTCTGACCGTTCCACAGCAAAGAAGCCTCCGCGCAAGGAGGTCAGTCGTCGCTTCCAGGACCTGAGGGTTCACCGCAGCCCGGAGTCTGTCAAGGCTGCCGTCGACGCCTTCAGCGAAGTTCGCCGCACGGCGGTCAGCCTCCGGCCCAGCAACTTCGCCGATACCAAGCAGCTCATCGAGGACGCCAACGGGGTTTGCGTGCGTAACGTTGGCATCGTCAAGCAGATGGCGGACAACAAGGCGTTCAAGAAGGTGGGCATCCAGCCCGAGGCGGCGCTCAACGTCGCTGCCCACGTGGGGCGCGCTCAGGTGGGTACGCACGAAGACTGGAGAACAGCCAGGCGGCTGTAATGTGTACTGTAGCCTTTCCTTTCCAGACCCTTAAGTGCAGTGCCCTGTTGGGCGCAGTGCCATGTTGCGTGCCTGCACCGACTGGTCAACGGTGTCGTGGTAGCAGTTGGCCAGCGGTTTTTTTTTTTCAGGAGAAGGGTTATGGGGGTATCGGAGACCTATTTTTAGCGGGTAGGTCCTCCAGGTCGTCTCTTCACTTGGCTTGAAGCTGACGGCGCAGGAGGCTCTGAGGAGACAGGTATCGTCAAGCTTGCCCACACCAGTAAACTCCTGAACAGGGGATTGGGATTTATCCACCAGCTGATGCCCGGGCGGTTCATCATCCACTGGTAGCGGTAGTTCAGCGTGAGCGGGATGACCTGCATGCTGTGACCCACATGTATGGCGACTCGGCGCAAGAAACTGTCTTCCCATATACCCTATATGCCTATGCCCCTCCGCCCCTGTGCCACCCTTACGCAGCTGGACGTGGAGCAGAAGCGCTTCGTTTCCCTGGTGGGCAAGCTGGACCTGGACGTTCCCGAGGACCTGGAGCAGCTCCTGGCGTATGAGCCGTTCCTGCTGAGCATGCTGCCGCCACGCGCGCCTCGTCGACCAGCTCGAGACGCTGGAGGAGGCGCAGCGTACGACGCAGCTTTCGTCTGCCAATTTCGCGGCCACCAAGCGGAGGGTGGAGGGGGAGGTGGGTGCGAACGGGGAGCAGGAACGGGTGGTGGGCAGGGGCCGGCAACCCGGGAAACGGCACTGCAGCACTGGAAAGAGTAGCACCGAATTGCTGGCCCAGGACCCGAATTTCTAGCCTGCACTGCTTGCACATGGCGTGCCTTGTCTGCCACGTGCGCTATGTCCTGCTGCGTCGTGGCGTCGTGGCGCCCGCCTCAAGACCCTCTTGCTCGCTGCCGGCTCCGCACTCCCTGCTGCCGACCCACATCCTACATGCGTCGACCCCGTGTGGCAACACCATCACCGGCGCGCCTGTTCCTGCAGATTGGCAAGATGTACCGCGAGGCAAAGGCGGTGAAGAAGAAGAAGAAGGAGGAGAAGGTGCGGCGCCGCCAGGAGCAGCAGCAGCAGGCCGTCGCAGCGCTGCTGGTGCGTGCCAAGACACTGCACAGGTTGTGCATGCCGGTGTACAGCAGGACCGTGCCCTGCCGTAGGGCTTGCCTCCGTCATGCTCCCTGCACCTCTCGGTGCTAGCCAGCCACGCAGGCGTATATTGCGAGGAACGTGTTGTTGTTGTCCCCAAAGGGGCAAAGGATCGGCTTTGAGCAGCGCGAGTGGTGCCGACCCACATGACGTCCACACCCTTGCTGATGTCTGCACCTGGCAGAGCAGTACACACGACCCCGGCTCGGACCCCAGGACCCTCCCCGTCCCCCTCCCCGCTCCCGGCGCAGGCGCAGCAGCAGGAGCAGGAGCAGGAGGCCGAGGCGGCTGCGGCTGTGGCTGCGGCGGCTGCGGCGGAGCCGGTGGGTGCCGCGGCTGACGTGGCGGCGGCAGAGGTGCCGGCCGCTGCCGTGGGCGACGGCGACGAGGGCTTCCGCACGCAGCGTCGCCGCGGCGTGGGTGGCGCGGTGCTGCCGGCCACCGGGGAGGCCACGGGTGGCGCCGTGCTGCCGGCCGCTGTGGAGGCCAGGCCCTCCACCCCCAAGACACGCTTCATGTACCGGGACGTGGGCACCCGGGGAAGCCGCCGGGGCACGCCCAACGCCATGGTGGGTGTGTGGGGGTGCTGCAGGGTCCTGGGGACGCCTCCGAACCTAGGGTGCACGTGGCACCGGCGCACTGCTCCTGCTCCTGCTTAACCTGGCGGCTTTGCCCGCAGCAACTGTACGGGCTATGCTCCTATGCAGCATCTTGTCCTCTGCACGACAGAGAGCCCCTGACCGCATTGAATGGCTAGGCTGCCCGTATGCGGTACCCAACCGAGAGCTGATCCCCTCATGCCCTCGCCCCTGTGCTTTGCCCCCTGGCCCGCCAGAGCCCGGCGCCTGCTGGCTCCATCGCGTGAGCGGACAACAGCTACGCCAAGGGCAACCACGGCAGCCGTCACACCCAAGGCTGCGGTTCATAGCGGGCTGTGAGGTGCCTTGGTGCACAGGGGTACGGTGGGGTGGAAGAGATGGAGGAGGGCGCGCGTTTCGGGTACACGACGTGGGCGGATAACGAAGTAGGTAGGGGTAGGGTGGATGCAGAATGGGGAGAGCGAACGGTGTGAAAGATGGCAGGGTCAGTAACGGGATGGGTTACGCAGGCAAGGGAGCTGAGGCTTGAAGGGAGGGAGAGATATGGAGGGGAGGTGGATACAGGTTACGGGGAGCGGAGCGACTGGGTCCTGTTAAGAATCGATTCCAGGGCAGGGGTCGGAGAGGGAGATTGGAGGATGGGGATGTACGAGAAGGACAGGGGCAGGGTTGGGCACGCAGACAGGGGACGAGCTGCACGCTCTGGGCAATTTCTGGGTTACGGCACGAATATGGCGAGGGAGGGGCACGGAAGCGGAATGGGAGCGAGCGGGAATGTACACAAGGAAGGGAACGGTGCTTTATGTGCTACTGCGTGCAGAGTATCGACCTGTCTAGAACCTGCGTGTATAGGAGGGTGTGCATATGATAGGCTGTATACCTATATGGTTATCGTTTTGGAGTGTTCTACTTGACGTTGTAAACTTCTCGAGGCACGTGTTTGCGTAGGCGAGGCAGTCGGTGTTGCCGTACGGTAGGCATGACCTCAGCCGCGCACGCTGCCTGCCCATCAGACGCAGCCGTGTGCTGTGTTGCGTGGCTGACACTTACATGCAATCTGTTTTGTCTTGTCCTCCAGCGTGTGACTACGACACATGGCGTGGCGTGTGCGGCACTGCTAGGCCCTCGTGCTGGTGCCGTGATTTGACCAGACCATCCAACCCGCCGGCGGTGCCCACGCACACGTCGCACCTTGTGCCGCCATGTCGTCCTGACTGTATTGCTGTAACCTCGTGCTGTTGCCAGCGTACACTGTTATCTGCTACTCCTCCACGGACCAGCAACGTGCACCAAGCAACGCTCATTCTTGGCAGTTTATGTCACTCTTAAGGCGGTGTGGTTAGCTGGCCACACAATCCTTCCGTTACCGGTGTTGGTCCCGACCACACCCACCAGGAAATTTGTCATCTGGCATTACAGCGACACGGCAACGCCCAGTCTTGACAGGGCAGGAAATGGCCCGCCAAGACCAACAGTCTGCTTCAAAGCAACGCCCCGCCACTGCTTTGCGCAGATCGTTACTGAACGCGTCACCGCAAAATCAAAGCAGGGGACCTCTTTTCAGCTTTACAGCACCGGCCTTCAAACATGGACGCTCAAAACGCGATTGAGCCGTGTGAGCCACAAGCGAGTTGCACGCACGCAGCCGCAATGTAGCTGATACCTGGTTAGAGGCAAGGTGCACACGCCAATGTAGACACGTGTCCTGACACTCCGGGGAGTTCTCGGTAGACGGGGGAGGCCCCATCCACCGCACGCACCCTTGTGACACGTAACCTCGTAGTTGCACCTCCCAGCGGTCATGACCATTCCACCTTTCAAAAAAGAAGACTGCGGAAGGACCTAAGCACATACACTCAGCACATAACATCAAGCGGGCGGAGAGGCCCGTCCACGTCATGACCCTCAAGCGGCCACCGGCGACCAGAATGCCGTAAAATGGACAGGACCTGAGCAGAGTGCACAGCACCTTACAAGGCAAGGCACAGGTCATACTTGGATGTATCCCCGTACGCAGACGCCTGGCCAACCACCAGCCTGCTCTAGAACGAACGAATGAACCCAAGCCAGTGGCAGTGCAACAGCAATGGATTGGACGCAAGCTTGCCAACCAGGCCATGCACGGCGCGCTGCCGTCCAGCAATTGCTCCACCACACAGCTGTCGAAAGACGACCAGGCCCGTCACACATCCCGAGGTACCTTGCGTGCGTGCGAGCTTGCGAGCGACGCCAGCCCGCACCACGCACGGATGCTAAGGCCGGACACGGCGGGTGCTTACACACCCGGCACGCAGCCAAAGGTTCAGCAACAAACCCACAAACAAGCTACCAGTACGTGTGGCAGCCGCTGCATGCACAGTGCTAGTCATGCGGAACGCTGCAGATGCGCGGGAGGGCGCCTACCGGTACGCCATGCAATGGGTTGGAGACACCGACCGTACCGCAACAACAAAGTGACATGCGTGTGGCACGGTGTAGTCACTGGGCAGTGGCCACAGCAGTAGCAACGCACGCGTTGTGCATCACGCATGTAGAACACTAGATGTGCGCCAGGAATCGTTTGCAGTGCGGGTGCACATTATGACGCACGGTGTACCGCCAAACGTAGGGGCGTAACGCTTCCCCGGCACAGCGCGCGCAGCACTCAGCAGCAGCTCTCGAACAAAATTGCCGGTTAGATTGCCATCTACCGTCTTGCCGCTTCATTTTAGTAACCATGAGTCGCCCAGACTCAGCAGTGCAGCTGCAGATGGGCAGTCCAGTCCCCTGCAATCCTCGCGCCTCTTGTCTCCGCGGGCCCACAAGAGCCAGAAACCCGGTACTGATAACCCAAACGTCACGTGGACACTAGTGTGTGCCAGTCACATCGTGGTGCAGTAACATCCACTTTGGATAATGCGCACGCTCCTTCCACACCAGCTCAAGGTGCTGGGCCACATAACGCTTGCACCAAGGTCCAGGACTGTAGCTGCAGGCCGTACGAAGTGCCCTCGTGCCTTCTAGCCCAACCAGCATCGGGTCCGCTCCCCTGCCACAGGAAAAGCTTGGCAACAAGCTCGCCGCTGTTGGGTCGGAGGCTGGGGGTGCGGCGGGTCCCGGCACACGTAGCCTCTCTGCTCTACGGCATGGCCGTACCGCCCTTGCTACGGAGTGACCTGCAGCGCCGGGGCACGTACGTCACGATTGGAACCCCAAGTACCGGTGGATAACACGTATCACTAGTGGGCAAACACGCGGGGTAAAGGGAAACCTTTGCCGGCGGCCGTGGGCGCAATACGGAAGGCTGGAACGGGAAGGCAGCATGTCCCGTGGCAGCGCACGGCCTGCAAAGGTTGCAGCATCCTCCTCCACTCGCTGCAGCTGCTCCTACCCTTCCGGTCTCCCCCCAACAACTGTTCTTCGCCCGCCTGCCCCAGCACCGAGACCCCCACCCCTGGCAGCCCGGCCCACCTGCTCGCTCTGCTGCTGCGCCGCCCCCACACGGCGCCGCCGCCAGAGCTAGGTCCACCGTCGCAATAACGGTAGCACGCTGCAGTCCTGCGCGGGGTGGCACGCGTGCGCGGAAGTGGGTCGGGGCCAAGGGGAGGCTGGAGGTAGGAGGAGCCGTGGTGGCGCGGGACAGGGCGGGGGTCAGCACCACAGGTGCAGCAGCAAGCTACGCTTGGCCCTAAGCCTCCGGCCGTGCAAGGTGTGCGCTAGCTGCCGCTCCGAGAACCAAGGAACAAGCAGTGCAGCAACATCAGTGCGCCCAGACGGTACACCGAGTCCAGGGGTGCGGGGAAGGAGCGTGCAAGGAGCATAAGGGCTAGGGCTCGACACTGACAGCAACTGTACTTTACCGAGCTCCCGGTGGGTGCTGTCTCCCACACCACTGTATCCCATGTGCACGCCTATCCGACGCGGACCCAGCCTCTGCAAACATTTTTTCCTGCCCCTCCCCTGCCTTCCTCTCCCGTGCCCCCCACCTGCTGGCAGTCCCCTAGCCCAACCATGCCGCTGTGCCACCCCCGCGTTCATCGAACAGCCTCACCGTGAGTTACGCCTCGTTGATCACACTGGGTCAAAAGGTACGTGATCAGAGAGCTGTGAGGTGCGCCCCGCTCGTGCATAGCCGCGTTGCGGAGGACGGGTTGCAGCGGACCTGGGAGGGTGGGCGCGGGGAAAGTGGGGCCACGGACCAACGTCTGCGGGTTGTGTGCTGCATCCTCCGCCCAGCAAGCCCCTCCTCATGTTGAGGCTTGGTTGCTGCCTGAGCGTCACTTTGCACCGGGCCATGCCTCCTTGTGTATGGCAACCCAACACCGCCTGTCCAAGCTACGCGAACGCGAGGAGGGTGCGGCACGAACACCACCTGGGCGTTGCCAACGACCCGCCTACCGTTTTAAAGCCGGTTACCACCAGACGGTGCCTAGTAATCGCTTGCTGACATCTTCATGTTGCAAGGTTGTATGCTGCAGGGTTGGAGTCAAGACTTCCTTTCACCTGTCTGCGCGGGCTTTGGCCAGCTGGCGCCGCTCCCTTTTGATAAACTACATTGGTAATAGTGCACGTAACAGGGTGTAGAGCACCGTCGGGGGCTGCGACGGCTGTTGGGTTACGTTGATTCAAGAGGCCTGGAAGCGCCTGTACAGCCCAGGCAACCGAGGTCACAGCCCGAAGGTTAAAATGGGCCACATGAAGAAGCAAGTGGACGAGGAGAAGGCAGCTGCCGTTGTCAGAAAGCGCATAAAGCGGTTATCAGCGGTACGGCGCCGATACGCAGGAAATTGCAAAAGCGTCTCGGATCGCTACAAAGTCCTACACTGTACTTGCACGACATAGCTTGTGGCTACATATGAACCACTACTCACCGAGGAGCTCTTGCCGCCCTTGCTTGACGTCTAGATAGCGTTTATCGCTCACACGTCACAGACCTACCCTAGACATGTCAGGCCAGCTTGCGACTGCTATGACGTCAATGCAAATGGCTTACTGCTTTGTAAGCGTACTGCTTGGCCCGGTCTTCTTTCTGGCGATTGTGGCCCCTGCCGTTGCGCTCCTGGCCTGTGCTCTCTTCACGCTCTGGGCTCTATCCCTGGCATTTGGTTTGCCTGCGCTGACCGCAGTGGTAAGCTGGCGTGCCAAGGCGCTCGAGGGCAAGGGCCGAATGGCGGTTGCTTGGCATGCCTGTCGGCTTCGAGCCCACCCAACCCTCTTCACCGCTGAATTGCAGGCTATCTGGCAACGGTTCCGCAATGAGCAAGTGAATAGCGTTATGATATGTCCAAGGTGGCCGTCAGGCGCCCGTCTTCCTGGAGAGCAACTGGGCACGTTACCAGCTGCCGCCATTGGGTTGTCCGATCCCCCCAGCCAGGTGAGCTGAGGGTTGGTCAAGCACAGCGAGGTACGCCAAAACAGCACATTGGTCTGTATCTCCTTGGCGGTGCCCGATTCGTGCATGGGTGCGGTGTTGGCCCCATGCTACTAGGCGGAGCCTGCCCCTGTTGCTTGCCTGGTCTGACCCTACACGCCTAAAAGCGCGCGTGTACTCCACCCAACACCAATGGAGAGTGGTGGTACACCTACATTCCCACAACACAGTCTCCTGCTGGTATCCCATCTTCAGCGGCATGGACTGCTAGCTCCGCGCCTTTCCTCACCGTGCTGTATGCTGACCTGCCGTGTGCACGCTGACCTTGCCTGTGCAGACCCGCGGCCCAGCCCGAACCCACACCATGCGGGTGCTCATCCCCAGCGGCGCAGTGGACGAGCCCATCGACTCCGACGACGACGCAGCGTCACCGGGGTCAGCGCCGGTGCTCTCACCCGCGTCCACTGCGCCTGCAGACAGCCCGCTGTTGCGCCCCAGTGTCAGAACGCTGTCTCCATCGTCAGCTGCCGCACCGGATTCACCCGCGTCTTCGCGTGAAGCAACCGACTGCACTGC
>VFQN01002223.1_pt1 | contig 30538 bp, 54 predicted proteins | sample 3512371 | NCBI WGS metagenome assembly VFQN01 (sample SAMN10412370, study PRJNA504923) | tailings metagenome | isolation source: Replicate 2 from Balatoc abandoned mine | place: Philippines: Itogon, Benguet | collected 2017-08-28 | reverse complement strand
TTTTGCGGGTAGGTCCTCAAGGTCGTCTCTTCACTTGGCTTGAAGCTGACGACGCAGTATGACGTGCCTCAGCAAGGGTAGGTACAGGGGATACATACGCACTACCCACGGGTGTCCAAAGGTACTCACCGCAAGCAGTTGGCTGAAGCAGTGCGCGAGCTGTGCACGAGTTGCTTACCGTCCCCCTGGCACTGCGTGGGACACTGGTGCTGCACGTCTGGGCAGTCTGCTGCCCCCGCATGTGCTGCCAACCTGGTGTCGTACTGTGCAGGCTGTGACACTCCAAACGTTGAGTTGTGCTTGCACCGGGAGGAGCGGAAAGTACGTAGGCGCATCAGGGTCACGCTTTAACGGGCAGACGTTTCTGACTGACATGGAATGGTGGCCTCAGGGGAGCCTGAGCTGGTCCGCATGAACGGCACATGGGCCACGGGAACATTCTTCGGAAGGCATGCTATGCAGCGTGTGAATATGTGCACTTGGTTTCTTGATTCAGGTATTTATTCTAGCCGTTGTAACGTGATCCATCTTTTACAGGCCAGAGCAATATGGACATGACCACAACTACAGCGTGAAGGGGTGGCTCGCCAGCACCGGCGAATAGAAATGCCGACAATGTCCTGGAATAGGGTGGAAGGATTTGAGGGAAACGAGGCACGCCTAGGGGCCCAAATGTCACTGAATGCGCCCGGAGCTGTCCGCGCGGGTGCAGACGGCCTGCAGCTTCTCTCCGAGCGCGACTACATATACAGCGACTACTATCGGCCAAAGTATGCTATACGGCAGGGCTTGTGGCCTTTGGTGTGTGTAGCGCTTGCTATGCGTCACACCCTTACCGTTCTCCTGCAGAGGAACTGGGAAGGAGGCGCATGAGGAAATTGACCTGGATGTATCACATGATGGTGCACATCTGAAGGCTTACGCGGACGACCAGGTGAGAGCTCCTGTCCGTATACTCGCTGGCGCCGGCCTGCAGTCTTCGCCACCTGACCGGGTTTATCCACCGCCGCGCCGCAGCACCACCTGGGCAGCAGAAAGAAGAGGCCCCGCGTCATCCTCCCCAACTCCAAGTTCAGGAGAACGTAAGGGCTGTACAATAGTTTGATGGATGGCCTGGACGCGTGGGGTGGTGTTGTGGGTGGGGATGGGGTGGATGAAGGTGGGCAAGAAGCGGCGTGGCTGGTGGTGCGTGGCGTGGGGGCTGTTGTAAGGGGTGGAATTGGGGGGTTGGGTGCGCTTGATAGGCTGACAGAAGCACTGGTTGTGCCGGTGTGAAGGACAAGCCGGTGTCAGCCGTCCCCAAATGCAAGAGAAACGCATGGGCTGTTGCCAAACTTGGTCGTCCCAACCTCAACAGGTGGATCATTGTTCAACTGTTCGTGGTGCTCTACATCATCTGGGTCACGCCCGTACGCGTGGTGAGGCTTACCGGTCAATAACTGCCGCCAATTAGCCAAACCAGCGTAATGTTGGCCAGGTCTGGGTGGTCATTGCTTACCACCAGCCGTTGCCTGGAGTCTGGTGCCATGTCCTGTACTGACTCCGTCGGTGCTGGGCCTGGGGTTGGCGTGCGTGCCATGTAGGGCTTCGACAAGCCGGCCACTGGCTTCTGGTTCTGGCTGGAGGGCATCATTGACCTCTTCTTCTACACCGACCTGGTGCTCAACTTCTTCACCGCATACGAGGTGAAAGCGTTAAGAGGATAGGGCACTGGTGGGGCCGTGGCGGGTGGTCCGAGGAGCCAGCAGCACATGGCAAGGAGCTGGGTGCCTGCCCAAGCGGGGCACGTCAGGCATGCCGCTACCGGTATGCCGCCTGATTTGACTGCAACGGCAGGCGCTTTTCCGTGGCTATGCCGCAGTAGTGGCTGCAATCTGGGCAGGGCCAAACGTATGCTGGGGCAAACACAGTTCGTTTTTGGGATGCGGTCCAGGACTGGTCGTCGGCAAGCCTGCATCCCTGATCTCTCCGCATCGGCGCCCACCCCACAGCACCCTGTGACCGGCGAGCTGATCACCGACCACCGTAAGATCGCCATGCGCTACATGCGGACCTGGTTCATCATCGACCTTCTGGCCACCTTCCCTGTCGACTACATCGTCCGTGGAGTAGAGGTTAGTCCTGTGCATTGTCCTACCACCCATCTGGGTTCAGGCGCGCTTTATCCTGTCTGACTCCGGACATACCGGTACTGAGCGTTCGCACCAAGCCCACCCGCGCACTACGCACACCCTCGTTGTAACAATGCCGGTCCCCAGCTCCACTCAGCGCAACTTCAAGCACCTTCCCCGAATACCCGACCTGCTGTACACCCGCAGGGCACGTGGACGTGCAGCGTGCTGGGCACGTGCGACCTGGTGGTGCGCAGCGACGACGCGGCCGCCAGCCTGGTGGTCATGCTGCGCATGCTGCGCTTCTTCCGCATCCTGTGGATCTTTAAGAACTTCAACGTGCTGTCCATCAGCACCGTGCTGGGCCGCCTGCAGGTGGGCTGCGGAGGGGAGGGAAGGGCGGCGGGGTGGGGCAACGAAGAGTAACGCGATTTGCAGCAAGGAACCCACCCGCGCCTCAAGGGGACCTACGCACATGCGCGGCAGTACGGGCTTATCCGTGCCCATTGTGGAACATCCCCCTCCATCACCGTCGATGGAGTCGCAGCACGGTCGTCCAAGGAGTGCCTACGGGCCGGCAGAACGGCACAGCAGCTCACAGTGCTGTAACTCTGCAGTTGCTGTCAGTACTGCCAGCGCACTCTAAACAAGGGCGGCCCCCTTACCCATTTCTCAGGACGAGTTCTACTCGGCCCGGTGGCTCATCTCGCTGGTGGAGCTGCTGATCGTGCTGGTGTTCCTGGGTCACCTGTCGGGCTGCTTCTTCTACTTCTTCTCGGGCCCGTCCTGGTGGTCCGCAGGTAGGCGCGTGCAGCGGCTGTGCAGTTGCAAGTGCATTGCCGGGTGAACGCTGAAATTACGATGCCGGGGTTGACCTCCTGTATGCACCGAAGTCCTTTCTTACCTGCTGACCGTTTCGTACACCTCGCAGAGGAGCGGCGGCTCATAAATGAAGGGGAGCTCAGTACGTGGTCAATAGACAAGCTGGGTGGTTACGAGACGGTCGTGTTTCCCACGGGGCCTTACAACACAACCAAGGGCTTTCCGGACAACTTCCCGCTGCCACCCGCCAACAGCGACCTGACCGTTGAGGACCCTCCCGGCAGCGGCCAGTGAGTCGACTGATGATGACTGTCTGGCGCACCGTAATGCGGCCGCGGCGCTCTGGAAGCCGTGCTCGCTCTTTCTACGCAGGGGCCTTGGTGCCTGTTGCCGAGCGACATGCTACTGATGCTCCTATGCACAATGCAGGTGGTACATGTGCCCAGACTTCTACACCATAACAGCGTGCGCCCGCTGCGCAGCACCACGGCTCCGCTGCATCACGGACTTCGGCTTCGCCTACAGGTACGTGCTACTGCTGATGATGCATTCGGCCCTGTACAGTGATGTTTGTACTCGAGGGGAGGGCGGCCTTTGGCCCATAAAAAGGCACGCACTGACGCTGGACAGTTACAGCACGGACGATAGGCAGGAAATCCTCACGCGCTGTGCGCACTCCAGCCGCTGGCAGCTGAGGTTGCGCGCCTGGCCTTTGCTGCTAGGTACATCACCTCCATGTACTGGGCCTACACCACCATGACCACGGTGGGCTACGGAGACATCTACGGCACCACCATTGCCGAGAAGGTGATTACATGCTGCTGGAATGTAGGCTCTGAGTGCCGCCGCACACGATGGCGTTTTGTGTTGGCGCATGATGACAATGTCGTAGGGCGTTACCTGTTTCTTGTCGCCAGAACAGCCCGTGTAAATGCCTTCGTTTGGGCTCCAGCGCAGCCATCCCTCAGACCCCTGGGGCCTTGTCCCATCCATACCCACACCGTGCCCGCTGCCTCCCCGCGCCTGCAGGTGTGGTGCATGGTGACCATGGTGATCGGCGGCTTCTTCCTGTCCTTCTGCTTTGGCCGCATGGCCTCCGTGATCAGCCGCCTGGACGCCGACAAGGTGGCGCGCGGGGAGCAGCTGCACCAGCTGTCGGCCTTCATGAAGGACGTGGAGCTGCCGCGGCCGCTGGCGCGCAAGTGAGGGGGAACGGGGCATACTTCGGGAAAGTCAGGGGCAGGTTATTATGGGTATTAGGATATATATCCTGGACGTGGGGCCACAGACGCTGCGGAGCTGCAATAGCAGATGCTTGGTGCTGGCAGCATGGGTTCCTGGTTTTGGTGATACTAAAAGGGCTGGCACTGATCAGGTGGCGAGTTGGTTCACGGCATGTGTGTCTGCACCTATTGTGCAGGGTCCTTGACTACCACAAGAAGCAGCGCGTCAAGAGCTACGACCGGCAGGAGGTGCTGGCGCGCCTGCCCTTCGAGCTGCGCAGCAAAATCCTGCGCCACCTGTACCTGCCCACCATTGCGCAGGTGGGGCCAGCATGAGCAGGCCCGGTACAAGATGGCAGACATTGTTGTGCGGCCCGTCATGCACGCTCACTCGTCGCGTTCTGACTGCTCGGCTGAAGTGGTACCCACCACTCACCGCTACTGCCGGTTGTACCCACACCCCTTACGGCCTGCTCACTGCCCGTGTCGTCCCCACCCGCAGGTGTCCCTGCTCAAGGCCATGTCCGAGGACGACGTGTTCCTCACCGACCTGTGCGTGCGGCTGCAGCCCACGCACTTCTCCGCCGACACCTTCGTGTACATGCGGGGCGAGAGCGGCGCGGACGTGTTCATCCTGCTGCAGGTGCGCGCTTGGTGAAGCCCGCGAGGGTGATACGGTATGTGGAACCAACCGACCGCAGCCGCCTTTCACGTCGCGTGGCCTGCTGTGGCGTACGCAGTGACTCTCCTCCATCATACAAATGAACCATGGTGATGTGGCCGCGCCGCTCAGGCGAGCCTTGCTTGTGGCCGGCTGCCCCCCTCTCGCTGCGGTTACCGCCCTCTCTCTGCATCGCTTCCGTCGCCGTACTTTGTCCAGGGCGAGTTGGACGTGCTGGACATGGACCAGGCCACGGTGCTGTTCCGCATTCCCGAGGGCACCATCTTTGGGGAACCCGAGATCGTGCGCCTGCTGGCCGGCCATAATGACAGCGGCAACGCCCACACGGAGTCGTCGGCCACCCTCGACAAGGTAGGGTGTCTAGGTAGGATCTACTTCACTTGCCTGCATTGCTCACGTCAGCAGCAACCTCAATGGCAGAACCAAGAGCGGAACGCAACGGCTTGACAGTTGACAGTTTGTACGCAACTGGTATTGCCGTGCCTGCTGCAGCTGGTGGTGGAGGGCATCTCCAAGCTCAAGCGGCGCGACAACGTGTTCTGCCGCTCGCCGTGCGACATGCTGCGCCTGCCCGCCGCGGACATCGAGGACCTGTGCGAGCACTACCCCGCGCTGCTAAGGTGGGAAGGACGCACGGCTTCGCTAAAGCAGCTCAGGCGCCGTGCAGGGCTTGTACAGCACCCCCAGCGTCGATAGGCTGAGCGCAATGCTGGGGTGCAGCACTAGCGACAGTACACAGGTCCTACAATGTGCCTGTGCTGTAGTCCTGCCCCGGGCCCCATCGACTTACCTCCCTCCATCCTCTGGCCCACTGCGCAGGGGCCTCCGCAAGCTGGACAAGGCGCGCATGCAGCGCATGAAGGAGGTGCGCGCCGCCCACGCCAACGGCGTGCACAGCCCCAGCATCAGCAACCACGCGCACGCGGTGCCGCGCATCGTGACCCACGGCAACCAGGAGACCTCCAGCCTGCTGCACGGCACCGGCGACGCGCCGCCGTCGCCCTTCGCGGGCCGCGGGCAGTACCGCAGCCTGGCGGCGCACGCCAGCAGCGGCAACCTGGGCGGCCTGGGGGGCAGCGGCGGCGTGACGGGCGGGCCTGGTGGCGGAGAGATCGGCATGGTGACGGTGCCGCTGGGTGGTGGAGCTGGGGGCGGCGTGGGTAGGCAGCCGGCATCTCGGACTACGTCCGGTGCGGCGGTGGTGTGAACGGGCTGGCAGGTGCGGGATGAGGAGGACATCTGGGGCGCTGGGATGCTTGGGGGGCTGGGAAGCAGGTTACGCGGGCAGTGGAGCTTTGTGCAGGGGCAACACGTGATTAACGGGGGCGCGGTGCGGGTGACCAGTTTACTATACGTGAGAGGGTGATCAACTGATCGTACGGGCTGGGTGTCCATGGGTGATCTAATAGGAGGGCTGCTTATCCACAGGGTGCGGAGGGCGAGCATGCCGGAGAGTAGTGTGCATAGTGGAGGGGCAGCCTGCCATGTGTTCTCACAGATCATGGCCTGTGGTGCACGTATGAGGGTTCGCGACAAACCTGGTCGCAGTACTTGCGTGTCATGAGCGAGTGCTAACGTGACCATGTCAGTCTGGTAAGGGTCGAATGAGTCTCGTATTTCTGGTACCGCGCGTGAGCCCTTGTGGTCAACTGGAGCATCACATGGGGCCATCCGTGGTCAACAACGCAGCTGTTCTTTAGTGTTGTGCTGTGCACGGGGCTTTGGGAGCTAACTAGCCCAGCAGTATAAACAGCACTGACCACTCAATGCTGCAGTATGCATGAGCAGGATTGCCTGCACGAGGAGTACTTGGTGTTTGCGTGCCAGCGCAGGCCAGGGGGTGAGCGAAAGCACGGACCGGGCGCGGCTGATGGTGATACTGATTTTCGGTCTAGGGTAAGGACTGCAGAGGATGCGCTTGGGTGGTGCGGCTGGTACCTAACGTTGGGTACTGGTAGCCAGGGGTAGCGGATGTCTGTCCTGGACCGAGCTACTGTGGCCTTGCTGATGTGATGTACGGTCCCCAGCTGGAGACGTGAATGGCGATAGCCCTGGGCATTGAATCGTCTGTGCAGCGACGTTGGCTCCCCTTGCCAAGCGCGTGAGCCGCGTTCTGGACGTTCGCACTGGGCACGACACCCTCCTGTACCATACTGTACAGCGAGCTCCCCATGGCATGCGAAGCGCTCGACACTCGTGCTCACATTCCATTTCGCCTATGCCAGCTAACGCCTGACCTTCCTTGACGTATACCGTGCTTACGCTCACCCTAAACGGGCGACCAGCTGCACTGCTGCGGGCGGGAAAACCAGACCGGCCAGCCGGTAACGGTTGGATACAACAACGAGCATGACGCGCCAAATACAAATGCAACGGTGGTGGATATTGTCCTAAATATGCCTGGCGGATAGTTGATTGAGAGCGTGTTTCTCCGAAAGCTGCGGAATGAAACTCCGGGACTTACTTGGCCGCGTTTGGAGCACGTTCAGCCCTGCCGAGGACATACAGCATGAAGCTAATAATACCAACACAGAATCCACGCCTTCATGCGCTGGTCAACGTGTACCTTCAGTGGCGCGGCATTCCCTGCCAGCCCAGCGAACCCCTTCTGAGGCGGCGTCGCTCTCCCCGTTGCCCTTGCCCAGCAACACCCAGCGCCTGGGTCGCCACAGTGCTCCCCTGGCCAAGCTGTCAAAGACGTGGGCACATGCCCTCGAGCGCGTCAGCCCTGCCCTGGGGCGGCCCTCCCGCAGCTGGGTGCAGGGCGGGAAGATGCTGTGTGCACCCGACCAAACCGCCTGGCCTGCCGAGGGTGAACGCGCAGTGGCCATATCCATGGCCCTGGCACGGAGGTGTGCGGTGGGCAGGCAGCTGCTGGAGTTACAGCATATGAGCGTGGCGAAGCGGCCTGCCCAGCATCACGGAGCAACGTTGGGGAGTGAACAGATCAGCGGGGGCGTTCCCAATCAGCAGCAACAACGGCAGAGCCTTGGGTGTGTAGGCGTTCCTGAGGAACCAGAGCAAGCTGTCATAGTGCCTGCTGTGCCCGGCACCGTGCCCACGCACGGCCTGAGGCTGCTGGAGGAGTGGGCGGCCGCGCAGGAGGCCCTGGGCCGCGCGGGCCCCCATGACACCACTTCAGACAGTGCACCAAAATACAACCAGCACGTGCAAGGCGGCGTTTACCCTGTCATACCCAACCAGACCGCCAGCAGTGACTGTGAGACAGCTCCTGGCACGGGCACGGGCACAGACTTGGTGGCAGCGGTTGGTGTGGAGTGGTGGACAGCATTCCTGGGTGCGCGGGGGCAGCTGCTGCCGGCTGCCGCCTGTGCCGCAGACTTCCTGGGCTGCGGCGCATTCACCGCCGCCTTCACGGCCCTGCAACTGCTACGGCTGGCGGCGGCGCTCGAGGTGCTGGCGGGTGGCGGCGGCGGCGGGAGGTGCAGAGCCACAGCGGGCGGCAGGGAGGTGGCGGAGCTGCTGCCGCCCTTCGCTTTCCTGGGCAAGGTGCGGCGCGGGTGAGGACGTTTGTTGTGCCTGGCGGGCGGGTCACGCAGGTGCAGCACAAGGGCGCCTGCAACGGCATGGTGTGCACTGCTGCCAGTCAAAGAATAGCAGTTGCAGTGGCGGCGCGGTGGGGCACAGGCAAGGGCGTGCTTGTACAGCGCGTGCCTGCCGTTAGGTCCCCACACGCCGGGAAAGGAATCCAACTTGCCGTGCATTGCCTTGCAATACCGTACGTGCCGTCCCGTTGCAAGGCTTTCACGGTCGTCCGCCCCTCGCAGGTCCATGTCCAACCGCACCTCAGCTACGCACTTCGGTCAGCACCTGCAGCAACAACGCGGGGTGCAGGGGCAGCAGCAGGGGGCCCACCGTGTGTGGCAGCAGAGCCCCTGGCAACAGCAAAAGTGGATCTGGAAGTGGGCAGCAGCCTGTCGTACAACGGTGTCGTACCGAGCCCGTCGTACCCAACGGTCCTGTCGTGTCGGGACGGCAGGGTGCCGTACCACGTCTTGGACCTGGCGGTACAGCGGCTGATGCATGAGCACGACGCGGGACCATGGTCAGGGTTGTGGGCTGCCGGCGGGGCGGGGGAAGGGCCAGGGGCGCGGCCGGCTTTGGCAGGCCTGGGTGGGGACCTCCTGGCGTACACGGAGGGCACTCCGGAGCAAGTCAGGTGGGTGGTACGGTTGCAGGTGTCCCTAACGCCAAGTGAAAACGATCTATCACCCGGCACTTCGTCACTCAGTAGCCATCGCGTAGATCCGCCCACGTCAGGAATCGTCGGTTCGACGTTGTGTCTGCCGGTGGGCTTGCAGGGCCGCGCTGCGGCGTTTCGCGGCCGTGCCTCGCTACACGTGTCAGCGGCAGGGGCTGCACACGGTGGTGGGCGCGGCGCGGCCCTACCTGGCGCTGTCGCTGGCGGCGCTCCCTCCGGCCCCGGGGCGCTTCCGGGTGGAGCGGGTGGTGGTGGAGGCGGACGTGCACGACCAGGTGGGGCGAAGTTGCGTGGGGATGCAGGCGGGGCCGATGCGCGCAGTAAGGGAAGGTGGAGGGGGAAGGGGATGTCTAGAGATAAAAGGGATAAGCATGTCCTGCACGGGTGCCGCGACAGCTATTATGGAATGGAACTGCTTTCCGCCAAAAGTGCGGCACAGACGGATAGTGTTTTGCTCAGCATAAAGACTGGTCGAAGGTTAACCTGCGCCTGACCGTATTGTGACCCGCATCCAGGGCTGGACCGGGCGGCCTGACGGCCACGGCGGCCACACCGCCAGCTGGACGTGGGCAGATCTGCAGGCGGTGCGCGTGGGGGCAGGGGCGTGGGAGGGTGCTGCGGTGGAGGCACCAGGCACAGCAGGAGCGAAATCGTCGAATGTCTCAGGCCAGAGCCAGGGCGACGAGGCTGGGGAGGACGAGGTCTTGGGGCCAGGGGTGGAGCTGCTGGCGTGCGGGTCCAGGTGCCGGCTGTTCACGGAGGCGCCCCACAGTGCACGTGTGGCGTGGCAGCACCACGTGCAGGTGCTGGGCAGCGACACGCCGGTGGTGCAGGCCCTTAATACACACGTGTTCGCAGACACGGGTGCACACGGGCTTGGGCCGGGAGTGGGTCGCGGAGGAATGACACAACTGGATGGAGGGGACAAGGTCAGTGCGGAGGTGGGGGCAGGGACAGAGCCTGGGCAGGGGCCGGCGGTGGGCATGCAAGGGGGTAGGACCAGCGACGGCCAGCATGTGGAGCTGCGGCTGGTGCAGTGCGCCGTGTCCTCGGGCTGGGCGCACTCCATACGGCGGGCTGTGGTGACGGTGGAGCTGCGGCACAGGACGCTGTAGGGCTATGTGTTCAGGCACAAGGTGATCTGCAGCTGCGGGGGCATGGATGAATCCCACGCGGCAGGCGTGATGGTGCATTCCGATGATCGTGGTTGTTTCGGCCTGCATACCTAGCCACCGTGCCAAGCCGCGGTGACCCGAATCAGCGGGAACTGCATGGAGTTGTGTTGACGACTTGCGCACAAACTTAATAGAGCGTTCTCCACATTGGATGCTCGTTCTTGTGTTGTGTGGACTAGGATGTCGGACAATGCATGCGTTGTTGCGGGCGTGAGTCTCAGTACCCAGCACTCGAGCAGGTATGAGTTGGTATGGTGCAACCTGGCGCAACCGAGAGGCACGCGGTACACGTGCTTGTGCACGCATGAAGCCGGCCGAGGGGAGCTGCGTCACTCCCTTTGTTACGACCGCACTAAAGTGGTACACGCTCGGCGCTGAGACCTCACCTATGGGGCTACAGACATACCAGCACTTGCAGCTTCGCTGTAATCTGCATGGCTTCGAACGTGTTACGGGTACTGCTGCACGCGCGCAGCTGCGTAAAGCTGTCGCTGTGCCTCCGTCTTGCACGCCTGGGGTGCCAGCTGGTGGATGCGTGCTTACGCAGCATGGACGGCATGGGCCTTGGACCTTACAGCACAACAGTGGGTGCAGCAGCACGCACAGGTCTGCTCGCCGTTTTGTTTCAGCAGGCGAGTGAACAACCCGTCAACAGATGCCTGTCCTCCCGCAGTCCCGTTAGGCTTTCCCCTTGCGCTCAAACAGCGCCCAAGGCTTCACCGCGCCGCCTCGATGCACACGTCACAAAGTTGTAGACACATCCTGCTGCGTACAGTTGGCGGCGCTGCCCCAGCCCAAAAGCATGAGACACAGCTAGCACCCGTCCATGCGATGCAACGGTGCCTGCGGATGACGTGCCTCGACCCAGGTCAATCAAAGCAAGGCAGGCCCCCGCCCCCATGCGCCTGGTACACCCAGAGACACAGGTACACACAAGTCGCAGCGCATTCCTGGTCCACGGTCACCTGATTCCCGTCTCCAGCGACCCCGCTCCCCTTCCCGCCCGTCTCCCTGTGGCCCCCCTCTCCCCTCTTCCTCTCAGCTCGCCCCGTCCTCCTACCCCTCTCCCCCCAACAGCTCGTCCAGCTCCCCCTGCAGCTCCTGCAGCGGCAGCGCGGCAGCCTCGGCCTGCAGCGAGCGTAGCACCGCCAGCAGCTGAAGGGGTGGAGAGACAAGGGCAGGGGCAGGAAGGCAGGGCAGGGTTGGGAGCGAGCGGATTGAGTTGCATGGTTGGCATTGGTTGAGTGATGCAAGGACGGTGTAGCGCAGTGCAGCGAGGCGGACATGGCGAGGAGGCTTGCGACGGTGGCATGGGAGTCCTGGCACGCGTGGGGAAGTGTGGGGGTGGAGCAGGTGAGGGCGGTTCCGACCCAGCTGTAACACGCATGGAGACTGCGGCGCTTCCGAGGCGTAACTCGTCGGCTGCTGCGGCTACCCCACCTGCTGCTGCAGACCCTCCCTGCCGCCGCCCCCTTCGCTGCTTCTTGCGCGCCACTGCTGGATGAGCGTGGTGAGCCTGCAGGGGCCGGACGAGCAGCAGGGGCGTGTCAGCGAGGACCACCACAGCTGCAACCCGCCGGCTCGTTCCTGGCATAGCATGTTGTGACATGGCACTTCACTGCCGCAAGTGGAATGTGCTCACTTGCTGCTGGTCGCCGCCGCCGCCGCCCAGTGTGCGCTGTTGGCTGCCGACAGCTCCACACGGCGCCGCTCGTCGGCCTCCAGCTGGGCGGCAATCCTTGTGGGGCAGCAGCCGTGGGGAAAATTGAGTGTCCGTTGTTGGATTTTCAGGGGATCAAAACTGTAAAACCATACAAAGGCACACCAACGCTTGTCACACAACTCGCGCAGGTGCAGGACGCGTGTGGCCTATGCCGGCCTTATCCGCATGCCGTACCCCGCTCTTTCTTGACCCCGCCCTTCAAGCACCTCGCAACCCTTAACCCTCCTTCCGCACCAGCCCGCCCACCCACCACCGCATCCAAACGCTCATTCCTCGCCCCCCTAGCCTCCATCAGCCCCTCACCAACTACGCTACCCTTCCCCTCTTTATCGGCGCCCATGCCTCTTCCCCTTACCCCCCTACCCATGTGCCCCTACCCCCTAGCCCAGTGCCCCACCCCTGTGCCTCCGCCACCAGCTCCCCCGGCAGCCCCGCCGCCGCCGCCAGCATCAGCCCGTAGTGGCACGTGTCCAGCGCGGCGGCGGGCTGCAGCAGCCAGCGGAAGTCCAGAGACCCGCCAGAGGTGTCAACCTGGGGGTGGGTTAAACCACAAAGTGGGAAAGGGAAACACTACTTTGCCGCTCTGCTGTAAACCCCCAACCCCTGATGCTCCCCTTCCCCTTCCCCCCACCGCCCCGCCCTCCCCCTCGCCCCCGCCCTGCTCACCTGCAGCCTCCACAGCCGCACCTGCGGGTACATGACCGCCAGCTCCGCCAGCTGCGGGAAGTGCGTGGCCAGCAGCGTGGAGGAGCCGGCGGACAGCAGCTCCTCGCACACCTGGCGGGCATGTCGGGCCGCGTGGGGCGGGTCGGTGGGCGAGTGAAGGTGCCTCCACGCGTGTTGTCCGGCGACCGAGTGGACCGAGAAGGCTGTTCACTATTGCAACAGGCGGACTACACATTTGGTGGACGCACCAGCTCCATGAGTCGGTGATATGGGCCCGGTCCTAAACAATAGTTGCTCGAGCCACTCCCTGCGTGCCCTCACCGCCCAGGCCAGCCCCACTCCGTCCGCGGTGCTGGTGGCCCTGCCCAGCTCGTCCAGCAGCACCAGGGAGCGGGGGCCCGCGCAGGACAGCACGCGGGAGGCGTCCTGCGAGGGAAGGGGTAGAATAAAGTCAACAACGTCATTCCAGCTGCTGCCTCACGGTCCCAAACATGGCAACCACCCCACACCTCCGGCACGACGTACGCCTCGCTGTCTCTCCCCAGACCCCCGAGCGAGCCACCTGCATCTCCGCCATGAAGCTGCTGCTGCCGGTCTCCAGGTTGTCCTCCGGCCCGCCGCCGCCGCCCGCCCCCAGCCGCCCCAGCAGGCCCCCGAACGGCGTCAGCGCCATGAAGTCCGCCGGCACCCACGCGCCCGCCTGCGCCATCACCACCAGCATGCCAACCTGCAACACGGCGGAGCGGAGCGCAGTACAGTGGGGACAGCACAATACAGGGTGTTATGGTACAGCCCGTGGTGTCATCACCGGACGATGCTTAGCGCTGACCAAGAACATGCAAAGCCAGGCTTTGTTGAGGAGTGGCAAAAAGCTCACGGTGGCGCTGTGTTTGCCACGGACGCTGCATGCGACACGCCGGAGCCCCACCTGCTTGAGGTAGGTGCTCTTGCCGCACATGTTGGGCCCCGTGACCAGGTGCAGGGGGGCGGAGGCGGGCGATATGAAGGTGTCGTTGGCCACCACCACTGCGGGGCCGCCGGAGCAGGAGGCGGAGGCGGAGGCGGCCGCCCCCCGGGGTGCACGGCGGGAGGCCAGCGCCGCCAGCAGCGGGTGACGGCCCTGATGTGGGCAGGGAGGTAGGTACAGCAAAGCTGGTACGGCTGAGGACTCGCGCTATATTGAAGGTCCGAATCCTCACAAGAAATGCTAACGCCCTGGAGCGGGCACAGGCAGTGAAATACTTGCCAATCCCTAGGTTCGGGTACCCTGGTACGCACGGCAGCAAGGCAAGTGCGTACGGTGCCTGCGCACCTGCACGATGGCCAGCGGACCCTCCCGCTGCAGCTGCGGCCGCGTGCACCTGCCCAGCGGCCCGCCGCCGCCCTGCCCCTCCGCCGCCACCTCCGCGAAGCCCAGCAGCAGGTCCGCCAGCGCCACGCCGTCCACCAGCCGCCGCAGGGCGGGCAGCTGCCGTACAGCGCCCACCAGCACGCCGTCAAGCACCTGGGGCAGGAGGCGGAGCCGTTCTCAAGGCCTCAGGGTTGGCAAGGGAGGGCATAACGGGGAGGAAGGATCATGAGGCACGTTGCCCGCCCGCTGCGGGTTGCATCCCGGTCCCCAGGGGCCCGACCTGTCTGGTAAGCAGCAGGCAGTCGTTGGCTGCGTCCCTCAGCCTCGCGTTAAGGGCGTTGAGCTCGTGGCTGGTCAGCAGCAGGGCGCCGCGAGCCCGCCGCTCCACCAGCAGCAGACCGGGAGGCAGACGCAGCTGCGGAGGCGGCCCGCTGCCCTGCACCAGCCCTGACGGGGCGGGGTAGCCGCCGCGGCCACGGCCGCGGCCGCGCCCGCCGGCTCCACCCGCGGCGCCTGCGGCCGAGGCAAAGTTCTCCAGCGAGCCGGCGGCAGCGGCCGTCACGGCGGCGGCGGGTAGCGTCAGGTGGAAGCCACGACGGGCGCTGTACGACACCTTGAGGCCGGGCAGCTTAGATTCGCTTGCCGTACGCTCCGCCGCCTCGTGTACGGCTTCTGTGACGCGGCAAAAGGCGGCGCGTGCCACGTCTAGCAGGCCGTCGGCTGCGGGCCTTACGGCGAAGCACTGCTGCACGCGGGACACGAACGGCGCTGAGCCGCCAGCGCCGCCTGTGCGGCAGCTGCCTGTCGCCTCCTCGTCCAGCACCTGTAGGGTCCGAGTGTTAGGGTGGAGGATGAAGTCCACACTGTTTGCGATGCGGGTTTGAGGCTGGAGGCACGATGCACGTACACCAGTGCTGCGGCATGACTCCAGCACCTGTACTACATATGCCCCAGCCAAGTCTCACTGACACACGCCGCAACAATTACAGAGGCCGTCCTTACTGGACAGGACTTGGCGCACCCGGCTGCTCGCCCACCTGGTCTATCCGCTCCCGGAGCGCCGCCAGCCCCGCGTCATCGCACGCCCCCCGCACCGCCGCCAGCAGCGGACTGTTTGCTGTCTGGAGTGTGTGAGGGTGCACGATGCACACAGGCAGGGGCGCATGGACATGGGTCCATATCCATTACCCATTGGGGGGTGGGCGATGGGGCAGCGGCGGGGCGCGAAGCATAGCGGGCGCTGCAGGGTGCTGAAGTTGGTGCTTCAGCTAACCGTGTGGTACCCCAGCGCCGCCATCCGTCAAGACACACGTACACGCACAACTCACCTGGAGCACCTCGCTGAGTCGCGGCAGCAGCTCCAGTGTGTCCCGCAGCAGCAGCAGCGACTGCACCAGCGAGCCGATGCCGCGGCCTGGGGTGTGTGCGTGCGGGCAGCGGGGTGCGGTGATGCGGCACGTGGGGCAGGCTTGTGTCGAGGAGATCCGGAGCTGTGAGGTTGACTTTGCAATACCCCAAAGCCGTTGACACGCCTGCAACCTCCTCCATCCACGCACGGACCCCATGCTTCGGTGCACGCACCCGGGTCCGCCGCCGCCGCCCCCATTGCTGCCGTCCCCTGCGGTCTCTGCGCCGCCAGCAGCGTGAGGCACAGGCGGTCCAGGTCCCGCGGCAGCAGCCCCAGCAGCCCGCCCAGCTCAAGGCACAGCTCGTCGCTCTCCACAAGCTCGCCAACCGTGTCGTACCTGCCGTACAGAAGATCAGTGGCAAGTAGTTACCTTTCACCTGTCCGCTGTCCCAGCCGTCGTCAGCGACGGTTCAGTCCCTTCACCCGCACGTTTCCGTGCCTGGGACTGCCCTTGGCTGCAAACCTCCCTCCCTGTATCCGTACGTTTGCACCACCGCAGCTCCCAACCCGCTCACTAGACCTCCGAATACACCATAGGGGCCTCGGTGCCTCTCCCTCGGTAATCCACATCACCCCGCTTTCCGCGGCCATTACCCCGCCCACCTCATGCTGAGGGTGTCCACGTCCGCCAGCGGCTGCAGCAGCGAGGAGCGCAGCAGCCGCGAGCCGGGCCGCGTGCGGCAGCGGTCCAGCAGCCGCAGCAGGCTCAGGCTGGAGCCACCGCGACCAGAGCCGGAGGGCCGCACGACCTGGAAGTAGGGGGCCAAGAGTGCAGGGGACCGGGAAACAGGTGAGTGGAGCATGGTGATGTTGAAAGGCCGCAGCAGGCTCAGGCTTGAGCCGGGGCTGGGGCCCGGGGCGCTGGCAGTCCTGGAACCCCCGTGCCAAGCGGCCTTACGACCTGGGGGGAGGGTATTCCCCTCCGTTTCCAACCACGTTTGTCTGCATTTCACCCCTGACCGCAAACGCAATGCACCCATGTACAGTCAGCCTTATTCAACCTCAAGAGCATGTCAAGTCCCTTCGTGCACCCATGCCTAAGCCCCACGCCCCCACCCCGATACCCGGCCGCCCCAACCCGCCCCCTCTCTCCCGCCCCACCTCCAGGTCGTCCGCCAGCGAGGGCTCCAGCTGCATGTGCACCCCCGCGCCCAGCCCCACGCACACCCGCAGGCTGCCGTGCAGGGGCGCACCCCCGCCCCCGCCTGACCCAGCTGCTGCCCCTGCTGCCGCACCACCAGCCCCGCCAGCACCTGCTGCTGTCCAGGCGGAGGGCGCAGGGCCCGGAGCCGCCGCCGCCGCCGCCGGTGACGTGGCTGCATCCAGTGCCGCCGCCACCGCCTCGGGGCCAAACACGTGGCGAAGCAATGCGTTGGCGGCGCCTGTGAGGTACGTATGCCAGTGACTGTAGACGTGTAGAGGCTTTGACCTTCCGCTACAGCGAAGCAACCAGCGGCAGGGGGTTGTCCGACGCTAGCGCTGTCCGCGCGTGCATGCCACTCCGTATGGCATTTTGCCGGTGACGCTAGGTGCAGATGGGGCCCACATCGGATATATCAAGCACCCGTGCGCGTGCCGCCAGGGAGCTGCATGCTTACTGCGCTAGCAACCCACATGGTGACATCGACAAGTACACGCTACTGTACCATGCGAACCACAGCCGCCCGCTAACCCACCCATGGCCAGGTACTGCGGTGTGCGCCCCGTGGACGCCGCCACCACGGCCGGCAGGCAGTCGGGGGAGGCGAACACGGACAGCAGCTGGCCGCCCTGGGGCAGGCAGGGGAGGGGAGGCGTGCAGCCGTTGCATCCACAGTCGCTGGGTACATACCAGGACCGCACAGATCGGGGTTAAGCGTTGTAAGGCAGGGCCGTTGGAAAGTTCCGGATGGGGGAAGTTCTGAACCCACCTGGGTATCGTCAAAGCAGGACCGCGGCAGCGACAGTACATCGTACGACGCCCCGCCAACCGCCCGCTGCTGCTGCTGCTGCTGCTGCTGCTCCTGTTGCTGCTGCTGCCCCTCCGCGCCTGATCCCCCCGCGCCGCGCTCCCCCGCCTCCGCCACCGCCTGCACCGCCCTAGCCCCCGTGACCGCGGCCAGTATCGCCTGGCTGACCCCGCCCTCCGCCTCCGTGCCCCGCTGCGGCTGCGCCTGGGGCAGCACCGCAGCCCGCTTCCTGCGGCCCCCCTCGGAGCTGACAATAACCACCTCGTGCACACCAAACAGCTGCAGGAACATCCTAGTCAACGCATATGACCTGCAGCAGTGCAGGACGGAATATGCCTGAACTTATTGACAACTGCTGAGCGTTGACAGGGACGGAGGTGGCCCGTGGGACGCAGAATGGAGCCAGCCCCTGGATCCAGCCACCCCTCGCTCTTCTGCAGTTGCAGCATACCTTCCGGGCTCGATGAATTGACCGACATGAAGCGTCATGGTCGCAGGGTCCATTATCGCCATGCCCACCTCCCGCGCTCGGTTCTCTATGGCGCTGGCCGCGACACGCACCCCAGAGGTCGCTGCAGCGGCATCTCCAGCCCCACGGGTTGCATCTTGATGGCTTGACTGCTGTTTTTGGTTTTGCTGCGCGCGGGACGGGCGCTCCGAGGGCGCATCCTCGTCGTCTGCGGCGAGGCGCGCGAAAAGGTTTGGAATGCCGCCTCCCTGCATAATGGACACAGTATGAAGTTCTTCATAAGCAAGATCTATATGCTGAGGCCTGTTATCACTTTGCGAGCTCAACATTGCTGAGTGTCGCTTCCTGGCCTGCGCAGGGCGGTTTCCGAAACCACACTCCCACAGCGCTCCCAGAGCGCCACAGGCATGGCTACGGCACGCCGCTCCCCATCCAGACGGGCCTCCCACGCTCCTAGTACCTCCTTACTACAGCTGACTGAAGATAACTGTCTCTGAGGTAGGTACGAGGCTCAACTGCTTGGCGTCCGAGCACATGTCGTTGCGCAGGCTGCAGCTGAGACACAACACCCTTCCATGGGGCTTCACCTTGGAGTTAGGAATCATAGATCAACAGTCTTTCTGTTGGGCATCTTGTGCAAGTTCTGGGTATTTACCATGCTCGAGCTTCAAGACAAAGTAACGACAAGCACGAGTGTTGGAAAGGTGCGGACGAGCGGCAGCCGGCTGACCCATGGGACATCCGGGGGCACGCATGGGGTACTTGAGACAAGGAGCATGCAGCCAGGATGTGCCATTTGCACGGCAAGCCTTCCACTGTCTGGCGCAGTCTTGAGGCGAGCAAAGTAATCTCTTCTGTATACAACCAGAACTCCTTTCTTGTTTGAAAGGTTTTAAAGGTCGAGAGGGTTTGCCTGAGCGCGCGCGGGCACAGCAGCTCGCCAGCTCCTGGGTCAAGGAACCCTGTGCTCGCTTGCGGGCGCATCGGGGCACCACAACCGTGATCTACAGTTATTATTTGCCCTTGAATCCGCTCAACGCATCGCCGTGCGGTCGCCTGAAGCGGGACGGTCCCCGGGGCTTGCCCTGCGCCGAGCCTCCGAGGGCAGCGCAGACAGCGATGCAGCAGCCCTCTCTCCTGACAAAAGCAAATTACCTTCCGTAAGCATATCTTTCGAGCAAGCAGAGCGCTGCGAGTTTGGTCGGCCACTCCTCGACTTGATATCGGGCAACGGCCCTGGCGGCGAAGACGACGGAACCGAGGACCCAGCGGACTCCGGCGACGGCAGCTTCATGTTGCCCATACCTGCATGGCCATCCTCCGTGGACACAGAGGGGCTGGCCATGCTGGAGTGCTGGGCGAGGTTTGAGGCGGCCTCACTGTTAGAAAGCCCAGGCACGTCGGCGGAGCAGCATGGGGCAACAGGGGAGGCCTGCATCCCCAGCAGCAGCAGCGGCAGCAGCAGCGGCAGCAGCCTCGCGTCCCGCAGGCGGCAATGGGTCCCTGAATTTGCACGGGCGTACGCTGACCGGCTGCACCTGGCGCTGCACCCTGCGGAGTTCCTCGGCTGCGACGGCTTCCTGGAGCTGTACCTGCAGCTGCAGCTGCTGCGGGTGGCCATGGCGGACGGTGCGGCGCTAGAGCAGCTGGCGCGGAGGGGGAGCGGGGCGGAGGAGAGCATTGGGAGCAAAGAGGCGGGGAGCAGCACGACCGGGGCCAGCAGCAAGGGGGGAAGCAGGGCCAGGATGCTGGCGTTCGGGACGGGGTGCTACCCCAGGTCAAGGTCTCGCACCTTCTTCCCAAGCTGAAGGAGATATCAAAAGTAGGGCTTGTACAGTACAGTAGTCTGGTAGAGCATGAAATATGAAGTACACCACGTACCTAACCCTAGGCATACCAATGCATGGAAGCGTGGGCTCAGTCCTCGGTGTGAGACTGTGAGTGCCGCCGTACGTACCCTGATCGCGTTGTCCTTGCTCGCCGAAATGCCTCCAAAGTACGTATCAACGGCCACCTGCCAACTGCTGCCACGCCCTCTCGCGTGCAGGAAGCCATCCGCAAGTACCTGCCCCTCCTGCTCGACGACGAAGCCTGTGGCTCCATCACTGTGGAGGGCGAGGCCACCACCGCCACGTGCTGGGGGCCCAGCGGCTGGCCGTGGGTCCCCGATACAGCATCAACCGCCATGGCAGGCCCCAGCACCGCTACCGCCCCGCCCACCCCCCTTCCTGGCCCCTGGGCCCCCGCCCGCCACGAAGTGCCGGTGGCATGGGTGGAGCAGCTTGTGGACCTGCTGCCGCACACCGAGCTGCTGCCCTTCATGGTGCCCAGCACGCAGCACCTGAGGTACGTGGGTAGCGCTTATGGGCGGCGGCATGAGGGCCAGCTGTGGCCTCAGCAGGGCGCGGGATCTTGCGCTGCCGTGAGGGCATTGCCGGAAGATCAGGAATTTAGAGTGAGGGGATTTCCGGCCTCTAGTGGTGGCCCCAACGTGGTACTGGTGTGCAGTAGGTGGCCATGCTGCCTGCTGGGTAGCGCAGGGCTCAACGGGCTTTGAGTAGGCACGTCTCCGCTGGCACGATGCGACCAATGTCTTAATCTGGCGCCACGCCCTATCGCGTAAGTCGTAAGATGGTTTACTCATGATCTTCCACCCCATGCTCACGCACGCTGAGTATCATGCTGGCTCCCTGCCCCTGCCCCCGTGCGCCAGGTACGTGCTGACTGGTTCGGGGCTGGCCGCCGCATGCTACGCACAGTGCACGGTGGAGCGTGTCGCGTTTGCGGGCCGGATGCTGTACCTGGGCCTGGACCTGGGGCAGCTCCCGGCAGCTGTGCGGCACAGCTACGTGGCGGTGGGCGTGGAGGTGGAGGCGGAGGGACACGGCACGGTGAGATGCGAGGACGTTAGCCTGGGCTAGGCGGCATGCAAGCAATGTGTAGCTGCGATAGACGCACTCTGCTGTTATGCAACACCCTACTACACCCGCTTATGCAAGGTGACTGGATGGGCGACTGTGCGCGTTGTGACCATTGACAGGAAGGAAGTCATGAGTGTAAGACCGGCTGGACCGCGGGTGTGCGGGTGGTGCGCTGCTGGGGCACCTGGATGCATACATGCGGCTGTCGTTCAAGTTTGTTGGTTCTAGGACTGGGGCGCACACGTGCCGTCTAGTCCATAGAAACCACCCGACATGAATATGGGTTTATGTTCCTTACTACTTGCTATGCGATGTTGTGTTCATTCCTCGCAGGGCTGGAACGAGCTGACGGTGGTTCGTGTGGTGAGCCAGGGCCGCAGGACGTGGGCGATGAGCCAGGGCACCTGTTCGAGTACGGCGGATACCAGGACCAGCAGCACCTTGCCAGCCTGGGCCCCACCAGCCAGGTGGTTCAGGACCTTAACACATACGTGTTCGTGGCGCAAGGGGGAGGCCAGCAGGGGCAGCAGCGTGCAGGCGGGGCAGCGGGTTGGAGTGGCACTGACGGCGGGCCGGAGGGCGGTGAGCATGGAGAGGATATGGGGCAGCAGCAGCAGCAGCAGCACGAGAGGGAGGAGGAGGAGGATCCCCTTTTCGTGGGATACGCGGCAAGCGCGGGACGCCCCCTGGTAGTCACGAACGGGGACCCGCGGCAGGTGATACAGCGCCCCAACACAGTGGACCCGTGGAAGGGCGTGGTGGGCGCGGGCCCCAGCTGGCTGTCCCAGAGGCACCCCAAGTACTGGGGCTGGCGGTTTTCGCGCGCGGCAGAGCCGCAGGCGCGCAGCAGCGCGGCGGCAGTGCCGTCAGGCGGGGAGGCACGCTACCAGCTGCGGCTGCTGCAGTGTAGTGACTCCGCCGTGTCCGAGCTGTGCAACAAGTCGGCATGCATCACGCTGGAGCTCAGGGCGAGGCGGGCTTGAGCGCACGGTACGGTCGGCTGTGTCGGGAGGGCGCCTTCTGGCTGGGGCTGCAGCTGTACGGCACGTGGATGTCGGTGTGGCGCGTGTGGGAGTGACCGTCGGCGCGATCATCGGGCGTGGTCTGTTACCAGTAAGTGTGCGCCCAGCGGTGACCAGTAAGCGGAACTGCGAATGAGGAAGGCAGGTAATACGTTAGGTTGCCAGCTGATCGCTAATGACTTTGCGTCAGTGCGACAGCTGCGGAGGGTCAGCATCAGCGTCAGCATCAGCGTCAGCATCAGCGTCAGCATCAGCGCCAGCGTCCGTGGCTTACCGGGTAGCCTAAGAGGCAGGATGTGAGCAGCGGGGTGCGTGCACGGTTCGTGCGTGATAATGGCCGACAATGATGAGCACAACGTAATTTAGCTGGCGCAGTAGCTTAGGTGAATACGGCCTTTGGCAGTGCAGGGATTTGGCACCTGCCCGGGCCCAGCAGCCGACAGCACCATGTGGCGCTCGCAACTCCTTAGCGCCAGACCCATGCCGTGGCAAGACTGCCGGACAGGAAGCATGGCGTCCCACATGCGCGCCCTGGGAGTGTCTTCGAGCGCCAACGTGCTGCAATGGTCGTTCGCATGTTACCACTCAAAGTAGGGCGCGAAAGTAGGGCGCGCGTCGTCTGCAACGTCCGCCGGTATCGGGTCTCACTGATGCCATAACCCATACATAGACAACTCCGAAGCAGGCAGAATACTGTAACACTCTTGTATCAACCTGAAATGTTTTCGCACTTAGCAGAACGGCTCCTGGGGCTCCTAGGGCTCAACGCGTCGGAACCCATTGCCGAGACGTTGCCCGCCGACGAGGGCGAGCGCACCGTTCGTATCTCCTTTCAGCTAGCCCAAAAGTGTGAAATTGGGCGCCAGCTTATCGACCTGGCAGCCGGCAGCGGCCCGGAAGACGCAGCTGTCGAGCCTGAGGAGCCAACGGCAGCTAGTGCGGGGTCCGGCGAGAACCGCACCCTGGCTGTACCCGCCTGCCCAGGCTCCGTCAGCACGGAGGGGTTGAGACTACTGGAGAGCTGGGCTCACTCAGAATCGTGTACCGGCGACTCCAGCGCAGAGGGTTGCACCAGCAGTAGGAGGCAGTGGGTTCCAACGTTTGTGGTGGCCCATGCGGAACGGCTGCACATTGCCGCAACTGCCGCTAGCTTCCTCGGCTGCGACGGCTTCCTGGAGCTGTACCTGCAGCTGCAGCTGCTGCGGGTGGCCATGGCGGACGGTGCGGCGCTGGAGCAGCTGGCGCGGAGGGGGCAGCGGCAGGGCGGCGGGGGGCAGCAGCTGCGCGGAAGGGTGGGGGACGGAGGTGACGGGGCAACGGAGGTGGCCGTCTCGTCGCTCCTGCCCAAACTCTCCAGCCTCAAAAAGGTAAGACGCTGATCTTCGGTAGTCACAAACTTAAGGAAAAAAAGGTGCGCAGGGCAGGTATGCATAAACAAGAGAAGGGAGAAGGGGAGGCGGAGGGCAACGCTGGTACAAGCTTACCTACGTCACGCTGCAAGGGTGCATACAGTTACGAGGCTGCAGCATTCCTGCACTCACCCAGCGCTGTATGTGCTTTAACCCGCTTACTTTTTCGCTCAACCTTGGTGCATGCAGGATGCAATCAGCACCTACCTCCCGCTTCTCTTAGAGCAAACGGCTGTCCAGGGCAACACTGCAGTGGTCAGGGCGAGCACGTCTGGCGCCTCGGGAACAGGGGAAGCCAAGGACACGGCAGGTCCCGCCCCCGGACCTGCGCTGCCCGCCCCCTTGCCCGGCCCCTGGGCCCCCGCCCGCCACGAAGTGCCGGTGGCATGGGTGGAGCAGCTGGCGGACCTACTGCCGCACACCGAGCTACTCAAGCACCTGGCCCCGAGCCAGGAGCATCTGAGGTGAGTACGAGTGCGCGGGCACGAGGAATGTGCAAGGATCAGGGACGGGGTTCGTACATCAGGACTCTACCCCCGCGACGCGAGGTCCTCTTAGTGCATGCGTGTCAAGACCGCAACCTTTGCTGTGATGCGCGTTGCGCATGCAGGTAGAACCTGTCCTGGCTGCTCATTCCCTTCACTCCGATCTGTACAACATGGTGTCTTAAATGCACGTCATGCCACGTGTGCAATGCCTGCCGCCTGCCCACGCGGTGCGCAGGTACCTGCTCACAGCCGCGGGCATAGCTGCCGTATGCTGCGTGGAGGCCCAGCAGGAGCAGCACGTGCAGCGTGCGAAGGTGCCGTACCTGTGCCTGGACCTGGGGCAGCTGCCGGCAGCTGTACGGCAGCAGTACGTGGCGGTGGGCGTGTGGGTGGAGGCGGAGGGACACGATCAGGTGGGGCGGGCTGTGTGGGTGGCGCAGGGCGTGGTTAGGGCCCACCAAGGGCAGGCTAGCTGGAAGTGGTGTTGGTCCTGGGCGGAGCATGACGGCCACAAGGTGTCGACACGTGCACAGCCAGCTTATAGCGCTTGGGTAGCGGCTTCCATGATGCCAGCCATGTCCCATACAGGATGCACTCGTTATAACCACGAAGTCAAAGGTATATGCTACATGCTAAATGCAGTGCGCCCTTTGCCTTCTGGCGACGCACGTGCGGACTTGCATCTTATCTCTTACCGCCACAACCCACCTCATGATACATAAGCCGTATGTACTCTCTCAGGGCTGGAGCGACTTCTCCGGCGACCACGGCACCTACAACAACAGCTGGACCTGGAACGAGCTGGTGCTTGTGGTGCAGGCGGGCGGCAGCGGCGGACCCACCGGCGGCGGCGGCGGCGGTGGTGGTGGTGGTGGTCACGAAGGAGGCGGAGCAGGTGGCCGGGAGGCCGGGTACAAGCCGGTGCGGGAAGGCGACCCAGGGCGGCTCTTCACCAATTGCCACGCCTCCGTGCGCTGGCAGCAGCACCGGGCGAGGCTGGGCCCCACCAGCCAGGTGGTGCAGGACCTTAACACACATGTGTTCGTGGCGCGAGGAGGAGGAGAAGGTGGCGGGCGGGAATTGGCAGGCAGGGCAGCTGCTGGGGTCGGGGAGGACCGGCGACAGGAGGAGGTCCGGGCCGCGGAAGAGGGGCAGGATGTAGGCTTGGGTGGTGGGCAAGGCGGCACGGGAGCGGGCGGGACGGAGGGGCCGGCGGTGGCTGCTGGCACAGGGGAGCCGCGTTACCAGCTGCAGCTGCAGCAATGCGCTGCGTTCCCGGGCTGGACGCACTTCATGCGGTCGGCGAACATAACGTTAGAGCTAAGGGCAAGGCTGGCGTGAGAATGGCGGTGGAGGGCAGCGGTTGGCTGTGTTTGTGCGTCAGAGCAGCATCTCCTTGGCAGGGCACTCCTGCACGCGGGTGCTGTGATTCCTTCGTGCCATTATGTTGAAACCTCGTTGATGGGCTGAGGTTGCGTTGCGTTGTGCGACTGGTGGTGGGTGGTGGGTGGTCAGACGGGGAGTTGAGGGTTGCTGCGCTTGCTCAACGCGGTCGGAAGGGAGGAAGGGTCCCAGGTTTGCAGTACATGACAAGGCGTGGGCGCGCTGTAGGCATGCTTGGGTGACAGCCGTCAGGTCTATGTTGAGGGGTTGGCAGGGGCCTCCCTGCGTGGCCCCCGAATACAGGTCTGGCCACATTGCCATGCAATGCCTCGTATACGGTGCAGACAATGAACCCTGAGACATTATGCCTTACATGTACGGCTGGGCAGGTCCCTTGAGATGCATGCTTGACATATATGAGGCGATGATGGGTCTACGCAGCTTCCGACCTCTGCTGAGTTGCCTTGTTGTCGGCCTGAGGTGGCCTATGGCAGGGGAGCTCCCCTGGCCCAAGGTTTGCAAATAGCGAAATAGGACGTGGGTTGATGCACTCCTGGCGCGCTCAACCTCCTGGACGGTACTCAAGTATCACATAATTACACCACTTTACTTCGTTGCTGCACGTATGAGTGGAGCACCTAGCGTGTAGGGTGTAGGGGCCAGGGGAGCCCCTCTCCCGATGGGGGCTATCTTCTAGACACTTTCACTTTCGCCTGATCGCGCAGGTGCCACCTCTACCTACAATGCTAAAGCCATTGGTAAATATGCGTACTTGTGAGTCGTCAATCCTGTCGTAAGCGTCACCTTCACAGCGGGCCTGCCTAATCTCCGAGTTCACCTTCCGCCCTACTGCCTCAATACTCTCGCACGTAGCCAGGTGACAGTCGGCTGGGTACATTGTATTTATGTTATTATTTTGAAGCTGAGCCCACATCGCTGAAGTACGCTTGATCCGACGGAGCTGATACGCTGACCTTTGGGCAGTTTTTGTGACCTGCTGACTGTGAATAGGCCACATGGCATATTTGGACTAGTGCTAGCTTCAGGATTCTGCGGTTTGCCCGGCGGAGACTTCAGTTTGAACAGCGTTGGACATGCCAGGGTCCAGCTCCAGCCGGGGCGCCGCCTCGGCCTTTGCAACGGATGATGTACAACAAAAGAAACTTGGTGGCGTAGCGGTGCCCCGCCTCGTCGTCCTCCAAGTCCGGGGACTGCTTGGCTTTACCGCCTTCCTTGGCGTAGCATCGCTCTTGGGCCTCGTCTCGTGCCTGCTCTTCTGGTGGGCTATCATCCCACTATGGGCTTGTGCAGAGGCGGCCTTTCTTGTATGGTTCGCGCGGACGTACCGACGCCTCAACGCCCAGCCACGCCCTCATCGGCCAGCCCCACACGTGAACCCTCGGGTGGTCTTTGACCGTTTCATCAAACAGCAGGGGCAGGTCAGCAAATACATCAACATCCTTGACATGGTATCACGGTGAGTATTGGGGCAGCACGCGTGTGTCTTGCTTGTACACGGGCCTACGACCGCCACAGCTGCATTAGGTGCGGTCACCGCTGTACCAGCCCACCATTCCATCCAGCCGCCTGCCGTTCATCAACGCCTCCTTCCACGTTGTACCGAAACACCATTTTACCCGGACTGCCAAACGCATTGTACAGCCCGCCCTGGCCCCACCCGCCCATCCTCCCCTACACCATGCAGCTGGCATTGGAACGTGCCCGCCAGTCAGCTCACCCGCCGCAACGTGGCCCACCTGCTCACCTACGGCTTCTATTACCGCTCGCGAGCCGAGATGGAGGCGGAGGGCATGGGCGACGAGCCCGACCGCATGGTGCGGGAGCTGGAGGGGGCGTGGGGCGTGCGGTTCGCCGACGACAGCGATAAGGACGCCGCCAACGGCGGCTCGGGCGGCGGCAAGGAGCTGCCCATCATGGCGCACCTGTGGGAGCCGGTGCGCTGCTTTTACCGGCCGCTGGCCTTCTACGCTGGGATCGAGGTGCTGATGGCGCTGAAGCACACTGTGCTGCTGGCAATGGGCTTCAGGGCCCACATTCACAATGGTGCGCGGGGATGGGGTATGGATTGCGGTGCGGGGGCAGCGGGGAGAGGGTGGGGCACGCTGGTTGCGAGTTTTGGGGGGCAACGCCAGCAGGACAAGCTGCATAAGTGACCGGTGGTCGTGGCGCCAGGCTGGGATAAACTTGGGGTTGGGTGGCGTGCCTGCTGCTGCCGGGTAATGTGCTGTGGAAGCCAAGGTACCTGCAGCTTGGCCTTCGGGGCCATGGCACTGAGCAATCCGATGCCAGGCTATGGTTGGTCTCTGGCCTATGCCAAAGAATAGCAGCAGGCTGAACGGCAAGCCGGTATGGGTGCCCGGCACGTAGCGCACAGGAAGTTGCTGCATTGCTACAGCTGGCTTATGCCCCTTCGTGCCAACCGCATTCGCCCGCAGGCATGCGCTACTACACCTACGGCATGCCCACCAAGCCCTCGCGTACCGGGCCCTCCTACGATGCGGCGACGGCACCCGTCCTGTTCTTGCACGGGGTAGGTCCGTGGTGGGGCCGTTTGCTCTTCCTGGTTGGCACGCAGGCTATGCACCAAGTACAGCGCGAGCATCACACTCTTGCGTTACCCGGCAAGCCTCCTGCACTGAACTGCAGGCGCAAGGCGCTTCCATAAGACACCTTGAGTCTCTGAAATCTTCGTCAGCAACGGACGCCCGACACCTCTGGCACCTTGACACCCTCCTTCTTTGATCCTCGCCTCCTCTGTTGTCGGCCCTCTGCGACCCCGCCAGGTGGGCCTGGGCCTGCTGCCCTACATCAACTTCTTCGTGCGGCTGGCGTGCCTGGCGCCCTCCCGCCCGCTGGTGGCGGTGGAGGTGCGCCACCTGTCCATGCGGCTGTGCTCCGAGGTGCCCGACGAGGAGGAGGTGGCGGCGCGCATCGAGGGTGCGCTGGACGAGCAGGGCGTGGGCGCCGTACATGCCGTGGCGCACTCGTACGGCACCTTCATGGCCAGCCGCCTGGTGCAGCGGCAGCCGCAGCGGGTGGCCAGTCTCACGCTGCTGGACCCCGTGTGCTTCTGCATGTGAGTGCTGGGTACCGTGGGCTGAGGGCGGGGTAGGGCGGGGTAGAGAAATGGACCCGCCCTTTGCGGTGGCGACTGGTTCTTACTTCCGTCTGGACATGCAGGCTTTCGGAGCCCATCTGAGTTGCCGGCCTCCCCGTGCAGTCCATTTCCATGTCTTCTCCCTCGGCGCTCTACCGCGTGGTGATAGGCCTCCCTGACGCCGCCCTCCCCCGCGGTCCGCGCCCACCCCCAGGTTCTCGGGCAAGCTGATCTACAACTTCGTGTACCGCAGCCCGCTGCAAGGCTCCTCGCTCATCACCTGGTTCATCGCGCGCGACATGGCGCACGCGGTGTCGGTGTCGCGGCGCTTCTACTGGTCCATGCTCAACCTGTGGCCCGACCAGCTGCCAGACCACACGCTGGTGGCCCTGGGCATCCAGGACGAGCTGGTGCCCGTTCAGGTGGGGGCACGGCCGGGCTTGGGGTGACAAGGGGTGACTGGGCTTTAGCATGACATGGGGTTTGGGGGTGTGTGGGCTGTGCGAATCTGCCTCTTTGGGCCGGATAAGTGGATAGGTTTTTGGTTGGTTGTGGCAGTTGTACATATTTGCAGTGGTAGGTATGCGCACTGGAGTTCAGCGTGGGATCTTGCGCGTTTGTTGCGTCCGTGGCTCAGTGCGCTTACCTAGCATGCTCCCGCTGCCTTGGCCCCGCAGGAGGTGCTGACCATGCTGCGCGAGCAGACCACAGCACGTGTACTGCGGCACCACAGGTGCGTCTGGGGCGCACAGCATCCAAGGCCGGTGGCAACGTTGAAATACCTAGTGTCACTTGCATTATGCGTCGCACCGAGCACACTAAACAGTGAACCAAGGTCAGAGGCCCAATTTTCTTTGGTGCAGCCTCCAGCTATCCGACTTCGCTCCTTCTCGTCTGCTTCCCCGCCCATACCTTGTGTCCTTCGTTTCCCCTGCGCCCCGCAGCCACCGTCACGCCGACTTCATCAAGGACCTCCCTTGGCAGTCCCGCATGGTGGACGAGGTTGCGGAGCTGGTGGCGCACGCCAGCAGCGGCGCGCCGCCCGTGGCCACGCTCACAGAGGGCGGCCTGCCGCAGCAGGGCGCGACACGTGCCGGCCGCAGCCGCCACGTGCGGAGCGACAGCGCGTCGTCGTACGGCATGCTGGCTTCCATGCGGGGCAGCGATGGGGCCGTGTTCAGCGGCAAGGCGGCCCAGCAGCAGCCGCAGGGTGTGGGGACAGTTGAGCCGACGGTGGGGATGCGGCTGGGGGTTGTTGAGACGTAAGCGGGGCATTGGTGACAAGGAGTAAGGGGCTGCGACTGAGTGAGCTTGAGAGAAGATGAGAGCGTGCTTGACGTATCATGAGAGAGTAACTGGGCCGCGAGCAAGCGTTTAGACCTCGTGAGCATGGGGAGAGTGCGTGGGACTGGCGAGCCTAGGGCGTAGCCAGGCGTTGACTACTCGTCTAACTACTCGGCGGGTTTGTGCAAGCACAGCGGCCCGCATTATTTATCCATACCATAGGTATTCTGCTTACGGCTGCGTTTTCCTTGTTGCTTCGGCCACACGTTTTGGTGTACGCACATGAAACCTGAGCGCTGTGCGCTGTAGTTGTGCTTTGTCTCTTGCGCACCGACATGATCTTTACCTTGGCGAGTGAGTTTGCGTACGCTCTGATAGTGCGTGCATCTGTGTAGTCAGCCACATACGTTCTGGTACTGTGTATGCATGGCGTACATGATAGCTGACAACGTGTCTACATCATTCTTCATTTGCTGCGCTGCGCTGGCAGCCCTGCACACGGTACCACGCAGCAGGGGTGCGGGGCATAACTATCACCCTACCTGACCTACCTCCTGGCCACCCAGTAATGCGCATGCCGTGCGCGACATGCATCATGTATGTAAGCCGTGCCTCGGCTTCCCACTCAGCATGTTGGTCTTGATCCCACTTAACATCTTAAAGTTCCTTGGGCAATGGAGGGCCTGCTTGCTGAACCGCCGAAGCCGTACGGGGTACGGCCCTGGCACTCGGGGGCGTACACCACGTCCATTGCCGTCACACTCTCACACGTCTTGCTTGAATGGACAATGGATGGTATGCATGTGCTGAGTGGACCTGGCAGTGGGTGTGTTGCACCATACGTGGGCAGGGCCATGATCAGGTGTGTGTACGACGACTCCTTGATGCAAACGGCCTGTTGTGAACGGTGCAAGTGTATTACGACTTCATGAAAGCATGCTACCTCCGCTTTCGTACGCACACGCTATCTCCGGACCACGCTTGGACCCACTACTCAACTGACGCGATGTGAAGTGCGCGAATCAGCAGATGGACGTGCATACTCTCAGCATCCCAATCAGCATGGTGGTGTTGATAAACACCGGGTTGAGGTTTCTTGGACACGTGGAGGG
>VFQN01002222.1_pt1 | contig 30568 bp, 52 predicted proteins | sample 3512371 | NCBI WGS metagenome assembly VFQN01 (sample SAMN10412370, study PRJNA504923) | tailings metagenome | isolation source: Replicate 2 from Balatoc abandoned mine | place: Philippines: Itogon, Benguet | collected 2017-08-28 | reverse complement strand
CGGCGGCCTCGGCAGCGGCTGGGCCAACCCGGTGCGGCCGGCGGCGGCTGCCGGGGCCGCCGCGCCGGGGGCTGTGCAGTGCTGGCAGGGAGGCTGCACCGTCGTCGTGTGCTGAACGCCATGCGGCGGGGGAGGCGGGGGGCGACAGCACGCTGGCGGAGCTGAAGGTGGGAGGGAGAAAGTCCACGGGGGCGTCAGCGCCAGGGGCAGGTACGCTGCTGCCGGTGGCGGCTCCGGCGGCGTGCATGCTGTGTTGGTCGGGTATGTCGTCCGTCTCGTGCTGCAGCGTGGAGCGTATGGCAGCGGGAGGAAGCAGCAGGAAGCTGCCGGCAACGGCGGCGTCGGCGTGGCGGCGGGCGGCAGCGTCCGTGCCATCGGCGGCGCCGGCGCCGTCAGTGGTGGCCGTCGCGTCGCTTGAACCCCCCGGCGGCGCTGCGGCTCCGTCAATACCAGGCCCTCCGTTTGCGGCGGCGATGGCGGCGGCGTCACCTCCCAGGAGCGCCGCCAGCCACGGGTCCGACGGCGCCGCGCCGCCGTCTGACGCGCCGCTGCCAACGCCGCTGCGCTGACTGCCGGCACTGATGCTGGCAGCGCTGGCGGTAACAGTACGGGCTGGCTGCCGCTGTGGCGGCGGCGGCGGCTGCCGGGTTTGGGCGCCGCCTCCGTACCAGATCTGGTCGTACAGCTCATCTGGTAGCTGGCGGGCGGGGCCTGACGACGGCAGCGAGGGCCGTGGCTCAGCGGCAAGAGCATGTGCTGCAGGGGCGCGGGTTACTGCCCTGCCGCCAGCTGCGGGTGCAGCTGTGCCTCCGCCGCCGCTGCCTCCTACCAGATGCGGTGTAGTACATGGGTGGTGGTGCTGCTGATGTCCGGGAAAGGGGCGGCCGTATGGATCCACGCCAAGGGGCGCCAAGTCGGCCCCAGCCTGGGTGCGGCTGGGCGGCTGAGGCAGGGGCACGGGCACGGGCTGGCGGCGGTTGGGCGCTCCTGTGGATGTGCTCTGCAGCGGCCGTTGAGGCGGAGGCGCAAGAGGGGCAGGCGGGGGAGGCGGGACCGTGCGCTGCAGCTGTCCGGACCCACGTTGGGGCGGTCGAGGGAGGGCAGGTGGCTGTGACGTGGACAATGGCTGTTCTCGCACTGCACGGCAAGGAGAGTGGGACAGGAACGTCGTCATGTACAAGAACGTCGATTACTACGGGTATAGTAGTGGCATACAGTTTTTCCCTTCCTGCATTCCGCGCCACAACATCAGATGCCTGTCTGATCCCACACGCCTAGACCCTTGGTTGTTCTTTTCTCTCCTCCTGTCCATACCCTAACCCACGTCCGCAACCCACACTCACGTGCAGACACCAGTCGCCTGAAGAAGCCTCCCCCGCCGCCCCTGCTGCCCCGCCGCGGGGCAAGGCAGCTGGGCAGCCCGCACGCCCCTGCCGCCATCTGCGCCAAGCCCTCCTCCGTCCGCGGATACTCCTCCTCTTCTTCTTCCTCCCCGTCCTCCGCCGCCGCTACACGCCCCTCCCCATACTCAGCTCCTGGCTGCCGTTGATCCTCCCCCTCCTCCGGACCCGGCAGGCCCCCGGCAGCGTCCGACTCCCAATCACTGCCCTGCCCCTCATTGCCGTTGCCATCGTCCTGGTACTTTGCAATGTCACGGCTTGTCCTCTCCGTGGTTCCTGGAGCCCTTTCGGTGGCCTGCGAGCTGCTTCCCTCGCCGAACGCAAAAGCGCGGGAGGGCGCGTTTTCGCTGCCATACCGATAACGGCCGCCCCGGTAACCACCCGTATCAGCGGTTGAGAATGTAACTGATTGGAGAGCGAGGCCGGACTCGGGCGGCGGTGGCACCGCGAGCGGACCGAGCAGGGCCGAGGGCGCGGGACCTGACGCGGCAGCCTGGCCGCGCCAGCGCTCATGGCGTCTCTGCTGCTGGCTCTCCATGCTGCTCTACCCGCTGATAACTGAACCTTGATATGTACACTGCACCTTGAAGCTTACTAGTCTGCCTGGTGCATGCTCCTACGAGGCCAAGCGCGCGTCCAAGGTGTCAAAGGAGCGCAAAGTCATACCCGCTCTTCCTATCGTAACCAGGCCTTCACTATGATCACAATGCCTATAAACATGCCATAGACATCAATATTCCATACTAAGTTTGTGGGAGCTAAGACAAAATGTTTTCCTCGCCCGCGACCATGGCCGGGCTACGGTCTCCCTCCTCCCGCGATCGGTTGCTGCCTCACTCCATGCTAGGGGCCGGCCCGTTGGGTCCACAGCGTTGGCGCCTCACCTTATGCCTTGCGCTGTGCCTATCAGGGGCGCTCATCGGCGTCTCGGTCTTGTCTTACGGCCGCGGCCGAGCAGCGGTGCAGGCCTCCGCAACGCAAGTCTTCAGGTGCGCAGCCTGCGACAACAGCAATCAAATGCGCAATATTGAACATCGTATAGCCCTGCGTGCATGGTGCGACACTGGCTAGGCGACAGCCATATTCGCGAGGCAAAGCGCTAAAGCGATTTGATGTCTTTCCTCTGGCATGACCCATGGGTCGGTTGCACACCCCCAGCGACATAACGGCTGCATCCGCGTCACCCTGCCTTTCAGCTCCCAACAGCGCTGTATCCCGGTCACTGTTGCTCACCTACTGTCACGATATGCCAGCTCATGTATCTTGGCTCCCAACTACGCGCCAAACCCTCGCAGCCCTCCACTGTTTTCCGCTTGCACTCATGCGTACCTGCATGGTCCCCACTCTCCAGGCGCCTCTCCGACTGCTCCACAGCTGCCTCCGGCGATCTCTCCTCCCTGGTCCACAAGCTACTCACCGATCCACCAGCATCAGCAGGACCAGCAGCAGTAGCAGCAGCAGGAGGCGCATTGGGTCCAGGGGAGGCGGCGGCAGGTGGTGGCGGTAGTGCCTCACCCAGCACAGGCCCCCGGCCCCCTCAGCATCTGTACCTGGAGCGGTTGGGGTACGACCTGGAGGCGGATGTACGGCAGCAGGTGGGTAGGGCCACGGCGGGAACGGGTGGTGGGTTGAAAAGGGAATGTACCACCGCAGTGGGCGTGCCGTAGTCCGAAGTGTGCATGATACCACATGTGGGGAAAGCGGGGCAGGAAACCAAAGTGACACCGGCATATGTGCATCTATTGCACAATCATGTACCCGCCATGACACACCGGTGTGGTACACGTTGGTCCTTTCCCTTATCCCTCTCACCCAGGTGTTCTGCGAGGAGGCCTTCCCCATCCTAGACGCCAACGCCGAGAGGGAGGGCGGTGGCGGCGCGGGCGGCGGCGTGTTCGTGTGGGAGCTGACAGAGGCGGGCGAGGCGGCGGGCGGTGCCGTACAGATATACGTGTACGCAGGAGATGACGAGGTGGGCGTGTGGGGATGGAGAAGTCAAACGCACGCGCTGGGAGTCCTTGCGTCTGCGTTGACCGCTGGTGCTGGGTAAAGCAGCCGCAAGTACTTATGCGTCAGGTGAGGTAGTTGTCTGCGCGGCATTAGGGCAAGGCGAGTTCGCCGAGATGCACTCCGAAAACCGCCTTTCGTACCGACTCTGGGTTGCTTGCGACACTCATGCAGCCCGCCCGTCAAGACCCCAAAAAGCATGTAGCATGTCCTCGTGCCTGCCTGTCCGATACCGCTCCGATACTGAGGAGGCCATGCGCCCTTCCTTTCCCCCCCTCTACCCTCCCCACTCGCACCCGCCAGGTATCCAGCAAGATCCGCGAGGGCAAGGGCTGGGAGGCAGCGGAGTTGAACGAGATCCTGTGGGCGCTGCGCCAGCCCATCCCGGCGGCGGCACGGGCGGCGGCGCGCGCCGAGGCCGCCGCCGCCGCCTACCTCGCCACCACCGCCGCCACCGACGGCCTCATCCAGCTGCCGCCGGCCCTCCGCCGCGCCGCCGCCAGCTCAGCCGCTGACGGCGCCGCTGCCTTGTATGTCGACGCCGCCGCCGCCAGGTCCGGCAGCGGCGGTGGCGCTGGCGGCGGCCGCCGCCAGCTGCATGAGGAGCCCGCCGCCGCCAGCGGCGACGCCGCCACCGCGTCAACGACGGCGCCGCAGGTCGGTGTGACCACCGACGCCGCCACCGACGCCGCCAAGCCACTCCCCTCCCCGCCGCCGCTGTTTGTGGACGTGGGCGCCAACGTGGGGTGGTTCTCCATTAACGCCGCCGCCGCCGGGTTCAGGTGCGCTTCTGCCTCCGCCATACGCCACGTTCGGCGTGACACGTGCAACGCCGATGGCCGCCGCTGCCGTCACCGTCGTTGCACGTGTCACGCCGGACGGACGTGTGCTTGGCCCACGCACGCGGCCGCACCGCCACGCCGCCACGTGTAGCTACCAGCCCACTGCTTCGTATGACTCCTGCTGCAGTACATCCGAGGGGGGCTTTACACACCTGAGCTGGCGCCTCGACTGGCCAAAGTCTATGCCCCCGCACAATCCCATTGTCCTCCCGTCGCCCGCTTCGAGGATGGCCGCTTTCGAGGCCATGTCCTCTAACGTGGCCCTGGTTCGCAGCAGCACTGCTCTTTATTTTAGTCCTTCATTTCACTTTTGTCACAACAATTGCATGATGCCCAGGGTTGCAGCGTTCGAGGGCATGTCGTCCAACGTGGCGCTGGTGCGCAGCAGCGTGTGCGCCTCCCCTGGACTGGGCGGGCGGCTGCGGCTGCATGCGCTGGGGCTGGGGGCGGCGCCCACCACCTGCTTCCTGTTCAGCGACGTCAACAACCAGGTGGGGACAGGGAGGAGGGGAAGGGAGCTGGAAGAGTGAAGGGGCGAGAAGTAGAAGGACGTGCAAGGCGAGTCAGTTGCAGTTTGAGCCCGATTCCCGCACAGCAACGTGCACAACCGAGTGCACGTGGAGGGGGAGAGAAGGGTTGGGGAGCGGCATCGAGGGAGGGACGGTTACAGGTGCGGTGTGATTGTGGAATAGATGTGGGGCGCACGTGTATGAAGACCCTCGACGACTAAGCCGTTGCAACTCCCTGCATCCGCACGTCCCACGACCGCTTACCCACCCAGGGTGACTGCATCACTATGTGCACCAACTTTGCGACTCCACGCCCCAGCACTAACAGCTCCCTTACCCTACCCTTCGACACCTCTTCAACGCCCATCCCACACCAACCTAGGGTGACGGGATCACCATGTGCGGTGTGGCCAGTGAGGCGGAGGCGGCTGCCAAGGTGCCCCGGGGCTACGCGCTTCGAGGGGCGCTGCCCATTAGGCGGCTGGATGCGGTACTGCACAGGGACACGGAAGTGCAGGTGGGGGGAAGGGGGAGGTGCAGGTAGGGAGGAGGGGGGTTCGCTGTGAAGAGGATTGTTACGGCGGATAATACTGAACCACGCATCGCAAGTAACGCATGCCAAATCCACACAACAGTGTACCGGTTACCATGGCATTTTCGTTCTGGCTCCCCATCTCCTCCCACTCGCCCCAGGTGCTCAGATGGATGTCAAGGGCTACGAGCCGCACACGTCCAAGCCTGCATCACGTTATGTCAGCTCCCAATCATCATAATCCCCACCTTTTGGCCCACCCCAACCGTACCACCCCTACCCAGGTGCTCAAGGTTGATGTCGAGGGCTACGAGCCGCACGTGCTGTCGGGCGCCGCGGGCCTGTCCCGCGTGTGGTACGTCGCTGCGGAGTACAACCCGGTGCTGCTGCGGGGTGTCAACGCGGAGGGCGCGGGGCCGGAGGGGTACCGCCCGGGCAAGGTGGGGCGCGGCGCGTGGGTGGACTGCAGATGGGGCACATGTTTGAGCGGGGGCTGGAGTTACTGGGTTAAGCACCACAGGTGCGGGGCCGGAGGGGTACCGCCCGGGCAAGGTGCACTCGAGGGCCGGGAGGGATCGAGTGCTAACCAAAGCGCATATAGCAATTTTGTGGATGAGGCAAGAGAAGAGGGGCAGGGGTGCCATGGGTTGGGGTGGGGGCGTGGCAACTGGCAAGTGCGTGATGGGGCAAAATGTCGTGCCATGCTGCTGCGGGGCGTTGACACCGACGGCGCGGGACCGGAGCGGTGCAGGCAAGGTGAGGGCGCCCTTCCCTTATCCCCCATCCCCCCTTTCCTCCCACGGCCCCATTCTCCCCGCCCCCAGCTGCTGGACCAGTTGGTTGCGTCCGGCTACCGCCTCAGTACCACGGGATTCAAGGGGCCCTGGCTAACGGCGCAAGACATCAAGAAGTGGGTGTGGAACAGGCATGGGGTGGGGTGCGGGTCGAAGCGCGATGCCCTCCGAATGCATGGCAACGCACGGGTCTTGCTCCCGCTTTTGTGCCGCTCTAACGTTCCCATGCACACACTCCCCCATGCCTGCGGCATCCTTCACATCGTTTCCAGGTTGCTTGACATGGTGGGCCCCACTTGTTTGCCGTCAGGATCCACGCATGCCTCCCTCCCACACAACCCAAAACACATGCTCACCCACACATACACACCCTGCCCGCCCGGTTTCCGTTTCCGTTACTTCGCCGCTCGGCAGTTACCGGTACCCCACACCCGCCCCTCCCCCACCTGCAGTCTGTCCGAGGCCACGGAGCACATCGTTACTCTGTACGGCGCCCACCGGGATTTGTTCCTAGAGGCGGCGGGCGCAAAGGCGGCGGAGGCGGCGGTGGGCGCGGCGGCGGGGGCGACGGCAGGGTCGAGTGGATCACGATGAGGGGTTGCGCACCGCTGGGGACCAGCAGAAAAAGCCGCCCCATTTGGTATCCGCGTACCGGCCCAATATGCTGCATTCCTTGTTGTGCGAGACTCTTGACGGACTACGGTATTGGTTGCATGGTTTTTGTTGGCTATGTTGGGCTGTGCTGGGAGTGTCAGACGAAACGCCCGCTGGGCAGGGGCACAGCTAGCTACTGCCCAGTGCCCAGTGACGACGCAAGTGCGCGCAGACCACTGCATCGGACGCGTTGAAGACCACGGCATCAGCGCTAACATAATTATATCATTTGGATCATGTTCCTTCGCAAAAACTCGGAGGCAGCCTCCCTACCGGTGAACAGAGAAAGCCGCTCGCTACTGCGCTGACACGCCTTCAACGCGAGAGGCAACTTTGGTGGTCAACTGAGCAGTGGTAATTTTGTTTCATTGTATCAGCAGAGGCATACACGCTGGCTGGTGCGGCATGTCGCACCCAGCGTCCAGGCTGTGTCGGTGCTGCGATTGCCGCCCTCGAGACAACGAGGTGTAAACGCTCTGGAAACGGCCCAAGAGATGCTCTTGTGGAGTGCCCCGTATGCCTGTCAATTACTTCCTTGTTCTTGTAGAGTCACAACAGTCAAGCAGTGCGCTTTGGCAGTTTGGGCAACCGCTTTATTTAATGCGTTCGCAGACGCACTGATCGTTCCCTACAGCGAGCGGCTCGTTAGCCGCACGGTAGGGCAGCATCAACGGCCATACATTGTCCAATGGACGGGCAGCAGGGCACGGTTGCAGAGACTGGTCCGTGGGACTGTTGGACGAGCACTCAGCTTAGCGGGAGCGACACGAACCCGGAGCACTGGGTAGCGGACGAGGAGCTTGGCGGGAAAGCGGCAGTCGCTGGCGTCGCTCTGCGGCCTCCGGGTTGTGGCCGTAGCGCGCTTGAGGAAGCGTTTCGACCGCTTCCCATCGACACGCGCATCAGGCTGGTCAGCGGCCTTGCAAGCGGTAACGCAAACGACGGAAAGCAGTCGGGTCTTGCTGCGGCTCGCTTAAGCTGCAAGGCGCTTCGCAGGGTCATCGACGATGGCCTGCTGCAGAGCCTGCGCCTCAATGTGCTTCCGGGCGCAGAGCAGGGCCCGGCTCCGTCGCTATCGCACTTCCCAAACGTGACCCGCCTCACCCTCAGCATAGATGCAGAGTGGAGGGAGCCCAAGGCCGAGGCCAGCTGCAGCAACAGCTTCAACCTCCTCCCTGGCGAGCAACCAAAGCCCCGGGTTCGCTTCTGGTCCAGCGATTACGCCTACCCTCCCGCCCTGCTGCTCGAGCCACTGCAAGGCCAGCCCCTCGCCTCTATGCACCGCCTACAAACCCTCACCCTTGTCGGCCAGCTGGCTTCCTTCACCTCACTCTGCAGTCAGCTGTGCGCAGTCTTTGGGGCTGCACCGTGCGGGGCGTCCACAAACCCTAGCACCAGCCACTCCGCTTCGGTAGACGAAGCCTCGGACATCGACCCAGATGACGCCAGCGACGAAATGGAGACCGGCGGCGAGCCCTCTACCAGCGATGGCAACACAACAAGCAGCGGCTCCGTGGTCAGCCGTGAACCCACTCCCAGCGACTCTGCGAGTGGAGCAGATGAGGCCGGTGCCACCGGTGCGCACCCCTGGGCCCTGGCGTACCTCAACCTGAGCAACGTGAGGTTCCCCCTCAAGTCCGCCGCTGCCGGTTTGGTCGCCAGGGGCCACGCGGCCCTGGGCTCGCTGGGTCTGCGGGAGCTGGCGCTGGGGGCCGAGCTGCTGCCGGGCATTGAGGCACACAAGGTGGGCAGCCCCTCGACACATTGAGACCCCACACCCCGACACACACCTCCCTTGTAACCAGCACGCGGCCAGTAGCTGAGCTGCTGCCTGGCAGTTGCGTGTCGTACGCCGGATCCTTGGTACGTGCCACCAGCTGGCTGTGGGCGCCTCCCACGCTCTGCTAACCCACTGTTTCCACATGACCCCGCCCTACCCACGTAAACGCCCTACCGATTGTAGGAAGGGCACTCAATGTATGCTCTAGCCGGTGCAGACCCGGCATGCTTGGCCAGATCGTTTCCAACACTACCCCTGTTCCGACGCCGGCAGGAGCTACGTCGCCTGCACATCCACGCAAGCACCGACCCAGCGGGCTTCGTGAGGTTCAAGTGCCTGAGCGGGCTGGACGTGGGCATCCTAGGGAACGGGTGGCATGAGGACATCTGCGACGTGCTCAAGGCCCTGCCCCACACCGTCACCAGCGTCTGCGTCGCGGGCAAGCACCGTGCCGCCCTCTGTCTGGGCAAGGACAGCTCCTGGCAGGTGGGTAGGGCAGTGCTTTTCAGCACTGGGCGACAGCGGAGGGCATCTGCACCTTGCCAGGGTACACTCGGCTGGGCCGGGGCGGCTCGGCGCCGGCGGATGAAGGCTAAGAGCTGGGAGTGGGTTTGCAGTTCAGCGGGCGCAATTGTGTGGTAGGGACCCGAACGTCGGTGCGGTCTGAGGGCTGGGCCGAGAGGACCGGGGACGGGCTGCTGGCGGACGGAAGGGGGCTCGCACTAGATAGGTGCTGTTGCGTTGGCAGAGTACCCCGTCTCTTTCGTCCTGGAGTATGAGGTGCAGCCCGTCACGGTTGGCGTGGGGCTCCTCTTGCGCTTGCAATGATTGATGGTATGACTCCAGCACACCGTGGCAAGGCAATGGCGGTCTCAGCTGGCGTCAGTCCTCTTAATGCAAGCCCTGTGCTCTGGCCCAGTCCAGCATTAGCCGTAATGCGTAACAGACGGTTGTGGAGACGTCGGTTGTATCTTGTATGTGCATGGTGCTGCTGTTGCATGGCACTGAGTCGTTGTTTCTCTGCACCCTGATGCAGGCCACACGAGAGCTGGTTATAGGCGAGCCTACCGGGAAGTTGTACTGCGGGGGCACAGCGAAGGCCCTCTGCCGCTGGCGGCGCGCGCTTCCGCGGTCGGCACGCATCACGCTGGTCAAGCTGCTACGCGACGTCATGGTCGATGGCCCCCTGCGCGAGCTGCTGGACAGGGCAGAGCGTGTGGAGTGCGACAGTGTTGTGATACCCGCCTTTCGCGTGGCGGAGGCCCTGCCGTGCCTTCGCCCTGCCGTGCCGCGCAAGGTGCAGCTGACGCTGCCCACGCGCAACCCCTGGATGCCGCCTCACCTTCTGCTGGTGCCTGGCCGCGCCTGGTGGGAAATGAGAGATCTGGGAGTGGAGATGGTGGTGGGGGACAGGGGTCAGGGCAGCGGGAGCAGCGGGGGAGCGGCAGCAGACCCGGGCATGGCCCCCAACCCCGTGCCCGCCTTGGATGATCTGCTGGCCCGGGCGGTGGGGATGATAGAGGCGCGGGCCAACGAGTGGAGTGCGGAGCGGGGCCAGGCGGATGGGGAGGGCGAGGTGCAGGATGACGAGTCCGACGGCGGCAGCGACGAGGAGGAAGGCGGCAGTGAAGGCGACGCGGATGAGAGTGATGGGGATGAGGAGGAGGGCATGTGCGGGTTCGAGCACTGGTGGTGGGAGGGCGTGTGCAGTAAGGTGGGGCCGTCAGGGCACGGCGGGCTGGTGCTGCTGCTGGCCGGTCCGGGTGTGTTGGCCCTGGCGGCGCACAGGATGGCGGAGGGCGCGGCGGCGCTGGAGGATGCCCTGGGGGAGCTTTCCCAAGCTCGCCCGGGGTCGGGCAAGTACATGGTGCTGCCGGGGGGATGGGGTGTGCTGCTATGCTGGGACGGGGAGGAGGAGGGGTTGGCGGAGACCGCTGCGGAGGCGGTGAGGGTTGCGGCGGCGGCTGCTCTGCGGCGGGAGGTGCCGGCCGGGGACGTGAGGGCGGTGGCGCTTCCGCACGAGCAACTAGAAGGCGCCAGTTGGGGAGTGGAGATGGCGGTCGTCCAGGTACGGTATGCATGAGGGTCCGCAAAGGAAACGGGTAGCAGGTCCGTCTTGGCTGTCTGTGGGTCATGACACTGATTGGTGGGGCGATTTGCCGGTTTGAGCAGCACCTGATCGTATACAGGTACGTGCTGGCCTCCACTATGGGCGATGCCGTTTGGCTTTGGTAGCAATGCTGCTTCGCACCCTACCTTGCAATGTTCCGCTTTTTGCTGCAATTGGCATGCCAAGCGCTGCCGCTGCCATGTGGCGCACGCACGGGGCCACTCCGGTCCCAGCACCAACTTGGAGCCTAGCCATAACGTACTATGACCATCCTTATCGCCAATCACCTTCCGTCTTTGGTATCGCTGTGGACTGCAGTTGCTGCAGTCCGAGGTGCGGCTGTCGGGTGACTGCGCAGAACTGGTGGAGCAGCTGCAGGCCGTGGAGACGCTATGGGATAAGCTGCAGCAGCAGTGGCTAAGCTCGAGAAGGTGTTCCGCCAAGTATGTGGTGGCCAAAAGGCAGGACAAGGACAAGGCCCAGGTGAGCGTCGCTTGCCGGCTGTGGGTTGTGGGTCGTTACCCAGGGGTCCTCTCAATACCTGCATGGAATAGGCTCAGGAACCAGGCCTAAGCACCTTCTCGGTATTTCATATGCTTATCAAGGCCCTGCGAGCTCTGTTCCTGCTCGTCCTGATTGTCGTGGCCCGTCAGTGGGGCCATTCGGGCGCTGTTTTGTGGGTACGCACCTGGTATGCACAATGGTCGATGCACCGCTGGGGCGCACGTAAAAAAGACAACACTATTGGCTTCCGCCGGGCATGTGAAGTACCGCACCGTGCCAGTAGGGTGTGTGTGGCAAATCCATTTGCACGGGTGATGTTTGGCAAATCCATTTGCACGGGTACTGCTTATAGCCAACCTACCGTACCGACCATATCGCTGTGGGCCCTGCTTCGCGCCTGGCAGCTGTCCTGCCTCCAGCTCACTCTTCGGGTCGACGGTTGCATAGCGCTGCGCGAAAGTTTGTGCCTCCTGTGCCCTGCACCCTTGCCACTGCCTGGGCAGAGCCGAGTGACACATGCGCCGAGTGCGGAGGGGGAAGCGGCGACGGCGGCGGCGGCGACAAGCGCGCCGGCGGCAGCAGTGGCAACAAGGACAAGGGCGGCGGCGGCAGCAGCGGCGGCGAGGACAATGGCGCCGCCGGCAAGGACTAGGGCGGCGGTGGCAGCCGCATCAGCGGCGGCGGCGGCAGCAAGGTCGGGAGCAGGCTCTGCAGGCCTGGGTGGCAGTCGAGGCGGGGGTCGCGGTGGCAGCAGTGGAGCGAGGGATGGGGGTGGCGGGGCGGCGGAGATGGACGGTGCGCAGCAACGTGCGAGCAAGAGGCGGCGAGCATGAGGGTGAGGGCCCGGCCAGGGTGCGTGCGGGGGGGTCTGGGGTACTTGCGGGGCCAAGTCCTGCAGCATGGGGGCAGCAGCCGCGGTTGCACGGGCAGAGGGAAACAGATGAGGATGGGGCTGGAGCGGTGTAGAGGTGGGGAAACGACCGGTCAGGCACGCGCGGTATGCTTGGGCTGGAGCTGCTTAATGGCGAGAGGCGGACGGTGTAGTGAGTAGGATGGGGCTGGAGCTGCTCAGAGGCGAGAGGAGGGAAAGTCATTGACGTTGTGAGAAGTAACGCGCAGGACAGCGCAAGAGCACCAGGACGTGTGCCACTGTGCTAGGGCAAGGTGATTGGTACGGCAAGGTGGTTGTAGTAGGCCTGCAGGTTTGTTTTTAGGGAGGAGTACTGTACGCAGGGGAGCTGTGGGAAATGCAATTATTCCAACGTTGCCATAATTCACTAGAGCTCATGGCAAGGTTTTCAGTATGCTTCATGATTGATTACTTGTTGTACGGGCAAGAAATCTCGAGGGTTGGCTCTTGGCTGTTCAGCATGGGTTGGATGGGTGGGCTGGGCCAGGGGTGGGACCTGCGCCTGCCTGGGGCCCGTGCCATGTCGCTGTGGGCAGAGTTTCCAGGGCCTCTTTCATACTAGACAATGATGTACCGTAACCAGATGTAACCAACATCAATGAGACCAGGGTACCGGTACATGCATTCAGTGCTTCTGGGTAATTTCATGCTGGGCCGCAGGAGTGCTGGGCCCCACCGCCATGCACCAAGGTAGCCAGGAGAGAGACAGGGGGACCCACATGGCTTTTTGTTCTGTCAGGACTGCGCATGCTGCCCTCCGCAACTCAGGTCCCCTTCCTCCAGCCAGACCAATCAGCATGACAGCGTGATCTGGTGATTGACGCACACTGTGGCGACTGTGGGGAGCTGGTTTGATCCCAGGACAACCAAGCCCTTGCAGCCACGACGCCAGCCTGAGGAGAGCTCAGGGTGGCCCCGCCCGATCGCCATGAGGCAGCATGATGCCTCGCTGCCCCATTAACCTTGCCTCAGCACAGTGCTTTGTAATCCCCAGCATCGCATCTTACGACACCAGGGGGTGTTGTGGGGGCCTCGGTCGCCCGGTCCCGCCTAACATCCCGCCTAACGCGACGTACAGGGGGTCGCGGTGGTTGGTGCGGTGCGAAGAGTGAAGGTCTTGAGCTTCGGCAGCCGGCCCTCATGTCCTCAATTCTCACATCATATAAAAAGCATCGTTAGGAGGCCGTAAATGCGCTGTCGCGGTCCCTGCCGCTCTCTTTGCAGCAGGATACGCTGCCCAGCTGTGCGCCTACTTACCCCCAGTGGAACCCACGGTGCATCAAATCGAGGCCCGAGTATTGCTTTATGACCAAAGGTCCCTGACATTGGTCGTGACAAGGCCGCAAGAGGTCCTTCCATGCGTTCCAGCATGCGCGGCCAGCGCGCTCAGGCATTTCTCTTAACCACCGCTATACTTGTATCATATAATCTCGTTGCAGCAACCGAGGTGAGATTAGTCGTTGAGCTCTGTGTGTTCGTGTGCGCCACTGTGTTTTGTCGAGACTGTTACAACGTGACTAGAGGTCAACCGACGCCCCTGTGAGCCACGTGATTCTCGCAGCATTCTTACTGCTGCACATATGTACAGGTGTCGGGCTCTGTTTCTTGGGCTGCCGATGCCCGGCAGCAGCGGCACAACGACCGGCAGCTTGACCGGGAGCAGCCCTTCCAAGCCAGCTTCGCCTCGTTCCAACTGGCAGGCGGACATAGGAGCCTGCAGCAAGAGCAGCTGAATGGAGTCCCAACTGGTGGCCAAGGCGTGGCCAGCGGTGGCGGGGGTGTAGACGAGACGAGTCCTTGGCCCCCGCCCCTGGTGCCTCTGCCGCTTACCATACCTCCGCAACCGGGCGCAGACGTTCCAATGACAGTCCTGCCGACGCTACTAAATTTGTAAGCAAAGATGACTCACTTGTATGTTCGGGGCTCTCAGTCCTTTCCCATGCCGCACGCCGATGCAGCACGACGCGCACTTGCAACGGGACGCACGTTGCAGCCCATGCGACTTGCACAACCAACTTGACATTGACATCAGCTCCACAACACATGATTGCACCCTTTACATTATGGCACGTGCCAACGGGCGCTTCTCTTCCCTCCCTCCGCTAACCACACCCTTACCCCACCATCCGATTCCAACGGCCCTGCATACCATACTCACCTTCCCCTCCCTTCCCCTCCCCCGCTCCCCCACAGCCTCCACGCCGCGGCCCTCTCCCAAGCGCCCCTCACCAACTCCAGCCGTACCACTGCCACGGTCCCGGGCTCCTCCGCCGGCTCCCTGGTGCCGGCCCCGGCCCCCGACGCGGCCCCCGACCCCCTCACACGCTCCCTGCTGGCCCACCCCGACGTGGCACGTGCACTGGCCGACATGCGGAACAGCTGGGTGGCGGAGGCTGACAAGAGGGGCACGTGCAACTGCGGAGTGGGCGTGGTGGGTGGTTGGCGGATGCTGCATGGGCGTGATTAAGCACGAGGATGCGTAAAGTGGTGGCGCAGAAGGGCGTGGTCAAACTGGTACGGCAAGATTGATGCATGATGGCGCCAGGTTGCATGCATGCACCTAGGCCGGCCTGGGACGCACATCAGCCGGCCACTCGCATGCACGTGGTACGGTAGTGTTGTCGCTGTGTCTTAGCTTGGTAGCCTGTGCTGACCTGTGCGTCGGACTGCGGGGAAACGCTCCTTGGCCCCGACCTGCTGCCCCATCCCTGCCAGCCGACATCCGGGCTTGGCTAGTTGGTGGTGGCCTGGCCTCTAATGCGCCATGAATTGCGGCGCACCTTTCTTGCGGTTCCAGCGTTCCGTACCGCCCCTATGTTGCTCCCCTCCGTACGTCCCCGCAGTCCGCCATGCCGCTGTACTTCTGGCCCTCCAGCAGCATGCCCCTCATGCTGACGCTGGCCAAGGTGGCTTCGCACGCCCACCTGTACGAGCTGGACCCCGCCGTACTGCCCATGCCGTACCAGTGGCGGCCCGCCATGGTGCCCAACGGCTCGCTGTACAACGTATCGACGGGTACGGCAGGGGGCTGTACGGCGCACGGGACGGGGCCACGGGACGGGGTCAGGGGTCGGAAGGCGGGAGAAGCCTGTATATTGATGGGCTGATGATCTTGCATGGTACCGTAACGAAAACCCCAGCGGCAGGGGTGGATAGTCGGAAGCAGGCGAAAGCAGAGCTGGCCTACGATGGAGCTGTCCTAAGGGGGTCTTAGTTCCTCTTGCCTTGGCTCGGGGAGTAGAGGATTTGCAGGACACGGCCTTCTTGGCCGTCCTGCGCATCCGGACGTCACCTGCTGTACGCACTGCATAAGACAGCTGCGGGCAGCCAGTTACACCTTTTTGCAGCACTCTGTCTCCCCAGCATCCATCCTTCCGCAGCCTACGTGCCCAGCACCGTACCATGCTGCGGCAGCCGCGTGGACCTGCTACCAACAGAAACCGCAACACGTCCTAGGGTGACACTGGATTCACTTTTTTTTGTCAACTCCCCCTTTCCTGCCGCAGGCTACGTGCCCAGTAACGTGCTTCGCGCCCAAATCCGCAACGCCATGTGGACGCCACAACGCGACCAGGGGCCCAGCACCACCTTCAGCGGGCCGTCGAGGCTCGAGGAGCAGGAGCAAGTCCTGTGGGTACTGGACGTGGGGCAGGGGGCGCGTGTCGGGTCGGGGCGTATTGAGGAACACTGCACGTGGTGGCTGTGGCGTTAAAATGCAGCGCGGGCAGCCGAGGGAGGCTCATGCAAGGTGAGGGCTGAGTTTCCACATTCCGCTCCACAGATGCTGCAACGAGACGCCGACACCGGAAGCAATCATACAGACGCGTGGTCATTTGTTTCAGGCAAAAGGCGCCCTTCCACCTCCCACGACCCACCTGCTACTGCGCCACGCAGGTGGCTGGTGTCTGCGGCCAGCATTCGCTCGCTGCCCCCCAACCGCCTGGGCCACGTGCTGATGCTGTGGTACCGCACCGACGTGTTGGCGGCGCTGGCACGTGGCAACGACACGCGGGGCGGCGGCGGCGCCAGCGGCAACGGCACGCCAGCGGCAGCGGGCACCAATGCCGCCGCCGCTAATGGCACGGCAGGAGGGCCGCAGAGGGGTGCGGGTGTTGATGAGGACGCGGCGGCGGCGGCTGAGGCGGCGGTGGCGGCGCGTGCGGTTCCTGCCACGTGGCAGGCGTTACTGCAGCTGGTGGCGGCGCTCAACGGCACGGACTGGGACGGCGACGGGAGGGTCAAGTACGGCATTTGCCTCAACCGCGACCCAGGTGGGCCGGCGAGGGTGCAACCCACTACTGGGTGCTCGGGCTCGGCAGGTCTTCATGAGCTGTGGCCGTTCACTAAGGTGCATAGGATGTGCATAACGTGGACGTGCGTGGTGCCGTAGCACGGGGCAAAGCGGGCCCTTGACCTTCTCCGTCAACCCTTGTGCTGCCTCAAGGCACCATGTTGCCGATTGTCTCCCCGGGTGGAAGCAAGGCCTTCGTCGTCCAGTGCCTTTCCGCACCTTTGTGGCTTATCTGCACCTTTACCCGCCCCATTCAATCCACCCCTGTACGGCGCAGTGTGCGACTCGTCGTACGTGGTCAACGCGATCGCGGCCTCTATGACTCAGACGCACGGCACAGCACAAGGATTCCTGTGGGACCCCGCGGACCCGCCAACGGCAAGCAGCGACCAACCCAGCCTCATGCGCGCAATATACGGCACAGCAGCGTACGAGACCGCCCTGATGGTGTACGGCAAGCTGCTGTCGTACGCCCCGCCCGCCAAACCAAAGGGTCAGGGCGCTTCGCTGTACGACAACTGCGAGGCCTACCTGTCAGACTTTGCGCAGCGGGGACTGTGCGCGCTGGCCATCCAGTGGGAGTACGGCATCCTGGTACGGCATGAAAGCTACATAATCCTAGCATAAGAGCTGAATGCATGTGAGGCTCCAGTCCATGCTGGGCCCGTCTGCCTAATTCTACACGCGGGGCTGCAACAGGTAGTGCCTCACAAAGCACGGTCCTTGTCACGATGTCACCCCTTACAAGCGTCCGCACGGCGTCGCCACGTTGGCATGGCAAAAACAAGGTAACAGAAGTAAGTTCTCGGCCCATCCCCGTGGGCACGTGGTTTCCCGCACAGCCTATGCCGTGACACCAGCGTGCCCCTGGACCCTTCCCTCCCCGTTTCCCCCTATGCCGTACAGGCCCAGATCACGCGGTACGCTTCCACGGTTTCGGGGCGTCTGGGCGTGTCCCCGCTGCCCGGCTCCACGCACGTGCTGGACCGACCCACGGGTCGCCTGCTGCCCTGCACGCCGCAGCGCTGCCCGCACGCAACCCTGGAGGTAGCACCGCTGGTGGCGGCGGCCGACGCTGCCTCCACGGCGGCTGCCGAGACGGTGGTGCCAGCCACACCGCGCCGTGCGGCAAGGTCCGTGCAGGAGCAGCAGGCCGACCCCCAGCCAGTTTTCGGCAGGGCCTTGGGGCCCGGGCTGTCGGCGAGATGGGCTCCCAAGGGGCCGGCTGGGTCGGGTCTCACGTTTGGGCTCGTCAGCAGGGCGGGCAGCGACGGCCCGGGTTGGGCGGGCAGGCTGGCGGGGCTGCTGGGTGGCGGCGGCGTGTGGCAGCGGCGAGCGCTGGCGCACGACTCGCCGGCGGCGCCGCCGCCGGGTGAAACCAGCGTGACGGCGGAGGCGCTGGCGGCGGTGCCGGCGGCGGGCGTGCGGACGGCAGAGCAGCTGGTGAACCGTGCGCCGCTGGCAGGCGTGTTCTTCAAGGAGCGGCCCGACCCAGGGCCCAACTGGCTGGCGACGGTGCGGTCTGGGTTCGGGTCTGGGAATGCCACCGGGCCTGGGGGCGGGGGCCAGGGCGGGGACGGGGGCGGGAGCACGGGCGGGGCCGGGGACGGGGCCGGGGGCGGAGGTGGTGCAGGCGGCGCCCGGCGGCTGCATCAGGACAGCGGAAACAGCACAGACCAAGGGCGAGGAGGCGTGGAGGGCCTGGATGATCGGCCGCTGGACCCGTTCATTCCTGGCGGGCGGCCCGGGTCGGTGATGGGCGATGAGCTGCTACCGTGGCTGCGGCTGCAGCTGACGGCGCCGCCGCGGGCGCCGTACCGTACGACAACCAACGAGCCGTTCCTTGAGGACGATCTCAAGGTCGGGCGCATCGGCGGGGGAGGTGCCTGCAAAGCGTGTATGGCAAACTTTGACTGGATTTCTTTTCTGTTTGTCTTCCATCCTTAGGCTCACATCATGTGGATCGTTTACGGTGACACGCTGGCAGGCCTGGGCTGGCCAAGCCGCCAGTTTTTACTTGCCGGTTTACTATCGAAAAATAGTTATACCCTTCCCCCTTCAGAGTCTGTGGATCTTCTACGGCGACATGCTGCTGGGCATGCTGCCGCCCCTCAGCACCGCCGCCACGCCCGCCACCCTGCTGGCGGCGCTGCCGTACGGCCTGGAGCTGGGCCGCCTGCTGTCGTACGGCATACAGCCTGGCGACGCCCGCCGCTGGGCGGTGTCGTACTGGCGTACGGTATTGCACGACAACATGGCGCTGGAGCCCAGCGTGCAGGTGGGCGGGGGAGCGGGAGGGCCGCGGGAGGAGGGGCCGGTGTGAGGGACGCATTAATTGGGTACGGTAGTACAGTGACGAGGGTGGACGACTTTGCAAGCGACCCCAGCCCGCGAAGCCGACATGTGCTCAGCTGCTTTCTCGTCTGCCACATAGCCGCTCGCAGCCGCTGGGCCCCCATCGTCCCCTGCTTTGCGTGTTCGTCCCACACGCGTTTCGGCCCGGCCCCTTACTACCCCATCACTGCTGTCACTACTGCGTTACGGCCCACAGGCGTTGGGCATTTCCTGGGCTTTTGACACCCTACACGTTTTCCCGCGCTTCACTCGGTACCCCACGATCTTCCGTACTCACCTTATTCCTGGTGTACGCGGTGTAGCCATGGTGTGTGCCATACCTGCACATGTCGCTGCTCCCCACCACACCACCCTAATTGCATTCCCTGCTGCCCCACCACCCACAGGGTGTGCCGTACCTGCACATGGCGATATCGGAGGCAGCCTACAACGTGTCAAAGGTCGCGGCACAGGAGGCGGCGGGGGCGGGGGCGGGGCTCGGGGGCGGAGATAGGGGTGCCTTGGCGAACGAGGCTGCCGCAGCTGCGGCGTGGATGCAGGGCACCTACGAGGACGTGATGGGCAAGGTGGGTGGGGTGTGGGCAAGGTGGGTGTGGTGTGGGCAAGGTGGAGTGGGGTGTGGGCAAGGTGGGTGTGGTGTGGGCGAGGTGGGTGGGGTGTGGGCAAGGTGTAGTGGGATGTGTGGTGGATTATGAAATGGATTATGGAGTGAACTTCAGGGTGAATCACAGGGAAATCAGAGTAGGGTTGATACAGGACAGAGTGGGAGAGAGGGAGTGGCGTTGGCCGCGTTGGCCTTGCCGGTGCAAGCATGTGCGACGCGACGTACCGTAGCTGTGATGTGCACCGAGGTACCTTCATCTTGTTGCGCGGGGATTGCGCTTCAATATACAACACCCAATTGTTTGCGTACTTGCAGATCTATCTCGAGCGGGACTTCCAACCAGAGCTGCTGCGCGCGTACCGGAGCCTCATCGGCTACGTACCCCCGCCGCCGCCCAGATCGGAGAATTCGGTGAGTGCGGCGGTACGGGGTAACGCCCGGGCGAGAGCGGAGACGGGCCAGTATGGTGGGCGAGGGCATGCTCTTCTCTGTTCGTGCATGGGTGGTAGTGGATACCTTGCTGAGCGCACGGCGCGAAGCTTGAACACATGGAATGAACGGCCTAGCATGCAAAGGCAGAATTAGAGGCTCGCAACTACGCAGCTCATCTACCCCACCCGACTCACCCTCAAGCCTCAACACCCTCACTGTTTTCTCGCAATTCACACTGAACCCATTGCATTTACAGGGCTGGTCCGCCCACGCCACGCGCCTGGTCCTGGCCATCGCGCTTCCGCTAACTGTGGCCCTGGCCCTGGCGCTGGGGCTGCTGGGGCTGCTGCTGTACCGCAGGAACTACCTCAAGGTACGGACACGGGGAGCACAGCTGCGTACGGCCGCCACGAATGGTGGTCCATTCGAGGCAGTTTGGCTCTGCCGCCATGCCGGGCATGCCCAACTCTACCCGCCTTCATTTGTTGTTCCCACAACACGTGCGCTTTCCCTCTTCGCGCTTCCTGCCCTCCTTGGCTCCACAACCGCACAGGTCCGCCTACTGGGCAAGTAATTCCTTGTTGTTACATGCATTATGTGCATCGTGTCCTCCGCAGGTCACGCTGATGGGCAAGGTGATCGCCCCGGGCGCAGGGCCCGACACCACCCTGGTGGTCACGGAGGTGCAGGTGCGGACCGGGGTGCACGGTGTGGATGGGGCGAACAACAGCGGGAGAAGGGCGCGGGGTGCTCTATGTCCGTGCGAGGCAGGGGCCCCTTTGCACCCACCGAGAGAGGTACCCGGCGCCAAACGAAGGGAGCTGGCGACTCTGACATCTTGGGGAAGTGTTGCCTTGGCTCATCATTGGAGTGCAGTACCTGGGGCGCAGCGGTTGATCGTCACGAAACATGCCTCTCCCCCACATGACCTGTCTCCCTTCCAGGGCTGTGCGGCGCTGCGCGAGGCCCTGCCGTCCGGCCCCCTGGATGCGGCCCTGGCGCTGCAGCAGGACGCAGTGAGGAGGCTGCTGCCGAAACACAGGTGACGAGCGTTTGGGCGTGGGCGGTGAGGCGCAGGAGGCGTGGGGGCAGAGCATCCACTTATTGCGTGTGCTACAGTACATGTCTGGTGGTTCGGGGCAGCGCAGGCTGGCAGATGCAGCGCTCCTGGGCCCTGAGTGTGAGCAAAGGGTGAGCCCGCGGCCTCGGCAAATCGTTCCACACCCTGACTAAGTGCATGTGCGGGTGGCGCTGTGCACATCTCGCCCTTGCTTACCCTTGGCCCCAACACCCCTTCCATCGTCTTTCATTTCTCCAGGGGCTACGAGTGCGAGCTGGACGGCGACGCCTTCTTGTTGGCCTTCCACCGCCCGCACCACGCGGTGGCGTTCTGCCTGGAGCTGCAGGTCGGTGTGTATGTTGGCGGGGCGGTGTGCGTTCAGTGTCTCACACATGCATACGGTACGAAATAAGCCTAAACTGGGCCGCGTAAGGGACAGCCGCAAGGGCGACGGATGGGAATCCCTACGCAGGTTTTGTTCCAGGTTGGGTTGGACAAGACATCGCCAACTTACGCACCACCAACATCTTTGCTTTCCCGCCCCACCCCTGCCAGGTGGAGCTGCTGCTGCTGGAGTGGCCCCCCGAGCTGGCCGAGCACCCCGACGCAGCGACCCTGTGGCTGCACACCGTTGAACCTCCACCGCCCCACAAGCAACAGCAGCAGCAGCAGCAGCAGCCGTCCGCTCTCGGCCCGGCGATCAAGGGCCGCACGCCCGGTAGCAGCAACAACCCGCCCGGCGGTCTGGTCCGCTGGAGCACCCCATCCTCCCCCTCCTCCGCTTCCACGACATCGTTCTCCCCCATTCCACAAGAGCCGCAACAGAAGCGACAGCAGCGACAGCAAGTACCAGCAGCGCCAACACCCAGTACCGGCACCGGCCCAGCGGCCTTGGGCCCTACCACGGGCTCGAGTTCTTTTAGGAGGGCCCGGGGCCGCGCGTTAGAGGGGAGCAGCGGCGCCAGCGGCGGCGGCGGTGGCGGTACGGCAGCCCACCTGGGTGGCGTGCTGGACGAGCTGCTGTGGGGCGGCGGGGGCAGGGCGGGCGAGCGGCCCCCTCTGCCGCCGCTGGGCAACTGCCCGGAGCAGCTGCAGCAGGTGCTGCAGCAGGTGGCGGGGGCGGGAGGTGGCGGGGGCGGCGGCGGGGCGGTGGTGCAGGCGGCAGCGGTTGTGCCTGGCGGGGGCGTGAGGGCGGGTGGTAAGCCCAGCGCGGGACGCAGGGGTGGCGCCTCAGGCTTCCCAGCGGATGACAGCGCGGATGCGTCGCTGATGACGCATTCGACATCGTCGGGGCCCGCAGGGGCAGCGATGGCGGCAGCTGGGGGCTCCGGCGGCGCGGTAGGTGGCGAAACGAGCTGGCGTCTTACCGACTGCATGCCACTGCACGCTTACTCCTGCGCTGATGTAGCCGCAAAGGGTTTCCATGAAAGCTTTTTTTCAAGTACTCGCACGGCCGTGGCGATCGGTAGTGCCGTACGTGCGTCACAGGTGTGACACCGTGCACACACGTGCCGCCGACTTGTTACCCGCAGGGTGCTGGCAACGCGGCGGGAGGTCCGCAGCTGGTGTCCCAGACGACCGGAAGCTTCGATGTGGCCCCCGCCGTGGAGTGCGACACCACTGGCGGCGCCGTCAGCAGCGGCGCCGCGCTGTGGGTGCCGCCACAGCGGCGCCAGGGGAGGTCCCCGCTGACGCTGGGCGCGGCGCTGAAGGTGGGGGTTAAGCTAAACTGTACACTGGCCTGAGAAGGAGGCTCGGCCGCGGGGCACTACGCAAGGGATGGCTGAGCACTGCGCAAGGGATGTCCTCGGCCCTTGGACGTGCCCCTCACTCCTGCCCGACCCTCACCGCCCCGGACAATCCTCTTGGCCTGCTCTCTGGTTTCGGTTGTAGTGCCCTTTCGCTTCCCAACGAGCGGTGTGGGTGTTTGCCGCCCCAAGCCTCCCCTTCTTCCTCACCCCAATCGTACCGTACCGTACCGTTATACGCTTCCATTGCTCACCTGTCACTAATACTTTGTTTGCCCCTGAACCCCACAGGCGGTGTGGGTGCTGTCGCCGTCCCCCAGCCGCCCCCAGGCTCCCGCCCACGGACACGTGTACAGGGGCCTGCGCGTCCGGGTGGGTAGGGGCGCGGCGGGTGGTTATTACCGGTATGAAGCCCCTTTCGCGCCGTGCGCCTGATGCTTCCCATTCTCTGTTGTCGGCATCTTGACGTTTGCCCCTTCGCGCGTGCAACAATCCAAAGCAGCTGACCTAATTCCGATCCGGTTCCGGGGCTGTTCCCGTCTCCTACCCACTTACCCGCAGATGGGCATGGCGTGCGGAGTGGAGGCGGGGGACGTGCTGTTCACCCGCGCCACGGGCCGCACCACATACACGGGTGGGTGCGCGGCCTGCCCTTGCATCTCATCCACACGTGTCGGCTATTCACTGCACAGCTTCTGTCCCTCAGGGCTGTCCGACCACCTACATGTGTTGTGAGGCTGACCCTTGCCCTCCGCGTCAAGGCTGTCTCCGCCCCTGCCAGAGCCTCTGATAACCCCATCCCATGTCCTATACAACCGTCCCCCCAGGCCGCGCCTTGTCCTCCGCCCGCGCCGTGTGCTGCTCCTCCCTGGGCGGCCAGGTGCTGCTGCCGCACCCCCTGATGGCCACCGGCCCGGCGGAGGCGCTGCGCAGCAGCCTGGCGCCACTGCTGCTGTACGTGGGGGACGCGGAGCTGCAGGTGGGGGACGTGCCGTACTGTGCGGCAAGCCGTATGGCTTTTGCCTGGGAGGTGTCGTGCGGCAGTGTGTCACGTGTCGCGGTTGGCGCTTTGTGGAGGTGCACGTAGGCCGTGCTGGGTTGCAAGTGGGTGCGGCACAGGGCGTTTGCAAGGGGAGTGGCTTACTGTCGTGGAGAAAAAGGTCCAGGATGTGGTGCATGAACGCGCAGAACAAGAGCCCCTTGCCACGTGCGTACCCGATGGCAGAGAGCACCCAACACTCGTACAGTGCCATTGCCGTGTCTTTCGGCCTCCATGCCAACCAGTACCCCTACCCTGTGCGCGCCGCTCGCCACTACGCCACTCCAGGGTTACCACGACACCGTCAGCCCCGCCGCCGCCTCCCCCGGCGACACAAGCGTTCGGCGCGGTGGCACACGTTTGGGCCTGCCGCAATCCGCAAACGACCAAATCCACAACGCCGCCACCGCCACGGCCCCAGTCTCCACCGCTTCACACTCGGCGCATACCGCCATCACAACTCCTACCTCCCTGGTGGCGACGGAGCCGGCGGCGGCGGCGGCCACCCCGACGGCGGCGGCGGCAGCAGCAGCGGCATCCGATGCGTCCTGTACGGCAGTGGTACCGCTATACGCCGCGCTGCCGCCCGCCCTGGCCCCCCGCCTGGTGTCGTACGCCTTCCCGGAGTCTGTACGGCAGGTGGGCTTGGGAAAGGGTACCGTGGCACGCCACGTTCCCGTACGTCTGTCAGTCGGTCATCCAAGCCCCCTGCCTCTTTGCTACACACCCCAGTTACCCCATACACACCGCCCCCTCCCGCCCCCAGACCAGCCACGGCTCGCTGTGCGCCCCCGTGGGCCGCGCCGCCCTGGCCGCCATGTCGGTCACCGGGGCGGCGGCGCTGCGGGCGTGGCGGGCGGACGTGGCGGCGGCGGCGCTGGGCACGTGGCACGACACGACGCGGCGGCTGCTGTACGAGTACGGAGGATACGTGGTGGGTACGGCGCCCCAGCACACGGGGTCGCGCACCCGGAGCTCGCGCTGTCCTGACACCACACAATTGCAAACAGTGTTTCTGGATTACGATGCTCGCGTCTTGTACAAGTACAGGATGAGGCCTTGCACGGCTCCTGCCTGCTCCTAGCTCCTAGCTCCTTCCTTGGCCTTACGTTGCAAAGCAGAGCGTGTCCTTTCCCTCCCTCTGCTGCTGCTGCTGCTGCTGTTGTGGCTGCCGCTGCTATTTGGTGCGTCAGGTTGAGGCCTCGGACGGCTTCCTGCTAGCTGCCTTCGTGGACGCGGGGGATGCCGCGGCGTGGGGCCACGGATGCACGGAGGCCATGCTGGAGGAGGAATGGTGGGTTAGGGTGATGGTTGTGGCACGCGCCCTTGGCATCTTGCCCCTATCCCAAGCGCTGTAGCGTTCCAGGAACCCATTAGAGGGCAGGCAGTGCACGTACTTGGGGCTTGTGTCGTCGTCAACCCCTAACCCACACGCTCCTTCCCCCCAGGCCCGACGCGCTGCTTGAGCACGAGCTGTGCGAGGAGTGGGCGGTGGTGGAGCGGCGCCACCCTGGTGCCTTCCTGGACGCCATGGACATGGACATGGACATGGGGGGGCTGGAGGGGGCGGAGGCAGGCGGCGGGGCGGCAGCAGCAGCCGCAGCAGCTTCCGGGGACGGCTCCCAGCAGCAGCAGGTGCAGCAGCAGCAGCAGCAAGGCCCCTTCCGGCGCCGCAGCCGCCACCGCACGCCGTTCGTCAACGGCTACCGCCACCGCGTGCTGCTGCGCGGGCTGCGCCTCAAGGTGGGCGTCGACGTGGGCCCTGTACGGCACGCGCTGGCGCCCGCCACCGGCCGCGTGTCGTACAAGGGGCGGGCGGTGACACGTGCCGGCCGGATCGCGGCGCTGGCGAGCAGCGGGCAGGTGCTGGCCAGCGGGCCGGCGTGGGAGGAGGCGACCGGGGAAGGTGGCGGCGGAGGCGTTGTTGCGGTGGGTGTGGAGCACCGACAGGTCGCTTTCTGAGAGGGGGCGGGTGTATGCTCCGTGTGCAGTAACTAGTCGCATGACTAAACGTCCGGTGCGATTTCCTCATACCCGCCTGGGTTTTCTGCTTAGATGCGTGCCAGCTTTGGTTGCGCGAAGCTGTTTTCCTGCCCCGCACTAACCCACGCCCTCGTGACAGCACGGGTGGTGCGCTGCAAGCGCAGCAGCTTAGCGCAGCGGGCCAGAGGCTCCCTTCCCAACAGCGGGGATTCCTCCGCCGCAGTAGTATGAGTTTTTACAACCTTGCTGCGGCTCAAAGCATCTCTGCTATTCTCCACCGCAGGCGTCTGGCCTGGTTGGCATCTGCATGGGCGAGCACCGCCTGCGTGGCGTGTCCGGCGGTGTCGTACTGTACCGCCTGGTCTCGGAGGACGACTTCGAGTACGAGCAAATGCCGGAGCGCGGCGACGGCGGGGTGCCGGGCGCGGGGCCGGGCGCAGGGACCGTGGGTGAGGGCCGCAGTGCTCCCGCCTCGCTGGCGTCCGCACCTGCGCAGGCCAGGGCCAGGGGGGAGGCGGGACGGCTGGCGGGGGCTGGTGTGACAACAGCGGTGAGCTCGGGAGTGCGGGGCAGCGGGCGGCAGGCGCGGGGCGGGCTGTACGGCACTGCGGAGGATGAAGAGGAGGAGGAGGATGACGAGGAGGAGGAGGAGGAGGAAGGCGCGTCCAAGGTTTGGCACGTGGCTCAGGGGCAGGCGGGGTTAGCCATGGGGCTGCGGTCGGGAGAAGGGGTCGTCAGGCTGGGTGCGGGTGTGGGTGCGGGCAAGGGTCCGGGCAAGGGTCCGGGCACTGAGGACTGGGAGGGGCTGACGCAGCATACGGGGGAGCCCCATGCGGACCCACACGATGAGGCGTCCGCGTGCAGGCTGGAGTCCGAGGGGCACCTGGTGCTGCTGCTGCCGCCCGACGCCCTGTCGGAGCTGGGCATGGGCAGCACCGTGACGGGGGAGGGGCGGAGGAGGGGGACGGGTGGGGTGAGCAGCGTGGGAGGGCGGCCCTCGTACGGCCCACTGCCGCTGGACCTGCTGGGTGCAGGCGTGCAAGGTGGGGCGGGAGCAGGGGCGGTGGTGGTGGATGGGGTAGAGCCTGGGCCTGGGGCCTGGGCTGGAGGCAGTGGTGTAGGGGCTGGGGGTGCACGTGTAGAGGGCGAGGGCGGAGCAGGGCACCAGGCCTAGGCGGCGCCGCGAGGTGCGGGAGGGGCAGGGGCGGAGGAGCGGTGTTGGAGCTGGGACGACGGTGTCACAGTGAGCTGTTGAGGCAGGTATGGGGGCTGGCGGAGGCAGGGGCGGAGGCTTTCCCGGTGTCCACGGAGGATGGCATGGCGTTTGGATGGCATGGCGCAGCCTTAATTGCTTACGGGCGCCATGGCTGCAACACTGGCAGATGGAAACAACTTCTCGTCGTAAAGCTCTTTAGTGCTTCGTAGAGATTCGCAAGTGTGTGAGTTCGGTCGAGTTGCCTTTGCACAGTTCGTGGACTGCTCGATGCATCTTGCTCGAGAGCGATTAGGGGTGGTCGTTCATGGTCTTGATGCATCTTGCTTTGAAGTGAGAACGCTCGGTTGCATGTCCAACTGCCTTGCTCGTGGACCGTCTTTGATTGCTACAGCCGTGCTGCGTGGATACGACATACCCTGGCCTTTATTCTACTTGCTGGGTGGATGCCTTGAAACAGGATGGATGCATTCTAAGAAGAATAAAAGCGAGAGATGGTTCGTTGCATCAATTGTTGCATCCCTTCAAGCTTGTCGACGACGGCAGACTAAGTCAGTCCCTGTAGCTGTATGTCCTTGTAGCCAAGGAGAACGGCAGGAGAACGGCCGCACGTTTCGGAGATTCAGACGAGTCGGTTGGGCTTTTCCACAGATGACGGTGACGGTTACCAAGTCAGTGTGCGAGGCTGTTCGATCGTTGCAACCGGTCGCCTGGCTACTTTACAACCACAGTCAGTATTTTGCGTTCCCATTACTACCAATGCCTTCTGTCGACGTGCTGCCTCTTCACCAACTTCCACTGCAACGCAAGCGCCCACCCGCATGTGCGCCTGTCCAGACCCCCATGCCCGCCGTGTCCACCCATAAACGAACGGACCCCCATGCCAACGATAGCTCATGGCGAGTCGTAGGTACACAGATACGGTCCCACGAGACGAAACGGTTCAGTACTGCATTACCGCACATGCTTCGATTGCCACGAGGAAACACAGTGCCTCCGCCGAACTCCTACTCCAAGCGCCTTCGCTAGCGCCGTCGCTAGCGCAAACATAGCATTCCATGCAGTAACACGTACGTCAAGTATGCTGAGCGGCGCTTTACGCACGAGAGATCCACCGGTAACAGTACCCGCACATAGCATACGACCAAGAGGCACCTGCACACGCCGGTTCCAGACGACCAGTTACACACAACTACACCATGGCATAAACGGTTGCCGGTCAGGGCAGCTTGGCCCCAGCCTCGCCACCAGCAACCCTCACCCCAGCCATGTTTTGTAGTGCTCCACACAGTGTAGCCCACACCCAGCCAGCTAGTCCAGCCGCCCCTTGCCTGCCTCTCCTCTCCTCCTCAGACCCTTAGTCCCTGCTGTGCACCCTGGTCCCTACACAAGCATGCCACCCAGCCAACCAACCCAGGCCTGCTGACGGCCTCCTCAGCCAATGCAAGCGGCGCTGCACATTGGATCGCACACAAGCACACCCACCCAGCCCAGCTCCTTGCCTGCCTGGCCAACAGTCCACCTCAATCTACATCCTCTACAGCAAGCCGTGCAAGCTTGGCCCCCGTCTGCACGGCCCCGGCAGCACGTTTACCTCACGAGCGCGCGTTCTCGTAATGCAGCTGCAGGACTGCGCTTTGCAGGCCCCCGCCGCCAATTATGGATGCGTCCGCCACCTTGCGGCGAGTCGCAGCCGCCTGCCGCAGCTGCTGGTCTGACGCGTTGCCAGCATAGACGCAGACGCCGTCCATGATCAAATGGCGCGGCAGCCGCGTCAGCTCCCTTGGTGCCGTGGGCGCCGCCGCTGCAGCCGCCAGCACCTGACGGCAAGCCACATGACAATAGGACATCAACAGTGCAATTGGAAGAAGCTGACATAAGAGGAAGGAAACACGTGGCAAACGGTGCGCAGCACTGCCTGTCCTCAAGAACATGGACAGGCCGAGAGCGCAATACACAGCCGTCAAGCTGGGCTCATCCCATGTACACCCTCACCCTGCCCAACCCCACACTTCCAACCTGCGGCTTTCCTTCCCTCCCCCTCCACCCCTTTGGCTTTGTTCTAGACGATCTGGGCCAGGCCTACCCATCTACCCGGCACGAGCAGATGGGTACACGCAGTAAAGTGGAATCAGGGACACCTGTGTCTGACATGAGCACTATGGGCCTGGGTCCCACGTCCGCTCTGTCCCATATGCATGCACCCGCAGGGGGCTGTACGCCCACCCATGTGCGCGGGGGTGGGTGTCAGCCTGTTAGGCCCACCCCCGTGCATGCCTTGCCCTGCATCCTGCTTGCCGTACCAACATGCCTCCCTGTAGTTACCGTTAACCGTCAATCGTAATCAGTTGACGGTCGTAACAGATTACGGTCCCCTGAATACGGGCCCAAGATGCTAATTTCTTACATGGGTCATACGGCATATACACAATAGTATACCTGTAACATGAAAGCATAGCCAGAATCCTTAGATTCCATGAGCGGCAAGAAGCCGCCCCAGTGCCCTCAGCGTGCCACGACACGTGTCGTGACACGTGCCGTGACACGCGTCGTGGCACGTGTAGGGCGCCAGCCCTCCAGTCGCGGCGTATCAGCAGCAGGGCTTGCGGCAGGCGGGCGCTTAGGGGCCGTGCGTGTAAGGGGCACGTGGTAGCGGCGTGTTGGCTGCAGGGCAGGCGAGCGCTTAGGGCGCGCCAGGGCAGCAGCTGGTAGGGAGAACGTGGGAAGCTGCATATGGTACGGCCGGCAGCTGTCGCATAGCGAAACGCCATTGTTGAGTTTCGTGGTCACATGTAGGTTCTCTGGAGTTGATTCGGTGTAGCTCCGTGGTGTAAATGCTTGAGGAACGGCCGGTAGGGGTTGGGTTGGGCGGGTTCTGACGGTTTGGGGCCGCAAGTGGCCAGAATGGGCACCGCCAGAATGCGCACCGGACTTACATTAGCCCATTTGACGCTTTTACGGCAATCTTTCGGTCCGTTCTTACGGTACGCAACCGTACAACTCACCGACAGGTCCCACCCCTAATTAGCCTACGCCACGAGCAATACACGGAGAAAACGTGCCGGCCAAGTTGCCGCCGCGCCTTGCTGGAGCTGGACTAGAAGCGAAGCTCTGTTGCAGTGGGTAGTTCGCTTTTCGGAGAAAACTCCTTGCTGTACCATCGGCCACTACTGCATCGCTTCCTAGTACCACCCACACCCTTTCCCGACTACCCGCCCACACCCTTTCCACCCGCAACCATCCGGCCCATTCGGTGGTGGCGCCCCACATAGTCAGCAGGCGAAACCCACCTTGTCCAGCGTAAACGCGGTCACCTTGAACAACGTCCACAGCTGCCTGGCTGCCGTCTCCATCCCTGAGAACGCCAGCACAGTCGTTGGGTTGAGAGAGATTAGTCACACCAGCGCTAGCGATGCGCGCTAGCAACGCGCGCTACTTGCCTACACTAGGAGTGAGCTCTACAGACTACATTTGATCCTGACGAATGCAAACGTGATGCTGCAAGGCTGCTGTCTGTAAACCTGTTGTTGCTTTTACCGCATCCCGGCGGTGGCGAACATAAGCATAAATGCGCACATGCGCCATCAACATGCGCCATCAAGTACTCGCTTTGAAGGCACGAACCCACCTGCAGGGCTGTACTTGGTCTCTCCTGCACGCAGCCGCAGTGCACCCGCACCCTTGTCCAGCTCGCAGCCCACACCCGCGCCCGCATCCACCTCCAGCACGCCCGTGTACAAGTCCTGCAGCATCGCTGCCGCACAGCGCACGAACAGCGTCGTCTCCAGCAGCTTCTCCTGC
>VFQN01002221.1_pt1 | contig 30577 bp, 51 predicted proteins | sample 3512371 | NCBI WGS metagenome assembly VFQN01 (sample SAMN10412370, study PRJNA504923) | tailings metagenome | isolation source: Replicate 2 from Balatoc abandoned mine | place: Philippines: Itogon, Benguet | collected 2017-08-28 | reverse complement strand
ATCCACCGGCGGAGAGGCAACCAGGGCCCATAAGCCGGATTAATCGATGGTTTTTATAGTGGCAGTCGCGCAAGCGCGGGTCTGCCGAGATAATTACGACATGAGCGAGAACCCATGCCGGTAGTGTGTGGGGATCGAACCCATAACTTCGAAGTCGAAGCGTCGCGTCCTATCTAGGGAATTTTTACGGTTTTTCGTAATATAAGGACTCCAGACCACTACGTGCTATAGCTATAGCAAAGCCCGCTGGCCCGTCACTTAGCACACGGACTGCTGGCACGGTATCCCAACGCCCGTGTTTTACTAGGTAGCCGCAGAAGTGGTCCTGTCTGGGTTGACGTTCCCCAGCCCTCCCGCCCATCAAAGCTCCCGCACCCGTTCATCTTCGGCGCTTGCCCACGCATCTGCGCGCACAGAAAACAGTCAAGGATAATATACCTAGCATTAGCTGCTCAAACGTCACACCACTACCCATGACCACGCTTTACTATCTACGAGTCCAGCGCCTGCGCAATGGGGCTCAGCACTGTCCACGTACGGTGTCACAATCAGGAACCATCAGCAGGAACATGTCACAATCAGGAACATGTTACCGGTCAGCGGCACGTGCACCTTATGAACTTACTGGGTATCGGCGTATCGCAGGGTATCGGTACCACCGGTATCGGTAAACACACACTCCCTGTCTCCACCAGTACGTTCCACCCCTGCGTCGCACGGCATACCGGTACACAGCACGCTGACAGCTACGTACCAGTATGCCGCTTTGGTGCGACAGCTCATGTACGCGTAAGAACAATAGCGAGCGCCATCAACTGTCTCCCCCATGCATTCCTTGTTCAGTCCTACCTTTATCCCAGCACCGCACCCTTACCGTACCCATAACGGGATATGCCGGCCGAATCACAGCCTGAAGAATGCTCCCGGTAACACGTTCATGCTTCCCAGCAATGCCCAGGGCTTGGCAAGTCCCCAGATGGAACACCGGTACTGCAACTGCAGCACTTGGGCCAAGCTGGCTTGCCCTACAGCCACGTGCTTGCCGGCCACCTCCACGCCTAGCACGCTAGCTGCCCATCAGCCCACAAAACATAGCCAACGGACACAAAACGCCCAAGTTTGGGCTGCCATGCAGAGGTGCTTCACAGCTCAGCCAGCTTCTCCCGCAGCCACGCCGCCACCTGCTGCTCCCTCGCCTCGGACCGCCGCACCGACGCCTCCCGCCTGCGGATCGCCCGCTCCAGGTCCTTCCTGCCGTACAGCGCCGGCGCACGGTCCCACATCCACTGCAGCGCCGGCAGCGGCACGCGGCAGTCGTCCAGCACCTCCTGCAGCGTCACAACGCCCCACCGCAGCCCCAGCCCCCACAAGCACTCCATCATGCCCCGGTCTCCGTTCCGCGCCGCATACGCGTAGCAGTAGCCGCTGTTCCGCGGCCTGCACCCGCGCTCCCACAGCCACTCCACCGCGTCCTCGCAGCCGCCCCTGGCGGCCCCCACCATCGCGCCTCCGACTAGCTCCCAGCCCAGCTCCTGGTGCAGGTACCGCAGCACGCCCAGCTCACCCCCGGCTGCTGCCGCCTCCACCTCACGATACAAGTAGCAATGGTCGTACACTGGCCGGTCGCCTCGTTTCACCATTAGCTGCACGGCCATCAGCAGCTGCTCGCTGCGCCCCTTGCCCGACCAGTGCGCAAGCACCTCCCAGAGGCCCCTGTTTCCCTGCAGGCGCTCGGTATCCAAGAGCCACCGCAGCATGCCCACGTTGCCCACAACGGACTGCTTTGCGTGCCCCCATGCGTTGCTTTCGTGGATCGCGCAGCCAGCCGCTTTCAGGTACGCCGCCGTCTCAACGCTGCCCGAGCCCACCGCCGCGTCCATGACCCAGATTGACAGCAGCGCGTCGTTCTCCATCTCGTGCAGGAAGCGAACCGCCTCGAGCTTACCGCACCTCGCCGCCTCCCGTATTGCCCTGTTCAGCACGTTCCGGGGCCGCGGCAGGCCATGCAACTGAAGCCACAGCAGGTTGTACACGAGGCCGCTGCCAGCAGCGGCCTCGAACGCGCTGCACAACGCCTCCTCGTTGTGCACGTCAGGCAGCGGACAGCCCGCCACCACCACCAGCCACTCCAGAACGGACACGACCGAGTTGCGTAGCGCAGCTTCCAGCACCATCCTGCTGCGGAACGAGCAGCCGCGCTCCAGCAGCCACAGCAGCCGGCGCACGTGCCCGGAGCTCACGGCCGCTGCTGCGGTCTCCACCCTCAGGCTGCTGCTCCCCGCCTCCAGCACCCACTCCATTTTCTGCACAGCGTCGGGTGTGGGTGACGCTGCCGCTGCGTCCAGCACGCCGTCCCCCAGCCTGACGCCGCCGCCGCCGTCCCCCGCCCCGCTGAGCAGCCGCCACACCTCCTGCAGCTCCGGCAGCGTGCGGTGCAGTGCGGCCGCCTCCAGGGCCTGCTGGTGGTCGAACATGGCGGGGCAGCGGCGCAGCAGCCAGGAGAGCATGCTTATGTTGCCGCTCTCGACCGCTGCTTTACCGGCGTCCGGGTGCCGTACAGACCGCTTCTGCCACGGCCAACTGGCGGCGATGTCCTTCTGCTTCTGTAGGTAAAAGCCGGTCAGCAGCAGTTCGGGGAAGAGGCACTCGTTGAGCAGCCGCCACGCTGTCTCCATGTTCGCCTCACAGCCGCTTGCGGCTGCTTTGGACAGCAGCCCTAGCTTGCGGTACAGGGTGAGGCTGCGCAGAGATGACCGAGCGTCCGACAGGGGTCCGGTTGGGGCGTGGGGCGGCAGGGGCTGGCTGAAGTCGACGCTGCGGTGGTGCGGCTCGGAAAAGTGCTCAGCCGCGACCTTGCACGCTAGGCGGGCGCCCAGCGGTATGTCATTGCCCGAAAGCCTTGAGAGCAGGTCGATTTGGATCTCTCGCGGCATCTCTACGGGCGGCTCTCCCGCCAAGAAGCCGAAGGACGGGGGCGAAGAAGACATGAGACTGCCCTCTGCGCCGATTGGCCTTCTTGCCGCCGATCTGAGCCGGCAGGCTAGACGAAGGAACGCGTGAGTTCTACTGCAGTGGTTGAGCCTGCCTTTGCTTTCTGCGGGATGAAAGGCAGCACGCACGGGCCGTTGCGGGTACGATCAAGACCTGCGCGCAGCGTATCGAAAGCCACATATGCAATTGCTGTCCCAAAGATGCGTTTATCTTCCGCTTTGGAAAGGCCCAAGCGGGGGCATACTTGCCTGACGACAAAGCGCGCCAAATTCCAGACTGACAGCTTGCAAGCTTGCGGCCTTCTATAACCCCGTCAGGTACATGAGGGCATGTTGCACAGCCTCACCTGTGTTAGTTTCTGGTCCACTGTCACAGGCCTCCGCGCAGGCCTGGCCGCCGACAACCCGGAAAGGACCGTGTTGCGTTTGGGACGCTGTTCAGGAATGGCGAAACATGTGATTAGCAGCAGTACAGAAGTAAATAAGGTTAATAATGATTAAGCCGGCGTGCATGCTGCACTTGCGAGACAGCACATTCCATAAGCGCCGGTACGGCGCCACGAAACGCGTGCCATGAAGGCGAGACCCATGGCAGGCGAGACCCATGGGTCACCCCACGCCCTGCGCAGCCCGCATGGTTCCATGTCCCGGTAGTCCAAACTGACTGACTCGATCAATAACAACAATGCTGTACTGCTGATACAAAGCTTTCTGCAATGTTGCCCCGTGGTGTTACCCTGTGGTGCGTGATGCACACTGGTTGGTGCGGCCAGGCCGTAACCCCAGGTCACCGTTGCAGCCCTGACTTGCCGTACAGGTTGGACTCCATCCCCAACTAGCCCATACCACCCAGCAGCTCGCACCCCGCCGTCTCCATCCACTCCAGCAGCTCCTCGCACGCACCCTTGACCGCTTCCGCTACGGCCCAGGGCCCAAGGCCCACCCCCAGCTCCCCGTGCAGGCGGTGCAGCTGACACTGGCTGCTGCAGGCGGCTGCTGCGCCCAGGGCCTCCCCCACCTCATCACCCCTGGCCTCCTCCTGGACCCAGCGGCCAGCCCACCCTCCTCCAGAGCCCCCACCGCCTCTTGAAGGCCGCGCCGGGCCGTCCCCGAGTCACACGGCCCACACCGCATGACGAAAGGCCATGGTGCCATTGTCCCAGAGCGCAGAGGCACCCCGCCTGCCACGCTAGCCGCAAGACCGTGTCAGCATCGCCCGCGCGTGCCGCCAGCGGCCCGCCTGGTGCAGCCACTGGGCGGTGGGGGTGCTGCGGGAGCCCACGGCCTCCCAGAGCGCAGCAAGGTGCCCCAAGCGCACGAGCGGTTGGCAGTGCCTCGGAGCGTTCAAGCACCGCCCGGAGCAGCAGCCAGCGTAGTGCGTCCACACTGCTGGCCTGCGCTGCGACGACCCACATGACCCACCCTCGTACGCCTCGGGGTCCATGGGGCAGCCCCCCTGCAGCAGCATAGCCCTCCCGACAGCCCTGCCGCCCTGGCCAGCGTGCATTACAGCTGAGCCTCTGCCGCGGCGTCGTTATGCAGGGCTCTGGAACTGCAACCCATCAGCTGCCATGCCACCTGCAGCTAGCCCGTGCCGCATTGCTGTGCCGCGGCCTCCAGCGTCATTCCCTGGTGCAGCGGCCAGCCGTAATACACCAGCTAGGGCAGCACCGTCGCGGCGTGCCCAGATTGCACAGCCGCTGGGCCTGGGTCAGGTCCCTCAATTGGGAGCAGCAGAAGGCCAGTGCTCGAAATCCCTGCGGCCGGTGCGGTCCCGGGTGCAAGCAGGGCTGCAGCAGGGCCCGCGCCAGCTCCAGGTCGGCCTACCTGCCGCTCGGCAGACAGCATGCCAAGATTGGCACTCAGGTGAGCTGCTCCAGAGCCTGGTAGAGGTGCAGCTGCCAGGCCGCATCGCCAGCGGCTGGGGGCAGCGACATGCGTAACCGTACGGTGCGGTGGCTGAGGAAGGTCCCTGCTGAACCAGGCCGCCTGCTAGTTGGCGGAAAGCAGCCCTGTTCGCAACGCGCTGCTGGCCTGCTGCGCAGTTTCTCGCGAAAGCAGAGCCATGATTGGTGAAAGGACTAATCAGTGAGCTTCAATGGGCACAGGCGAAGCTGCGAAGGCTTGTGCCCTGCTTGTGGTCATGTTAGTCGTTCGGTTGCTCGTTGCCAATTTTGAAGCCGCGAACATACCTGTGCCAAACCGACACGACCTCAAAAGCTGCAAGATACAGAACTGCTTTGGCAGTCTAGGTCTGCTGTGTTGGGCTTCACGCAGACGGGCGCAGCTGGAAGTCTTAGGCCAGCCCGCTCGCGAAGAGCATTTGGCCAAGCCATGTCCAAACGCCATCCTCCTACTTCATTACTTGCAATATGCAATGGATTCCTCACACACTACCCAAGCCGATAACGTGCCGTTCCCTGGTCGGAGCCACATCTTGCGCTTAACGTGTCCAGTATGGACGGCCCTAACTTCGCAAAGGAAGATGACGGAGCTAAATTACGAGCTCCCTGGTTCTTTGAGAGTACGTATGCCATGGTTCGGCCTTGGTCTGACCTGGTCGGTCACGCAGCGGCCCACACGCCACCCTGCCCTAGCCGAAGGCCCTCGCGCGCACCCCTACCATGCAACACCTTTTGCAGCTTCGCCGATCAGCGGCCTCGTAACTTCAAACGAGCGTTGCTGTTTATCCACATGGTCGCCAACCGCCAGAGTACACATGCACCACTTGCAGGCTGACGCATATGGCACACCACCTGCCCATCCATGTTGGTGCACCCCAGTTGCGGAGACGCGTACCCCGCCCTGACAGCGCCCTATCTCGTCTTGATAACGCCTTGACATCCCTGCACCGCGTCACACCATATATTTCAGACCCCTACACGGCGTTGCCCCACACAGAGTTCTGGGAGCACCACCACTGGCTCATCCATGTGGACGTGCCGCCACGGGCCCTGGCGAAGGCCCTGCTCACTGGCGCACAAGTGGAAGACCGCTTCCTGGAAATGGGTGGGTGTTTCCGGGCAGCCGGTACCCATGTATCCACGGTACCCCATCCAGAGGACACCCTCTGAGGTGCCTGGCAGGTCGAAAATGGGCAGCCAGGACACAACTCCAAAATGCAGCAACCATAAGCACAGCTGCTGTTTGGTCCATGCAATGACCCCCATAAGTGCTTCTGTCGACTATGGTCAGTCCTGTCTCCCTGGCAACGGTACTTAATTGAATGCAACGCTCTTGCCCCGTCCCTCAACACATCTCACGCCGTACTGCCCCTGTCCGCAACACACCGCAGAAAGGCATTCCCTGGGCCAACACAACGAGGTGAGCGGCCTGCTGCGGCGCTGTACTGCCGTTGGGCCACGCCATGGCCAACTGCGGGCAGCGTTGCCAAGTGCCCGCTGTGCTCTTGGTCTAGTACTTGGGTTAGGGCTATGCCCACCTGGCTTCCAGGGCACGGCGTGGCGTGGCAACCCATACTAATACATACAACGCAGGGCTTTTGTCACTAGCTTGGCAAAATACAACGCAGGGGTCCAGTATTCGCACGGCAATCATAGGCTGCAGGAGCGCCCCGCACGTCTGCCTGGCTGTCGCATGGACCCCACGTAGCCTCCTCACCTCTGGGCCTCGCGTTCCCCTCATGTTACTGTATACTGGCCAGTCTAACCAAAAGCCTTTGGCTGTGTGTGCTGCAGTACCGGCACGTGCGGAACATCTACTCCACCATCGACAAGTTCAGCAGGCTGCAGCCGCGGGCCGTCAAGTGGCTGAGCCTGGTGTTCAGTGTGGGCAGCCTGCTGCTAAACGTCTACTCCATCATGTTCGCCTTCTGTGTGCGCAACGAGACGGCCAAGGGCGTGCGGTACCCGTGGGCCCACTACGCAGTGGTGGGTTAGCAGCAGGAGCATGTTGGTTGGACGAAAGGAGCACACGCACGTTGGGGGTGCGCGCCATTTGGCAGGGACAGGGGCCCCGGCCGGGAAAGGAATTGTGCGGCACTGGTGGTATGCGGCGACCGGCATGCGCACACGACTGGGCCCCAAGAGCGCGATTTGTGTCAGGCTCGGACCCTACTACTAAGCCACCAACCGCACACGAGTATCTGCTGCTGCATGTTCCGCTCCCGGCATACATGCCTTTGCACACCCTTGTCAACATAAGCCAACAAGGAGGGGGTCAAAGCATGTAAAGCCGGTGTATATGCACGCCACCCCTGCAGGTCTTCACGGAGTTCATCGTCATCTGCGCGTACCTTGGCCGCGCAGCGAAGCGGCTGCTGAGCCTGCTCCACGTGCTGTTCCGCGAGGCGTACGCGGAGTGGAAGGAGCCGGGGGGCGGCTACAAGTACCGCCTGCAGGTGGGGGAACCAGGGGCATCATGCCATGAAGGGGACACCCAGGGGCATATGGCTCGGGTTGATGGTAATGGGGAAAGCCTGCGAGATCGCTGGTTATGTGTCGCCTGCGTGTGGCAAGCGGGGGGGTGGTGCGGGCGAACATGGCACGTGGCGCACATGGGCAGTTACGCTAATGTGATGCAATTGACACAAAGGCTTTGGATTTGTTTGCGAATCCATGTGTGGTGCACAGGTGGCTACCCTGCTGCGGCGCTTCTGGCGGTCCACATCCCCACTGCAGTTCTCGCTGCTGCGGTGGCTGCGGGTAAGCAAGGCGTGGGGGCCATCGGTTACTCGTACTTTCCAAAGTGCGGTACACGGCAAAGACACGCGCAATGCACACAGGTAGCCACTCTGGCATAGCTTACCAGACCCCAACCACACTCTCATGCCACACGCACAGATGCCTCATATTTAAAACCCAACCAATAACCCACTTCCGTTCCCTTCAGCAGCTCAGCCAGCTGAACCTGGTGGAATGCGTTGGGAAAGGGCTCTGTTTTTATGTCAGCAGCACGAAGCCATGCCTAACCACCGGTGCTCATCACGCCCCACTGTCCCTGTCCCGCTGTACGTAGCAACTCAACCCGCTCAACCTGGTGGAGTACCTCCGCGTGCTCAAGACCAAGCTGGACAACCGCGAGCACCGCCTCGAGGTGCACATCAGCGCGTGGATGGGCGGATCCTGCGATGCGTCCCAGCGCCTGGCCACGCTGTGCGCGTGGGCCTGGGCGGTGGTCAAGCTGACCATGCGGGTGCGTCGCGCAACAAAAGGGGCCTGCGTAGAAAGCCTTCTTGGGGGGACCCATCCGGATACATGGCGTTTGCTGCGCCTGGGGTGGGAAAACCCCTCCAGGAGCCCCTGGGAACTGTCATAACAGCACCTGCCAAGGACGGGGCGGCTTTGCATCCAGGAAGGTGCGGTCAGATCTTGTCCGTGTTGGCAGACTGTCAGGGAAGTTGCCTGCCGTCTTTTTTGCTCCCTCGCCGCTCTGCCCGCAGCTGTCGGTGAGCGTGCTGGCGGTTGTGGCGGTGTTCCTCAAGCTGCTGCAGCTCATGTTCCTGGAGAGCGTGCCCATACAGCTGTGGTCCTTTGCGCAGGTGGGTGAAGGGTTCCGGTGCAGGGTACGGTATGTGATACAAGGCCCTGCCTTGCACCCGGAAACCCCTGTCCTACAGCATCCTGCAACGCTTTGCCGTTTCCGTGCATGAGCCGTGCCCTTTGCGTCGCGCCCGGCCTTGCCCCAGCCTTTGCCTGGCAGCGCGCCGCAAGCTTTCTTGCGGTGTATTACAGGTACTACGCGGCATACCGTCATCAAGCCGACCGTTGCCCAGCACACGTCAACGTATACACCGCAATCCCGCACACAGCAATCAACGGCGAGCACGTCTGTCCACTACACGACCCGCAGGCCCTGGCGTTTGCGCAGTTCATCAACAACCTGGTCAGCCTGGACTCGAGCTACCAATCCAAGATGGCCGGCAAATACGAGTTCATATTCTTTGGCATGGACGCGGCGAGCAGCACGGACGAGAGGCGGGCCAGGGCCTTCTTCGAGCAGGTGCAGTGGGGGGTTGGGCGGGAGCACACCTCTGCTGCCGTCCTGCTGCGCACGCAAGTACGGTAGCAAGCCGACATACGACACCTCTTGGGCGTGCTACGGCTTGCTCACTGTACATGTGTGGATGTTGGCGGGTGGGTCTAACGGTATACGAAGCGCCAGGGCCCCCGATGGCCTCTGTGCGGCTCGTGCCAACACCTACGCATCGTTGATGCTCCACAAACTTCGCTCGCCAATGCGTCGCCTCCATACTCTCTGTCCGTTTTCCCGCAGCTGGCCATCATGCTGCTTCGGCAGCAGCTCGGCTCGCTGCTGCGTGCGCTGGTGGTATACAACAGGTGGGTGAAGCACAGGCGTCAGGGTGCAACAGGGTGCGGTCTGGAGGTCTGTCAGCTGTTCTCCTCACCAACAGTTGAAGCGAACATGGTCTTCATTGCCTGCCTTCAGCGCTTGTGGTGTACAACAGGTGGGTGCTGCACAGGCGTTGCGTGCGGTCTGGCAGCCCCTGGCTTGGTTCTCGCCGACGCCCTGTTGGGGTCAACAGTACCCTATGGCGTGCGTCAAGTGCGTTATGCATCGACGCCCGTTGGTTGCAATTGGCCAAAGATGCGGGCGGCCACTGTATCACTCGTTCTGTATCTTTGTCGCTGCCCTCGCCAGTTTGTGCTCCGAGGAGATCAGCGAGATCTTCCTGGAGGACCAGGTGGACGAAGACTGGCGCAGGGAGAAGGACCTTCGGAGGGTGGGTGTAGTAGGGTGAGGTGCAGGGATGTACACAGCAAGAACGAAGGCAAAGTTGGTATGGGGTGGGAGCAAGGACGGTTACTAGGGACGGTTCAAAGGGTGAGTGTGACGTCTGCATGGGGTACCGTACCATGTCGGTGTGCGAGTGCATGGGCTCCGCTGGCCACGGGCCCACCAGTATACTGGCCCACCAGTAGTGTATTTTGGGGCCACGTACGCATGACTATGCTGCAAATTATAGCTTACAGGTGTAGGCAAGCAGTGCCCATGGACAAGCAATTACCCCTGATTTGCAGCCCCGCCCATCCCGCTCCTTTCCCCGGCTCTACACATTCCACCCCAGGGCCTGTCCGGGTTACGAAAGTCGCGACGGCGAGGGTGGAAAGGCGGAGGGGACAGCAGCCCGGGCCCGCAGAGCCCTGCCGCAAAAGCTGCTGACGGCGGAAAGGGCTCCGCCTCAAAGCGAGGGCCGCTGGCGTGCGGTCTGGTGCGCTCATCTCCCAGCAGAAAGGCCTCTGGCGCACCCTCGGACCCTCCTCCCTTGGAGCAGCAGGCGTCGGGGGCCTGGGGCGACGTGCCGGGGCCGCGCCAAAAGGAGGACCAGAAGCAGCGGCAGCAGCAGCAGCAGCAGCTGCAGCAGCAGCGGCCGCGCGCGCAGGTGTACGTGGAAGTGGACGGGGTGGCGCCGCCGGGCCCGGCCGCGGGGGCAGGGTCAGGAGTTGCTACTGCTGCTGCTGCAGCTGCCAACACAGCCAGCCTCTGCAAGCCCGTGGCCCAGCCGAAGCCGTGGCTGTCAAAGCACCCCGGACAGGTGCAGGCGCCCAAACCGCAGGCTGCAAGGCCCTTCGACATGGGCCCGCGGGGCGGTGCTGCCAGCGGCGGTGGCAGTGGCGCGACTGGCGGCAGTGGCGGGGGCAGGGACAGCCCCTACCACGCAACAGCGTACCACAACCCCTACCCGACCTTCTCGGGGCTGCCGATGCTGCCCCGGACCCGCAGCGGCCAGCTGCAAGGGCCCCTGCTGCCGCCCCCCTACGGCACAGGGCCCCTGCAGAGCCCCGCCCCGGCTGCCGCCGCCGCCGCCCCTGCCGTACCCCCACCGCAGCAACAGCCGCGGCCATGGTCTGCAGCTGCATCGGCACACTGCAGTACAGCTTCCGGGCTGTCGGGCTATCCGGGAGGCGGCGGTGGACCAGGGGCAGGGGCAGGGGGGAGGGCTGCTGGGAGCCGGGGGGCGAATCCGCTGTACGGCAGGCACATGGCGCATGAGAATTTTGATGGGGGCGGCGTGGCAGGGGTGTCGTCCGCGGGCTGGCCGGGGCTGCCTGCCTTGTCACTGTCCCCTTCGCAGCAGAGGAACAGGTGGAGCGGGGGATACTCTGGGGGAGCGCAGCAGGCAGTGGCGGGTGCAGGGCAGCTTGAAGGAAGCCTGAAGGACAGGTATGGGGCAGCTCTGAATGGAATGCTCGACAACGCACGCTGGGACTAGGACACGTTGGTTTATGCGAATGAGTGAGGCTTAGGGCGTATGAAGGGACGTGAGGGTACTGTTGTGGCAACTTCGGAGGGGATTAGGGGACAGGCGCTAGCCTGCACGGTTTGCAGTAGTGGCTGCGGTACGGCACTTTGACCAGTAGGAGACGAAGGTAGTGGTCGCTCGATGCGCACTGTAAGGGCTATATAGCCATGGCACGGCGTGAGCCGGCAGGACTGGGGCGTGAGAGCATTCGTTTTCATCAAGCGACGGTGTCGTGGTGTATTGGCGTCTTAACTGGTATTGCATCCCATGGGAGCTCGCGCGGGTGTCCCCCCTGATAAGCGATGGTGCACCGACACAGACACTGTCCCACGGGCGGAGTACTGATTGCTACATCTAATCATTCATATGTTTTGATCGTCAACACTGCTACCTGTGCTGACGGGGACTGTGTGTAGGCTAGACAGGGCGTGCTCCACATTAAGCTGTGACCACGTGAAGGGGGTTACCGAGTGTGCGAGTGGCGTGAGACTCGAGTAAGCTGACAAGCTACGGAAGGGCATTACAGTAGAGGCCCTGCAAGCTGTGTTACTCGCCCTGGCCGTTCGAGGTACATTACATTCTACCGTACATGGATGTGGTTCGAGGCTAGTCAGCTCAGCATGCCATGGCTCCTGGCACGACATCTAACACTTAACAGCAGACCAGGCGCCATGACATCGGGACGCATGCCGAGCTTCCGTCATTATCAGCAAGCAGCCCCGGACACAGCGCATCTAGTTAGCCAGGCCGTCAAACGCTCATAAAATACCAGCAGTCTGATGCGTTTCTCGATGTAGGTGAGCAAGCCCTTTCGGCAACCCCGCCATGGCACAACTGCACACCCGTACGCAAAAACAAGGCACCAGTAAAAAGCATGCACAAGGCACACGCGAATAACCCCATCCAGCCAGGCCCCTGCCCTGTGGAACAGACCCACTTGCACACCACTGTAGCCGCACTGCCAGCTGGGCAGGCGCTTTATGGAGCCTCCTGATGTGCAACAGTCACACGCCCGACTCACCGTTGTGCCCGTGTGCCGTTTGGCTGCGGGCTTTGTGCACGCAGCCTTAACACCACCTCCCACGGCCCATAACCAACCGCACACCCCTGATCCTGTTGAGTGCATACCGTTCCGTCCGTCAGCACTCCGTCCTTCCTGTACCCTGTGCGTTACGTGCCAACTCGCAGGCGAACAGAAAACCCCACACTACAGTGTCATGTCTCGCGACGCCCTCAGCCAGTCAAGTACACCCATAGCCAGGTTACGCTTGGTGCAGTCCTATGTTCCTCTACTCCCACCAGCACGGCAGCGACTGCGGCGGCGTGACAACAACCGCGCCCATCCACACGCCCCATCCCGGCACAGTTCCAAACCATGCTACAAAGCAGCAGGACTGTCGTTCGTTCGGCGCCGACGCTTGCCTTACGCAGCGCGCGTGTCAGTGGTACAGCGTTCGCTGGTCACACACCGCTTCCTGCGTGCTCGGCATCCGCTGTGCCGCCCCTCCAGGCGCCACCAGGTGCCTCGCTGCTCCGTGCTGGGTTCCGCCCCAAATGCCAACCCACGGCTTCTCCTCGCCCCAGTCCCGACGCCGCAAACGTCATGTCCCCTGCATGCGCCTCCCTCCCTTCCCTGCACCCCCCAGTCCCACCGCCTTCGGCCCTGCTCGCCTTCCGGCAACACCGCCCTTCCCACTCCAGCGACTCCCACTGCTTCTCCCGCTCCAGCTAACGAGCACCCAAAGAGAACCCCTTCCGCCAACGCCGTCCCGGGCCCCCGCTGCACTGCTCCTCCCGCCAGCGCCGTCCCGCCTGCCCTGAGGTACACCTCCCGCCAGCGCCGTCCCCCCCCTGCTGAGAGGCACCCCTCCCTCCCGCCAGCGCCCCCCCGCCCCCGCCCGCTCAGAAGTACTCCAGCGAGGACCCCATATGCGGCCGGCCGCGCGGCGGCGTGGGCGGGCGCTCGTCGTTGATGGACTGCATCCACGTGTCGTTGGCGTGCGTCTGCGGGGGGGTGTCCTCGTCCAGCCCGCCGGCCGAGTCGGGCGTGTGGGGCGTGTTGGGCGGCAGCGGGTGGATGAGCTTGGGCACCATGACCAGGTCGCGGCCCAGCACCAGGATGGCGCCCGCGTTGCCGGCGGTGCCGCAGTAGTTGGTGGCGGAGAAGAGCGTGATGAGGTGGCCCTGCGCGAAGCGCTCGAAGCCGTCCATGACGCACTCGTGCGCGCGGACGATCATCTGCAGGTTGTTGTTCTGCGGGGCAGGAGGAGAGGGCAAGCGAGTGGACAGGAGGGTGTCAACATAGTGCTGACTGACTGAGTCAGTGCACGCGATTATCATCCGCAAGATGTTAATCTGCAGGCAGGTAGGAAGGGAAGCGAGTGCGCGGAAGGGTGCCAACAAGGCCCTTCCACCGTTCAGCTGGCACACCCGCTGGAACACCTGTCAGCGCAAACCACATTACCCCAAGCACTTAGACAGTGGTGGGCTACATGGCTTACGTTACAGCCATGTAGCCCACCACTGTCTAACGTGTTGCACATCGACACATTTGCCCTGCCGCCGCACCCCCGACCTTGCAGAACTCCTTGACGCGGTCGGGCCCGAAGGTGACCAGCCCGGGGCCGCGCGGGCTGGGCTGCACGCCCTGCACGCTGTCGTTGGTGGTGGGGTCGGACCACAGCAGGTCCATCAGCACGGGGCCGCCGTCCTCCATCGTGATGGGGCGCTTTATCTCCGTAATCTGGGGACAACAAGGAGCACATACAGACAAGTTTATAACCTTGATGAGTTGGGTGTTTTGGGTGTAACGACATCGGGATCTACTTCGTTGCAGCATTGCAGCGAAGGGAAGCCTTCGTGCTGCCTCTCAATATATGGGTCGCAGCCGCAGCCCTGCGGAGGAGCTTGCCCCATTTCCACCCTACCCCAGCCCACCTGGTCGATCTTGTGGATGCATCGGCCGATGCCTCCGTGCATGCACAGGATCTTGCTCTCGATGATGGCGGCCAGCGGCAGGTAGTTGAACAGCTCGTTGATGCGCCGCCACACGAACACGCCCGGCTCGTCGCCCAGGCGCTCAAGGCACTCCAGGCGGAAGCCGAACAGCGCGTTGATGTCGTGCGCCTGGGGTGGGCAAAACGGGCAGAGGGTCTTACGGCTGTCAACGGAAGCTGTTGTTGCAGAAGCAGTTGTGGGTGTTCAGTGGTGCACTTGTCCACTGTGTTGCTTTTCAAAACTCGTTGCCGTACAGGCTGTGACATGCTGAGCCCGCTGCCCGTGCCACCTCAAAGGACAGGCCTCCTCGAAACACTCCCAATCCGCCCCCACCTCGTGGTTGCCGCGTATGAGGTGCACTGAGCGCGGGTGCTCGATCTTGAGCGCCAGCAGCAGGCATATTGTCTCCAGGCTGTGGCTGCCGCGGTCCACGTAGTCGCCCAGGAACAGGTAGTCGATGTAGGTGATGTCGCCGGCGGTGGAGGGCGTGCCGTACTCCTCGAACAGCCGCATCAGGTCGCCGAACTGGCCGTGCAGGTCGCCGAAGATCTTGATGGGCGCTGCGCAGCACAAGGAGAAATGGAGCGCGGTAGCGAGTGAAGACACTGGGCGGTCTCGTGGCAATTTCGGCCCCTACAAGGGCCAGCAGCCCAACCCTGCTGGCACTCCACCCATGCCCTCCCCTTGCCCCGCTCTCCCCTCTCCCGCCCGCCCAGCCTCACCGCGCACGTGTAGCACGGTGCCCAAGTTCGCAGTCAACCAGCCCAAGGCCAAGCTTAATGGCATCTTTCGCACCACCTGAATCCTGTGCTAACGCCCAGCCCGTTGCCCCATTTCCCTGACCTCCCTTTCCCTCCCGTCCCACGCCCCTCAACCTGCACGTCAAGTACGACGAGCCTTTCCCTGAAGATGCGGTACTGGGCTCCCCCGGTTTCCCCCATGGCGCCGCTCTCCCCTGTCCTCCTTCTCCCTCCCTCCGCTCCTCATCCCGCACGCCGAACATATGGGCTCGTCCCTAAAATCCTGGAACAGTGGTCCGGCCGTTCTCCCTTTCATTGCTCTCCCCCTCCCTCCCGCCTCCACTACCTTTCCGTCCTTATGGCCCCCCTTGGCTCTCCGGGTTCACCCTGCTGGGCCCGTAACTACAACATACCCCGCACGTCCAGCACTGTGAGCTTCTCCCTGGATATTCCCGTCCTAGGGCTCCCCCCGTTTCCCCTTTCGTCCCGGTCTTTCACCTCCCTCCCGCACATCCTCACCCCGCACGTCCAGCCCAGAGGGCTTCGATCTGATCATCGCATGCTAGGGCTCCGGCCGTTCCTTGCTCTCCCTTCTACATCCGCCCCATCTTACACCACGTTCTGTCCTGATGGGCCCCTTGGCCCTCCGAACTCGCCCTGCTGAGCCTGTAATTGAAACGCGCCTCTCACGGTAATTAAAACTCACCCCGCACGTCCAGCACGGTTGGCTCCTCCCTGAAGATGCGCTCCGCGTTGGCACACAGCTCCTCGATCTCGTTGGCGTTGAGCAGGAAGCGCCGGTCCTCGGGCGCCTTCCACGTGCGCGGGCGCAGCAGCTCGTTGATCACGCGCTTGTGCACGCCCTGTGTGGGCATCGGAGCGCGCCAACACCAACAACACCAATGATTGCGGAGGCAGCCGAGAAGACGGAAATGCCGTCAGGGGAGCTAGCTGGGCCGGGGTTGCCTGAACAGCTGTTACTGACGATGGTTTTTACTCCTGACACGCAAGCGGCGTCCCATGCGCCCGCGGTTTTAGGGTCTTTACCCCACCATGCGCAGTTATGGTGAGCGCAAGAATTCACGGTCCAAAAATTCACGATCCTCTCCCTTTGGCAAGCCGGCGGTCTCTTGCCCGCCCCTGTCCAGAACCCATTCGCTTCAATCAACCAGCCGTACGTCCCTCCCGCTCACCGTGACAGACATGCTGCGCGTGAACAGCGGGCTCTTCTCCTTGGGCCCCACCGGCCCCGCCCCGTTCTCGTATATCGACACGCGCCGCCCCTCGTTGTCCAGCTGGTCGATCGACAGCTGCCGCACCAGCCCGCGCATGCTGTTCTCCTGGTGCACCACCACCGCCCGGTGCCACAGCTTCACGTCCGGCGTGAGCGGCGTGGTGCCCGGCACGTGGTCCTTGCCCAGCGACACGTCCGGGCTGGCGGACCGCAGCGCGGACGGCGAGTCCGACAGGCGCGACCCGCCCATCCCGGCCTCGATCTGCTCGTCCATGCACCGCAGGTCGTCCGTGTGCACCTGCCGGACCTTGAGCGCCGCCGCCGCCGCCGCCTCCTCCGCCGCCGCCTTCTCCAACATGCGGCTGGCGGCGGCGTTGCCGTGCATGGCCTCCATGTACTGCTGCCACGCGGGAGAGCGCGGGTCGAATATGGACAGCTCCGTGCCGTTCGAGTCGTCCGCAACCAGCAGGTCGTCCAGCAGCTGGGAGCCCTGCATTGTAGGAACAGATACAACGTGGGCAATGCCATTGAGGTACTTGCAAGAGTTATAACGGCAAGGACAGTAGGATACCTTTATACAAGTACGTTGGTGTCTGCATACCTCGCGGCAAACGGCGGATGCTAGTGGTAAGTGTGTTGGGCAGCAGGCAGGGCCTAGACAACGGCGCGCCCAGCCCCAACCCACACAGCGTACGACCGCACCGCCCGTCCAAGTAACTCTGTTTGCGGTATGTTCTTGTCACCCCGCAACCGCATCGCTACCCACCTTGAGGCCGCCGTAGATGAAGACGAAGGGCCCCACCGACGCCACCGCGTGCCTGCACCGCCGCGTGAAGTCCTCGCCGCTGGCGCCGCCGGTGGGCGTCACCCAGCAGCCGTGTGTCGTGTCCAGCACCACCGTGGACGTGCTCTCGTCCACCTTAAGGACAGGCATGACGAGGCGATTCGCAGCTTTAGCTCGGCTCCCCCTTTCCACACAATGCTGGATCCAGTGGAGTGATGGTGCGTGCCGTATGCGTCATCCGTGCGCATACAGCGGGCAGAATGGACCCCAGGTGTGACGAGACGCTGCTCTTTTTCATGTTAACCAAAGCGTCCGAGTGCAGGCCTGGTTAGGAAGAGAAGTATGGGCTCCCTTGCTAGTGCGCCAATGTGTAAGTGCACGTTCGCTTGCGCCTGTGTCACACGACTTACCATTCGGCCCCCACCCACGGCCCCTCCGGAGATGTGCAGGCGGTTCCCAACGAACACCGCCCCGTGTTGGTAGCGCCCCGTTGGCATGGCCCCGGGTGCAGAGTGCCACTCCCAGCGGCCGTCGCGGTGCCGTGCGAAGCCGTACGCGTCTCCCAGAGGCGTGCCGCTCACGTCACGGCCACCGCACAGCAGCAGCAACCCGTCGCTCCTCGCTGCCGCTGTGGCGTACATCCTGGTCAGGATTAAAAGGCCATGAGAAGCTCCATTTACTGGTGAGGACTAGGAGCCTATGAGATGCTCTTGCGAACTGGCCTCCGGCAAGGGAAGCAGCGGGTTGCTGCTCCGACCCCCTTTGCTGCACGTGGTGCTGTGGGTTGCTACAATGCTCTTATGCGAAGGGATGATCAGGGCCGCTCTCCAACATGTCAGCGACTCCGTCTCGTGCCTTCTGCTGGTGCTGGCTACCGTACCTGGGAGAGGGCATCTCGCCCGCGTCGGTAATTTTCCGCCATGCGTAGGGCTTCTCCGACGTGTCCAGCGCCCACGCGTCCCCGAGCGTAGACTTGCCGTCATTCCCGCCCATGGCCACGAGGAACCGGTTCGCGACCAGGCTGAGAGTATGCGCATACCGAGCACTCGGGCCCGGCCCCGACACGAGCACCCTGAAAGCCACGGAAGTTTCGTCAGCGTGACTCCAGGGATTTTAAAAAAGCTTCGTACAGCTACGGAGAATCTGCAATGGTTACCTGTGCCAGCGTGGGCGCTCAGGGTCGGTGAAGTCGAGCACATGCAGGTCTTCCGACGCCAGACCCGCTGGGCCGATGCCTCCCTGCAGTTGCGCCAGCAAAACGGTGTTTGCAACCTGTTGCTCACAAGCGTCCGGAGCCTCCCCGCAAGGTGTGCACCCCTCACCTGGATTACAACCATGTTGCCCACCGCGGCTGCTGCGTGAGCTGCACGCGGAGAGGGAGGCTCTCCAGCGGGAGTGGTCTTCTCCCATCTCCCCGTGCGCACGTCAAATATATGCACGTCGTTTGTCGCGCCAGCGAGTCGGATACCTGAGCGGGGCAAAAGCCCGGGACGTCACGCCCTTGTTCAAGATATGGACGCCTGAGGTATTCGCAAGCTGGTCATCTAATATCTACCTGAAGCAGCTGCTCCGGGCGTGGACTGCGCGCCGTCCGGCTTGGAGGACCCCTCAAGGGCGGTGGCCCCACCTGAGCGCGCGAAAAGCACCAGCTTAGCGACAGACCCCACCTGCAGTTCCCCGCATCAACATATGAGCATTGAACAGAACGCTTACCGAAGAGAACTAGTTTTGCCTTCGAGAGGTCACCCTCCGGCCCAGAGATAGCTGTTAATGTGTGTCCGCATCTTGGACCGGGAGCTACTCCGACAACGTTGAACACACGCGGCCTAGGGACCGGGCTGGGCCTCAGGTCGGAATCCATCTCCATGCCCCGCTCCAAAGCTCGGCGCTGGACTTATCACCGCAATGTGCGCATGGGATCAAAGCTGACTGTGAGCTTTGCCTGGTCAAGTACTTTTTATCGTAAGCAGCAGGCTACGAAGGTTACTGCGTCACAGTACTATCAAGTTGCGGCAAAGGAGTTCCACAGAAAGGCTTGGCGTTTCTTGCGTCTCGCACAGAGTTATCGCCAACGACTGCAGGTTAAAGTTCCGTCTGCGTCTTGGGCAGCTGCCCTTGCTGCACACAGTAAGTGAGGAGCGCGTGGGTGCAGCAGGCAGGGCTAGACGCGGGGTCCTTCCTCCATGCGCCAACGGCACTAACCAACTCTTCCGTTCAGGACTGTCTTTTCTCTGTTGTGTGCTCGGTAGAAGCATCAAGTTCCTTGAGGTCTGTAGGTATGGGAACATTGCCGAGCAAGCCACTTCAGCTGTCGGAGTGGCGATGCCTAGGCCCTGTAGAGCCTCTGCACAGCTATCCCTCCCTAGCCCTCACCTTACTGTGGAGCAACCATATGCAAGACTTGTTGGAATCACACGTTTGATGCGTCAAGTTATAGCCTATCGTACTCATATGCCCACCATCACGGCCCACCTCTCACAGCATGGCCGTCATGGCCCCAGCGGCCCACAAGTGAGCCTGCAGGTGAGAGTAAAGCTCAGGGGCTAGTTGAAGCTGAACCCATTGGGGGAACCAGCATGTACTTGTATAGCAACTTAGCGGCAGTTAGAGCGAGCAGTAAGGTACAGGAGCTGTTCAGGCCAAGCGTCGTCACTAAGCATGTTTCAGTACCTCCTGGCACCTGGCACCTGCGCCTTTATTCACCATTATGCCGGGGCAAATATCACGAGCACTTGTTCAACCCAACGCACTCCGGCCTGCTCCTGCTTTGTTTCCCCTGACCTGGTGTCTCCTCGGTGGGTTGCCGTGTGCTTTCTCCGTTTCTCGTCTGCATGCCGCGTGCCTATCTACACTGAACGCATGCCTGCAGGACATCAAGGTCCGAGGGGAGGGCGTGGCGGCTGCAGGGACCCCTTTGAGTCCAGGCTGGCTTGGGGTGCTGGCTTGGAACATGCACGGACATGCAGCGGACAGTCCGCACACGCAGTGAAGCTGCCGACGACGGTAGGTAGGAATGGATAACCGCAGAAGCACTCCTCTTGTACCGTTACGTGGGCAATCCAGAAGGCAGTCATGCAGAATCCGTTCTGTGGCCAAAGCGCATACTTGCACTCTTCAAGCTGAGGTCATTGTGTTCTGTATGTGTTGGGCATGTGCTGCCCTTAAGCATTAGGTGCGTCAGGGGTCGGGGGAAACAGGTAGTGCTATGCTTACAGGCTTCCTTGATGATATTTACTTCAGCACCCCGGCTCCGCTCACGAAAGCCAACCTGGGCCAACGGGGCCAAGCTAGCCCAACAGGACAAGGGCGTTGAGCCTCCACTTTGCCTCCCTTGTATTCCCTGATACCGTACTAGTAGGGCCAGTGCGTGTACAAGCTTTGGTGGATGAGGGCATGCGGTCTTCAATGCGTGTTAAGGAGTCGATGCGGACAAGAACCAGACTTTCAAAAGCTAGGCGCATATGCGTCCTCAACTACCCAAGGCGCAAGGGAGGGTCTCGCCAAGCCGCCAAGGGAGGCCTTGGCCACCAGGGGCTCTCCCCTGCTCCCCACGCTGTCCTTGTCCGACAGCTCTGCACACCGTCTTCGAGAATAAGCGGCACTGTTTGTGCTGCCAAAGCATACTTCTACACATATGTGTCAGTTGCCACAGCTGTATAATCAAACTTGCACGCCCGCTGGTCCGCACCAAGCAAGCCACAAGGCTCTGCAAACAGACGTCCATTCGCCAATTGGTTTAAGAGCATAAATAGTTTCTCATAAACCTGTAAGGCTGTGCGTAATCGCTGGTCGGCCGTATGCTCCAGGCCATCGCACCTGTCAGGCCAAGTCCCGTAAGGACCGTTGTCGGTTGGTCGGTGCCCACGCACCCTGGCCCCCTCACCAAACCAGTTAATAGCCCTGCGGCGCAAGCTCCATCTCAGTATCTTTACAGGCACTGCAGCCAGGATGGAGACTAAGGTGCTAAACAGGGCTTGCAAACAGCGCAGCTGCGCTGCGCGCGCAGCCATGGCCTTGGTGCTGATGGCTTGGACTGCGTCTGCGCAGCTGCTCCCCAATGTTCCGTGAGTCCACGACACACTACGTTCTCTCTTGCATAAGACATATCGCCAATTCGACATCGGAAATTGCCTGTGACGCAGGGCGGAGTCGTTCGACACGCTGTATCAACCGGATACCTATGACGAGAAGCTGCGCCAGACATCAGGTAAGGCCTAAATAATGCAGTGTCCACAGAAACCGCGCAGGTTGCATCGCTTTTTCAGCGCTGTGAGCAGTGGAGACGCTAGGCAACCAACCGCCTGGCACGTGGCACGCTGCAGCCCTGGCCACCTAGGAAAACAGTTTGGAACTCCTCCTTGCCACCGCCCTCAGTCATCTCATTAAACTCAAGCACGCCCCTTTTGTCTCCGCGCTGCCCCGTACCTGTGCAGGTACCTGATCAACCACGGCCACAAGCTCATCGCCTCCCTGGCGGCCCTGCACGCCTCCCGGCCCGCCAACCTCACCACCGAGCCCGGCCTCTCGCACCTGGCCCTGGCCACCCAGGCCTACCTGGCGCTGTACGGCGGCGTGGCCAACGTGCTGCAGCCAGCCACAGACGGCCTCAAGTAAGAGCTTTTTGTTTGACAAGTTCCGTTACATGCTTGACGAAGTGTTGCTGCGTAGTGTGTACCGGCCCTGCTCTGTCAGTCTGCGGGACTGGAATGCGGAATACCGGTAACAGCTAGGAGTATGTGTGATGAATGTGGGTCAAGGATACTGCACGCTAGCCTCCTACTGTCGACGGGTACCTTGCGGCTGCAAACGGCACGCTTTTGCACCGTCCAGCCGTTGACTTTACGTGTCCGTTTGTCGTACACCACAGGGCCCCCCTTAACACCTTGAATCACGCGGCCAAGAACCTGGTGCTCGTCAACGGCGTGCCCCTCGTAAGTTGGGACCGGCATGCGCCTGAACCTTAATCACAGACAAGGCGCCGTACATGTTGCACCATGGCCGTCGTCCGTGTGTGGCAACCTGCGCCCGGCCACGCTGCTGCGCGCACACGTTCCGCTTTCCTGCCAGTGCTATCCGGTGTACTTATATGACTCCCCGGTCGCCGTACGGCCTTCCGTACGCAGGGCAATGGCGCCTCCCTGTACTCGTACGCGCCGTACACGCTGGTCAACGGCCCGCTGCTGCTCACCCTGCCGCCGTACTACGGTGCGTGCCTCGCGGCCTCCTGGCGTCGTGTTTCTGGTTACCCCCATGGCCCGCGCAAGTAAATGAACTACAAGGTTACCCACGATCAGTACCGCGGAGGCAGCTTGCGTACGCGTTGCCATGCCATGTGGTCCGGGCGTGCCGGTATGGGACATGTAGCACGTGGCGCTCAACTGGCAGGCCGTGCACGTGCCAACCAGCACTCGCACCTATGTCTAAACCTATGTACCAAGAGCGCTGCATTGTGCTGTCGCTCATCACGCAAGACCTACACACTATCGATCAAGACCTGCATGCGCCCACCGTGCCCGCCCGCCTTTGGCTGCGAGTGTGAATGTCTGACACCCAGCACGCTGCTCGCCCTCTTCCGATGTAACCAGGTGGCTACTGGCTGACCCCCTTCTACGATGGTGAGTTCCCTGGGGCAGGTTGTGTTGGTGACCGGCCCAGCTCAGCCGTCGTTCGCTTTGCTGTATGGCGCCGGCAGCGCGCAGCAGTGCCGGTGGTTGTGTGTTGACTGGCTGCTACCTTGACCATTTGCTGCTGCCATACCTACTACTAATCACTTCCTGCCATAACAGTTACAGTTACAGTTACAGACCCCAATGGGGTACGTCCGGAGAGCCAGGGGGGCCATAAGGACGAATAGTGCGGTATAATGACTAGTGTCGGGAGGACGGGGCTTATAACCTGCCATAACAAGTGGCACCCATGTCCCTTGCTCGCACGCGCAGCGTACGGCCAGACGTACTACGTCACCGGCAGCCGCCAGGGCGACAACGGCGGCGGCAAGTGGCTGCTGGTGCCCCGTGACTGGACAGGGGAGGTGCCCGAGGTACGTGCACCACTACTTGCATTTTAAGCTCAACACGGTGAATGTGACTGGGGCATGCATTACGTGTCTGACCTGGTTTACTGACACCAAGCTAGCCGCGCCGCTGTTTTATCAGCAACCTCGCAACTACTCAGCCACACGCAATCTCTACCTTAGTTGCGCCTCGTTCGCTCGCCCCCCTCATCCTCGGCCGCACTCCTCTCTTCTCCACCTCACAACCCCTAACCCACAAGCCATCTCCATTGGCCCCGCTGGATGTCCGCATCGTTCGCTCGCCCACCCTGGAGAGCATCATCCTGGGCCGTACATCTTCCACTCAGCAGTAGTTCCATAAGCCATCCCCATTTGTCCCGCAGGACGTCCGCATCGTCCGCTCCCCCACCCTGGAGGGCATCATCCTGGGCCGTACATCTTCCACTCAGCAGTAGTTCCATAAGCCATCCCCATTTGTCCCGCAGGATGTCCGCATTGTCCGCTCCCCCACCCTGGAGGGCATCATCCTGGGCCGCACCTCCTTCAACGGCACCGGCGCCGCCAACTGGACCCTTACCTGGCAGCTGGAGCGCTGGACAGCCCCCGGCCCCAACGACGTGGCCCTGCCGCCCTTTGGGCTGGGCTTCGGATACCCCAGCACCGATCGGGGGGCGCTGAGGGCCGTCAACCCCAACGATCCCCTTGCATTCTGGAGGGTGAGGCACGCAGCTGTGTACGCCTGGTTCCGTGCGTTTGCAGTTCGCATGGAGAGCTGTGCCGTTGTGGCTCTTCTCCATACTCGCTGAGCTCGTTCACGTACCAGGCCGCCGGCGTGCCGCTTAGACCCCTGCACTGTGCCGGGCCCAAGCAACTCTAAAAAGGAGTATGCCAAAGAGTCCTCTCTTTCCCGCTGTCACTCCGCCAGGTTGCTGGCGAGCTGTTCAAGCGCAACGGCGGGCCCTACATTCCGCAGCCGCTGTTGGGCCAGCTGTCCAAGCTGGGGCTGTGGCGGGACTACGGGTTCATCGCCTACGGCCTGGATCCGGACGTCACGGACGCGCTGGCGGTGAGCAATAGGAGACATGATTTTACTTAAGGGTAGCTGCAACAGGAACACAGCTTGGCTAGATTAAGTGCACCGCCGCAGTCTGCCTCACTGCTGACAAAGCAAAACCAAGTAGCACACATGCTTCCAAGGCTCCACTCACCCTCTTAAGGTACCACCGCGTACGCGCACCCAGAAACAAGCGCACCACGCCTACATGTACCACACGCAGTTCGTCCCGCTGCTGGCCACACGCATCCTGGTGGCCCAGCTCCTTAGCACACACGGTGTCAAGGCCTGGCCCACCTCCCTAACCTAATACACATGCCCTACATGTGCCACACGCAGTTCGCCCCGCTGCTGGCCACGCGCATCCTGTTGGCCCAGCTCCTTAGCACACATGGTGTCAAGGCCAGACCCACCTCCCTCAGCTAATACACATGCCCTACATGTACGACGCGCAGTTTGCCCCGCTGCTGGCCACCCGCATCCTGGTAGCCAAGTACACCTTCCTGGGGAGCCCCGAGACCAACTACTGGTGGGTGTGGGTGTGCAGAGGGGGAGGGGTGTGGAAGGGGTTGGGGAAGGGGCTGGGGGCTGGAGTATGGAGCGTGGTGGCGGCCGGAGGTTGGCGACGGGGAGGGGGGGAGCGCTGGTGTAGGCAGCTGGGTTGACGGAGCTGCCCCGACAAGGACTACTGTGGACTGGACGGTCGTAGGTGGGGGTCAAACGTGTGGCAGGTCCATGATGGGGTCCGGTCGGAGGGAAGGCAGGGCCCAGGCGCACTGTGACACGGCGGAGGAGCGGCCAAACTCAGTACTAAAGAAAATTAGTATCCGTCTAGGGTTGTCTGCACGTCGTTTGGTTGTGCATGTGCGGGAGCTGCTGGTGTATCTACGGCAGCGGCCGGGACCATCCACCCAAACGCCACAAGCAAGCGGGCTCACAAACCCGCTCGTCGCCCCAAGCGCGCAGGAACCTGCCCGTGTACAACGGCGGCTGGGGCAACGACTACGTGCTGGGTGCGGCCATCATGAAGGGCTTCTGGGTCAGCAACCTGCTGGAGGACGCAGGTGGGTGGGGGGTGGGGGGGGGGGGGGGGGGGGTTAGCTGCGGCGTGCGCAGGTGCGTATGTGTGCGCACCTTTGTCAGCAACCTGCTGGAAGACGCAGGTAGGTGGGCGTGTGTGTATTAAGTGCTGCAGCGTGCGCAGGTGCGTGTGTGTACGCGCCTCCGTGCCACGGGCTTCTGGGTCAGCAACCTGCTGGAAGACGCAGGTGGGCGTGGGTAAAGTAACTGCTGCAGCGTGTACAGGTGCGTATGTGTGCGCGCCTTTCGTGTCACATACAGGCTTTTGGGTCAGCAGCCTGCTGGATTGCGCAGGTGGGGGTGCGTGCGTGCGTGCGCGTTTGGGGACGCGTGTGTATTAACACCACCGCCGTTCACCCTGCTCTCCCCCACACCGCAGCCTACTACTACCTGTATGTGGACTCTGACGGCCAGCCCCTGCACGGCAACCGCACCTACGACCTGGTCTTCCCCGCGCCGCCCCCCGCCACCAGCGGCGCCTTCTGGCCCCTGCAGGCGCTGGGGCAGGACACGTGGACGCTCATCTTCGGGCCCAACCCACTAAACACGGTAAGGGAGGGGGGTAAGTGGCAAACGGAAACAGTCGGCCTGCGAAGAGCGAGGTTAGCGGTGGGGGTTGGGGCCGGGGGGGAGTGGTGCGCCTGAAAGGTATGTGATACCCGGAGAGGGAGTGGGGGTTGTTGTCGGGGCGGGGGAGGTAGGCGGCTAGGCGCCGCCGGCGGCGGCCTCGGCGTGGTCCTTGGGGCGGGACACATGGACGTTGACCGTTGACTAACGAAGAACGATCACCGAGTAGCCAAGTGCTTTCTTTCCGACTTCCACCGCCTTGCTGCCAGGCCCTGAGCAATGCCACCAACATGTACGTCTTTACCTGCACTGAAAAATGCACCTCTCTCCGACTCCCCACCTCACTCCCTTCAAGCCCTGAGCAGTGCCACCAGCATGTACGTCCCTGGACGGACAACGAAGATAATCTTTTATTAACTGTTTTATATCCTACTTTTTCCCCTTTCAGGCCCTGAGCAGCGCCACCAACCTGTACGTGCGCGAGGACGGCACCATCCCCGTGCGGGTGCAGGCGGAGCGCCCGCCCGCCAACACCACGGCCGAGCAGCGCGGGTGGAACTGGTGGGTAGGCGATGCAGTTGCGTGGTAGTAATTGCAAATTGCGAAGGTTCTAGAAGAGGAGAGGGCGAAGCAAGTGACATGGGCAGTTGTGGAATGGGTGGGTAGCACAAAGAAGGGTACCGGTATATGCATACACTGGGGACGCCGAGCCGGCGTGCCATGTATGGCCAAGGACCAGCACAGAAGGGGCATCACCAATGCAAAGCTGCGTTGCTGCAACGGTTGGGCGCCCTAGGTGGGTGAACACAGGGGGCCAGCCCATTGTGCTCTCCCGCTGTCACGGCACGCTCACAGCTATACGCGCACTTTTCCCCTCAACAAACTGCCCTCATACCACTGCTCCCACACTTCCATCTGGCCTCCCATTGTTCCTGGCTCCCTCCCGGCCTCACACCCCTGCTCACATACTTCCACACCTGCACACCTCCACCCACCCGCCCCGCCCCAGGGTATTGAGCTACCCGGGCCACTTCCACCTCATCCCCTACCCTCTCCGTGCTCGCCCCTTGCTGCCCTCACACCCCTACCCTCAACGTATCCACCCGCCTCAAATCCACCACCTGCGCCCCATGGTCTGAGGCTACCCCCGCCGTCAATCAGATCCCACCAAGCTTTGTACTCGCCCTTGACCGCCCCGCTGCCTGCCCCCGCCCCCAAGGGTGTGGAGCTACCCCGGCCACTTCCACCTCATCCTCCGCATCTACGCCGGGGACGCCTCCGTGCTGTCCAACACCTACGTGCCCCCGGCCGTGCTGCGGAGGGCGGCGGCGGACGGCGGCGCACCCGCTGGCGGGGCGGCGCCGTCGCCGTCGCTGCTGCCGTCGCCGTCACCGTCGGCTTCACCGTCGCAGTAACATACAGTCGACGTCGCAGTGGAACCGACGCCACTGCCGTCGCCGTCGCTGGTACAGGAGCGGTTGAGTCGCCGCTGGGCACCTTCGCCGTCGCCGTCACAGTGACCATTGGCGTCACGGTAAAGCTTATCAAGCCGCTGCCAGTCGTCGTTGGCGTTATCAGTGACCTTCGCCGCTGCCGCTACAGTGACCACTGCCGTGTTACTTAAAGGTATTGCGAAATAGCTAAGTGTTGCCATTGTCGACGCCGGCCCGCGCACTGCAGCCCTTTGGGTGTGCCGCCACACTGGCGTAGCCACCTGGCCCTGGATGGGTGCGGTGGTGCTGTAGTCTTGTGTTTTCCCAGTATCTGTGTACGGGGTGCCAATGGTGGTGCCGCAGTGGGAGATCTGGACGGGAGGGCTGCAAGCGATAGCTAGCTGAGGCAGAGAGAGAGATCCTGCTGTCTGCGGTGCACGTACGAAGGCGTGTCGGGTGTAGCGTGTCGGGTGTAGCTCTCAGCAGTGGGAGAGGTGGAGTGTCCGGTTGTACGTCAAGCTTGTACACTACGTGCTCTGTATACCCCTTGATTATTGTATCTTTGTTGTATGTCCTGAGCACGCGCTGCCTCGGTAGAATGCCATGATGACGGTGTATGCATGGCCCGGCATACATGCGCCCATATGTACCCACCAAGGTGTGGGGCGTAAGTGAGACGCCGGTGTACAGTAGTGATGAGACTTGGCGGCATGCAAGCAGCAGCAACCAACTTGTATGGAGTCCGTGGCATATGCCACGTGCGTGCTATGCTGGTTTGCAGGTCAGCACGGGCTAGCACGCAGTTGCGCATGCGCACGCACACTTGTCAACCATTGACTCCTTCCGATCCTCCCGTCAGTACCTCAGTTCGTGGTCCCACGGGCCGGCCCATGGCTCTTTCAATTGTCGGTCCTCGACACGGTCTCTTGGTCTGTAATTGTGTACCGTAATGAAGCGTACGATGCCATTTGCAAGCTGCGTTCAGGGGGATGTGCGAGGACCGGAGCTCCTGACTGTGCGCATAGGTAGTGCCAGGCTGCCAGCTGCCGGGTGTCACCAGCCAGTGCCAGGTTGAGGTTGGTGAGTGGCAAACAGCGTGACATTTTTTCTGTGGAGAGGTTTACAGGTGAGGAGACGGGAAGGGACAGGCCAGCGACAGTGGTGGCCATCCTGCCTTGGTCACCTGTTACCTCTGCCCACGGTGGGCTTCTCTAGGGCGTCCAGCCGTCCACCCGTACGATTGTATGACAGCTTGCTGCAGTACAGCACGTCAGCAATTGTACGACATCTTAAATACGACAAATTATGGAGGTAACAAGTGATGCACCTCGGTTAGTTCCTAGCTACCGGCATACAGCCGACACAATACCGTGGCCGGACATGTGCACCGCAACACCGTTTCATATCATAAAGTCGTTCTGTTTTCTTGTACCATGCACATGGGATGGAACGACGGAACCAGTCACTTCCCGGCCGCGGTGCCTAGGACCACACATGCGTGGAGCACAGATCACGTCTGGCCCGCCCAGCCAGACCTCAGCCGCGTACCACAGTACCGACCTGACCTGCACATTAAGCTTGCTACACGTACATTTACCTCATTTATTACACGTACATCCAGGTACATCCCATGGGGGCAACCCTGCTGCTTCCCTCCCAACAGCCCAAGGGGTGGCGAAGGTGCCTGCGTACGTATGTACTGACCGCCGCTCCTTACCTTGGCATACCGACGGATACCGTACTGGACGACAGAGTCCGATACAACGGCCCTGTGCTTGAATAGCATGTTGACGCGTACGATACCCCACAGCGATGCTACTTACCATGCCTGCTAGCTATGCCCTGCGCACCTGCTGTGACTGACTAGTCTGTGTATGTTGCAGGGTAGCGGCGCCCAAGGTAGGGTGGTTAGTAGGTGCGTGCCACGTGCATTGGGGCCGCAGCTGATGCTTTGCCCTCACGGCGCCTACTGCTGCCAGGATCGATGCCACGGAGTTGCTCTGCCCTGTATCCTGCCATACTCCTTGACGGCTGGCTTGCGTTGAAGGCTACTTGGTGTGGTGCCACGGCCGTGACTAGGCCTTGGCAGTACGTAGCAGGTCTTTTTGCTTTGGGAGGGCTGTCTCGTCCTCGCAGGGTGGTGGGTGTTGTACGACACCGACCCCAACCGGAACCCCTGTATACGACGAAAAGAAACGAAAAGCCGTACACATTCAATTAGTTTGCTACGGGGCCTGCCGTACGACACATTTCAGTGGTTTCCTCGGTTTGCTTCTGTTGGGGCAACCTCGTGGTCGGAGTGCCGTACCGTAGCCGCCGGCTCCCAGCTGTTTCGTACACTTGTACGACGACCTTGTTTGCTATGTTAATAGCAAAATCGGGTTGTACGACATCCGAAGTACGACAAAAACCTGCTTCTATAGCACAGCGGTAGTGCGTTCCCTTCGTACTCTGCTACCATTGTAGCAGGAGATAGGGAAAGGTCCTGAGTTCAATCCTCAGTGGAAGCACTGCAGACGTGGCCGAGTGGTTAAGGCGTCTGACTCGAAATTGGTCTCCAATTACCTGGAATCCGATGTATCAGATGGGATCTCCCGCACAGGTTCGAATCCTGTCGTCTGCGACATTTTGGGCCTACAGAGGCTCAGGTTCATTTCCAATCGAGTGGGCAAATGTTTGCCCAGGTCGGCCCCCCCACCGCCTCCAGCAACAGCCCTTAGCCAGGCTTTGCCTGCCTCCCGCCCCCTGAGGCAAAAGCAGGGCTCAGAGGAGGGCTGGCCGGCGTGCGCGTGCCACCATGTTGCACTGCAACCCAGGGGAGTTGCAGTCCTCTGCTGCAACCTGGTCGCAGGCCCCACCCGGGCGCCAGCACGGCCCGCCCCCCTGACCCTGGTCTCAGGGGCCACAGGCCCAGCAGTAGGCACCCTGGACCCAGGCCCGTCCGACCCAGCAGGGCCCACCCCCCATGGTTGCAGGGCCCGCCCCTGGCCCAGCAGCCGGCGTTGGCCCACACCTGGTCACAGGGCCCTGTGTCCCTCTGGGCCCTGCATCACACAGGTACATGGCGCTGGGCCAGGGGCCTGTGCGGGCAGGGAGCACGATAGCTGCAGGCAGGGCAGGTGGGCGCTGCCTGCCGTGGATGTATGCATGTGTACATTGTGCATGGCAGTCTGGCACATATGTCAGAGTACATGTACCTTAGGGCCTGCAAGGGGCCGCTGGTGCGCCAGGACACTGGTTACAGGTGCTGGTTAGCATAGCATTCACATCATGTCGCAAGCCAAAATGTAGATGATGCATTATGTATACATGACTGAGATATATACAAACCCGGCAAGTTACGAAAACTCTCAAAACCTGTCCACATCGCCGGCCGAAACCAGTACGGCACCCTGCATTCAGCGACCCGCTCCATACGCAACATCCTATCCCACCATTATGTACAATTGCAGTGCTACTAT
>VFQN01002220.1_pt1 | contig 30585 bp, 33 predicted proteins | sample 3512371 | NCBI WGS metagenome assembly VFQN01 (sample SAMN10412370, study PRJNA504923) | tailings metagenome | isolation source: Replicate 2 from Balatoc abandoned mine | place: Philippines: Itogon, Benguet | collected 2017-08-28 | reverse complement strand
GAGGAAGCGCAGCGGATCGACGAGATTCTCGAGACTGCGGGCCTCGCCGCGCAGCGATCGCGCCTAGCGGGTCTGCTCAGCCACGGCCAGAAGCAATGGCTCGAGATCGGGATGCTGCTCGCCCAGGACCCGAAGCTGCTGCTGGTCGACGAGCCGGTCGCGGGCATGACCGATGCCGAAACCGAGGCGACCGCCGAGCTCCTCAAACGCATCTCGGCCGCCGATCATTCGGTCGTCGTCGTCGAGCATGACATGGCGTTCGTGCGCGCGCTCGGCGTCAAAGTCACATGCCTGCACGAAGGCTCGGTGCTCGCCGAAGGTGCGATCGACGCTGTATCGGAGAACCCGCGCGTCATCGAAGTCTATCTCGGCCGCTGACGATCAGGAGAATACGCGATGCTTAAGGTCGAAGGCGTCGAGCTGAAGTATGGGGCGGCCCAGGTGCTGCGCGGCGTCCAGCTCGAGGCGCACAAGGGCGAGGTGATGTCGTTGATGGGCCGCAATGGCGTCGGCAAGACGACGCTGCTGCGCGCGATCGTCGGCCACCATCCGGTGAGTGCCGGCACCATTAGCTGGGAAGGCCATGACCTCGCCAAGTTGCCGCCCTACGAGCGCGCCCGACGCGGCATCGCGGTCGTTCCGCAGGGCCGCGAGATCTTCCCGCTGCTCACCGTCGCCGAGAACCTGCAGACTGGCCTCGCACCGCTGAGCGGCGAGAAACGCCAGATCGACGACGAGATCTTCACGCTGTTCCCGGTGCTGAAGTCGATGCTGCGCCGTCGCGGCGGCGATCTCTCGGGCGGCCAGCAGCAGCAGCTCGCCATCGGCCGCGCGCTCGTCATGAAGCCGAGCTTGCTCGTGCTCGACGAACCAACCGAGGGCATCCAGCCGTCGATCATCAAGGACATCGGCCGCGCCATCGACTATCTTCGCAAGAAGGGCGAGATGGCGATCCTGCTGGTCGAACAGTATTTCGAGTTCGCCCGCGACCTCGCCGACCGCTATGCGGTCATGGATCGCGGACAGGTGGTGCTATCAGGCACGCGCGCGGAGATGGTGGAATCGGATGTCCGCCGCCGGCTTTCCGTCTAAAGTCACGCTGGGCGACGCGGCGCTTGCCCGTGCCTTGGCCGGCGTCCGCGCCGAGGTCGAGGTCGCGATCACCTGCGCTTCGCACGATGGGCGCACCCGCCTCGCCTCGCTAACCGAGTGCGGCGGTTATCGCGCCAAATTCCCGCATCAGCTCAGCCCTGCGCTCGAGGCGGTTATCGTCAACTCGGGTGGCGGCGTCGCCGGCGGAGATCGGGTGCGACTATCCGCATCCGCCGACGCCGGCGCACGCCTCACCGTCTCGACCGCCACCGCCGAGCGCATCTACCGCAGCCTCGGCCCCGCAACCACGATCGACGTTCGCCTCACGGCAGAAAGCGGCGCTACGCTCGCCTGGCTGCCGCAGCCGACGATCCTGTTCTCGGGCGCGCGCCTCGACCGCCGCTTCGACGTGGATCTCGCCGCCGATGCGCGCCTGATCCTCGCCGAGACGTTCGTGTTCGGCCGCATCGCGAGTGGCGAGGTGATGGGCGATGGTGCCATTCATGACCGCTGGCGCATCCGCCGCGACGGCCGTCTCGCCTTCGCCGAGACGACGCGGCTCGATGGCGATCTCTCGGCGCTTCTCGATCGTCCCACTGTTGCCGGCGGTGCACGCGCCTCGGCGCTGATCGTCGTCGCCGCACCGGATGCGGAGGATCTGCGCGATCCCGTCCGCGACGCGCTCGCCGGCTGCCGCGCCGACCACGGCGTCAGCGCATGGGGTGGCCTGCTCGTCATCAGGGCCCTCGCCTCAGGCATGGAAGCCGTGCATGATGTGACACGACGGGCGGTCGAGGTGGCGATGCGTGGCGGCTTGCCGCGTGCGTGGGCCGGCTAACGAAGTTTCTGGGGACGCAATCGCATGAACCTGACATCCCGCGAGAAGGACAAGCTCCTGATCTCGATGGCGGCCATCGTCGCGCGCCGCCGTCTCGAGCGCGGCGTCAAGCTCAACTACCCGGAAGCGGTCGCGCTGATCACCGACTACGTCGTCGAGGGCGCACGCGACGGCCGCTCGGTCGGCGAGCTTATGCGCGACGGCGCCACCGTCGTCACTCGCGCGCAAGTCATGGAAGGCGTCGCCGAGATGATCCATGACGTGCAGGTCGAAGCGACTTTCCCTGACGGCACGAAGCTCGTTACCGTCCACAACCCGATCCGCTGATCGCCACGCTCAATCTGAAATCCTGCCGGAGTAACCTGATGCGATTTGATGCCCTTCGCCCGACCACCTTTCTGCTCGCGACGATGTTCGGGCTCGCGGCGACACCCGCACTGGCGCATGTCGGGGTCGGTGACCATTTCTCGTTACTCAATGGCTTCGCGCATCCGCTCGGCGGTCTCGACCATCTCGCGGCGATGATTGCCGTCGGCCTGTGGGCAGGTCTCGCGGGCGGCCAGCGCGCATTGGCGTGGCCGGCGGCGTTCGTCGGGACGATGGTCGTCGGCGGAATGCTCGGCCGCGCCGGCGTGTCGCTGCCGATGGTCGAACCGGCGATCGCGCTGTCCGTGGTCGTGCTCGGCGTGCTGGTTGCGGCATCGGTGAAGGTGCCGGTTACGCTCGGCGCAGCGATCGTTGCGGTATTCGCGGTCTTCCACGGCTATGCTCACGGAGCGGAGGCTCCGGAGACGGGCTGGCTCGGCTATGCCGCCGGTTTCGTCGTCGCGACGGCGCTGCTGCACCTCGCCGGCATCGGCATCGCACGCTTGACTCAACGCGGCATCGGCGAGGTGCCGGTCCGCGCCGTCGGCGGCGCCATGGCCGTGCTCGGCGTCTTCCTGCTCGTCCAGTAAGGAGGCCTGCATGATCCCGGGCGAAGTGTTCCCCGCCGACGGCGAGATCGAGATCAACGCCGGCCGAAAGTCGGTGTCCCTCACCGTCGCGAATACCGGCGATCGCCCGATCCAGGTGGGCAGCCACTACCATTTCTTTGAGACCAATCCGGCGCTGAAGTTCGACCGCCCGAAGGCACGCGGCTATCGCCTCGATATCGCCGCCGGCACGGCCGTACGCTTCGAGCCGGGCCAGACACGCGACGTACAGCTCGTCGAGATCAGCGGCGCGCACACCGTCTACGGCTTCCGTCAGGAGATCATGGGAAAGGTGTGATCATGCGTAGGGCAGCGGCAGTTATGGCACTTATCGCAGGCGCGGCCGCGATGCCGCTGCTGTCTTCCGCCGTCGCGCATCCGCCCACCATCGTCAATGAAGCAGGTCGCAAGCTGATCGGCGAAGAGGTCGCCGCCTTCCGTCGCGATGTCGCCGCCGCCATCAAGGCGAAGGACAAGAAGCGTCTCGAGCGCATGTACTCGCCGCAGTTCGTCCATACGCACGCTACGGGCAAGGTCGACGGCAAGGAGGCGCGCATCGCGGCGCTGCTGAAGGGCGAGCCGACGATCGAGTCCGCGCCGGTGAACGATCTCGTCTTCCGCATCCCCAATGACTGGGTCGGTATCGCGACCGGAGTTTCCAACCTGAAAGCTTCGGACGGCAAGACCTACGCCTACCGCTGGACCGCCACCTACGTCCGCGAAGGCCAGGGCTGGCACGTCGCCGCCAGCCACGCGACCCAATTGCACGAAATCAAACCCTAGGGGCCACTCGACGATGCCGCAGAAGATTTCCCGCGCCGCCTATGCCGATATGTTTGGCCCCACTGTCGGCGACAAGGTGAGGCTCGCCGACACCGAACTGATCATCGAGGTCGAGAAGGACTTCACGATCTACGGCGAGGAAGTGAAATTCGGTGGCGGCAAGGTGATCCGCGACGGCATGGGCCAGTCGCAGGTAACGCGCGCGCAGGGTGCGGTGGATACGGTCATCACCAACGCGCTGATCCTCGACCACTGGGGCATCGTAAAGGCCGACATCGGCATCACCGGCGGGCGCATCGCCAAGATCGGCAAGGCCGGCAATCCCGACATCCAGCCCGGCGTCGACATCATCGTCGGCCCCGGCACCGAGGTGATCGCGGGTGAAGGCAGGATCATCACCGCTGGTGGCTTCGACGCGCACATTCACTTCATCTGCCCGCAGCAGATCGACGAGGCGCTGAACTCGGGCGTCACGACCATGCTCGGCGGCGGCACCGGCCCCGCGACCGGAACCAACGCGACGACCTGCACCCCGGGACCGTGGCATCTTGCGCGGATGATCGAAGCGGCGGACGCGTTCCCGATGAACCTCGCCTTCGCCGGCAAGGGCAATGCGGCGCTGCCGGCCGGCCTGATCGAGCAGATCGAGGCGGGCGCGTGCTCGCTCAAGCTGCACGAGGACTGGGGTACGACACCGGCGGCGATCGACTGCTGCCTCTCGGTGGCGGACGACTACGATATCCAGGTGATGATCCACACCGATACGCTCAACGAGAGCGGCTACGTCGAGGACACGGTCAGCGCCTTCAAGGGGCGCACGATCCACGCCTTCCACACCGAGGGCGCAGGCGGCGGCCACGCGCCGGACATCATGAAGGTCGCGGGCCTGCCGAACGTGATCCCGTCGTCGACCAATCCGACGCGGCCGTTCACGGTCAACACCCTCGACGAGCATCTCGACATGCTGATGGTGTGTCACCACCTCGACAGCTCGATCCCGGAGGATCTCGCGTTCGCCGAGAGCCGCATCCGCAAGGAGACGATCGCGGCCGAGGACATCCTGCACGATATCGGCGCGCTCTCGATCATCTCGTCGGACAGCCAGGCGATGGGCCGCGTCGGCGAGGTGCCGATCCGTACGTGGCAGACCGCGCACAAGATGAAAGTGCAGCGCGGGCCGCTGCCGGAGGATGCAAAGTCCGGGAACGATAACTTCCGCGCCAAGCGCTACATCGCGAAGTACACAATCAACCCGGCGATCGCGCACGGCATGGCGAAGCACATCGGCTCGGTCGAGGCCGGCAAGCTCGCCGATCTCGTGGTGTGGACACCGGCGTTCTTCGGCGTGAAGCCGGACATGGTGCTCAAGGGCGGCGTCATCGCGGCAGCGCTGATGGGCGATCCCAACGCCTCGATCCCGACGCCGCAGCCCGTGCACTACCGCCCGATGTTCGGCGCCTATGCGCGAGCGCGCACGGGCTCGTCGCTGACGTTCGTGTCGAAGGCGGCGGTGGCTAACGGCCTCGGAAAGAAGCTCGGCGTCGCGAAGGAGCTGGTCGCGGTCGAGAACACGCGCGGCGGCATCGGCAAGGCGTCGATGATCCACAACGCCGCGACGCCAAAGATCGAGATCGATCCGGAAACCTACGAGGTACGCGCCGACGGCCAGCTCCTCGTCTGCGAGCCCGCCAAGGTGCTTCCGATGGCGCAGCGGTATTTTCTCTTCTGATTTCCGCGGACGCGTACGGCTCCGCGGATAGCTAATAGATGGTCTGCTTGATCCGGTCGGGATAGGCCTTGTCGTAGGCCTCTCCATCGATGCCGCTGTCCGTGATCGCCTGCAGCATCTGGCCGGCACTCGGCACCGAGGCGCGCGGCACGATCGACGCCGGATCCCAGAGCTTCGACCGTATCAGCGCCTTGGTGCACTGGAAGTACACGCGCTCGATATGCACGACGATCACGCTTCTCGGTACCTGGCGCTGCATCTCGAAGGTCGCGCAGAGTTCCGGATCGGTGGTGATGCGGGCGCGGCCGTTGATGCGCAACGTCTCGCCGACACCGGGGATCAGGAAAAGAAGCCCGATGCGCGGGTCCTCGATGAGGTTGCGCAGCGTGTCGATGCGGTTGTTGCCGCGCCGGTCGGGAATCAGCAGCGTGCGATCGTCGGCGACGCGGACGAACTGGCCGACCGGATCCCCGCGCGGCGTGCAGTCGAGACCTCCCGAACCGGCGGATGCGATGGCGACGAACGGCGCCTTCTCGACGAACGCACGATAGGGGCCGTTCAGGTGGTCGATCTCCTTGGCAACGGCGGCGCCGCTCGGCGCGCCGTACAACGCCTCCAGCTCGGCAATCGAGGTGATGAAGTGGCCGTCGATGGCCGGGGTCGCGTCGTTCATGCCGGTCGCCCTTTCTCTACCCTGCTAAAGCGTCGGACCTTGAATGCGACCCACGCCTGGAATGATCTCGACGTCGCATTTAAGGTCCAAAGACGCTTTAGAAATCATAGGATTCTAGAGCAACTTTGGACTTTAAATTCACTCGTCACCTCGCCGCGAGCTGAGGTGAATTTGATGTCTGTTGCTCTAGTCGGAAATCTAGGCCGACCGACCAGGCAAGTCCATCCGCCGAGTTTACGTCTTGGCGCCTGCGCGATCGCGCGCCTTGGCCTCGGCGCGCCGCGCGTGGAGGATCGGCTCGGTATAGCCGCTCGGCTCGGTGCAGCCCTTGAAGATCAGGTCGCGCGCAGCTGCAAAGGCGATCGAGCTGTCGAAGTCAGGGGCCATCGGCCGATAAGCGGCATCGCTCGCGTTCTGCCGGTCCACAACCGCCGCCATGCGCCGCAGCGTCTCCATCACCTGCGCCTCGGTGACGACGCCATGGCGCAGCCAGTTGGCGATGTGCTGGCTCGAAATGCGGAGCGTGGCGCGATCCTCCATCAGCGCTACGTCGTCGATGTCCGGAACCTTGGAGCAGCCGACGCCCTGATCGATCCAGCGCACCACATAACCGAGGATGCCCTGTGCGTTGTTGTCGAGCTCGCGCTGGATCTCCTCGGCCGACCAGTCCACGCGGTCAGCGACCGGCGGCGTGAGGATCGCGTCGAGCGACGCCTGCGGACGCCCCGCGATCTGCGCCTGACGCGCCGACACGTCGACCTGATGGTAGTGGATCGCGTGGAGCGTCGCCGCAACCGGCGAGGGCACCCACGCGGTATTCGCGCCCGACCGTGGATGCGCGATCTTCTCGACGAGCATGTCGGCCATCATGTCCGGCTTGGCCCACATGCCCTTGCCGATCTGCGCGCGTCCCGGCAGACCGCAGGCGAGACCCATATCGACGTTGCGGTCCTCGTAAGCCTTGATCCACGCCTGCGCGCGCATATCCGACTTGCGCACCATCGGACCGGCTTCCATGCTCGTGTGTATCTCGTCGCCGGTGCGGTCGAGGAAGCCGGTATTGATGAAGAACACGCGCGACTTCGCCGCGCGGATACATTCCTTGAGGTTGACGGTGGTGCGCCGTTCCTCGTCCATGATCCCCATCTTGAGCGTGCTGCGGGGGAGGCCGAGCACGTCCTCGACGCGCGTGAACAGCTCGGATGCGAACGCGACCTCCTCGGGGCCGTGCATCTTCGGCTTGACGATGTAGATCGAGCCGGTGCGGCTGTTGCGGAGCGGCCCCGTCTCTTTGAGATCGTGTATCGCGATCAGGCTGGTCACGAAGGCGTCGAGGATACCCTCGGGCGCCGCCGCACCGGACGGATCGAGGACGCTCGCGTCGCGCATGAGGTGGCCGACATTGCGGACCAGCATCAGGCTGCGGCCCGGCAGCGATGCCTCGCCGCCATCGGGAAGCATGTAAACGCGGTCCTTGGCGAGACGGCGCGTCATCTCGCGGCCGCCAGCGGTGTAGGTCGCGGCCAGAGTGCCGTTCATCAGGCCGAGCCAGTTGCGGTAGGCGGCGACCTTGTCGTCGGGATCGACGGCGGCGATCGCGTCCTCGAGATCCATGATCGTCGTGAGCGCCGCTTCGAGTTGGATATCGCTGACGCCGGCCGCATCGTTGCGGCCAACGGGATGTGACCGATCGAGGCGGATCTCGATACCGAGGCCGTTGTGCTCGAGCAGGATCGCGCTCGGATTCGCGGGATCGCCCTGGTAGCCGAGGAACTGGGTGCGGTCCGAGAGATAGGCGCGCGGGCGATCGCCGATGTCCATCAGGAGCTGGCCGACCTCGACCGTGTAGGCACCGACCTCCGAATGCGACACCAGGCCGTCGACGTTCTCGATCTTCACCGCCGCATCGAGGAAGGCACGTGCGGCGGCAGCACACCGCGCCACGCGCGCCGGATTGAGCACGCCGGGGGTGCGTCCGGTGCCGCCTTCATCGGCAACCGCGTCGGTGCCGTAGAGGGCATCGTAGAGCGAGCCCCAGCGCGCGTTGGCGGCATTCACGGCAAAGCGCGCGTTGGACACCGGCGTGACGAGCTGAGGGCCCGCCATCGTTGCGATCTCGTCGTCGACGTTCTCGGTATCGATGGTGAAGTCCGGTCCCTCGGGGACCAGATAGCCGATCGCTTCAAGATGGGCGCGATAAGCGGCGGGATCGTGCGGCTTGCCTCGACGAGCGCGATGCCACGCGTCCAGATCGGCCTGGATCGCATCGCGCTTCTCGAGCAGCTCACGATTGCGCGGCGCCAGCGCCTCGAGCGTCTGTTCGAGACCGCTCCAGAACTTCGCCCCGTCAACACCGGTACCGGGCACTACCTCGCGCTCGATGAAGTTCGCGAGGACCGTCGCCACCTGCAATCGGCCCTTCGGCGTGTAGTCGATCATCGTCGCGCAAATCCCCGCTGAAAGGTCAAACTTCTCGATGCTGCAGCGGGTTGTTCGCCATCCAGACGCGAGGGTCAACCCCCGGCGACGACTTTGGGGCACTGTTCGGCGATGAATTTATTGACCGACTTGACCATCTGCCTGTGGAACAGGCCGACGCTGTCCTGAAGTTGTGCAGCGGACCACACGAAGCCCTTGATGACTCCCGGCGCTTTGATGTCGCCGACGTTGATCCAGATCTTCTTGGCAACGCCGTTCTTGAACTCGATCACCGGCGCCAGCGTGACGCGCGCCTTGTCGACGGTGCCCTCTCGCTCGACTTCGCAGGAGACCGTGTGATCAGGCAGCGTGACCTTGATCTCGGCGGCGGAGAGCGCGCCGACGATCAACTCGCGCGGGACCTTCAGATCGACCTCGCACCGTGCGGCCCCGAAGCCCCAGCGGAGCTTCTGGGTGCCATCCTTGAGCGTCTTCTTCGCCCAGGTCTTATTGAGCGCGCACTGCAGATCGCCGGTGACCGGCTTCTTGCCGACGATCAGGCTGCACAGCGATTTCTCGCAGGCGGTGATCTTGTCCTTCTCATCCTTGCGCGGTTCGAGCGCCGAGGCGGCACCCGACTGCAACGCGATGCCGACTGCCAGAAGGGCAAATGCGCGGACCAACCAGGCGATGGAGAATTTATGCGACACGACCAACCCCCTCGTGAGCGTCCCTGCATCCTCCGGCCGGCCCTCTACGGAGGCGGTCCAGGCAGCGGGAAATGGTTAACCATGCTGAGGCAAGGCAGCGGCGCGTCAGGCCCTGAAGCTGCCCGCAACCCACTCCTGTCATCAGCTATTGAGGCGCCAGCGTGACAACGAAAGCGAAAAATTCAGCATTTCCACCTTAAGCATGCGGGTGGAGATACCCCTTCGGTATAGACTTGTGCGGATCATCCTGATTCGCGTTTGCGACACGGAATATGGGCCCAGGAGACATCACCATGCCCTTGAAGAGCCTGCTGCTGGCGCTCGCCGCACTGATCGGCCTGACGCTGGCGCCGATCGACCGCGCGGCCGCCGACGGCATGACCAAAGCGAAGGTCAAGAAATCCACCGTGTTGCGCAAGCATTTCACGTTCGAGCGCGACCCGTACGCCTACGAGTATCGCCCGCGCGGCTACTACCCCTATTACAATTCGGCCTACTGGTCGCCGGCCGGCTATGTCCGCGCGCGGTCTCGTGCGCACTACTACGAGTGGATCGAGATGAGGCCGCCGTACTTCAAGTCGTGGGGCCATCCGCGCAAGCATTGGGACCAGTACGGCTGGCATGCGCGCCATCACGGTTATATCCGCCGCCACCATTGGTAAGCGGCGCCACCCCGAGAAATCACGCCCCGGCCTGGACCTCCTGGCCGGGGCTTTTCGTTGGTGAGACCGGCTCGAAGCTGCGCGCAAGTTGCAGCACCAGCTCGTTGAGCACAAAGCGTCCGGCCCGCGTCGCGACGAGACGGCGAGCCGCGGATCGTTCGACCAGTCCCAGCTCTTCCAGTCGCGCGACCGCCTGCGCCGAAGGCTGGACGCCGCCGATCGTGGCCAGCCGATCGAGATCGACGCCCTCGGCCAGCCTCAGCCCCATCAGCAGCAGCTCATCGGCCTCCTCGGGCCGCGTCAGCGCCGTGTCCTCGGCGAGGCCATGGCCTGCGCGTTCTACGGCTTCGAGCCAACCTTCCGGCCGGCGCTCGGTCACCAGCGCGCGCCGCACGCCGTCGACCACCAGCCGCCCGTGCGCGCCCGCACCGACACCCGCGTACTCGCCGTAGCGCCAGTAGGTGAGGTTGTGGCGGCTCTCGGCACCGGCTCGTGCGTGATTGGAGATCTCGTAGGCCGGGATGCCGGCGGCCTCGGTCGCCTCCTGCGTTATCTCGAAAAGAGTATCGGCGAGATCGGGATCAGGGACGATCAGTTTGCCCGCTCGGTGGAGGCCGGCGAACGGCGTCCCCTCCTCGATGGTGAGCTGGTAGAGCGACAGGTGATCGCGGACCATCGCCAGCGCTTCAGTCAGCTCGGCGCGCCACGCTTCGGGCGTTTGGCCGGGCCGCGCATAAATCAGGTCGAACGAGAAGCGATCGAACGTGCGGGCGGCGATGTCGATGGCGCGGCGCGCCTCGGCGACGGAGTGGAGGCGGCCAAGCGCCCTGAGGTCGGAATCGTTGAGCGCCTGCACGCCGAGCGACACGCGATTGACGCCCGCCGCGCGATAACCGGCGAAGCGCTCGGCTTCCACGCTCGACGGATTGGCTTCGAGCGTGATCTCGGCATCGCGCGCCATCGGCCAAGCTGCGGCGATGCGGTCCAGGATGGCGCCGACCGTCTCGGGCTTCATCAGCGATGGCGTGCCGCCACCGAGGAAGATGCTGGTGACCGTCCGTCCCGGTGCCAGCGTCGCCATATGACCGATCTCGCGGGCGAAGGCGGCGACGAAGCGCGGCTCATCGACTGCACCGAAGCGCACGTGGCTGTTGAAGTCGCAATACGGGCATTTGGACGCGCAGAACGGCCAATGGACGTAGACGCCGAAGCCGGGATCTGTGGTTGCCTGACGATCGATATCTTGGTTGAGCGACGGTAATCCCCCTCCCCCTCGTGGGGAGGGGTTAGGGGTGGGGGGAATCCCTACCGCAGTTGTTCTGCGATCCCCCCCTCCCTTACCCTCTCCCACAAGGGGGGAGGGTATTGCAGTGGCGCCAGCCCTACCCATCCCGCTTCTCCAGACACGCGGCGACGAACAGCGCGAACGCGCGCGCGCGGTGGCTGATCGCGTGCTTGGCTTCCGCCTCCATCTCGCCGAACGTCAGCTCACCTTCATCGGGCAGAAACATCGGATCATAGCCGAAGCCGTTCTCGCCGCGTGGCGGCCACACCAGATGACCGAACACCTTGCCCTCGAAAACCTCCGTCTCACCATCCGGCCACGCGAGGCACAGCGCGGCGGTGAAATTGGCACGGCGGCTCTCGGGATCGTAGGCCATCTTCTCCTGCAGCGCCTGCTCGACCCTCTGCATGGCGTAGTTGAAATCCTTTGCCGCGCCCGCCCAGCGCGCCGAGTACACGCCCGGATCGCCGCCGAGCGCTTCCACTTCGAGCCCCGAGTCGTCGGAAAGCGCCGGGAGCCCGCTCGCGCGCGCGCTGTGCAGCGCCTTGAGACGCGCGTTGCCGGCGAACGTCGTCTCGGTCTCCTCGGGCTCGCTGATGCCGAGTTCGCCCGCCGATACCGCGCTCAATCCATACGGACGGATCAGGTCGTTGATCTCGCGGATCTTGCCGGGGTTATGGCTCGCGACAACGAGACGAGTCCCGGCTTCAAGTTTGCGCGTCACGAGAGGCCCCAAATTTTCGGCTCGGCGAATTCTAGACAATTGCCGGCGGGATCGCGGAAGTAGATCGACCGGCCGCCGCTCGGCCACACGAAATCCGCTTCGATCTCGACGCCCGCGGTTTCGAGCCGGCGCTTCCAATCGTCGATCTCGGCGCGGCTGGCGCGGAAGCAGACGTGGCCTTCGCCGGTTGCGCCGTGCGGCGGCACGGGCAGCTTCGCATCGGCAGGTGGCGGTACCACCGTCGCCTCGGGATTGAAGACCAGCATCACCTGATCGCCGCACCGGTAGAAGAGCTGCCGCCCCGCGAGCTTCGAGAACGGCACCATGCCGAGCACGTCCGCATAGAAGGACTCCGCCGCGTCGAGATCCACCGCGTAAATCACGGTTTCGAGGATGCCTGCGGGCGGCGCCTTCTCGGACATATCCAAACTCCTAACTTATTCCTCCCCCTTGTGGGGGAGGCTAGGGGGGGGGGGGATTGCAGAACATCGGCTGTAGGGGTTCCCCCCACCCCTGCCCCCTCCCCACAAGGGGGAGGGGGACAGATAGTGTGTCCGTCAGCTTCAGGTCTTCTGGCCACGGTTGCGCTGCGCGAGAGTGCGCAGGCGCAGCGCGTTGAGCTTGATGAAGCCCTGCGCGTCCTTCTGGTCGTAGGCGCCCTGGTCGTCCTCGAACGTCACGAGCGTCGAGGAGTAGAGCGACTTCGGGCTCTCGCGGCCGGTGACGATCACGTTGCCCTTGTAGAGTTCCAGAGTCACCTCGCCCTCGACGTGCTCCTGACTCTTGTCGATCAGCGCCTGCAGCATCTCGCGCTCGGGGCTGAACCAGAACCCGAAGTAGATCAGCTCCGCGTAGCGCGGCATGATCTCGTCCTTGAGGTGCGCGGCGCCGCGGTCGAGCGTGATGCTCTCCATGGCACGATGCGCGGCGAGCAGAATGGTTCCGCCGGGCGTTTCATAAACGCCGCGCGACTTCATGCCGACGAAGCGGTTCTCGACCAGATCGAGGCGGCCGATGCCGTTGTCGCGGCCGAGATCGTTGAGCGCCTTCAGCAGCGTCGCCGGGCTCATCTTCTTGCCGTCGAGCGAGACCGCGTCACCCTTCTCGAAGCCGACCTTGATCGTCGTCACCTTGTCCGGCGCCGTCATCGGCGAGATCGTGCGCTGGTAGACCATCTCGGGCGCCTTCAGCCCCGGCTCCTCCAGCACCTTACCTTCCGACGATGAGTGCAGGAGGTTGGCATCCACCGAGAACGGCGCCTCGCCTTCCTTGTCCTTGGCGATCGGGATCTGGTGGCTGCGCGCGAAATCGAGCAGGTCCGTGCGGCTCTTGAATTTCCACTCGCGCCACGGCGCGATGATCTTGATGCCCGGCTCCAACGCGTAATAACTCAGCTCGAAGCGGACCTGGTCATTGCCCTTGCCGGTGGCGCCATGGCACACGGCATCCGCACCCGTCTTCCGCGCAATGTCGATCTGCTTCTTGCTGATCAGCGGACGCGCGATCGAGGTTCCGAGCAGGTACACGCCCTCGTAGACCGCGTTGGCACGGAACATCGGGAACACGAAGTCGCGCACAAACTCCTCGCGCAGATCCTCGATGTAGATGTTCTCGGGCTTGATCCCGAGCATCAGCGCTTTCTCACGCGCCGGCCCGAGTTCCTCGCCCTGGCCGAGATCGGCGGTGAAGGTGACGACCTCGCAGCCGTATTCCTCCTGCAGCCACTTGAGAATGATCGAGGTGTCGAGGCCGCCGGAATAGGCGAGCACGACCTTCTTGATGGACTTCGGGGTGGGCGACATGGCGGCTCGACCTCTGAAAGGCGGACAGGCGAATTTGCGCGCACTATAGGCGGCGGCCGCGCCGCCGCAAGAGGTGCCGGGAGGTTGCGGATCCGGCCGTCAGGTGCCGGCCCACCATGCGCGGACCCAGTTGAAGGACTGGCCGGCGAAGTCGCCGAACATCAGGAGGACGAAGGCCCACAGGAACGCTGATGACCAGTTGGCGATTTGGAATTTCAGCCGCGGCATCTCGACGATCCCGGCGACCAGCGGCACCGCCGCCCTGAGCGGACCAGAGAAACGCCCGAAAACGACCGCCCACGGCCCCCACTTCTCGAAAAACCGGTGTCCCATCGGGATCAGGTCCGGGTAGTTCCGCAGCGGCCACATGCGCGCGATCTGCTCGTGGTAGTGATAGCCGAGCCAATAGGACAGCCAGTCGCCAAGCGCCGCGCCGATCGCGGCCATGGTCAGAATCCACCAGAAGTCGAGGCCGCCGCTGGCCCCGATCAGCGTGCCGATGCCGACCAGGATCGCCCAGAACGGAAGCACCAGTGAGACGAAGGCAAGGGACTCGCCAAACGCGAGCACGAACACGATCGGCCCAGCCCACGTCTTGTGTTCCCTGACGAACGCGATGATGGCGTCCGCATATCCGTCCAGTCCCATGCGCTTCCCCGAGCGGTTGCCGCTCTCCCACTTCCAGCAAGCGGGGAGAGGCGATGGCCATGACAGTTTCAGGGGTTCCACGTCAAGCGATTGCAGGTCGCAACTCACTTGGCTGGACTTACGTCACGATTACGCCCGAACCCGGCATCCGCGCCGGCGCATCTCGACCGCGAGCTCGCGCGAGACTTCTGCCGCCAGCATCGTACCGCGGGACTTCTGGGCGGGCGACAGGCCGCCGGAATGCGGGCCATTCAGGGCGGCGGGTGCACCGTCCGCCTCCCGCTTGCCGTGCGCCAGCTCCTCGCAGGTCAGCTCCCGCTTGCGGCTCTTGAACGCGAAAAGGCGCACGCCCGCCGCGTACGAATGAGCGTTGGTCGGCTCGCGCACCCAGGTCCGCTTCTTGTCGCTCATCATCGACTTGAGCGCGGCACCGCGACGCTCGACGCAAGCGGGGCTGTCATCGACGCAATCCGCGCGCGGCGGCGCCGGAGCCGCTGTCTCCAGTTGCATGGCGGCACACGCGCTGAGCGCGCTCGCGAGCGCTACAATCGACACCGGGAGGAGGATGCGCCCGGTCGGGCGACGCGCGTTCATGTCAGGGATCCCTCGAATGCTTTATTGGCCGCGCATAGAAGCCAGGAAATGCGGCCATCTGATCGCCGAGCGCCGCGGAAATAACACAAATCAGTAACCTGAGTAGCCGAAATCGGGCTAAGTGCTCAACACTCCACAGACAACACTTACCGCACCTTCAACTAGCGACGCAGGGAGAACGCGCGACATGGCAAACGCCATTCTAGTCCACAAGCACGGCGGCCCAGAGGCCCTTTCCTACGAGACCATCGAGGTCGGCGCACCTGGCGCCGGACAGGTCAAGCTCAAGCAGCACGCGATCGGCGTCAACTTCATCGACGTTTACCAACGCACGGGCCTCTATCCGCAAACGCTGCCGTTCTCGCCAGGCAATGAGGGCGCGGGCGAGGTTACGGCCGTCGGTGAGGGCGTGACCGATCTCAAGGTCGGCGACCGCGTCGCCTACGCGGGTGCGATCGGCGCCTACGCGAGCGAGCGCCTCGCGCCTGCCGACAAGCTCGTCAAGCTTCCGGCTTCGATCTCGTACGAAACCGGCGCAGCGATGATGCTGCAGGGCATGACCGTGCAGTACCTGCTGCGTCGAACCTACAAGGTCGACAAGAACACGACCCTGCTGATCCACGCCGCCGCAGGTGGCATCGGGCTCATCGCTTGCCAGTGGGCGAAGCACCTCGGCGCGACCATCATCGGCACCGCGAGCTCGGAAGAGAAGTGCGCGCTGGCCAAAGCCGCCGGCGCCACGCACATGATCAACTACAAGACCGAGAACTTCGTCGAACGCGTGAATCAGATCACCGGCGGCAAGAAGTGCGACGTGGTCTACGACTCGATCGGCAAGGACACGTTCCCCGCGTCGCTCGACTGCATCAAGCCGCTCGGTCTCTTCGTGACATTCGGCAATGCCTCGGGTCCGATCGATGCCTTCAACGCCGGCATTCTGGCGGCGAAGGGCTCGCTCTACATGACGCGCCCGACGCTCAACACCTACACCGCGACACGCGCCGACCTCGTCGCCACTGCCAACGACCTGTTCGAGGTCGTCGCCTCGGGCGCGGTCAAGATCAACGTCAATCACAAGTACGCGCTGAAGGACGCCGCGCAGGCGCACAAGGATCTCGAAGGCCGCAAGACCACCGGCTCGATCATCCTGCTGCCTTGAGTCTTGCTTTCCGCGGTCGCCAACGCCTTCGGCTACTGGCGCCGCGGCACTGCCTCGCCTGTCGGCGTTCTCACCTCGCGGCCCTCGGCCGCTACTCAAGCCACGAGGGCCGCGAGAGCGGCCCTTGTCTTTTCCCTCTCCCCGTCCTTCACAGGGAGAGAGTCAGGGTGAGGGGCGGCGGCAAGTGCCGACGTTCGCGTCTGCCACCGCTTGCTTCTTCTCCGCTACCCCCGCGCCACGATCAGCCGCAGCGAACCATCATATGTCGGCGCTGACCGCAGGCGCTTGTACGCGCGATCCCATCTCCCGGCGTCGAGATCACGCTTGAGCGCTGCGACATACCCGGCCGCCGTCTCCGCATCGACGAAGCTCCACGCCGAGCACGCGAGCCGCGCTGCCGGATCGAGCAGCTTCTCCGGCCGCCCGTAGTACGCCTCGTTGAAACCATCGCGACACATCAGCGGGATCGGCACCGGCAGCACCTGCGACTCGCCGCCAAGCACCGCCTGCATGTGCGACAGCGCCGGATAGCGCCGGGCCTCGGCGGCCAGCACACCCGGTGCATAGTCGTTGAGCCAGAAGCGCCGCACGAGTTCGGGATCGCACGAGAGGATCACCACCGGCCCCCGCGTCACGCGACGCATCTCGCGAAGGCCATCATCCAGCCGCGACCACTGATGCACCGAGAATGTCGTCATCGCGGCGTCGAAATGCCGATCGGCAAACGGCAGCTTTTCCGCAACCGCGTCGATCGCCGTCGCAAGGTGCGCCGGGCGCTGCACACGCATCGACGCGGAAGGCTCGACTGCCGTCACTTCGCGGTCTGTGGGCTCGTAGGAGCCGGCTCCGGCGCCGACGTTGAGCACGGTGCGCGCATCGCCTAGGGCGCGGGCGATCAGCGCTTCGATGGCGGGCTCGGGCTGGCGGTAGCCGGCATAGCCGCAGCCGATCGCGCCGTAGTCGGTATCGCCGGCGCTACCGTCCGCTTTCCGCTGCGTCATGAAGCACCACAAAAAATTTAGGGCGCCGAAGCGCCCCGCATTCATGCTTTTTCTTTAAGCGTCGTCGGACCGCCGAGCGGGGCCGACGCCTGCCGCCCGATCTGCGATCCGGGCTTCGGCGGCTTGCCGACTGCAAAGCCATCGAGCACCTTCTCGAACAGCTCCGGCGTCAGATCCTCGTAGGTATCCTTGAAGATCTGCACCATCGGTGCGTTGGCGCAGCTCCCGAGGCACTCAACCTCCTCCCAGGAGAAATTGCCATCCGCCGAGAGGTGGTGCGGATCGTGATGGATGCGGTGCCGGCAGACCTCCTTCAGCGCCTCGGCGCCGCGCAGCATGCACGGGGTCGTGCCGCAAAGCTGCACGTGCGCCTTCTTACCGACCGGCGAGAGCTGGAACATCGTGTAGAAGGTCGCGATCTCGTAGACCCGGATGTAGGCCATGCCGAGCATGTCGGCGACGTAGCGGATCGCGGGCTCCGGCAACCAATTGTCGTGCTGCTCCTGCGCCCGCCACAACAGCGGGATCACCGCCGACGCCTGCTTGCCCGGCGGGTAGCGTTTGATGACCATCTCGGCCCACGCGAGGTTCTCCGACGTGAAGTCGAAGGAGGGCGGCTGGTCCGGGTGCAGTCGTCTGACGGACATGATCTACCTGCGTTCGTGCGCGACGGTCGGATGGTGCGGTTGCGAAGCGTCGGTGGCGTTGATGGCACGTCGGCGGGCATTGAGCAATGGTCACGCCGCCGCGGCGCCGCTCTCTCAGGCTCCGGCGAGCCACCAGGCAAATAGCACGACGGCAGCGGCCAGCGGGGCCAGCAACAGCGCGCTCTGCGCCCCGACCCTGAACAGCCCCGTCCAGCAGAACGCGCCGAGCACACCGAACAGCAGGACAAGGATGGCCGTATCGAAGCCGCGCGCGAGCGCGAATAGCATCGCGACGACGACCGCAGCGAGGCCGATCACGCGCGGCAGGATCGGCCAATGGAACTGCCACGTCCCCATCGTCCAGCCATTCTGGACTGCGAACCAGCGGTAGGTCGCGAGGCTCAACCCCCAAGCGAAGGACGCGATCGCGAGCACGAACATCGCATCGACGGATATGCCCAAGTCCCCCTCCATTCAGCCCCACCCCACCGTCGCACGGTTCGACCACCACGATGATCTAGTTCGACGTCTGTCCATCCGATGACGTCTCGCCTCCGCATCGCTCCGCGGCCCGATCGCAGCAGCGACGCTCGATGTGGATAACGTGGGCGTCAGCTTGCAGATCGCGATGTGCGATTCAAGTGGCAACCGAACGTCGACCCTCGAATTCGGCGCCCTCCAGTGACAGCAGATGAGGTCGTCGATGATCACATAATATCAACGCCGTATGGAAATGCGCTCGCAATGATGGCACGCGAACATTCGGCCTACGGTGTCGGCCCGGCCGCCACGATCGGTGTATCTTGCCGGCAACTCGCTGCTGTCACTGACGAATTGACGCCCCGCCCGACACGGATTACCTCAGTTGTCGTGGTAACCATGATGCAACCTCGGGGTCGCACATAATGCTCACCCAACGGCTGACCGTCCTGCTGGCTATCATGGTCGGCACTGCGACAGCCGCTTTCGGCCAAGCTCCGGACTGCAGCCGGGCCGCGTTCTCGCGGGTGGTGGACGAGACGGCGGGTGCCCTGCGCCGGCAAAGTTCCGAGACGCAGCCGCGCATCCTGTCGGGAATGCGCCAGCTCAAGCAGCGTCACGGCTGGCGCGACGAGGACGAGGCCGACCGCGCCCGTGAGCTGCTGTCAGACGCGGAAACCGTGGCGCTCGACCAGAAGGCCGCCCAGCTACTCGCAACCATGGATCGGCTGTCGGAGGAAGGCGGCCAGGGCCCGCTGGACTGCGCCAAGCTGGCCGAGCTCAAGTCCGCCGCCACCGAACTCCAGACTACCGTCCGCGCCAAGTCCGATCTGGTGCTGAAGCGGATCAACGCCGCGCTCGCCATGCGCTCGACCGAACCGCTGCCGGGCCAGCCGGTGTCGGCCGTGTCCAAGCCGCCTTCGCTGAGCACGTATCAGAAGCCGCCAGCGACAGTCGCGCGCGTCGAAGCGACGATGCCGAGCGAGGTCACGCGCCTTCCCGCTGCGCCAGTGCCCATCGAGCCGCCGATGGCCGTCACGCCGCCACCTTCGGCCGTAGCGGCGCCTCCCCTAGGTGCCCCGATTGTCGGCGAATGGCGGGTGACCACGACGCCACAGACGCTCCCGGTGCCTGACGCCGCACCCGCGCCTCCACCCACCCTGAGCCGGCCACTCACGACGCCGAGCACCGTCGCGTCGATCCAGCTCCCACCGCCGGTCGCACCGCCACCGGCGAAGACGCCTCCTGCGTCCGACACCTACTCCATCGACGAGATCAGGGCCGCCGCGAAGGACATCTCGGGTACGATCTCCGCCAACCTCGGCAAGGTCATCGAGTACGCCTTCTCGCAGTATGGCCGCCCGACCGCGTACGTGATCGGCGAGGAAGGCGGCGGCGCGTTCATCGCCGGAGTCCGCTACGGCAGCGGCCGCCTCTTTCTCAAGAAAGGGAAAGGCAGCAAGATCTATTGGCACGGCCCGTCGGTCGGCTACGACTTCGGTGCCTCCGGTTCCAAGACGCTCTTCCTGATCTATAAGCTCGACGATGTTCGGGAGCTGTACACTGGCTTCAGCGGCATCGACGGCTCCGCCTACTTCATCGGCGGCGCCGGCATCACGTTCCTCAGCAACGAGAAGGTGATCATGGCGCCGATACGCACCGGCCTCGGCTTCAGGCTCGGCGCCAACGTCGGCTATCTCAAGTTCTCGCCGAAGGCGACGTGGAACCCATTCTGAGCGTGCTGCCGAGGGTGCCATGCAGTTCGATGAGGTTCTAAGCGACAGCCCGGCGGGGCGCGCGATCATCGAGGCCGCACGCCGCCAAGGCGCTGACCCCGAGCAGGTACGTGAGGCAATCGCCGCGATCGTGCCGGCGCTAACGCGCCACATCGAACGCAATACCCTGTCGCGCGGCGGACTCGCCGATCTCGTCGCCGCCCTTGGCGCGCCGCAGCACGTCGACCGCCTGAGCAACGTCAATCTGCTCGACGACCAGAACATCGCCAACGACGGCAATGCGATCCTCGGTCATATCGTCGGCGGCAAGGACGCGAGTCGCGCGATCGCGGCACAAGCGGCCCGCGCCTCGGGCCTGTCCGAATCGCTGATCAAGATGCTACTGCCGTTCATCGCCTCTATGCTGATGTCGGCGCTCCAGCGCTACCTCCAGGGTGGCTTCGGCGACATCCTGAAGCGGCTGCCGGGTGGCGGCCCATCAAGCGGGTCCGGCAACAGCGACGACGGCCCCTTGCAGCTCCCGCGCGGCGGACGCCCGACAGATGACGACGGCGGCTTTGGCGGCCGCGGCTTCGAGCTTCCGCAGCAAGGGCCGATCGACGGCATCCCGGATAGCGGTGGCTCGTCGGGACGGATGAGGGAAATGCCGCGGCAGAGCCCGTCGCTGCCCGCCCCTTACGACGATACGCCGTCGCCACCCGCACCGTACGAGGCGCCACCGTCAGGCTCGTTCCCGCGTCAAGTACCGCCATCGATGCCGGGCGAATTCGGCGGATCCGGACGCTCGCCGTTCGACGATATCACCGACATCCTGCGCCGCGGCTCCGGTCCCAAGGTCGACGGCGACCGCACCGTCCGACGCAGCGTGCGCGACCTGATCGGCGGCGCCCTCGGCTTCTCCGGCGGCGGCGTAATCAGCTGGATCCTGCGGCTGATCCTCGTCCGCTTCGGCTGGGGGATCCTGAAACGTATCCTCGGCCGCGTGCTCGGCGGACGCTGAAGCCCGCCGAGCCCTTAGGCCTCAGCGCCCGACGTTGGCGATGCGCGTCGGCACGCCGAACTCGCGGTTGCAGATCTCGGCCAGCTTGGCGACGCCATCTCGGATCACCTGCTCGGTCGGATTGGCGAAGCAGAGGCGCAGCCGCGACTTGCCGTGCGCGGGATCGACCGACCACTCGGCTCCGGGATTGAGCGATACGCCTTCCTTGCCCGCCGCCTGGAACAGCTTCAGCGTGTCGACCGTATCGGGCAACTTGATCCAGAGGAAAATACCGCCATCGGGGACGTCGAACTCTGCGGCCGTGCCGAAATTGGCGCTCACCGCTTCCGTGAGGACGCCAAGCTTGCGCTTCAGCACCTTGCGCAGCGCTGCCACATGATCGTCGAAGCGAGCCTCGCAGAACTCGGCCAGCACCATCTGGTCGATGGCACCCGTGCCGGAGTCGGTCTTGAGCGGCAGAATGCGGCTCATGACCGGCCAGTTCGCAACGATGTAGCCGAGCCGCACCGCGGGCGCGATCGACTTAGAGAACGAACCGACATAGATGACGCGATCGTCGCCGGCCATGCCGCGCATCGCCTGCGGCCGCTTGCCGTCCCAAACGAGATCCGAATAGCACTCGTCCTCGAGGATCGGCACACCGTAGCTCTCGCAGAGCTTGATCACCGCTTGGCGCCGATCCAGCGGCAAGATGCTGGCGGTCGGGTTCTGCACCGTCGGGATCGTATAAAGATACTTCGGCCGGATGCCCTTGCTCTTGAGGTCGGCGAGAATGCGGCCGAGAGCCTCGACCTCGATGCCCTTCTTGTCGAGCGGCAACGGAACCATGTTGACGCCGAACCGTCGCACGCGGCTCAGAAAGCCGCCGTAGCTCGCTTCCTCGACGATGATCGTGTCACCGGGATTGAGGAGGAGCGCGTTGATCAGCTCCAGCGCCTGCTGCGAGCCGCCCGTAATAAGGATGTCATCGGCTGTGCATGTGATCCCGGCGTCCTTGCCCAATTTCTTGACGAGGAACTCGCGCAGCGGCCGGTAGCCCTGCGGCCCGCTGTTGAGGCCATAAGTCGCGAGCGTCGAACCTTCGCGCTTCAAGACTTTGCCAGCCGCCGCAATCAACTCATCGACGGGCACGCTGGCGGCGTCGTTGTGACCGCCGACGAAGTTGTATTTCGGAAAGCCGGCGTACTTCGGGGCGGCAGCCGGGAGGTTGGCGCGGAACAGCTCTTCGTAGTTAATCATGCAGTCGTTTCCTCGAGGAGTTTCTGTTTCAGGTGATTGCTATTCGGCCGCTTCCTTGCGCGCCCCGGCGTATCGGCTTTCCGCCTCGTAGTAGGCGTCGAAGCCGACGATGCGCTTGATGTCGTCGAAGCTCGTCAACCGCTCGGCGGGGTGGCGTTCGCGCTTCATCTCGGCCAGCGACTCGCTCACTGCGCGCATCGCCGCCGAGAACAGCGTCAGCGGGAAGATCGCGAGGTTGAAGCCGAGGCCGTGCAGCCTCGACATGGACGGGATGGGTGTCTTGCCGCCCTCGACCATGTTGGCCATGTGAATGCCCGGTGCTTCCTTCGTCACTCGCGCCATCTCGGCTTCCGACTGTGGCGCCTCGACGAACAGGATATCTGCACCGGCATCGCGGAACGCGTTGGCGCGCCAGATCGCATCGTCGAGGCCGTTGACCGCGCGCGCGTCGGTGCGTGCGAGGATCAGGATGTTGCCGCCGGTGCGGCGCATCTCCTCCCGGGCGCGGGCGGCGGCGCGAATCCGGTCTAGTGCTTCCGAGCGGTCGACGACGAGCTTGCCTTTGGTGTGACCGCAGCGTTTCGGCGCGACCTGATCCTCGATCATGATCGAGGCGGCGCCGGCCTGCGCGTAGCCGGCGACCGTGCGCTCGACGTTGAGAGCATTGCCGTAGCCGGTATCGCCGTCGCCGATCACGGGGATCGGCGTCGCGGCGCAGATGTTGCGCACCTGATCCGCCATCTCGGCATACGAAATGAGCCCGGTATCGGGCAGGCCAAGGCGCGCTGCGGAGACGGCGAACCCGGACATGAACGTAAATGGAAAGCCGGCCTCACCGATCATTTTCGCCGACAGGGCGTCCCAGCAGCAGGGCACCATGTGGCAGCGATCCTCGGCCAGAATCGCCCGCAGAGCATCCGCCTTCGTCATCGTCTCCGTCCCCGTTGGCCCGCGCGTCGAGCGGCGAACTCGTGTTTGATGTCACCATTGCAGACGCGGGCCACCGCGACAACCGGGCCTGACCTCAGCGATCTGCAGCCATGCAACCGCGGTCTTGGCCGCCACTTCGCAAGGGGCTATTGTCCGGACAACTATAACGAGTACGGGAGAACGTCTATGGCACGTGTCAATACGAGCGATGAAATCCGCGCCTTCTGGCAGCCGGGCTGCACGAGCTGCCTGCGCATGAAGGAATTCCTCCAGCGGCACGGCGTGCCATTCACGTCAGTGAACGTGCTCGAGGAGAAGGGCGCGATGGAGGAGCTCGCATCGCTCGGCTACCGCACTGTGCCCATCATCCGCCGTGGCAACGACTCGGCCAACGGCCAGGTCCTGCGCGACGTCGCCCGCGTCGCCGGCATCCCCTACGGCGGCACGAAGATCCATCCGCCGACCGAACTGATGCGCCGCCTCAACGAGGTCCAGGGCGCCGCGCGCCGCTTCTTCGGCCAGCTCCCGGACGACAAGATCAACAACTTCCTGCCGAACCGTCCGCGCACCTACGCGCAGCTCGCCTATCACATCTTCAACATCGCGGACGCCTGGCTCGAGCACGAGGTCGATGGCGAGCCGCTGAAGGAAGGCGCCTACAATCGCGTGCCGCCGCCGGAGATGAACACCAAGGCCAAGTTGCTGGCCTACGGCGAAGACGTGCAGCGCCGCCTCGACGCGTGGTGGGCGAGCAAGGGCCCGTCGACGAACTTCCAGGACAAGGCCAGCGTCTATTATGGCGACCAGTCCAAGCACGAGTTCCTCGAGCGCACGACGTGGCACTCGGGCCAGCACGTGCGCCAGTATACGCTGCTCCTACGCACGCTCGGGATCGAGCCGGATCGCGCGCTTCCCGACACGATGTGGGACGGCCTGCCGATGCCGGAGAAGGTCTGGGACGACGAAAAGCCGTTTGTAGCTGCTTGATTGTTTTTCGCGGACGCGTACGGCCCGCGCCAGAGGCGCGCCTTTGGCGCGACGCCTACACGCGCCGCGGCCGCTGCCTCTCGGTCGAATTCTCACCTTGCGGCCTTCGGCCGCCATTTAGAGTGATCCAAACAAAAAGGCGGTGTCCCTTCCGGGGCACCGCCTTACTCATTTCGATTGCGCAGCGCCTCAGTGGACGCCGTAGACCTCGAGCGTCGCGGCACCGCGGAAGTTCGGACGCGCGCGATAGACGAACTCGATGCGGTCGATGACGCGCGGCTCGTTACCACGCAGATCGATCGGCGCCGTGCGCTCGCCGACGCGCAGTACGATGCGGTTGCGCAGCTCATCAGGCGGACCGCCGCGACCGTAGTACACCTTCATATCGATGATCTCGATGTCATTATCGAGCGCCCGCAGTGCCAGACGACGGAAGCGTCCTTCCCTGCGGCCCACGCGCACGACGTCACGATCTCTCGAGAAGCCGATCTTCTGGCTACCGAGAAGCTCAACCTGCGGGCCTGGGCCAGGACCAGGCCCCGGAGGTCCGCGGCGCGCAACCCTGGCATCGACGCGCAGACGTGCCTCGCCCTTCAGACTCAGCTTCGAGCGATAGATGAACTCGATCTGGCGCAGGTAGCTGCGATCGCCACGCAGATCGATGTTGACGCTCTGGCCCGGACGCACGGTGCCGTCGACCTTGAAGTCCTCGGCGTAGCCGTTGAGGTAGACGACGCGGACATTCATGATGTGAATGTTGTTGCGCTCGGCAGTCAGGCGCAGATCGCTGAATGGCCCTTCGCGACCGTACCACGCCTCGTCGTGATTGAGTCGCAGGACGTCGCGATCGGCGACGAATCCAACTCTCAGCTCACCCAGCGGAACCCAGCGGTCGCCGCCCGGGCCTCGTTGCGCCATCGATGGCGCCGCCATCAATGTCAGTAGTAGTGCCACAGCACTAGCAATGCGGAACATTGCCAATCTCCCTTCCTTTGATTCCATCCCGGCGAAGTAGCCCCACACGCGGCCGTTTCCCACTTCGCCTTCGAACTGATGAGCGTATTGAGTGGCGGGCTTGAGACGGCCAGATGAACGGACTGTCACGTCCCGGCAACATCACAACCGCGCGCTGTTGCGCTTCCGTCCTATGGCTCAATTGCGGTCAGCGTGTGCGAAAACCTATTACGTTTCGGAATAGATGATGCGCCGCGACGGAGGGCGAGCCAGCGACGGCCTCATCATGAGGTGCCGATCATGCGCTTGATTTCGAGCACCGAGACGCCATCGTCTCGGAGCGACGCGAGGCTGGTATCGCCAGAGCTTTTCGAGAGTTTGCGTCCATTCTCGTCGACGATCAGATGGTGATGGGCGTAGAGCGGCACCGGCAGGTCCAGCAGCACCTGCAGCAGCCGATGTATGTCCGTCGACGCGAACAGGTCGAGCCCGCGACTGACGTGCGTGACGCCCTGGCAAGCGTCGTCGACCACGACAGACAGATGATAGCTGGTCGGCACGTCCTTGCGCTGGATCACGACATCGCCCCAGCGCGCGGGATCGCACGTGATCTGCCGCGCCACGCCCCCGCCGGTCTCGACAAAGGTCAGCGGCCTGCCGTGTAGCCGGTCCGCCGCGATGGAGAGCGCACGCGGCATGTCAAGGCGCATCACGAACGGCTCGCCGCGCCGGCGGCGGGCGGCGGCTTCCGCTGCGGGCATCGCGCGATGCAGGCCCGGATAGAGCGGCGCACCGTCGGGATCGGTCGGCAGGCTCTGCGCCGCGCTCGCCTCGGCGATCTCCCGCCGGCTGGCGAAGCATGGATAGAGCACCCCGAGATCGGCGAGGCGCGCCGCCGCCGTCTCGTATCGCTCAATATGGCGCGACTGTCGCAGCACCGGCTCCTCCCACTTCACGCCAAGCCAGGCGAGATCGCGAAAAATGCCGTCGATGTGGGCCTCGCTCGAGCGCACGGGATCGATGTCCTCGATCCGCACGAGATGGCGGCCACCGAGCCGCTGCGCCCAAGTCCAGCCGTAGATCGCCGAGAGCGCATGCCCGAGATGCAGCGGCCCGTTCGGGCTCGGCGCAAAACGCAGGACGGGTTGGGCTGTGGTCGTCATCGTAGCTAGTGCTCCAGCGTTGCCATGCCGTCCGCCGATACCTACAACGGGACGAGGCCCATGGCAGCTCCCCACGTCCCGGCCATCTCATGCGCGCCGAGGGCCCGACATCCCATGATCGACCGTACTGATTTCATTCTCGCGAATACGCGCCTGCTGGCGCCGCCGCTGGTGCCGGAGATCAAGTTGCACCTCGCCGAGGAATCGTTGCCCATCTGGCGCAAGACCGAGGAGGAGCTCGGCGAGATGGGCCTGCCGCCCCCGTACTGGGCATTCGCGTGGGCCGGCGGACAGGCACTTGCGCGCTACGTTCTCGACCATGCCGACCGCATCGCGGGCCGCAGCGTCATCGATATCGGCGCCGGCTCCGGGATCGGCGCGATCGCCGCTGCCAAAGCGGGGGCCCGCGACGTCCGTGCCGCCGACATCGACGCCATCGCGGTCGCCGCGACCTTACTCAACGCCGCGGCCAATGACGTCACGGTCGCCGCCACCACCGACGACTGGCTCGCCGGTGCGCCACCCCTTGCCGAAGTGGTGCTGGTCGGCGATCTCTTCTACGAGCGGGCGCTCGCCGAGCAGGTGATGGCGTTCGTGCGCGCCGCAGCCGCGCGCGGCAGCCTCGTGCTGGTCGGCGACCCGCGCCGCAACTACTTCCCGACCTCCGACTTCACCGCTGTGGCGCACTACGAAGTCCCGGTGACGCGCGAGCTCGAGGATGCGGAGATCAAGCGCGCCGCCGTGTGGCAGCCGCGCTAGAGCACCATCTCTGCCGTATCGACAAACGCCCGACACACCGGCACGATAGCCGCAGTCGAAAGCGCGGCGGGGGCAAGAGCAATGCACATCACGGGTATCAGCTACTGGGCAGTCGCGGCCGCGGCGATCGCGAGCTTTGCGTTCGGTGGCCTGTGGTACGGGATCTTCTCGAAGCAGTGGCTGGCGGCGACTGGCAAGGACCAGGAGACCAGCGGCGGCCTGACGGCTCGCCCCTTCATCGTCATGTTTCTCGCGCAGCTCGTGATGGCTTGGATATTGGCCGGCGTATTTCTGCATCTATCACGCGGCGGCGTCGCGTTGACGATGCGCAGCGCGCTCGTCTCAGGCGCACTGATGTGGGCGGGGTTCGTTATGACCACGATCGTCGCCGACAACGCTTTCCAGGGCCTAAAGCGCGCGTTGACGCTGATCGATGGCGGGCATTGGCTCGGCGTGCTGCTGATCCAGAGCGCCGTGCTGACGTTGATGGCCGCATAGCAAAGCCGCCGCTCGATGGCGGCGGCTCCAGCCTCATTCGGACGCTTCTGACGGAGGAGAACCTAAAGCGGTTCCCCTCCGAACGCCGACACGCCGCACGTCACGCGGCGGGCGCGCAGCTCGCTGCAGATCTTGTTGGCCGACGCCGTGTTGTCGATCGGCCCGGCAATGAGTCGATAGGCCGGCCCCGAACCGCTGGTCGACTGCACGAAGCGTGGCTCGTAGCGCTGCAGGATCTCACCGTGGCGTTGCGCCAGAAGCATCCAGCTGATGCGCAGCGCATCGACCGATGGTCCGGTCGCAATCTGGACACCGCGAGGTCCGGTCGGCTCTGGCGGCGGCGCCTTCGCTTGCGCGGGCTCGGGCGTGGCGGCGACCCGATCGTCGCGTAAGCGCTCGCGGCGATCCGGCGTTGCTGCCGGCACCTCCACGGCCTGCGGCTCGATCGGGGGGGCGCTGGTGCCTCGGGGTTGCGGCGGCGCCTCGGCGGGTGCGCGATCGATGCTCGCGGTCGACAGCGGCAACGACCTCTCGACGATCTGCTTCGCCTCGACGGCCGCCAGTCGCGCGGCCAATGCCTGATCGCGCTCCTCGCGTGTAACAAGCTGGTGGCGTACGGCATTGAGGTCGCCGTTCAGCGCGTCGAGAGCGCGCCGCAGCTCGATGATCTCGGCGCGCGCCCGCTCGTCGCTCGAATGGCTCGAGCCGACCGGCCGGCCGTCGCTGCCGACCGCCGTCGCTACGTGCTGCCCCAGACTGTCGGCGAGATCCGGGCGGATCCACTGCATGCCAAGAAAGGTCAGCGCCATGCTCGAAAGCACGACCCAGACCGCCACGTAGAGAGGCGGCAATCCCCCTCGACGCCTTGCAGGTGCATGGCCGGCCACGTCACGTTCCACAATCTACCCCCATTCCACCAGGATCGCTCCTTCGACAGTCACCGGTTGTCCCTCAAGCCGGGCCTGCCAATCCCGAGCGTTAGAATGATCGCAACCCGAGTCGGCCCTGCCGGTCAACGCGGTGGGGTCAGTGGACCTCCGCGACCTGTGGATTGCGGTGTCGCGCAGGTTCTTTTGAGGAAAAGGCCGCCGGCTCCGCCCCCGGCGGGGCGGCGGCAATTGAAACCTCTGCTTGCACTCGCGGGCCGGACGGCAGCCTTAGGGCGCTATCAATTGATGGTAAACTGACCGGCCGCGATACGAACCTCGCGAGGGGTCAACAGGCCCTTGTGAGCGACCGTGATTCGATAGAGCTGACCTTCGAGGTTCGCGGTCCAGAAGTCGAGAAACGCCTTGAGACGGGGAAAGCGTGGATGCAGGTCGTATTCCTGCCAGATAAACGACTGGATCAACGAAGGATGGTCCGGCAAGCGGTACAATATTTCAGCTGTCGTCAGACTGAAGCCCTTGAATTGGAGAAGGGCATCTTTTGTCGCCATGCGGGCCTCCTTGCCACCCTTTCTGGCCTGCCGCCGTTCGGCAAAGCCGACCTCCATAGAATATTCAGCTTCCGTCCACCTGCAATGCCCTTCTCTGGGCAATGGTTCCTTTTCTTCAGGCATTTCATTGCACTAGCAGCCGACCGCTGAGGCTGCTAGCAGCTCCCGCCGCAGCCCCGCGGGTTAGAATCCGTGTCCGGCGACGCACGTGCGTTGGCTAATGGGACGGGCTATTTTCAATCCCTGCGAGCAGGTATTCGGCAATTACCTTTTGGCCGAACCGATCATTTAACTGATCGATCGTAAGGCGCACCTATTTTGCGGAGATTTTCCACCTATGCACGCCGTCGCGCACAAAAAAAGCTTGTCAATTTCCGTGAAAATCCAGAATATGTCGCGAGATATTCGCTTTCACCCCGCAATCGACTCTCCGCGAGCGTTAGTTCAATTGGCGGAAACGTATTGCGCACGGCGATCAATGTGAATAGAAGCGCGAGATCAGTCAGCTTTCGGGTCGAAACCCGAATGTGAAACCCAGGAAGCACGAGGACCGCCAATGGCCGCCGTAAACTATGACAAGATGTCGCTTAAGGAGCTGCTCGATCACGAAGCGCGCTTGGCCAAGGCGATTGTCGCTGCGCGCCGCAATGACATAGTCAGTGCGCGCAAAAAGGTGGCCGCGATCGCCGAAAGCCTCGGCTACAAAATCGAGGATCTCGCCGGTTCGGCGCGCGGCGCCAAGCGTACAAACGGCGGCAAAGTTGCCGTGAAATACCGAAACAAAGACAATCCGGAGGAGACGTGGACAGGCCGCGGCCGTCAGCCGAAATGGCTCGCCGCGCGGCTCGCAAAAGGCGCGAAGCTCGCCGATTTCGCCGTCTGAGAAACATGTGATCGCGTGCTGAAGCGGCTACCGCCATTCACGCCGGATCAGAATGCATTCAACAGATTGGCCGCTGCGGCTTGATCCCGGTCGGGACCATCGCAGCGGCCATTTCCGTTTTCTCAGGGCCGCGAAATTTCTCATCCGCCGCCGGTGATTTTCGACAGTCGTGGCAGGGCCGCCCGCGCAATCCCGCAGTCGTCGAGTGAGGCAGAATGGCACCTGCGATCGTTGCGCCGCAGCACCAGCGGTCCGAAAACGCGGCAGAGCCCCGACGGTTGCGGCGCAGGAATAGCTACCCGGTTGTCATACGAATCACCTATCATCATGAAGAAAGCAGAGGTTTTCGGCTTTTGACGATACGGCTCTAAAGTCGTACGTGCCTGTTGCGTCGCTTGCGCTGAAGCCGCAGCGATCGTCGCTGTCGGCACTGCCATGAGCGAGGGCATGCTGGCGAGTTGCTCGAACAGCACTGCAAGGATCCAGCGGACATGGATGGGGCCGCTCGCTGATCTTCCTTCGTCTCTGACTGACGAGACCGTCCTCACCAGCCTCAATTTCGCTTCCCCTACCGAACGTGGCCGCAAGGCCGGCGCCCATGCCTCCATGCATGAGCATCGCGCACGCGTGGCCGCGTTCTCGAATGGACGAAATCGGCTCCTCAACGACGATGGAGTGGCCAATGCTGACACGCCGCCTTCCACCTCGCAGACGGATCACGCCGCCAACCGGCACGCCCGGGCAGCGGCACGCCCGTTGGAGATTCAGCTTCCCCGCCG
>VFQN01002219.1_pt1 | contig 30608 bp, 38 predicted proteins | sample 3512371 | NCBI WGS metagenome assembly VFQN01 (sample SAMN10412370, study PRJNA504923) | tailings metagenome | isolation source: Replicate 2 from Balatoc abandoned mine | place: Philippines: Itogon, Benguet | collected 2017-08-28 | reverse complement strand
GCCCTGCAGGGCGGAAGCCTGCTGGCCAGCGGCGGACGCGGCGCCGGACAGGGCGGCCTGGGCGTCAGCAGCGGCGCCAGATGCTGCACCAGCGGCACCCGTAGCAGCACCGCTCACGGCGCCCTGCAGGGCGGAAGCCTGCTGACCAGCGGCAGAGGCGCCATCGGTCAGGGCCGCCTGGCCGTCCTTGGTCGCGTTTTGCAGCGCTGCTTGTGTCTTGTCTGCTGCAGAGCCCGCTGCTGCCGTGACGGCAGTTAATGCTCCGCCTGCAGCTGCCGCTGCAGCACCTAGACCACTTGAAGTTTTGCCTGTGGAGTGAAAACAACGTAGTGATAAAGAATATCCCTTTACTTGTGTCACGGTACTCGGTCTAGAAGGAGGAACAGCTGTGGTGTTGTGACTTTGACTGCCGGTAGCGAAGGCGCATAAAGCGAACGCTTTGTGGCTACGAACAGGTCAAATAGATTCCTTGTTTTCCAGTTTCTTGTCTTTGCATATTACCTTAATTTCAGACTTTCAATGCATAGTGCGGTCTATATGCTGGCGGTGTTGATCCGTCGGCGCCAAAGCGCACCCGAAGTGCCCACCGACTTGCACGACATGATGAATCCTCGGACACAATGTTTGTTGAGTTTCAAGGCAGCGCACCTGGCCCGGCCGCTTGAGGTGTCGCGCCGGCGTCCTTGACTTGACCAGCGCCTTGACCCGCGGAGTCAGCCGCTGCCCCTCCGGATTGCGCCTGGACTGCTTGGCCTTGGGCTGTTACGGTTACTCCCGTGGGACCTTCTGTCGCGCTTCCAGTAGGCTTTCCTTGCGGCTTAGTCTGCGGCGCGTCGTCTGTGTCCGCCACACAGTCGCAGCCGCAGCAGGGTCGAGAGAAACACTTTCCCATCCTTGCCAAGCGACACGAGGCTCAGTCACTTGGCCGGGAGGAGGAGCCTCGCCTCCGCCCGGCAAAGCTATCCGGGACGGCCGGGTTTTCCGAGAGTCAACCCTCGTAGAGGCGATGCTTGTTGAGGTTTAGCAGGTAGATTCGCAGTAGCAGTTATCTTGCTTACTTGGAGCGATTATAGGGGGTCCATGAGTATGCACTCTTTGGACACCGGACCATTTCACAGAGCTCCAGAACCGCATGCATTCGCCGGAGCCGGTTGATCAGAGCTCGTGTCGTTGTGAACGCTTCATTGTTAGGCAACATTAAACTTTTCACTGGCCAGGTGGTGGCCTCTTGAGCGCCCGTCCTGGAGGTGATACGTTAGGCCAAGGTTAGGCCAGCGCAAATAGGATGGCCGATGCTCTGCGGCCACTTCACAACGTAAATAAACAACTTTCACACAGTCTTAGACGAAGAAGACAACTACACACAACCTGTTCTCCTCCAAGCCCTCGAGTACCTTGGCACTGGCCGACCTCCCCCCTGTGCCCCGGACCTCGTATCGGAGCGAGTGGGTGCCTGGCCCCAGGACACCGCAGGCTTACATGCTTTCCTGCAGTCGCGTCGCCTGCGGTTGCATCAGCTGCTGCGCCCAGCTATCTTGCAGCTGATGGCTGGCCGCTGTGGTGCCTGCTGACGGCCTGCGGAGCGGCTGGCCAGGCAAGTGTAACGGCCGCAACCACCGCACACGCAGCACTGCACCAACAAAGTTGCCGTTTGCAAGTGTAGTGTACTTCATTCGCCATCAAAAGTCCCCTACTGCGTTATACCTGAGGAAGGCAGCGGACAACAGCAAAAAAGTGTGCCGGACAGCAGTCACAGGGTTGTGGTGCACATGCCGCACACGTGGGCACCACCTCCCCTGCCCACACGGTTACAGGATACTCAGAAGCGTTTGCGGCAGTCATGTCAGTGCACGAAATGCGCATGGCAACTGAGCGTGGGCTCCGACCCAGTTGAGACAGACAGGCAAACTTCCTGGCACCAAGCGACCATGAGCGCTGCAACTCCGTGCCCAGCTCGCAGAGAACCACACCCGCTGGGGCTCGCTGCTGTCTGCCCCGCTGGTGTCCATGCTCTGCGCCGTGGCCCTGGCAGCCACCGGCGTCATCCCCGTTGACTGTACGGCGTACGACACCGTGTGGTCGTACCTGATGCCTCTGGCGGCTGCGCTATACCTGCTGGAAACGGATGTACACAGGTGCGCAAGGCGGACGTAGGAACAGTCACCCGTCCGGTGGGCTGGGTGGTTGGGGGCTTGGTTGGGGAGCAGGACGGGCTCCTGGGATATGCGGCAGGTACTGGTTTCAGGTCGTGGGGAAACCTGCCCAGGTGTTGATCTGGGTCAGCAGCCCCGAGCATCTTATGGGCACTCCTTCAGAAACCAGAAATGCCATGCGTCAGTGGTCCCATAGTGCGCCGATGAATCTTCGGTAACTCAGGCTGTTGGTGCGGCTGCTGCTGGCAACGCCGTTGCGCGTGTGGCGTGCAGCCAGGGGCGTGCTCTGGGGCCCGCAGCACTTCAGGCCCGACCCACATCACGTCGGGACTGTGCCGCATGGCGTCCCACGGCACTGGCGCTGCACATCAACCAACGTCAAACTCATTGCTCATGCCGCTTTGGAGCACCAGGCCTGCATGCTGGTACCTGACGCTCACCCCCACTTGGGTCCTGGCCCCTTCGCAGCAGCAACACGTCACCTACTCCGTTGACGCTCGCCGCTGTTGCGTGGGACATGCCTGGGCAGCGGCACGGCGTGCTTGACGGTCTGCCGCGTGCCGCACAGGCCGCCGACGGAAGGCGGCCCCACGCTGACTGGATTCTCCCCTCATAGTCCAGCACGACAGGCCCCACGCTTCAAACTGCTGCAGATGTGTCCATAATTCTGGATACTGTGCCGGCAGTTGAACGGTTGACATGGAAAACACGTGTGCCTAATAAGTTAAACCTGTCACTACGGCTGTTGCGCAGGCTGCTGACCGAGGGCGGCCCCACGCTGGCCGCCTTCCTGGTGGGCGCGCTGGGCATGGCTGCGGGCGCCGTGGCGGGCTGGGTGCTGCTGCGGGAGGCCCTGGGCCCCGGCGGCTGGAAGCTGGCAGCCTGCCTGTGCGCCAGCTACGTGGGCGGCAGCGTCAACTTCGCGGCGGTGGCGGCGGTGGGTGGCGGTGCCCGTGTGGCGCACGGGATGCAAGCGGTGCGGCAGTGGTGCGGGGGGCGCACCACCTGCGTCTGTCAAGATGGGCGATCTGAGTCGGGCAGTACAGCGCGGTGGGGAGTGGCGTAGTGGGTGGCAGGGTAAGGCGCATGCAGGGCTTGTGTGTGTTCCGTCGGCACGGCAGTGGACGGTGGTGGATTATGTTGCTCACGCACTGGGGGATGGTTAGTGTGCGGTGGTAAAGCATGGAGGGCACGGGTTTCCAGCCGGTGGAGGGCACGTGTGCAGGTGGGACTCAAGGTCCAGTTAGGGCTTGCATGGTACCGCTGTTGAGGAGCATGGGCAATGGATGCTGTCGCCGCCCCATTCACTCGAGCGTCAGCAGTCTAGTTCGCCAAGGCCACAACCCAACAAGTCGCGTTTGGCTGCGTGCGGGGGGATAGCTCTCTACATGGGCTCATTGCCGTACACACCGTCCCTGCGTATCCACCCGCGTGCCCCCCAGGGCGTGAAGCTGCCCGCCGCCGCCATCCCTGCCGCCATGGCCGCCGACAACCTGTGCATGGCGGGCTTCCTTGCCGTGCTCATGGCCGTGCCGACACGTGTGGCGGCTGCAGTGGCGGCGGCGGCGGCGGCGGAGAGCACGGGCGCAGCGCCGGAGCTCGGCGGCGTGGGGCAAGCGCCCGGAGCTCACATCCCAGCAGCAAGTGCGTCAACTGATGCAGGTATGGCCGTACCAGGAATGCCATGGCGACGTGATTGCATTTGCCAGCCTGGGCAGTGACCTGGTGCTGCAGCGTGGCCATCCAGCGGCCTTCAGTCAAGCCTTGCTCCTCGCTCCGTATAACCCAAGTCCCTTCCATCAAGCTTGTCCCTTGGCTGCTTACTACCTCCACAGTTGACCTCCACTCTTGTTGGTACATCGTATATCAACGATGTGAAAAAGGCGATATATGCTGTTAAGCGCGTTGAATAAAAGGCCCTGCTCCTCCCGCCTGCAGGCAGCGCCGCTGCTGCCGCGCCCCCCGCGCCTCCCCTCACGGCCGAGTCGGCCTCCCTGACGCTGGCAGCGGCCGCAGCCTCCTGCGCCGCCTCGCAGCTCATCGCGGACGCCCTGGGCTGGCAGCCGGTGCGGCTCATGATCATGGCGGGCGTGGCGGCGGCGCTGGCGGCGGCCGCGAACTGGGTGCGGGGGCTAGCGAGGTCTAAGGACGCCTGCGCGCAGGAGGGCAGGCTGCCGCCAGTGTTTTCTGGTGCGTGAGGGCCAGGGCAAGTGTAGGCCAGATGCCAATAGGCCGCTATGCTCCTGGCACGAGCACTGTGTCACCTCACGCCGGATGCCGCATGCTGGCTGACTGCTGCCCCTCGTCGGCGTACACCCACTTGTCATCATACAAGACGCAGGGTCTCCGCACACACTCGCACATGTGGTACTCAGCTCCAGGCCAAATACTAACTGTGACCCTGACCATGCTCCCTCGGCTCTCTCCTCACCTGGGACTGTCCAACACCCCCCTTGACCGTGCCTGCGCGTGGTGCGCCTGTCACGCGCGCAGGCGCGGGCCGTCTGGGCACGTGCCTCATGGGCGTCTTCTTCGCCGTCATCGGCGCCTCGGCCGGCTCGCTGTCCTGCCTGGCCGCCTGCGGGCCCCTGGCGGCCTTCCTGTGCGTCATGGTGGCCGTGCACTGGGCGGTCATGGCGGTGGGTGCAGGGGGAGAGGGTTGTGGGCCCAGCAGCAGCAGCAGCAGGAGCGCACTTTCTCGCGTACTGTCTGCGCAGCCCACGTTGGACAGCAAGCTCCCGCATAGGGGTTGCGCTGGACAGCAGCCGGCTGCCGCCTCGCTGCTCCCCGGTCCCCACCCCCACCCGCTTCCTCCGGCTCATAGCCCTCACGCTCTACCATGCTCCACCCGGCAATCCCCTCTGACCCCAGCTGCTGGGCATCGGGTTGTTGCCACCTCCCCTGGCCACCTCCTCCCTCCCCCAACCCACGCCCACGCCCCCCTTCTTAAAGCCGCCACGCTCCATCCCCTTTGACCCCGTGCCCCCCAGCTGCTGGGCGCGGGCCTGCTGCGGCTGCCCCGTGAGGCGCTGCTGCTGGGCTCCAACGCCAACATCGGCGGACCGGCGACTGCAGCAGGTATGCGCGCCCTCCCAGACCACCTTGGCGTATACAGCACACATGCGCTGTTCCGTTGTGTTTCTGGCCCCAGCCCACCCCAAACGCCTTAGTGGCAGCTTGCCCAGAAGCCTGCCTTGCGCGCCGAACCTTTGTGCTCTGCATAGGTACATGCATTGAGGTCCGTACCAGTGGGTCATGCGCACTGTGCACCGTCTGGAGAGGAGAGCGCGTCTGGGTCGGGCGCGATTACGCGGGGCCACCTGCCACGTGTCGTGTCGAGGCGCACCGCGACATCAGGCTCCACGCACACAACCCCGGGCATGATCACCTGCACACCTGCAGTACCTTACCGTACCCGCCTGCGCTGCGTTATGCACGACTCCTCCTTGCAGCCATGGCGGCTGCCAAGGGCTGGACGGGGCAGGTGCAGACCTCCATGCTGACGGGCAGCCTGGGCTACGCGCTGGGCACCCTGTCGGGCCTGGCGGTGGCGCGGGTGGCACAGGCGCTGGGCTGATGGTGCAAAGGCGCCGCGTGATCGTGGTGCAGAGATACGGTAGATGTGAGCTATGGCCGTGTACTGTGGATTGTATGTTATTATGCATGATTATTCAAGCGTTCGTCACAAACACGGGCCGTGCGTTAGGTTTGGGCTGCGGCAATGACGGGCAGCATGGGCTGCGCGCTGCGTGCATCGTGTCGGGTCCGTAGGTGGCGGTGGTGGCACAGACACTGGCGGGTAGGGTGACAGCCCTGTTGGACGGGTGGGGACAACGCTGTGTACGTGACCTTTTGTGCATCAGAGGGAACGTGCGGCGTATTGTGGAGCTGGGACAGGTGTGCGGTCCTGCCATGCGGGCACAGGCAGGAGGTGGGCAGCAGTGCGGCAGGGCAGGGCAGCCGCGCTTACTGGCTGCTGGGTTGCGTTGTGTGTCTAGCCGAAGCAAGGGAAAGCGCAAGCGATGAGGGCACTGAGGGCCACGGGCCCGCGGCAAAAGTGGCGAACTGGCGCATACATGCGGTGGGCTGAGGGGCTGTGGAAGCGGCGTGTGCGCCCCATGGGCTGGCGGAGAGCGCTGCGACGCGGCGTTGGGGCGGGCAGTACGGTAGCAGGGGTGGCGCCGGCGGCGGTGGGGCATGAGGGACAGTGAGAGCGACCAGGGCGCGGAGAGCGCTGCAAGGCGTTTGGGGCACGAGCGAGGGGAGAGGCGAGCGGGAGAGGAGGCAGAGGCTAAGCTGGGCAAAGCAGGCGGATAGTTGATTGAAGGCCATGGCTGCAGGCTCTTGGCCGCCGGTACGGTATGTAGAATTGTTGAGGTATTCCTCACTGTGCAGCGTGCAGGATTTCCGTGGCAGGTCGCGGTGAGTTTACGTTGGCCTGACTGTTTTGCTGTGGTGCGCCGTGCGTGCAATCGACGGGAACGCCTGCACAGGCCTGGAGCGCATCGACAGCAAATCGTGACCATGAGCTCGTGAGTTCCACTTGCAAGTCCTATTGCCCCTTTAACACCGCTGGCTCTCATTTTTGCACGCCGGGGGGCGGCGTCGACACCCCATATCAATTGGATCTGACGCATCATGAGCGCGCTGACCCTGGGCCGCGTAGCACGTGTAGCACCGTAGCACATGGGAGCCAATACTGCGGGCCGTAGCTACAACAAACAATCGCGACAGTCGTTACCTGTTCATCATATTGAATCACAGGTCACAATGAAGAGGTATAAACATAAACAGGGAGCCTGCGTGTTGCGCTGTTGCTGGCTGCTGCTGTCAAAGCCTCCGTCTGTGAGCACAGCAGGCAAGGGCATAAGTAGCCGACAATAATTACTTCTCACACCTAAAGTAGGAAGACCCGTTGCAGCTTGTTTGAATACGGCGGTCGCGTCGCCTTCTGTGTCGCAGCGCAGCGACGTGACATGGACGCGACCCACCACTATAAAGGCCGTGTGAGGAGCATCCCTGCTATTATACCACATAAAAGAGCCGTTACGCGCATCACAGCAGACCGAACGCGATGTTCTCCGCAGCAACTCTCTCCGCCGTTGGCACGGGTGCTCGGTCTCCCGCGACCAGGCCACCACGCAGTGGTTTCGGCAGCGCCTTCGCCAAGCCTGCCAACATAATGTCCCCAACGATGAACCGTAGCTCGACATCATGCGCGGCCGTTCCCCCCAGGGGTCGGCGTCCGTCCTTTCAGGAGTTCCTCGGCGACATGACCGAGGAGGTAGGCATCTAGACAAGCCACGGCACATGCAGTGCGCAGGTTCTGATGCAATATGCCAGCGGGTGGCAGGACCGGGCTGCATATGTTTTGGGCTAGTGCATCTGTCACATGCAGCCATGTGCAGGTGCTACCTCCTGCCTGAACCTCCTGTACCGTACTTCCGTGCTCCTGCCCCGCGCCAGGTGGCCTGCACGTGCCGCCAGGACGCCGAGGCCGCCGCAGCCCCCGAGCCCGCGGCCGCACCGCTGGCCGCCCCCAAGCAACGCAAGCAGCGGAAGGCCAAGCAGGTGAGCAGGCTGGGCTGTGGTGCGGCACCATGCGATGGGTTGGGGATACAAGGCAAGTGGATGATGATCGGGCATCAGCTGGTATATGGTTTCCCTTTCCCTGTCTCAGGACCCCTTCCCCCTGTTCGTGAGTTTACTGGTAGCAGGTAGTGCAACGAGTTCTTCAGAGTCTTGGGTAGAGTAGGTCGTGGTGGTCAGTGGAGCGTTCATATCCGCCCACAAGTGCTTGCCAAGCACCGAATTCCTAGCCCCTGTAACCTTTTCACGAAGAAAAAAAGAAAAAAAAGGACGCAAGGCGTCGCGTTGCTAGTTACGTTGCATTGCTGATGTGAAATCTACTACTAATCCAAGGAGATGTATTGCCATAAGGCCCTTCCGGTGATCTGGCTTGGTTCGTTGGGGAGTCCGTGCACGGTTGGGGGCTTGAGGGCCCCCAGGGGAGGGGACGTTCTGCCCCTCAGGTCTCACGCACCCGCATGCGTTCGTGATGCGGTTGCCCTGGCACATCCGTACGTTTTGCATGTTACTGGCGTTGCCCACAATGTGCGACCTGCTACGTACCGTACAACGGACTCTTGCTGCACCTTCCCGTGCTGACGGGCACCTGCCCTGCCCCTTCCCGCACCTCCTCCCTGCTCTACCTGGCCCCCAGGCTGCTGCGCCCGAGCCTGCGCCAGAGCCTGCACCCGCCTCCCCCACCGAGGCCACCAGTACCTCCCCGGGGACTGTCGCCCCGCCGCACGGCAACAACATCACCATCAACGGGGACGTTTCGATCACGAGTAGCAAGGTCAATTGGGGCTACATCTTTTGAGGGCTAGGAAAGGGAGATAACTGCTGCCGTGGGGATGTGGCCGTGGTGACGGGAAAGAACAGTCTGCACCAGTCTGCACCCTGGTCTGCTCTGTCGGCAATAATAATACCGCAGTACTGCTGTGACTTTACGGCGATTGTACTGTGTTTGAGTCATGCATAATCTCAGGACTTGGGCGTAGCGCGCTGCTACGGCTGGCGGTCTTGGAACGCACCTGGTGCGCCGTACCCGTGCACTCACGTCGACATGAATTCGGCAGTTGAAAGTGGCGTTTTCATGAACATGTGGGGTGATGCAGTTGCATAGTTGCTACGTGAGCACTAAGACCTCCTAGGTTTCCTGCGGTACAATGGCGTCGGCGGTATCCTGTATGCCGGCTTGAGCACGCGGCGTGTGTGGTGACGGTAAGCACTTGCCAGACGGGAAGGGTGAAGTAGACAGGCATAGTGCAGCGGCTTCTGAAGCGGTAGAACGTGAACAGTTCCTGGTGGTACCATGGGTATCGGCTGTGTGCAGTACTTTGTCCATGTAACCACCACATGAGTCGGACTCTGGTGCGCAAGAAGGGGCAGCGTCTTGCTGAGGCACAAGGTGCTTGGTTACTCGGCTGGCCGGCAATGTGTGTAAGGTATCGTACACAGGTTCCAAGCTCGCTTGAAGAGGACTGTAGAGCACGAGCCTCCATTACGACGCTCGCAGCAGCTTAAAACATGAAGGGACCCACCGTACCGCTATGTAGCAAAGGCTGCGTGCCACGCAACACACTATCGGCATGCGTCCCTACATTTGCCGACTGTTGTTCACATCGGAACCAGACACTTGCTAGCACCGAGTGCCATGGCGGCAGCGTGGCCCAGGTGCACCCCTGCAGCCGTGGCCTGCACCCCCGGCACCCAACCGGCCAAGCTGCCGCCCCCGTGCTTGTGGCATGCACACAGCAGCAGCCCGCCCTGCTATCGGCAAAAGGACTTCTGGCTATCAGACGAACCTCACCACACATAATGCAACACTACTGCAAGGACCAGGGACATTGAAACGCAGCGAACGCACGCCCTTAGGGTGTAGGGGGTAGCAGCAGCACGCAAGGGCGCAACAGCCAACCGCCGCCCCAACACCCACCCACAGCTCCGACTGCAGCTTGGCGCATCAACAAAGGGCAGGTGGTGCAGCTTCAACTGAGCTGTTGTCAACTATGCCCCGCACGCCGCCGCTACTCCATACCGTGCCGTACGACACCACGCACACTCTTGTCCACAGACTGGTACATAGCAGGGGCAGGATAACAGACATGCAGCTAAGAAGTACCTGACATCCTCTAGCCCCGACGGCAGACCCCAGCTGCCAGCAGCGCAAAGCAACCACCGGGGGGCCATGCCGTACACAGCCGCACCCCTTGTTATCCTCTTTTGGTTTCCTGTCGGGGCCATGGATGCGGCTGCGAAGCCCCGGGCCCCCGAAACGCCACGACCATTGACCAACTAGCAAAGCCATGCCACATCTCGCTGGGTCAAGAGTACGATATGGCTCTTCACTGCGAGCAGCATTGACAGTGCAAAATTCTCATCACCTGGCCACCTCCCAGAGGGCAACCCCAAATTGCCTCTAACAGAAGCGCAACGTGCAAGAGCCGACAGCAACCAGCATAAAGCTCCTGGCCACACATTTTGCCCTTGAACACGGTCCACTGGGGCATCCATTGACGGCCACATTGACGGCCCCCCGCCCCCGCCGGCGCTGCTTTAAGTTTTGGCAAAGGCTTGCACACCCCACGGCTCTGTGAGAGTCCCCAGTGTTTGGCCTCATTCACTGGGCCCCAGGAGCCTGGGATGCACTGCTCATGACCCTTCGCACATGGCACATGACCCTTACCGCCGAAGCCCCCCCTTAAGAGGGCAGCCAATCGTTTGTTCTGTAAAACCCATGCCATTCCCGATGCCACATGCGATGCAAAAATTGCACTCTCGCCGCAAAGCAACGCAATGCGGCTCAGCGCAACGCCACACCCTGCCGCGTTTCAACCACCCAACCTCTTCCACGCCGTGCAGAGGAATTTGCTGTAGGCAGACCGGCCCTGCAGCAAAACCATGATCCATGAACCGCGTTCCGCTGCCTCTGCAACCGTCCGCCACACCCGTGCCATATGCACTGACCATCGACCCCGCCTGCGCCCACTCCACCGCACGACAGCCCAACGACGCGCAGCAGGCGAAGGCCCCGGCAGTACCCGACGCTACGCACGCCTCCGCCACCTGCCCACAGCAATGGCCGCAAGCCTCGCACGACAAGCCAGCGCAGGGCTCCACATACCCTTGGCGCTTACGAAACCGCCGGTGCAGCTTGCGGCCCCCACCTGCCCACCCACACATGTGCTGCCAGCCCAGCCAGCCGTTGCCCGTTGGAGCACGACAGAGCTGCGCCTCCTGCCACCGCATGATCGCGGACAGTAGGAGCGCGGCCGCAGCTGCAGCATACGTTGCCCTCCTACCCTCCCTCCCGTCCGCCACGTCTGCAGCAGCAGGGTCATGCGAAAGTGGCTGCTAGGTGACGCCCCCTGCTGTCCGCCCCAAGACTGCTCCGTGCTGGAACCAGCCGACACATGTCCAATCCTGCCTCGCTCCACGCCCCATCCTCAGCTGTGTTGTGACAAGCGAGAGCGCCATCTGTACACGGCCAGAGCCCCGTCGACTCACGAACAATGGTCATGGCTTTCTGGCGCACCTAGTTCAACTGCAGCAGACGCCGCCTGCCAGCGCTACGCCTTGGTCCCGTTCTGGGCCCCTCCGCTGCCGGTGCCTTTGCTGCTCTTGCTGCTGCCGGCGTTGTTGTTGCTGTTGCTGGTGTTGTTGCAGTTGGCGGCGGGCTGCTGGATGTAGCGCGCCGCCTGGGGCGCGGCCTGCGCCGCCAGGAAGGGGAACTGCAGTGGGTCGGAGGGTGCCGAGGAGTGCACCACCGAGTTGGGCCGCCGCCGCCCCACCTGCGGACGAGGAGAAGGGGCAGTAAGCGATGGCGTCGGAAACCCGCCTTGCCGGTGTGTCCTATGCGTGACCGGGGGCAACCGCTCACACAAGGAGTGCAGGAGCCGTACAGAACAGCGGAACAGCGTGCGACATCCCCGGCCCACCCGCTTCACACACTCGTCGATCCCCTGCCTTCCCGGCCACCAGACGCCACAAGCTGCACCGCGCGCCTTGCCCGTGCTGCACGACACGGCCACGCAGCTGGTCCTAGCGCCCTGGTCACCCACAAATTAGCCGCCCCCCATACCTGCTCCTCCAAGGCTCCGACCACGTCCCGTCCCTCTCCCCCAAAGGCCCTTCCCTATCTGACACAATACCTCGTCCCCCCTCTTCCCCCTTTGGTACCCCACCTGGTAGGCCGCCACCGTGGCGTGGTCCATCTTGCCCGGCGGCCGAGACTGCGGTGCCAACCCCATCAGCCCCCGCCCGTCCGTGCTGAGGCTGGGCACCGTGCCCGTGCCCGTGGCCCCTGCCGCTGCCGCGCCCGCCTCGGCCGGCGCGCGGCTGCTGCTGCCGCTGCTGGGCAGCGAGCCGCTGCTGAGGGCGGAGGACGGGCCGGTGGCGGCGGCGGAGGAGCTGGCGGTTGTGGCGGTTGACGCGGTGGCGGTTGTGAGCAGCCCCATGGCGGCCTCGCGCTCCCGGTTGCGCGCCTCCACGTGCTCGCGCTGCTCCTGCGTGCGCAGCAAAAGGACGGCGAAGCAACCAAGCAAATGGAATGCAGTCCACGGAAACAGCGGTAACCAGCATTGGGACGCAGCAACAAGGAGCGAGGGTTTGAGCTTTCCGTGGAGTGGCAGCTGACCGTCGTGAACCTGCTGGGCTCGGTCCCGCTGGGATGCTTAGCGCAGGCCATGGGCGCCACCTCCGTGGCCGAATACATCTGCTGCTGCAGCAGCAGCCCTACCCGCAGCAACTCCGCCGCCACAATAGCCGCCCGCCCACACGCACAAGACCTCACCTGCGTGACCTCGTACACGTGCTGCAGCAACTGCTCCGCCAGTGCGCGGGCGGTAAGGCCGGGCCGCTGCCCGCCGCACGTAGGGGAGGCGGCGGTGGAGGAGCAGCGCGAGTCGGCGTCCGCCACAACCTGCCGCGGGGAAAGCAGATATCATCCCCGGCCCCACCATGGCAATCCGTGCGCACATGCGGGACAAGCACCACGCGATGAGCAACTCATGTCCGGGTACGCCACAAACCTTCCGGCGCCCACTCTACGGTACCTCCTCCACCGCTGGGCGAGGCCAATCCACCCTCCCAGCTGTCCTTGCCACCCCTGTCTGCCTCCCGCATGAGGCCCACGCCCTCGGCTAGGGGTACTTCGCCGCCACAGCAGCCAAGGGCCAACCCACGCGCGAGCTAACCCACGCCCACCTCCCGCAGCAGGTCCATAGCCTTGGCCTGGCATTCCGCGGGGGACAGCGCCGGCAGGTCGTTCTCCGCAGACTCCAGCACCTGGGGGGCGGCAGGGCAAGGCGCGGTGGGTGGCGGGCCAGTGGCGGGCCAGTGGAGGGGCAGTGGAGGCGCCGCCCCGCCGGGTCCTGGCCCTGGTGGGCGGCGGACGGCAAGCGGCCCTGTGGAGCAGTGGCGGACGACCCCTCCTGCTGCAGCGCACTACGCAGCGAAGCCCCAAACGGTGCCATCTTCCTTAAGCACCACTATATGCGCCTGTGGACGCCGCCCCAAGGTGGCATGTGAACTAGCACCCCATACCCGCATCGATGGTGCAGCAAACGGTTACCAGCCTGCCCCGGTAACATGCAGCCCCGGCCGCCCGCGGCCCGCCCCCTCCCCCACCTGGTGCCGCGCCATCTTGCGGATGACTGGATCGAAGTTGTCCGCCACGCCGTCGCTGGTGAGGAAGATGAAGTCCCCCTCGTCCAGGAAGGTGAGGCACAGCAGCATGTTGGCCAGGTCGGGGTCCTCGCCCATGGCGTAGCCCAGCGCGCCGGGGCACCAGCGGGGGTCCCTGACAGGGGAGGAGCGACGGTGGAATTGAAGCTTTCAGTACCCTTCCGGCCCCAGAGTGGCTTGCCGCAATTCCGGCCCCCCCGCCGCATCGGCGCCACGACAGCTCTACCCTGAGCCGTCGTCCCATCCCATCCCATCCCACCCCAGCCCCCAGCAACCCGCGTCCCCCTTGTGTGCTCTCCCGCCACGCCGTGCCCCGTCCGCATGTGAAGCAGCCGCCACCTCTTGTCCCGTCCGCCTGCTATGCGCATCCCACCTCCAACAACCCCTGCCACGCCCCCGCCTCCTCGACCCCAGACATGTGCCGCAAACCAAGCCCTGCCTGCGTGCCCCCATGCCGCCACCTGCCTCGACTGCCGCCTGCTCCACCCCTACACTGACAACCCGTGCTTGACCAACACTACACAGCGACCATCGTCTCCACACCCTTTCCCCATTCTTGCGCCATCTCGGCCTCGCCCCCAGGGGCCTAGCAACCCGTTTTCAAACCCTCCCTCCTCCCACTTTCATCCGCCCACCATGCTCCATCAGCGCGCAGCGCCGCCGTCCCCTCTCCCACATCCCCATGGCAGACACCGGCGCCTTAGCCAAGTCGCCCCACCCGCATGCCTCTGCATGCCCCTCCCCAATCTCGCGCCTCCCCCCTCACTTCACCGCTTCGTGCCCTGCACGCCACAGCCTCCCCCCGCACCTGGCCCCGTCCGCGTGCGCCGCCGCCGTGACCTCCTCCACCCTCCTGCTGGCGGCGCGGTACACGTAGGCCGCCGAGTCGCCCACCGTCATGGTGATGGCCACCCACCGCCCGGGCTGCCGCACCCACTTGAGCGGCAGCACCACCGACACAACCTGCGGGCAGCGGGCAGGGGTAGAGAGGGAAGCCGTTAGGAGAGGAGCGGGCATAAACATGTTCCGTGAGGGGTTGCGGGTTGCGCGCGTGCCACCGCGTGCGGGTGCAGCTCGACAGGGCCCCGGCCGTCGCTCAAGGCAGGCCTGCCGTTGAGTCCACGTGGTACTCCCCCACCCTTCCCCTCCAACCCCGCTGACGCGTCTGACAAATCACAGTCTGTGATGGCCCCACGTGACAACATGAAGGGGCCCACGGGTCGCCAACATGGTGGTGACTTGCTGCAGCGCTGCTCCCCGCTGCCTGCCGCAGCTCCTCCCTTCTGACGGCCGGACCCCACCCGTACCACATCGCAACACCGGCACCTTGGCGCCCCCGCGCTTGCGTGCTCGTGTGCACGAATCCCCCCTCTTCCCCCGGCTTGTCACCTCAGGCCCTGCACGGCTCTCCTTCCACACCCCAGGGGCCGACACCTGGGCCCTGCCGCAGTCGCCATACCCGACCCAAGCCAACCCAACACAGCCCAACCGCCCCGCGCTGCTGTTCGTGTACCGCTCACTACGCACCAGTGTGGTTAGCGTCCCGAACTGCTGCAGGATGAGCTTCTGGCTGGTCTGTATGGACTCCACCAAGTGCCGGAAGATGGTGTGCGTGTCCAGTGCGGGGTTGCCTGCACGCGTGGGCAGCGGCGCCGTTTGAATCGGGTGGAACGCTCACAATCGTGGTCTCAGGTTTGACCACGAGCACTTGGGGCCAGACTGGCCGCAGAGCATGAACACATGGTGCTGCTGTTCTGGCATGTCATACAGTTTTGGCTCTTGGGACAGAAAGGTGCGCAGGTAAGGGTGGGTTGGTTCGGGGGCTGCGACCTCCAGGGCAGTGGAACACACCAAACCTTTGCCTCAGTGCGGTAGGCTACCCCCGGTTGAAGCCCATTCCATTCCCGGCATTCCACCTTCACCCCTCCCCGCACCACGCAGCCCCCTAGCTTGATGCAGCATCCTGTGGGCCAAAAAACCTACTCTCGTGCTGCTTGAGCGCTTGGTGCATGTGGTTCAGGCTGCCCAGGACAGCGCATCTCGCAGCGCGCCGTGGAGGCTCCCCCCAGTTGACGCCGTCAGCCACCGCCAGAATGGCCCCCTCCGGATAAGCCAAAATGCCAAAGCAGTCGGCCACAGGTTCGCCGTTCCGACGTCCCGTGGGGCCCAAATCGTACATGGAGACGGAAATCCCATACGCCCAGTCGACAGGATTGTCCCACGACGCTGGAAGATCTGCAAGGGAAATTCAAGTTGCCGGCGCGGTAGGACACGGCAGTCATGTGTGAGGTTCCGACGCTTCACTCATAACAGCGCCAAAGCTGTCAACCGCACCCCAAGAAGATAATGCACACGTTGGCTCGAAATGTCTACCTTGAGCAAACTGCTTGTAGACCGCTACTCCGGAGTCGGGGCCCGAGTGGGAGGCAACAATGTTGCAGCTCGGCTTGCTGAGGTGAAGGTTTGCCTCGGGAGGTTCATCTGAGCCTTGCTTGCCGTGCAGGGTCCCACACGTGAACTTCTTGGCGGTCGACTGTTCCCTGCGTTCCCGTGTGCGTCTGCGCATGAGCATGAGCCGCTTGCCCACACTGCCCAAAGCGCCATGTCGCACCTCCAACGCTCTGCCAGATTCCGAAAGAATGTCATCTTGAGGACCAGGTTGGGGGCATATGCACTTGGGACTCGAGACTCGAAATGGCTGACTGATACGTTGCCAGTAGGCGCCGGGCAAGCAAAGCTATGTTAAGGCGTGATACAAACGTTACTTTTGCTTCACTACTCTACAACTTTTTGTACAGGCGCTTCCGGTGGCAGAGTGCCGGCCATCCCACGCGGGCACGCGCCACAGGGCTATTACGGTGAAGGAACGCTATGGGATCCTGCTCAGTCGTGTGTGCAGATAGGGAGCAATGTGAGAAGTAGAGGACTGCACGGCGGGACCAGAGCCGACGCAGTGACGGGTGCACCGTACGACGTAGGACCAGGCTCCCGCGTTTTTGCAGGCAGGAAGTGCCTGACAACACATGTTCATCCTGTAAAGTGGAGCTTTATGAGGATGTTATGATGGTGTGTTACAGCGAGGGAAGGTAAAGCGTCGAAAGCTAAGTCGTCGTCGTCGCGTGTCCACCACCACAGCCCACTACCGTTGACCTGCATATTTAGTGAGTATTGCGCCTGGTTGGATAGCTATACTGCGATGTGAGTGTCATGTATGGGCTGGGCTGGGCTCGCTCTCTGGCTGCTGGTTGCTGCACCAGGGGAGGGCCTCTGCCGTGCAGCCAACCAAAAGGGTATGGCAGCAAGGGGCGTGGATTGGGCCCTCCCAGCCCCGGTGCAGAACCCCAACAGGACAAGGAAGATCTGCAAATGCCGATCAAGACATATTAGCGGTGCAGGCGCCTGCACAGCAGCCAACACCTGTGACGGCTGAGCGCAGCGCTTGCGCAGGAAACGGTGTTGCCGCAGGTTAGTGCACCCAGGTGCACCAGCTCCCTCGCTACTGCTTACATTCTAGCTAGCTCATCAAGGGTTAAAGTTTTGCCCCTGCTGCGTGTGGAGTCGCGTGTTTCTGCCCAGGGGCCTCGGCCCTTGCCGGCCCTTGCCTCCGCTTTGCCCGCTGGAACAAAAGGGCTCCCCTGCGCTGGATGGTGCTTGGGGCAGGCTGCGTTGAAGCTCAACGCAAGCGCAAACGTGAGACTGCTATGTCTACAAATCATCATGCGGAAGCCTGCGGCGAAGCCCTGTTGCCAAGCGGGGTTGCAAGGCACCCATGTTCCCGCTCGGTGACTCGCATCCCCAACCGTCGCACGGTAGTAAGACCATAGCATTGCCCTTCTTTGCCAGCCTACCGTGACAGCAACTGGATCATTATTGTCTTGGTCGTGTATCGTAGCCGGGCCTGTGCGACCTGTAGTTCAGCATGTCAGTCACCGTACTGGCCTCCCGGCCCAGAGCCCTTGTCAGCCTCACTGAGCAGCACCAGCACGGTCAGCGCCCCTCGACCACATTGAAGCTTGAGCTCGCTTTACATTTACGAAGCACTGCGCGCCCTGAGCTTGCAGCCCTGCACAAGCACCTAGTCTTGCCGGTGCCCACCTACCGATGTGACCGTGCTTGGAGCGGCCAAGAGCAACACCGCGCGTTGAGTGCAAAGGGACAACAAGACATAGTCGCCATACACGTCTAGTGAGCGGTACCAACGCCACGCGGGGGACCACGTGGCTGGTCAACTGTGCCCGCCCACGCCCCGGGTGCCTCGGTTCCTGCCCTGCGGGGAACGCCAACGTCCACGCCCACGCCCACGTCCAGGTAGGGCACGGCAGTACCGGTAAACAGTTGACCCAGCACGGTCGTAACTCTGCAGGTGTGCTTGTGCTTGTAGGCATGCACAACATTCCACGTCGGCCTTGCAGCGGGCGTGCTGTCGCTGTTGTTCACTGGCTCGGGCACGAGCGGGCGCCCCATGCGACACCGCAACTCGGAGTACCGTACCACACCAACTGCCATGGCGCATGGCGACACGCCGCAGGCCTCCTGCTCATTGTTGTCACGTGCACTCGCACCTGCAAGCACTATCGAGATTCTCGCACGCCGTACTGACGTATAGCGTCGCCATCCCGCCCCTGCCGCGCAGTATTCGTCACTGTAGCGGCCCCATGTGACAGGGCGAACACGGCAACGGATACTGGGGGCCTTCAGTAACGCTTGGCCACCTTGGCTCCTTGTCAAACGGCTGAGCTCCCACGTCCCTGCACGCAGCTCAGTTGACGTAGCAGCTTTCCCTCCAGCCGGTACCACTTAGCGGAAGCTGCTGCGCCACCTGACCTGCGTGTACGGCAGTACCCTGAGCGGCGCCACGTCTGGGCTGTTTCAGTCGACCGGGGCAGTGAATGGGCCAGACGAACGGGAAAGCTGCCTCTTGCGTTGGTACCGGTGACATCGATGGCACTAGTGGCACAGAGGGCTGTCCTGCGGCGGCTGCAAGTACCAGCAGGAACAGCACACGCCGCGGAAGCCTCTGCCGACTAAGCCTTGCCGGCGGCACCCGCCCAGGCCTCAGCCGGTTCTCCTTCGGCCGCCGTAGTACGCCAGTTACTTGCGGCGGCTTTGGCTCGGACGAGCAGCACACAGCACGCGAAGGCGGCAACGGCAGCCGCAGCATCGGCGGTGGCGGTGGCGGTGGCGGCGGCGCCAAGGGGACACACCTGCATGGCCACGGCTGGCGTGGCATGGGCACTCTGCTCCGCAGCCTCCCCCGTGGCAGACGGGGCAGCTGGCGCTCCCCTGAACCACCTGGACCAGCAGCGGAGGGGGCGGCAGCAGCAGCAGCGGCGGCGGCGGTGGCGGCAGCCACGGGTCTGTCAGGCGCCGCCGGTGGCTGGCTCCCCCGCGACCTCCTGCTGCACGTGCTGTCCTTCCTGCCCCCCAACGACCTGGCCCTGGGCGGCCGCCTTGCCTGCAAGGACGCCGCACAGCACTTCTCTAGGCCCCAGCATGCCACCGTGCGGCTGGGCCTGCCGCTGCCGCCCCACACGCCCCAGTCCTGGCCGCTGTGGGAGCAGGCCGGGCGGGAGGCGCTGAAAGACCTTCCCTTCCGGCGTAAGCTCGGCTTGCTAATCACCGCCGCCGGCAGTGGCTGTGAGGCCAATGTGGCATGGGCGTGGCAGCTCCTCAAGCCCTGCATCTCGCCCGACGTACTGCCCAAGCTAGTGTGCACGTACCGGGAGCTGTACGGCACGTGCCCCGGTGCGGTAGCCGCGGCGGGCGGGCACGTGGGCGTGCTGAGGTGGATGCTGGCCAGCCGCTGTCCGGTAGACATGGCCCATGCGCGCTTGGTGGCGGCCCAGCATGCCAGCCTGGGTGCGCTGCAAGCTGTTGCACGCATGAGCAAGACACCCACAGCGCTGGCGGGCCCACGCCTGGTGCTTGATGACGAGGTGTTGGACGCAGCGGCTGCGTCCACGACACCGGACGCACAGGCCAAGGTGCAGTGGGTGCTGCAGGAGGGCCGATGCACGCTGCGGGTCGACACGGCGGCGGCGGCGGCAAGGGCCGGCTGGGACTGCGACCGGCTGGCATGGATGCGGGAGAGGGGCTGCCCGCTGGGCGGCTGGCGGGTGCTGGCGGGCGGTTTGGAGCACGGTGAGGCTCGGACCCTGGACTGGCTGGTGGGCGAGGCGGGGAGCCCCGACCCACGGGTCTTGGTGGAGCACCTGCAGGCGTGCGGCGGCAGCAGCGGCGGCGCGAACATCAGGCGCAAAGGAATTAGGGATGTGTGTGCGACGCTGGGGGCTGCTGCGGGGTCGAGTGGAAGGCTGGAGACTGTGCGGTGGCTGCTGGAGCGTGTGGGCGGGCAGCATGCGCAGGTGGTGGAGAGGGTGGCGCCGGCACAGTTGGAGCAGGAGGGGCAGGGCACCGAAGGAGCGCCGCCAGAGGTGTCTGCAGCCGAGGTGCTGCAATGTGGAGAGGCCAGCGGGGGCGAGGCGCGTGCTTGTTGCCTGCGCTGGGTGGCGACCGCGGCGCTGGAGGCGGGGGCCAGGGTCGGGCACCTTGGCGTGGTGCAGTGGCTGGTGGGGGAATGCGGGCAGGCTCTGGGCGCGTCACAGCGGCAGCAGAGGCAGCAACAGCAGCAGCAGCAGCAAGCGGGGCACCGTCCAGAGGAGGCACCCTGTCGCCCCCTGCTGTCTGCAGGCGTGCTGCGGTCTGCAGTGGCATCAGGCAGCATCCCCACAGCGGCCTGGCTGCTGCGGCAGGGCTGTTGTCCGCCCCTGGACTGTACGGCGTACGTTCTGGCGGCATCACGTGGGGACGTGCGCATGGTGGCGTGGTTAGCGCACGTGGCGAAGTGCCCGTGGGGCGGAGACACTCTGTCACGTGTGGTGCAGGAGTGGCCTAGGTGCGGGGCCCACGTGCGTGCGCACCTGCACCCACAGGCACAGCCACAGCAGCTGGACAGTGTGTGCGACTTGGGGTGCAAGGAGGCAGTGCAGTCGCTGGTGGGTGCAGGGTGTGCACCCGGGTGTGGGGAGCGGGTGCTGAGCGAGGCGGTGTTCCGGGGTCACCTGGCCCTGGTGAGCTACATACATGGGGTGGTGGGGTGCAGGCTAGGGGATGACGTGCTGCTGTGGGCGGTGCGGGGAGGCTGCCAGGCGGTGTTGGACTGGGTGGCCAGGCGGTGTGGCAGGGTGGCGCCGGGTGGCAAGGGGAAGCTGGTGGCTGCTGCTGCGGTGCGGGGGGACGTGGGCACGGTGATGTGGGTGCAGCGGCTGGTGCGGAGGGGTGTGGAGCGGGGAGGTGGCAGAAAGGGCTTGGCGGGGGCGGTGCAAGGGGATCAGGGGTCAGTGGCAGCTGCGTAGGTAATATCTGAAATCCATCGGTGCTCGTTCATTGCGTTTACCGCGTGCACCAGTGCAACTGCACCCAGCTCGCTCGCTCTCCACTACTGTGCGTGAGTGCAGGCTTTGTCAGTGCGTGATCGGGAGGCATGCAGTAAAGTTATGGTGGATTATCAGGTCAAGTGATTATGGATGACACACGGCAATGGGGGCGTGCTTGGGTCCCTTCCAGCCCTGCCCCTTGTTGGTGGCAAGATGCACGTTGGAACGGGGATGCGTGGCAGTAACTGGGCCTTGAAGGTGTTGCATGCAGCACGTGGCCGTACGGCGTGGCACTACTACGGTGATACCTCACATCCACCGGACTCCTTCCTTCCATGCTCTTTAAAGTTCTGGCAATGCGTTGACGCATGGTGACAGCTGCTGTTACCAGTGCGTATGCGTGTCGTACCCACATGCGGGGCTGTGGGCCATCAAGCGCCGCACGGGTTGTGCATCGCTGATTGACCGTGCACCTGCCCCCTGCTTCCCTGCTGTGCACGCTGATTTTCCCATGATAGGACAGTCCATTCTGGGTGGTTGAGATGTAAAACGGCATTTTCGCTAATCCAAACCCCGACAGGCAACTGGCTTTTCCACTCTGCCCTTTGTATGGGGCAGCGAGCGTTAGCTACGGTATCCGGTCTTGTGCTTATGCTTGTGCAACGCATGCCCTGCCACTGAACTGGGTAATTTGGGTAAAGGAAAAAATGGGGCTGAATCAGGTTTGGAACCTTTCAATGGTGCGCATGTGGGGAAAGCGGCTGCATACACGGGTGAAGGGCCCGCCGTAGCGCGTACGACACGGCTGGATCTGGCAGTACGTGCGACCAGGTGTGGCTCTATGTCCAGAGATCATAGCGCCGGAGTGAGCTCAGCCCTGAGTATGCTGGTGTGGACAGTTGTTCGTTTCATGAGCTTCCGTGTGAGTTTCCTGATCTTGTGCGCTATAAGGCCATGTGAATGGTTTCGCTGAATTCAGGTGGAGGTTGGCCTGTATGTGTGTGAGCTGCGGCCAGCAGGCAGGTGGTGCGTGCGTGTCACGGTCTATCATAGTACGGGCGGCACTACCGTGTGCCTACGAGTCACTTGCTCACACGGTAATCATACGCTGAGTTATATACACGAGTGTAAGTTTACGCTGCAGGATATTGGAGCCCGCCGCGGTCTGTTTGCCAATAGGTAAGCCACCCCGGTCAGCTAACAAATCGTGCCTCCTTGATCGCTCGAGCTGGTGAACGGTCTGATCAACCCTAACCAGCTCTCATTTCTGCAGCAGCAGCGCTAGCAAGGCGTTGGGACGTCGTGTCGGGCCTGGGTAGAGGCGGCACGATCGCTCACGCTTGTGCTTTCCCTGCTTGCGCAGAAGTCGAAGGCGCCCTTAGCGCTTACATATTCCCTCTTTACCAAGCAGCTTGGCGAGCGCCTGTGCGCTCGGCCCCTGCGACACCACCAGCAAGTAGAGCAGCGGACACTGCGTGGCCCGCTGCTTATCAAGCGTTCGCACGTACGAGGGCTCATCCCTTCATCTCTGAATCCTCACGTAACCTCGCCTCTCAACTAGGCGCTCAACTACAACAATATAATGCGACGAATGCTCTATTGACTGCGACCAAAGGCACTTGTGCCGACACGCACAGCCTCATACTCGTGCCCCCCTGCCAGGTGGCGAGAAGGTGGGCCGAACACCAAGTGTTTATACACGCTCATGCATAATACAACGGCTTATTAACAGCCTCTAACGAATATGCTACAGCTACACAGGCGCTTAGTGCGCTTCACCTACCGAAATGACACGTGCCGGCAGGGCTGAACCACCCGGCCACGCTGGACCGTGACATGCGGTTGGGGAAGGCTGGGGTTGCTACATGCTGTGCCGGTGCAGGCCGGTGTCCAGTTGTCCACACTGTGAAGGCTTGGTGACGCCAGGGAGCGCTTTCTTTGGGTGAAGCACCTGTGCCCCAGTCATGCATCACTTCAAAGGGGCAGAGGTTTCATTGCGGTGGAGGCTGGGCCATTAGCCAGCATGGACACACGGCCAGGCGGTGCCTCGGGCAGGCTAGGCTACCGCATTCAACCCCAGGGGCAGCCACGGGGGCAACACGCAGCGACGGGGCCCCTCGAGGAGACTGCACCCATGTGCGCACTGACTGGTCAGCGGTACGCCTGTCCGCACACGTGTCCCAACTTGACGGCTTACTGGCTTGCAAGCGTGCAGTCGCCATTGGCCGAAGCGTATGCGCTAGTACTTGGAAGAACACTAGTGCGAATCCTAACGCTTCAGCCATCCGGGTGTGGCAGCCAAGCGAAGAGTTGCCGGGTTCGGGCTTGGCGCCAACGCTACAGAAGGGTACGAAGCAGGCCGAACCTGACCAGCTTTGACAGTTGCAAGAGGCGGTCAAGGGCCAACTGCTCTGCGGCCCATAGCGGCACGGAGCTGACTTGTCTACAACATACCTGTGCCGTCAGTACTGAAACGTAGCCACCGTACATGGGGATCGGCCGCTACCGTTGTTTCGGAGTTACGTTGTCGTCGCATCTTGCCTGCTGAATAAAGTTCCCATTTTGGGCCGCCAGAGGCTTCTTATATTTTGCGCGATACAATGAGTGCATTAGGGCTCTTGCATGTGATTCGCCATGGTTAAAAATTGCAAGGCTGTGCGCCATGCTGCGCAGAACACAGCGCTGCCAGGTACGAGTTGCTATATACAAACCTGCATGACCGCTTCACATTGGTGCTATCATCACGCGTCTCCTGAGACCATGCCCGCCAAGCTGCCATGTGAGCCGCTCAGGCCCCCTAGCCCTAGCCCCGTAAGCCCTCTCTGCCCTGCTTGCCCCGCCTACAGCTAGCCACTCCCAGCGGATTACCATAGCAGTGGCGTTGGAACGCCTGGCCTCTGGTGCACAATATCCTTTGACAGAAAGGCTTGTCTCTGAGCAGTAATGGGTCAGGCGCTGCAGCCAGCAGCAAGGGCCCAGCCGCAGCAGCGCCAGCCCCACCCGCCCTCGCCCCTCCCCCGCGACCTGCTGCTGCACGTGCTGTCCTTCCTGCCGCCCAACGTCCTGGCCCTGGGCGGCCGCCTGGCCTGCAAGGACGCCGCACAGCACTTCCCCGCCCCCCAGCATGCCACCGTGCGGCTGGGCCTGCCGCTGCCGCCCCACGCGGTGGGCACGTGGCAGGCGGCGGGCAGGGAGGCAATGCGGCAGCTGCCCTTCAGACGCAAGCTGAGGCTGCTGTCCACCGCCGCCGCCAGCGGCTGCGAGGCCAACCTGGAGGTGGCGTGGGCACTTCTCAAGCCCTGCCTGTTCCCAGACCTCCTGCCTAACTTCTACACGGCAGTATGCGTGAAGGGCTTGGGCTCCGACCCTGGCACGGCCGCCGCCTCTGCCGGCCACGCGCACGTGCTGCCCTGGCTGGTGTCCCGCCGCTGCCCCGTTGACCTGGAATCAACGCTGGCGGCCGCCGCTCGCCACTGCAACCTGGAGGGCCTGCAGGACACGTGGCGGCTGCTGTACGGCCTCAACCGCCAACTGAAACTGAGCAATGAGGTACTGGACGCAGCTGCAGAGTCACTAACGGCGGATGCCATGCTCAAGATCCAATGGCTGCTGCTTGGTGCTGCCGAGGGAGCGCACCAGGAAGCGCAGCAGCAGCACAAGCACGGGAAGACGCGGCGGACGGAGTGCAAGGAGCCGCAGCCGCTGCAGCGGGACACGAGGAGCTGCAGCGTGACTGCGTCAACCATCGCGGCTGCGGCGAGGTCCGGGGACGTGGCCCGCGTGGAGTGGCTGTGGCGCCAGTACGGGGGTGCCGTGGACCCGGCGTGTGTGTTAGGGGCGGCCCTGAGGCACGGACACTTGGCGGTGGCGGAGTGGCTGCTGGACTCGGGGGTATGCAGGCTCAGGCCTCGTATGAGACAGCACGGCGGTGGTGGCGGTGGTGTGGCGGGCGCCCAGGGGATGGAAGACAGCGCCGAGCTGGGTGAGGGCGAGGTGGATGTGGTTTCGGAGGAGGGCGAGGAGGAGGGGCTGTGGAGCTCGCTGTGCCAGGCGGCGGGGCAGCACGGGTCGGTGGACGCCATGCGGTGGCTGCTGCAGCGTGGGGCAGGGACTGGGGCGGGAGCTGTGCCTGACGCAGCAGGCGTGCCACACTCGGCGGTGGGGCCCGCGGCGCCCGCTCGTGGGGAGCAACCTGGAGGGCACGGCGTGGGGCCGGGGGCAGCTGGGGGTGGCCGCTGGCAGGTGCGGCCGCCCCACAGCTCCGCGCTCGCCCACGCGCTAACCCACGGACACTTGCAGCTGGTGCAGTACCTATTACACAGCTGCGGCATGCAGCTGCACCCCAACACCATGCGCGCGGCCGCCGGCTCCGGGTCTGTACGGCTGGTGGAGTTGCTGCTACCGCTGCTGCCGCGCACGCCTGACGGAACGGGCCTGCTGGCGGTGGGGCTGGACCCCTACACCTCTGCCGCCGCCACCTCGGACGTCCCAATGCTGCGCTGGCTGGTGCAACGGGCGCGCTACCCCTGGCCGGACGGGGGTACGGCAGTGGACGCGGTTACGCGGGTGCTGTGGTACTGGTGTCGTACGAATGCTCAGGCAGACAGGGAGTGCATGCAGGCGGTACGTGTGCTGCTAGAGGCAGCGGCAGGGGATGGGCCTGGGGGCGGCGGTGCAGCGGGTGCGGATGGGGGCTGTGCGGGCAGCGCAGGGCGCAAAGCGGTGGAGCTGGCGGCTTCGCGAGGCAGCTTGGAGGTTGTGCGGGTGCTGGTGGAGGAGGCTGGGTGTGGGTTAAGTTGGGGCGTGTGGGTGGCAGCGGCAGACAGTGGATGTGTGTCCCTGCTGGAGTGGCTGGCGGAGCGGGAGGGGGCGGGGGAGGGGGCGGGGGAGCAGAGCTTGTATGAGTTGGCAGGGAGGAGGGGCGATCTGGAGACGCTGGAGTGCCTTTGGAGGCTGGGGGTGCCCATGGGGAGCGACGTGCTGGTGGGTGCGGTGGCGGCTGGGTGTCCGTTGGCTGTGGTGCAGTGGCTGGTGGCGCGTGGGGCGGGGGCGGACGTGGCGGGGGCGCGGGCGGCGTTGAGGGAGGTGCGGCGGAGCCACGTGTGCAAGGCGGGGCAGGGACAGCGAGAGGGGGAGGGACGGATGGGAGAGGGGCCGAGGATGGCGATGTGGCTGGAGGAGCTGGTTAGGAGGGCGGGGGAAGGGGAGGGCGTGGGAAAAGCGCGGATGCGGTGGTTGGTTGGTGTGGGTAGGGCGGCGGTGGGTGCTGGGCTGGCGGCTGGGGTAGTGGTAGGGGTGATGTGCAGGATCCGGCGACAGGTGGGCGGGCGGGCATAAGGGGAGATCACAAGTAGCTGTACAAGCGCTGCACGTGATGTGCCTGGTGATATGCCTGCGCACGCCGTACGGTACTGGGTTGCTGTAATGAGATCGTGCGCACGCGTCTCTGCTGCATCAGGGGCAGCCCCCGTGGCATGCCTGTGTGAGCTTTTTTTTGTATGTATGGATTTACAGTTTTGGTCCCCTTCCAGGGCTCAGCCCCGTCCCACTCGGGAGACAGAGCTGATCCCGGCAATCAAGGACACGGGGTTTCCCACCCCTCTCGCTGTACGGATAGGAGCAACCAGCTCCGTCAAAGGATAGGCCACGACGAGCTTGCCGTGCAACTGCACGCGGAGGGGCTGCGCAACACACTTGTCCTGGCCTTCTGGCCTGACCTGGCCTGAATCAGCTGGCTGGCAGGTCTCGCCTCTGTACCATCCAATTTTTGAAAGGTATTCAGATAGTAGCGGTGTAGGGCTGCTCACGGCTCCAAGGTTCGGCTAGACAGCAGTGGGTGGGTTAGCGGCTTTGCATGCTACAGGCGTTATCCGTCATGCCAGTTAGGGAGTTCCCCTGATGGCACTGTCTCAGCCGCTCAACGCGTCTAATGAGCGAAACATCGGATCACCAGCTGGCCATGCGAAAACCATGATAAAGGGCAGAGCGTGCGGAAGCCTCCGGAAGGAAGGTGTCATTCCTCAAGAGTGCACCTCAAGAGACGCAGTGAAAGCACGCCAGGTACACCCATGCCTCTTTCACATTCAGTGTGAAGGGAGCTCCTCTCAGTCTGCAGGAACGAGTCGAGGTGGATTACCGGTCCGCAAGAAACCCTCCCCAAGAAAGGCTTCCAGGGTTTGCCTACCAAAGTAGGCAAACAAACAGTGGCCACCGCTGCTGTTCTCGCACTCCTCCCCGATGCACATCCAGCACGACGCCATGCACGCGAGCGGTTACTACGTCAGCCGCTATTAAGGAGTGGAACGCTCTTAGGACATAGTCTCAAAATCGGCGCTGGTTATTGGGCTTCAGTGTATAAGCACCAATGCGCAAGGCTTGGTCCGCCGTACCGCCTCACGGCCACCCACGGCCATCCCTTGCCCACCTGTCATGCCTGCGTGCGTCCTTGTGCCATGGTACCACATCTACACATGCTAGCACGTCACTCGGCCTCCAACTCGTGCCCCGGCCCCCGCCGCCCCAACACCCGCGGCAGCCCCCACCACGCTACCTCCGCCACCCCGCACACCCGCGCCACGCAGCACCAGCCCCACCGCACCATCCGCACCGCCCCCAGCACCCGCTCCCTGCCCACCACCCTCACCAGCACGCTCCTGCCCCCCGGCACCCACCTAACCCACTCCTCAACCACCTCCCAGTCCCTCGGCCCCCGGTCCGCCCTGGCCAACCGCTCCGTCGCCAGCGCAGCTCCCAACCACCGCACCGGTGCCCCGTGCGCCGCCAGCCATCTCAGCACCGGCGACAATGTGTACAAGCACCTAGCCAGCAGCACCGGTTGCGTGTCCGTCGGCACCCCCAGCCGCAGCAGGCACTGCAGGGTCGCCAGGTCCCCCCGCCTCCCCGCCTCAACGTACAACTGCACCTCCTCTCCCCCCATACCCCGCCACGTGCACCCCCTGTCCGCCAGCCACTCCATCAGCGCCTCGCAGCCGCTCTCCGCCGCCCCTACCACCAGCCCACACGCCAGCCCGCAGCCCATCTCCCCATGCAGATAGCGCACCAGGGGCAGGTCTCCCCGCCACACAGCCATCCCCATCAGCTCAGCGGACGTAACGCCCACAGGGCAGCCGGCAGCGTGTAACGCCCGCACCGCGTCCAGCAACGGCCCCCCACAACCGCGGTGACGACCATCCCTGCCGCCGTGGCTTGCGCCATCGCCAGCACCGCTCCGCGGCCACACCTGCACCACATTGCGCAGGGTCTCGCGCGAGAAGGGGCACCCCGCCGCCTCCGCCAGCCACGCTACCACGTGCGCGTGCCCACGCCCGGCGGCGGCGGCAAAGGCGGCCTCCGGCGGCTGGCAGCCACGTGCCAGCAGCCAGCGCGCGGTGGGGACATCCCCTGACGCGGCGGCGGACACCTGCGCCTGGGGCGACAGGGGAGCTCCCCGCCCCTCCACCAGGTACTCCAGCAGCTCCAAACGGCCTGTCCTCGCAGCCTGGGCCACAGCCCACGATCCAAACGTCTCGTTTGCCCATAAGCCGCCTCCCCCGCTGCTGCTCCTGGTCTCCGCCGTGCCCAACACACCTCCCGCGCCCCGCCCAGCCCCGCTCCCTCCCCCTGCCCCGACCCCCTTGTCCCACCACTCCTGCTCCAGCCACCCCATCTTGGCCAGGCACTGCGCCCCGGCCACCCTGTCCGTGGGCAGGCACACCATGTTGACCAGCCGCCACACCGCGTCGGTCGTGCGCCGAGCCCCGCACCCCGCCTCCCGCACCAGCCACTGCAGCATGGCCACGTCCCCGTGCCTCGCAGCCGCCCCCAGCACCTCCAGCCCCTCTGCGGGGCAGCCGCACCGCTGCACCAGCCACCGCAGCCGCTCCAGGTCGCCAGACCGTGCCGCGGCCGCGGCCACCGAAGGGGACAAGACGCAGCTGCTCCTGCTGCGGACCGCGCCGTCGCTGCTGCCGCCGCAGCCGCTGCCATTGCAGTGCATGCTACTGCTGCTGCTGTTGTTGCTGCTGCTTCTTCCATCCAGTTGGTCCAGCACCCACTGCATCTTGGCAATGGAGTCACGCGAGGGCGTGGTTGACTCCGCAGCCGCCTCCATGAGGCTAGCCCCCAGGGCCAGGGCCAGGGGAGTCTCCCCTGACGCGCCCGTGCCGCACAGCAGCCGCCACGTGCCCTGCAGGCCAGCCAGGTTGCAGTGGCGAGCGGCGGCCACCAGCGTTGATTCCAGGTCAACGGGGCAGCGGCGGGACACCAGCCAGGGCAGCACGTACGCGTGGCCGGCAGAAGCAGCAGCCGTGCCAGGGTCTGCCTCTCCACAGTCCTTGTAGAGTTTGAGGTAAAAGATATTAGGAGCAAGCAGCTCTGGAAACAGGCAGCGACGAAGGAGGGCCCACGCCACCTCCAGGTTGGCCTCGCAGCCGCTGGCGGCGGCGGTGGACAGCAGCCTCAGCTTGCGTCTGAAGGGCAGCTGCCGCATTGCCTCCCTGCCCGCCGCCTGCCACGTGCCCACCGCGTGGGGCGGCAGCGGCAGGCCCAGCCGCACGGTGGCATGCTGGGGGGCGGGGAAGTGCTGTGCGGCGTCCTTGCAGGCCAGGCGGCCGCCCAGGGCCAGGTCGTTGGGCGGCAGGAAGGACAGCACGTGCAGCAGCAGCTCGCGGGGGAGGGGCCTCCTGCTGCTTTGGTCCGCCTGATGCCCTGGCGCAGCGTGCCAAGGTGTGTGGGCGCGGCCACCTGGCGTTGGCGAAGCTGAAGGAGCCGCAAGGCCTTCGTCGGACCAGGCCTGGCCCATGGACGGAGCTATCGTCCGTGTAGAAGTCTGCGGTACCTCTGAGCCCTGGGTGACTGCCAGGTGCCCAGCACCCACAAGACTCCTTCCGTTGCCTGCGAAGAGGCAAGGTCGTTGGCGTATGGGTACCGTGGTACGGCTCTGTACGACCTGGATGTCGGTGCTGGTAGTGCACGCGTGGTGGCGGTGCTTTCATCAAGGACAGGTGGTGCACACGCGTGGAACACACTGACGTTGCCACGCTATGAGGAGTTGCACTTTCTCACTACTGCAGCTTCAACCTGTGTGGGTACCAGCCACGTGTACCAATGTGGCATATTAAACCATGCAACCCCCCACGATGCGTGCGTGTTCCTCACGTGAACGTGCAAGAGGCCCTGCAAGCCAGCGTTCACTAGCGGCCAGAATCCATCGGTATGTAGTTGACCACCATACGCACCTTAGCGACTTAGTGTAAACGCCATCAGTGAGGCCTTTGGGCCCCAATGAACACTGGGATGCCTATCGGCATGCACAACAACCAGCGTCGCAGGGCTTGCGGGGAACGATGTATTGGTATAGAAGCATTATCTAAATATTTTTTAACTGCGCGGATTGCATCGTTGATGCTGGTCCTACTGGAGGTGAAGGCCCAGCAATGTGGGGGGTGATACAGCGTACGTTACAGCAGCTAATCGTGCATGCCATTACGTCTCTTCAAGACGCGCAGCAGGGCTTCCTTGGGCATGGACGAACTAAAGAAAATTGGCCGTTAAATGAGCAGGGGAGTCCCCAACAGATACTCAGATGCGACGCGCCCCAAGTGTTCCCGACTGTGGTTAACGACACGAGTACAGCCGCTACCATGCCACTACATGCTGCATGCTCCAGGGGGCCACGCATTGTACAGGGTCCCGTCAGCCGTCACTCTCGTGCACAACCTGTGGCACGCGGGTACCACTTCAGCAGGGTCCGCCTCAGGCACGTGTGTCCCCGCCCCGATGTACCCCAGTCGCATCCAATATTGCATTTGATAGACATATAAGCATG
>VFQN01002218.1_pt1 | contig 30610 bp, 51 predicted proteins | sample 3512371 | NCBI WGS metagenome assembly VFQN01 (sample SAMN10412370, study PRJNA504923) | tailings metagenome | isolation source: Replicate 2 from Balatoc abandoned mine | place: Philippines: Itogon, Benguet | collected 2017-08-28 | reverse complement strand
AGTACGCCGGAAAACCCGCGCCACCGTCTGGGGGCACCTGGCGTGGCGTGGCGTGCGGTGCACACCGACATGGTCAACCATGTCGGTTGCACGGCTCCGCAAACAGACGGTTCAATCACGATGTATAGCTATGTGCTGTGGAAAACAGGGTTCCGCAGTAATCCAAATACAAGCCGGGACTATGGAGCTTGAAACGATGTGCTCACCAAGCGGGCTTGCGAGCGACAAACTTGCAACTTCTGTACGATTTATAGTGCCCATAAATATATCTTCTTACAACAAGGTTGGCAAGGGCATCGATGGTTGCAGGCTGTGCTCTGCGAAACGATGGAGTGACAGCGCCAGACCGCCACGCCCATCAACACCGCCCTGCTTGACAATGATGGTTTAGACTATCACATAACGCTGCATAAATGCAACCGTTGCTGTCAGCTATGCACGATGCCCAGCAAGCCGTCATGTCATCAGCTGTGATTGACGGGCACTCTAGTGAGCTCGAGACAAGCAGTGTTTTCGTGCCAGACGTGCTTCCTGTACCCTCATCTTAGAAACCCGGCTTAGTACGGGTGTAGATTGCACGTCTCTGCCGCCAGAACTTAAAGGGACCCAGGCCTCACAGCTGTTCCACTAACCTGCCGTTCGGTGTTGTCCCCAACAGGCAAACCAGCAAACGCACGCCAGGGCCTTATCCAGCTACAGAGCTTCCATGCGCGCAGTCTTACACACCAGCAACAGCACACCACCGCCATCCGTGCAGCCGACCCGTATGGCCACAGAGCCTCTCTGCAGCCTGCGGGCGGTGTGGGCGCCCCACTAGACCCAAATGACCTGCAACAGGTCATAGCTTCCACATGTCTTCACAACGGGCAACAGCTTTCCGGCGCCCGCGTCAGTGCCTTCTCCGCACGAACTGCCACCACGAACCCGGCCGCCAAAGCCAGCGCTTTCACCGCCACCGCCACCCAGGGCGCCACCACCACCACCTCCCCGGCCGCAACCGCACGTGCAACAGCCACCGCCGCCCAAGGCGCTACCACCACCACCACCACGTCCGCCTGCGGCTGGCTGACGCTGGTCCCGCTGCGCGCGCTGCCCCCCGGCGGCCCCGAGGCAGCACTGCTGCTCAACGGCCTGGCCTCCCTGTCGCGGCACGGGGGCGGCGCACCGCTGCTGGCGTGCGGCACGGAGCAGGCGCTGGGGAGCTGCAGGAAGCTGGGGCTGGCCTGCTACAACGCAACGGGGCTGGGGGAGGAGGGTGACGGACAGCCGTTGTCGCGCGCCAAGGTCCCAGAGCTGTCGCTCAGGGCCAGCCTGCGCGTGGCGGTGGCCCGACGCGTCCTGGAGTTACTGCCTGAGGGCGCCATCTTGCACGTCACAAGCTCGGACACGGTGGGTGGGGGCACAGACGACATGGCTTGCATGCATTCCTAGCAGGCCTCCCTCGTACCCTGGCCGGGGTTTTAGTGGTACCGGTACCCTGTGCTTCCACAGGCTCTAGCCTCAGATGCTGGTAGGCAGCACGCCATGCTCCTTCGTTCCCCTACCCCTTGGCCCCCGCCCCCAGGTGTACACCAGGCCGGTGGTTCCCTCTGTGCAGCGGCTCTTCACAGAGCAGCTGGGAGGGCAGGCGGACGCGTCCATGGGCTTTGAGCAACCTGACTGGTCAGTTAAACAAGGCACGGACCATTTGAGGGTCTCCTGCCGTCCTGTCGGTGCGTGCCCTGTCGTGGCGTAGCAATGGCCTGGGCAATAGCGGTATAGCACGTCAGCAGGTGTGCGGACGTACGGCAGCGCAGACAGTGCACTCTGCCCGCCCCACCCGCAGGGACGACCGCTATTACCTGGCGAGCACTGCCGTGGCGTTCGTCCGCAACACGGAGGTATGAACCAGCCCTGTTGCATACGCTCAGTAGACCGTACAGAACACGTGCAAGTCCCGACTCGTTACCCATCGGCAAACCCGCCCGGCCCTTTGTCCCTGCCCACTCACCAAGTTCCTTCCCTTTTCCTGTTCTGCGCACACCCACTGCAGGCCTCCCGCCTGATGTACGACGCATGGCTGGAGGTGGGCAAGGATGACTGGCGGAGCAACCGGCGCCGGCAGCTGCGCAACAGCGACGACGCTTACCTAAAGGATACTGAGCTGCTGTCCGATGATGACGTTACGTTTGGCGCGCTGTTCGGCGACGCCTACGCCTTCTGCTCCGACGGCCCCTCCTGCGCCGCGCTGGGGCACCAGGGGATGGCGGCGGTGGCGAGGCACAGGGTGGCGCCGGCGGGGGGCAGCGCCGGTGGGCTGTGCGGCAGGGGCCGGGGCGCCAGCCAGGTATGTGTGTGGGCGAGATGTAGCCATGCTGCTTGGGGTAGGAGCCTATGAAGGCGTGTTGCGGGCTGTGCGGCCTTGTCACCAGTGAGGTCAGCGGTGGGTTAGCGGCTCTGCTGCAGCGCATGGTGCGCATGTGCCATTACGCGGTTAGGGCATGAGGCGTCTGGAATGCCCCTTCGGTGGCTTAGCGGAAGGACGGGGCTTGTCCCTACTGTCCGACGCCTTGCTTTTTCCGCGCACTTGCTCGTCCCATGTGCCTCAGCAATTACCATTGGCAGGGCCGGTGCGCTGGGTCTGTCCCTCGGTGTTATGTAAGCTCAGGACTGCTGCCTGCGCCCTTGTACCCCTTTGCAGGATCGCGATGCGGGAGAGGGCGGGGGACCTCAGTCCCTTCCTGGCGCTGGCCACGCCCTCGACCCCTGCTCTGCAGCGCAGCAGTTGTACGTCCGCCCCAGCGGCTGCAGGTACGAAGGCCAGCGTGCACCATACCTGCACGTCCATGAGTCTCTGGGCAACAGTCCAGCACAAGGCCCAACGTGTTAAGCCGCATGGACACGCCACACCGCTTCCATGCCTTACCCGTACGATTTGCTAGGTTAAGTACAATATGTGTGTCCCGCCTTGCTGCCCTTACGTCACACTCTTTCCTGAAGCCCTAAAATTTGCTCCTGCTCCGCATCGTGCCTGCAGTCCCGCCGACGCGGTAGCGGTGCTGCGTGCTATGGGGCTATGGCTGCTGCACGACGAGCCGGAAGTGGGTCCTGGAGCAGAAGCTGTAGCCGCGCAGGCCCTGGCAGTTGGTGCCCGAGGCAGTGGCAGCCGCGGTGGGTTCGAGCGTGTCCGGGGGCCACTGGCGCTGCCGCGGGGGCGCGGCTGCCACGCCAAGTGGCGCAGGGCGTTTGCGTCGCTGCAGATAGAGGTGTGACTGGGAGGGGCCACGTGAGAGACCGTGCAGATGGTGTAGCTGGCATACCAAGCAAATGAGGATAGCGTGGCGTGCCTGATTCCACGGCAATACCGCAGCCAGGAGCGGCGAGCGGCCTGGGATTATGGCGCCCGCAGTGACCGTAAGTTGTGCGGTACATGGGTGCACGCTGTTGAAAGTTGTACTGGAGAGTGGGCTAGTTAGCCGCAGTCCGGACACCACTGCAGTGGTGTGTGGCAGGTACCATCAGATAGATGCGTGTGTGAGTGTGGCTGTTTGTCCAACACGCGTGCATGCATCATAATTTTATAATGTCAGATTGTGTGCCGTTGACTACACTGAATGCAAGCCTTCACATATGCTCGCTGCAATCGCTAGCCTAATTTGCGCTGCTGACTGGCGCAGCAGCTGATGCGGACCTTGGTGCCTACTGCGTCATTTAAGAGATAGTGACCCGTATACGTTAGACCGCCCTTTATGTGGTTAGGTAGCAGCCGTTTGCTGTAGCAGGTGCGTGTATGCCTCCAAAGAAATCTGATGATAGTGTTTTAGCTATCTAGCACGTCAGTGGTCGCGTTTCTGGCTCGCCAAGCTCGGGCTTGCAGTGCATGCATGTTGTCTTGGTGTGGCAAACAGAACGACATGGCTTTGAGTTTGGACTGGTCTCAAGTTGCGCCGCAGGTCCCCTGGTGTGGTCCACTGCTTGACACTGTGCCAGCATCTCAGGTGTTGCTGGTTAGTCAAGGCGGGGTCAATATCAAGCATGCGGGTCGTCAGTGATGAATCATTGCTGAATGGAAATGACCCTAAATTATGTGGAGTTGCAGCTTTCGGTGCCCTAGCCAAGTATGCCCCGTTCCGCAGTTGTTTCGTTGATGAAGTTGATCTGTGCTTAAGCTAGTGTTGCAGGTCAGGACGCATGTGCCGCGCAAGAACCTAAGGGCAGACCATTTTCTGCCTTGCACAATGTGTATTGCTGAACATCCATGAAGAATCCTTGCCTCTTGCGTAGTGGCATATGTCGTGGCCCGTTCTTCTGGACATGTACGGCCTTGTACGGAGAGTGTGCGCTTTCACAGATGGTGGCAAGTGGACGGTTGCATGTGCGCGGGTGAGGACCTCTAGGCCACTCGCCTTGGCGGTATTTAATGCATCTTCTCTCTCTCTTGCGTTGCGGGACCGAACATGCAACTCTTCACACGGGTTTCCCGCTAACAGTGCTGGTAGGACCCCAGGACGTTGTGCGTTGCGCAGCCAGCAGGTGCCTGGGGCGTTGCTGGCGGCAGGGTGCGGGTATGCTTCTTTCCACGTACCGGTATACCTCCCCAGGACAGTCGTTGGCTTTTGCACCCGTATGGCATGCAGTGGTGGTGTGCTCTAGCCTTGCTCGTTATTCTTGCAGTTTACTTATTGTAGTAGCGTACTGGTGCGCTGACCCAGGGGAACCCATGCGGTTCAGGGCCGAGTCATGGAGTGGGCCGAGCCCTTCCACAAGTGGTTAGGGATTCTGTGTATTCTTTTCCCCTGGGAAGATGTCTCCGCATTTGCACTCTATTTGGGCGTACACTATGGTAGGTGACTAGGTGTGCGTTGGTGTTGAGGTGCCTCGAAGCCGAAGTGGGGGGACCTCCTGGCCCTGTGCAGCCCTGGGGCAGCCTGTTAGATTATTGGCTGCACTGTTGGGCCCGCTATGGGTAACTGGACGTCATGGAGTAGCGACCGAAACGGCAACGTCGCACTTCACTGTAAGCGCACCGTGGGTGTGAGCGTGGGGTGAAGGGGCACCGATGCCTGCCGATGCCGCAGTAAGGCAACGGAATGCCACGTGCAAGTGCCTGACGCCCGACTCATGGCTGTCGACCACCTTCCCTCCCGCCTCGGCTGTTCCCTTATTTTCCTTGTCTACGCAGTCGATCCGTTTTCTGTAGGGTAGTTTTGATAGTCCAATAGTTTTGCAGTCCAGCTTAAACCCATTCCTGTTGTCTTTACCATCGCCATAACATTCCCAAGGATCCTTACATTAATATACGATCATGCAACTACAGCACAGGCTAGATCTCCCGGGCGCAAGCTGTCGGCGTCGCGTGAGCTTGCGGCAAGCCCCAAGCGTCCCGTCGCTCAGCTCCTCTAGTTCAGCCACGCCTTTGCGACTGCAATTGAAAGAATATAACAGCACTGCTTCAGCACCTCAAAGAAACTGTCGGTGCTTCGCCCAAGGCTCAGCGGCCTCGCCAGCTCCGCCCTCCCCAGCCCCAATCGCAGTCCAGCTGCCCGCAAGCCAGCAGGAGGCGGTGGAGACGGCGGTGCAATGCCTGCTGCCGTCGCTCCAGCCGTTGCTAGCGGCTTCGAAGCCTGTGAAGACGGCAAAGGTGGGGGACCTTTCGAAACAGCGCGGGTCGGTGGGTCGGCCGACCCCCTTACCATGCCGGGCGTTGTTCCTATGCTGCCCTTCTGCCCCTGCCTTACGTAAGCACAGTCCACGCATGCTATGGGTGCCGTAATACATCCACCGCCTGTCAAACACTGAGCCTTGACTGCTCCTTCCACCTTGCGTACCGGTATGGCCCGCCGTGCTCCTCGTCCGTCACACCCCACCTCTACCAACCCTCTCCCTGCCCGCTTCCTCCCGTCGGTTTCCCTTCCCTGCCCATGTTTCCTCAATTTCCACCCACCACCACCACCGGCCCAAGACTGCTTTAGCGCTCCCCCCATGACCTTCACATGCGCCCCTCCACATGCCGCACCCCATTCATGATTCACCCCCGCACGCTAGTACCTGCCTCAACCCCATCCTCCGGTGCCGCTTAGGGCCCACCATGCCCATAGCCAAACTGGTGGCCCCCTGGCGTTCTGCTCAACGGCAACGCATTTCCCCTTTCGATCCCTCTCCAAACGTTCGCGCCCTGTCCGACTGCCCAAGCGTCCTCCTGTCATACCCACCATCATGACAAACTCAGTCGCCACCACCACCACCACCACTACCATCATCACCACAACCACCACCGCCTCCTTCAGGACGGCTTCAGCGCCTATCCTATGACCTCCACATACGCCCCTCCACCTGCCGTACGGCATCCGGTGGTGCAAGCACGCACTCTGACACCCTCCCCCTGACACACTACCCACTGCCCAAGCCCCACTTCCTTACACCCATACCACCAACACCAACACCAGCACCACCACCAACACCAACATCAACATCAACACCCCCACCACCTCCCACCCGCCGCAGGGCTTCAGCGCCTCCGCCAAAGCCTCCGGCCCCTCCAACCGCTTCGGCATCGAGATCCCCGTCGCCGACCCCTCCCCCGCCGCCGCCCTGGACCTCTCCGCCCTCCTCCTCACCACCGCCGCCGCTCGCCTCAAACAGCGCGGCCTGGCGGGCGGCTCGCCCGCCAACTGGACTGTCGTACACGCCAGGGAGGACGCGGCGGCGCTAGCGAAGCAGCAGCTCAAGGCGGGCAAGCTGGGGGGCGTGGGGAGTGTGCTGGGGCTGCGGGAGGCGTGCCAGCAGCCGCAGCTGGCGGGTGTGCTGCTGCTGGTGGAGCCGTCCGTGGCGGACGTGAGTGGCACGTGGCAGGCGTGAGAGACACGTGGCACTATGACACGTGGCAGTTTGTTAGGCAAGGGTGTTGCTGTTTCATACCGTTTCGTCGGTTGCTGTCGGAGCCGGCCGTGGCCGGCGTGAATGACACGTGGCATGTGACATATGGCAAGGTTCACGTGGCGTATATCGCTGCGTTGTGCCTTGGCTGCTGCATCAGCGGCTGTGACGTTTTGCAGCTCAGGACTCTGGGCTGATTGCAGAGGCACACAGCACGACGGTGGTTGCGGGCCGCGAATACTTATGGGGAGACAGTCCATGTACGGTTGGCACAACCCGTATGCGGGTAGAGCAGCTGCTGCTGGACCATGGAGGGTACCCCCGATGTGCAGATTGATTCAACCGCACTTAAACCCCCGCGGGTGGCACTGGTGGAGCAGCTGCTGGAGTGTGGGTGGCACAGCCCGCCACAACTTAGCCCACACCGCAAACTTAACCCACACCTCACTGCTAACCCACACGCTAACCCACGCAGGTGGCGCTGGTGGAGCAGCTGCTGGACGACGTGTGGCGCGGCCCCGCGGCCGTGCTGCTCAACCCGGGCTGGGCGGCGGCGGGGCCGGCCGGCCGCGTGCCCGACGAGTACGCGGGCGTCGTTGCCTCGGTGGCCGTGGCCTACAGCTTCCTGCCCTGCGCAATCCAGGTGGGCCGCTGGAACACACAGCGGGTGGGTTGGGGCTCACTTCCCACAACCTGTGCAGGTGCGTCTGGTGCAGACAGTACTTCCCTGTTACGCTGCCTTCGCGCCCATCCCCAGTATGCCCTTGCCTTCGCCCACCCAACGCCCGACACTGCTGCCTTATGCTTCACGCCGTGCCCCCGCGCCCTTGCATGGCCGTCCTACCGCCAGAATGCCCCGCGTTTTGCACGCCCTGCTGGTTTCCGGCTTTGCCTATCTGCGGTGACGCCCCTGCGTTGCCATGCCCCCAGGGCCTGCTGGGCCCCAAGGAGGGTGCCGTGCTGCGCACCGCCTCCCCCGACACCCCCCTGGCCAAGACCCCCTGGCGCATCCTGCTCAAGCAGGGGGAGCAGTACATGCAGGTGGGGCAGCGGCACTGCTTTGATTTTAGACTGGTTCAAAATGCAGGTGGGACCTGGGCACCGTGTGCTGGCAGCTGCCGGGTGGCACGCATGGGGCTCGTGTCCTTCACGTGACGCACGTGGCATGTGACCTGCACAAACGCTGCAAACAGTGATACCGTAGGTAGCGGTGCGTAAGGCGCCGTGTGTCGGTGTGACCCGTACGTGGTTGACGCCTGTGCGGGAGGTACCGCCACGGTGCGTGGGATGGGGGGGCTGCCCACCTGGCGAGTGGTGTGGCGCGGACTTGACGCAACACAGTGCAGCACATGTCTGCCTCTCTCCCACGGCCACCCTAATGCACCCCAATATACCAGTATGGCATTTGGCATAGTGTACGGTACATGGCATTTTGCGCAATGTGATGGCAGCGTTGCTCTCAGCGGGTTGGATTTGTGGATGCAGGTCGGCGCCATGGGCCGTCGGCCAACCGGTGAGGACCTGGAGCTTGCATTCATCAACGCCTCCGCCGCCAGCAGCCCACTAACCAAGACAGCAAAGTTCCTAAAGGGCCTCATGCCAAAGGGCAAGGACGGCAAGTGAGCGGATGTGTAGCGCGCGGCCGTTTGTCTGTTGCTGGTCAGGTTGATGGAAGGGTTTCGACTGCACTCCAGCGGTGTGAATTCGGCTTGCCGTGGTAGGTGGCCACGCAGGCGTCGGGAGCAAGCAGCTGATCAGCAACTGGTGATGTGCGATTGTGCGTTGACGTACGGTACAGCTGAGTTGAGTGACCGCGGCAGCGCTACCAAGCCGTCGGCGTTGCTGGGAGGTGCTGGGTGGGGACCGAGTTGGTGGGATTAATCAGAGGTGCTTGTACTGAAAATTGCTACGGTGCATGATTTCGGGTGCAGAGGCAGAAGGGGCACGCGCGACCCGGAAGGGGTGCGTACGTGCGTTGGACGAGGGCGGCTGGGGGCTCAGTGGCATTGAGGGATGGGGGCAAGACACGGCGGGTCCTGCAGAGGATACCGAAGCTGCTGCTGGTTGCACACCGCCGGAGCGCGTTGTTGCTTTGGACCTTGGAGTGACGAGGTGCGTGTTATTTCGCCTACTGGTGCGCAGCAGGGGTGCGCAGTTGACGGTGTGCAAGCGGCAATCTGGGAATGAACCGAGTAGAAATGAGTTTGGGGGGCCCTTTGCGGCACAGGCCGATGTCTGAGTACGGTGATGCGTTAAGTGGCTCCACCATGATGGTGGACGGGCACGTGGTGAGGCGCTGCGGCAGGGTGTGTTTGGTACTCCCTGATAATCCTGCACCAGCAAGCACGTGAACTTTGGCCAGGATGCAAGTGCATACGCTCCACGGACTTGAGCACTGGCGGCCAACCCGCCTCCGTGCCTTCCGCACGGCAAACCGTGGTTGGCTGTGTGGCAGTTCATGCCGTATTCTGACGGTTTGTACATCGCCTTAGCCGACGTGAAAAATTTGGGTGACCAATCAACCGAAACACCTAAGCTGTCATCCCATACAAGCATGCGTTTCCGTTGAGCAATGTCGCAGCGTTGCTTATCCTTGCAGCCGTCGGGCTTAGGCCCATGTCGGGTGGCCGCGAGGCGCAACACCCTTGCTCGCGCCCCAATTGTACGCGCAGCACCTACAGAAACTCCTGCAGCGCCTAATGAGTCGTCGTCGTCGCAGCCTTCACCGGGTCCTCCGGCTGTCTTGCTTGACGACTCCCGGACGCAAAAGTTCCTCTCTTGGGCGCGAGGCCAGGGCAGTCTCAAATGGTCTCGTTTAGCAATCGCAAGCTTCGGCGGAGTCCGTGGGATTTCAGCAACGGGCGAGGTGAAGACCGATGACCTGCTTGTGGAAGTTCCGCGGCGGTCAGCGGTCGTGCTAGCGCCCAAACAGCGCAACTCATGCCCTGATCTGGTGACAGACGACTGGTGGAAATCGGCTCCTTGGTTTGCCAAGATGGGCGCGATGCTCATATGGCACAAGCGGCAAGGGGACAAGTCCCCTCTTGCGTCCTGGGTGGCGCAGCTTCCTGCAGATACCGGCTCACCCGTGCTTTGGGACGAGCGGCAGCTGCAGCAGCTGCAGTACCCCTACCTAATAAAGCAGGTGGGGGCATGGGGGGCAACGGTGCAAACCCCTGAAGGGGCGGGGGGTTACGGGTCAGCAGTCCCCAGTGGTGGGGAGGGGCTGTACCTGTGCCTGCAGGCGTGCAGCGTAATACGGGCAGGGAAGAGGCGCGGCGGGGGACGACGGAAGAAGGCGGCGTCTTGCATGGCCGTGGGTTGGGCGTTTCGACTGCGGGGGCTGGATAGAGGGCCTAGCAAACTGGCTGGGCGGGCTGTGCTGGCGGCAGGCTGTGCTGGCGGCAGGCGGGCTGTGCTGTACCCATGCCCACGGCTGAGGTGGTCGTAAGCGGCCACGTCCCAGTCTTAGGGCCGAGCATCAGTTGCACAAGCAGCTGCCAACAGCCAGCGCCGCTCCGTTGCGTGCCGTGAAGTGCCACACTGCACCTGCAATCCAGGCCAGTCCTTGCGCAGGCCGACCAAAACTCCCTTTTGCTCGGTGCCCTTGCCATGTGATCCACCCCATGCCCCCACCATGTGTACGTCTTGAAGACGCCTGGCGATGGGCCCTTGCCCCACGCGCCCCAACAACTTTCCCGCCCCTTCCCCCGCCCACCCACCCGCACAGGTCAAGGAGCAGCAGCGCGAGTGGCAGGAGCTGTACAACGCCTTCCGTACGGCATGCCTTGCCGTACAGCAGCAGCAACAGCCCGGCGGCGGCGGCGGCTCCAAGGCGCCCCCCACACGCGACGAGTTCTACTGGGCCATGTGCTGCGTACGGAGCCGTACGTTCAGCGGGCCGTACATCGGGTCAACGTTGACCGACCGGCTGCGGCTGGCGGGGCTGGTGGCGGTGCTGGTTGTGGGCAACACAGCCCTGGGGCTGGCGGACCCGCAGGTGGGGAGCGGGTCAGTGGTTCGGGTCGCGCAGTTGCGCCGGAGTTACAAGGCGGGCGGGGCGAGGGTACCTGAGCGGGTGTGTTGAACCGGTACCACGCCGACAGTTCAAGCTGCACGTCCCTGCCCCTGCGCTGCCGTCCAACTCAGGAGAAGCCCCCGTCTGCCGCCAACCCACAATGCCGTAACCTTCCATACCTGTACCCGCGTCAGCCCGCCAACTTTGGCGGGCCCGTCCCTGCGCTGCCTGCCTCCTGCCCCCTGCAGAAGACTCTCTCCGCCGCCATCGCCATACCAACACGCCACACCAACACACCCCTGTCCCCGCACCTGCCCCTTCCTCCCTGCAGAAGACCCTGTCCGCCGCCATCGCTGTGTTCCTGTTCAACGTGCTGTACGAGGTCATCCTTTCGCGATCCCTCAAGCAGTACGCCATATGCCCGCTCATCGACCTGTTCAACCACAGCAGCGCCACGCCGGTGGGTGTGTGCAAGGGCGGCGCGCTGTAGTTTCAGCTGTAGGCGTGAACGCCCTGCGGGTGTGGTAGCGCGTTTAGGCATGTCGGTACCTACCTGCACGTCCGCAGGACATCTGTGACGTCTTTGTGCCTAGGCGGCCTTTGAGCGTACTTGCTTGCTGCCAGCTGCCTCCCCCCATGCGTGTGCCGTACAACTGCAGAGCGAGGTGTCGTACAACTACTTTGGCGACTCGTACAGCGTCACCGCCAGCCGCCAGTTCGTCAAGGGGGAGCAGGTGGGCGCGATTCCGATATTGCATGTGTGCGGTGTACGGCAACGGCACGGTTTGTTCCAGACGGATCAACATGTGTGCTGTTTCCCAGGCTGGCTGCTGTGACCTGGATGCCACGGACCGTGCCATGCTTGTGCCCATGCACAGCTGCACGGTACCACCTGGCGGCCGCCATCCCGCCTCATGCACACGGTCGTACCGCTGGTAGCGCCCGGCTGCACACTCAACCCCAGCCGCTAACCTCGTTCGTCCTTGTCCTACCGGTATTCTCCAGGTGTTCATCTCGTACGGGGCGCAGTCCAACGACTCCCTAATGCAGGTGCGGTACTGGTACCGCACCAGGGATTCATAGCATCCGTAGCACTGTTATTGGCGGCCTCCGCACCCACAGGCCCTTGCCGCCCAATGGCGGACCACACGCCACCGGTCCGTGCCACGCACCAAAGGCCTAGCCTACGGCCGGCGTGTCCAGAGGACTTGCAATGTACACTCCTGCGTACGAAAAGCCTTGCGCCGAATGCCATGCGAGTGCCATGCGCATGCTCCAACGCGCCGGCCTCCACACCGTCCTGCATGCTGCGTGCCTGCTCCCTTCGCCCTTTCCCCCAGTTCTACGGCTTCGCGGAGGCCGACAACCCGCAGGACGTGTACGTCATGCTGGACCCGCTGCGGCACGTGGTATCCTGGCCTGGCGGCGGCGGCGGCGGCGGGCGACCCGTGGGTCGGCAGCGGCTGGAGGCGCTGAGGAGCAGCAGCCTGGGAGCGGGCCTGCAGCAGGTGGGTGCGCCAGCGGTGGAGTAGCACGGGTAGAATTTTATGCTATTGCAGAGGTCAGGGGCGCCTGTCTGTACATACACGCTCGCGAGGCGTGTTCCTCGTGAGCCGCGTTGCAAGGCATCCCCGTAGCATCACGGAAGGCTGCACGCCAATCCCGATACCTCCGTGCACCCTTCCTCGTATCACGCAGCGCCTGGCACCCTCTCCGCCACTGACCGTGAATTCGACCCTGCCCCTCTCCGCCATGCCCCATGTGGTAGTGCAGAGCACATGCTTGCCAGGGGAGGCGCCGCAAGTGCACGTAGCCCACACCATTTCAGGCTGCCGCTCGTCCTGTTACCCGTGCGGCTCACCTTTGGCCCCGCCCCCGTATTTCTCCTACCGCTACTACTACCTCCTCTTCGCGTTACTAATACTTTGTTTCCCCCGCTGTCCCGCCCGGTACCAGGTGGTGGTGCAGCGCGCCGGCTTCCCAGCGGAAGCGCTGCAGGCCCTGCGCTTCCTGGTGGCGGACGACCAGCAGGCCGCCGCGGGTGGGGCCTGTGTGTGTAGTGATGCAGTTGCGGGGACAAAGTAGCATGCTGTCAAGCAGGTGCTAGGGGAGGGCGAAGCAAGTGGCATGTCCAGCGGTAAGGAGCAAACAACGAGGCAGGCGGCGGCTGCGGCCTGAGCGTGGTGTTACTTATAAGGGCTCGGTGGCCTGAGCCATCGCACTGTATGGCAAAGTGGGTGCCTTTCCGCTGCGTGGCGGCTACTGACCAGCGGGCAGCTGCCAGCAAGGCAGCAAGCAAGATTGCTGATGAGTGGCGGACGTGGCGGCTGGCCAGGGTCACGCAAAGGGCGCCGCAAGCCATATGGCCATTGCACCGTCACAGGCGGCTGTGCTTGCGCTTGGGGTACGGTACGTGGTGCGACACCTCAGCGGGCGCCGAGCAAGTCAGCCTCACTCAGGCCGATTAGGGGCAGCACCAGGACAACAGCGACACCCCCGCTTCCTTGCGCTTTGGCAGTTTGTGTTAACCCCTGTCCCACTTGCCCTCCTGTAGGCGTCGGTGCCTTCGCCAAGGCTGGTACGGCGGACCAGGAGGCGCTCATGGCCGAGCTGCTGGCACACGTCGTAAGGTCCGAGCTGGCCTCGCTCGGCAGCTCGCTGCAGGTGCCGTACAACAGGGCGCAAGGGGGCTGGCCACCACCAGACGTTGGAGTGCAACGCCGGGATGCTGTTTGCCCATGCCCATGCCTCCGTGGTCTACTTCCCATAGCTATATGCTGTGATACATGCGTTGTCCTCCCCTTCACCGCATCCTCCTACGCGCTGTTGGCAGGGCAGTGAGGAAGCTACTTATTCCGGTGCCTGCTCGTGCCAGGTCACCACGTTTCCAATTGTTCCCACTCGTATAACCGAAGCCGTCTTTTCACTGCCTGCGTGTGCCCTTTATCGGTTTTGGCCCACATGCAGGAGGACATGGCGGCGGCAGCGGCGGGCGGGGCAGGCGGCGGCGGCGGCAAGAAGGACCGGGGCGGCGGCGGCGATGCGGTGGCGACGGCGGCCGCCTTGGCGTTCCGCATCGAGAAGAAGAAGGTCCTGACGGCTGTGCTGTCCAACATGGGGGCGGCGTAAGTAGTGCAGCTTTCCCACGAGGAGTGCAGCTTTCCCATGTGCCTGCAGTTTGTGGGCTTGTACCTATGGTTGTGTAGGGGAGGGGAGAGGACACACACGGGGCGGTTGGGCAGGGTCCGGTGGTGACCGGGTGCTGACCGGGTGGTGCACAGGATGGCAGCTCATGATATCAGGGCGCGTTTTCTTCATAGCGCCAGTGCAGTATACGTTTTCCTCATGGTGTCTTTAGCGTCAGTACATGACGGCTATTATGTTGTGCGCATGCTGTGTGCGCGTCTTGCGGGCGGTGGCGTGAGGGCAGTGGGGAGGTGCAAACAAGGGCACACATCCCCGATGAAAAGGCCAAGTGTTGAGGGGTCAGAACACAGGTCCAGGGCAGCGCGTGTCGATCCTGGGCAGCACCCACGGAGGCGTGCTGGTGCCTGTGGTACGTATGGTTTACAGTTTTGGTCCCGTTCCAGAGCCCAGCCCTGTCCCAACCTGATGGGGTGGCGTTGTGGGTTGAGCTGCTGCATAGCATGGACTGGCGGGCAGGAAGCATGACGGGTACGGGTACGGTGCTGCAACCAGCTATCACAAGTTGACTACAATGCACGGGCGTGCCCCAGACCTGTGTTTGCTTGGGTGCGGGTATGGCAAGGCTGCTGCGGGGACGAGCCGACCAGTAGTAAGAAGAGTTTTTGGGCTTGTGCGATTGAGGTCCCGTGGAACACGTTTGCCGGCGATTGAGGCTGGCAGGCTGCAGAAGGAGACGCAGACGCAGGCTCCCCTGATTCTTGCTCAGTGGTAGCTTGATATGCACGGGACGGTGGACTAGCGACACGTGCCGGGACACGTGCCGGCGCCAGTTTCGTTCAACGGTTTGGGATATGATCATGCCGCCGTGGTTGACAGCTCGATACTACAGGTGTGCAGCACTATCTCCTGTTTTCGGCTACGGTAGTTTAGGGCTTCACATCGGGTTCGCCGCGTCGCCAGTGCAGCCGCAGGAGCGACGGCCAAACGGACCCATGGGGCGATTTACGGCAGTACGGGTACAGGTTTCAGACGCTGCAACACTGTACCATGTTTTCTTCCTAGAGGGACTTGGTCCTTAGGCAGTACTCGCTCAAGGGAAAAATGCCGAAGCGTGAGAAAGCTGAGAAAGGACCCGATGTTGAGCTTGACGCGGGTACCTCAGGGCGGACAGACGACGAAAGCGGAACCTCACGTGTAATTTACGTTGGGTGAGCAATCATATAACAATCACAGTTGCAACAGCGATAGGCGGCTTTCGGCGGCGGGCTGACGACGATTGGCCAAACGCGACCGTGGCAATTCCCTGCAGGCATATACCACATGGTTTCTACGAAAAGCAAATGCTCGGTAGGTAATGCTGGGAAGCTACGGCTTCACGTTTTGTTCTGAACGAATGCGAATGCCCAGCTCCCGTTGCCTAGCGCATGCAGCGATGTACGTTGCTACTATCAACAAGGTGAACATATACAACTTGTCGCGTAACATTGGGCCACAGGGTACTTCTCCCAGTTTGGGAAAGTCACCCGGGTGCGGCTGTCCCGGAGCAAGAAGACAGCCAACTCCAAGGGCTACGCCTTCATTGAGTTCCAGCACCCGGAGGTGGCCCGCGTCGCATCGGACGCCATGGACGGCTACTTCCTGTTCACGCAGCGGTTAAGCGTCAAGCTGGTGCCGCCCAGCAAGGTGCACCCAAAGCTGTTCCAGGGGGCCAACCGGAAATTCCGGGTCATCCCCTGGCGCAAGGTGGAGCGGCAAAGGCACGACAAGGAGCGCACCCCCCAGGAGCACGCGCAGCGGGTGGCGAAGCTGATTAAGCGGGACAAGGAGCGGCAAAAGAAGATCAAGGAGGCGGGCATTGAGTACGAGTACGACGGGATAGAGCAGCCCATTAAGCCGCAGAAGGTTGTGTTCGAGTGATGGGTTGGGGCTGGGTCGTTGGAGGAACTGGGGGATGACTAGCTATGGGAGTTGTGTGCATGACATCTGCGGTGGGTGCTCGTTGGGTGCCGGCCCACAGCACCGCAGGCATCATCTGTGGCATGGACAAGGGCTGGGGCACGCCCACCGTGCCACGTGGCTGCTGGGATTGAGAAACACATGTCTCACCTGTCTTGTGTGGGTGACGAAAGGAGGCTGCGGCTGTGGTGGTCTTATACGTGATGCAGCACTGTCGGGCGCTGCTACAGCAGCATTTAGGGGGTAGAAATGGAGGAATGGAGGAGGACCAGTTGGTACCGTGAGTTGGTACGAATGACGGACTAAAGCCAACCGAACACTAACGGAACGCTGCTGAATGGACAGCGAGAATGCTGCTTTCCTACAGTGTAGGTAGGATTCAGCAATACTGTAACACTAGTACCGCTAACTGTGAACACCAGGTCACCTGGTCTCGCAACTTTTTCTCGGCCCCACGCGGGCGGCCTGCTCATTATACAAATGGCTTCCTCTAGTCTACATCTTTTTGTTGTTGCACTCTCTGTGTTTGCGCTGGTGGCAAAGGTGCGTCTCACGGATCACCATGCCGATCGCAGCAGCGGGCTTCGGTCGTGTCTTACAGCCAGCAATCATTTCGTGCAGGCCCAAGACTCCGAGGACACAGGAGTAGCTGCAGTGTAGGTGCAGCAGCTCGGGTATGGGTCTCGGTTCTCCCCGGCCATCGCGCTGAGCGCTCTCTGCGTTCTCCGCGTCCTTGCAGGCCGGCTGTGCTCAGCTTTGGGGAAGTCAAGGTGGTTCTTAAGGGTGCTGATGGTTCGGCAATCAGCACGTCAAGCGGGACATACCCCAAGTCGCTGCTGGCCAACCCCCAGCTCCCGGCTGGGGCAACCCTCGAAGTAAGTTGACCCGCAGCACATCGGCGTTGACCCAGCAGTCAATAAAGCGAATCGCCGTTCGCTTACACGCGTACGTGGACACACGGAACGCAGGTTTCCTTCTCTGTCCTGAAGAACGGAGAGAGCTTCAAGCCGCAGCAGGCCATGCTCATGCTGAAGAGCAAGTCGCAGGGGCTAGCAGCCTACGCCGTTGGCAAGCACAAGGGCGGGTCTTACGTGGCCGTCATTGGCGCTGCGTCCGTGGAGAAGCAGATCGGCAAGCTGGTGAGGCGCTGCACGCGATGGGCCCATGGGTTGTGTGGAGGCCCGGGAGCCCTGTGGGCTTGCTCGTGCAGCAAGAGAGGCATGCTGCTGCCCGTGGGGCCACGGCGGCCGAGGTAGCCCGCGTACTGGCAGGGTGTATTGATGCGATTCCGGGCATTCGAACTAAGCAAGAGATCAGGGACCGGGCGGAGCAGGGGCAGTAACATGGGCTGCCGCTGGGGAGGTTGGCGACCGAGGGAGGGACACATTGGGCTTGGGCATCGGACAGGGAGAGGGGGTCAGTGCCCTGTGCGACGGCGCAGCAAAACGACTTGGCTGGACAGACTCCAGGGTCGCGTAGCTTGGATGGTAGGCGATCGCAGTTGCAGGCGGGGGAAAATGAGAACACAGAGGCGAGGTGTGCTCGGGCGGCATGCGCACTTCTTCCAGTCGAGAAGCTCCTCTTCACAGCAACAACCAACTCCCCACGTGACCGTCCTCCTCCCGCCCCCGCTCCCCTCACGCCCAGGGTGGCGAGTACGACGTCACGCTGCTGGCAGGCGACCCCTCCGCCGCCCAGGGCGTGGCCTACCCGCTGGGCGCCGCGGAGCTGCTGGCGGCGCCGGGCGCGGGGCCCGAGCCGGGCAGGGCTGTGCGCACCGCAGCCTTCCAGCCGCTCAACAACATCAAGCCGGAGATCGTGCACATGTTTGTGAGTGGGGTGGGAATTTGGGGGCGGCTGCTTGCAGTGTGCGTGCATGCAGGACGCGGGGCGGTTGGCAGGGGCGGCTTGCCGACGCGTGCTGCAGGCCGGGGGTAGGGGAGTTTGCGGCAGAGGTCAGGGCTAGAAGCAGAGCGAGGGCTGCCACCTTCGGCTATGCAGCTGTGGCAGGAGCCACACCCGATTCCTGCGCTTGCCCCGGTCCCGCTGCCGCTTCACCACCCCCCGCCTGCAGCGCTCCACCGACGACCACACACTCGCCCCACCACTGACACGGTCCCGTGCCCCTGCCCCTGACCCACCCTGCACCTCCCTTGGCTCCGCCCTCTGCCCGTTGCCCGTGCCTCACCCACATGCCCCTTCCTCGCGTTTCACGCGTTTCCACCTGCCCCTCATTCGTCCCCGCCCGCAGCGCGCTCCTGACAAGCGCGCCCCCGCCTCGGTGGCCAAGCTGTTCTCGCTGCTGGCCCTGGCGCCCCTCCCCCTCGTGGTGCTGTACGTGTGGACGCAGACGGGTGTGAACCTCAATGTGGGTGGGGGGCACGTGCCAGCGTGCCTGCGTTGGCTTTGTGCTGCTGGATGGGGACCCAGGTTTGGGCTTAGTCGGGCTAGTCCATGCAAGCGACAGGCGCAACCTTTTAGGCTCAAGTCATGTGAACTTCGGCAACGGCACGGCTTTGTTTTAGACCGGTTCGTTATGTGAACTTTAAACACGCTTCACGCTTTCCCCGTGCAGCGTTAACCCTACCTACTCCCTGCGCCCTCGCTGTGCGAGCGACTCACCCCCTTCCATCACCCGTGTTCTCTCCCTCTCCCCACCCCGCCCCGCTCTGCGGTTTCCCCGCCCCCAGGGCCTGAGCACCGCCCCGCTGCAGTCCCTGCTGTTCCACGGCGGCCTGGCGGGCATGCTGGCGCTGTACTGGGTGTTCTGGACGCAGCTCAACCTGGCGCAGACGCTGCCGCTGGCGGCGGCGGGCGGGCTCTTCGTGGCGGCCACCGGCTACATGCTGCTGTCGGCGCTGTCGGCGCAGCGCCTCAAGAAGCAGGATTAAGGCGCACCAGCTTGAGCTGTGGGTTAGCTGTGGGTTCGTGGAGGCCAGCGGGTGCATGCTGCTGCTGGGCGGTGTCCGTGCCGAGGCTTTAGAAGCAGGACTGAAGAGGAATGGGCTAAAGGAAGCGGCGGGCTCGGGCTGCGGGTTACCGATGGGCCTTACCGTTGGTCACGTGGAAGCTGGCGGTAGCTCGCATGGCGCTGCGCGTGCGGGCAACAGCGTGCTGCACCAGGCCAAGGGTGCTGTGTGTACGGATGGGGGAGGCCCAGGTGCATTATACCAGTTGGGGACATGGACGCAGTGCCGTTGTTGCAGTCGCGCTGGCTGACGGTTGCGTCCCAACGGTGCACAACATCAGTACCGATAGTGTGCAGCAGGAGTTTCGTTTCCCGGGCCGGGCACGTGGCCGCTGGGTGCTGGGTGACTGGATCGTGAAGTTCGCTGTACACGCTTCAATGTAACCCCGGGGCCAGCAAGGCCGGGCGGTTTGTGGTGGGCTGTGCCAGACTGAACTTGGACCGCTGGTCAGTATGCGTTGGCGCTGGGTTTTGGTGCATGGGCTACGTGAGGTGGCCGCTTGCTTATGAGGCATGTCATTGGTTCAAATGCGCTGCGGGGTGCCAGGATAGAAACTGACCACAGTAGTTTGTGCTCTACGCGCGGTCGCCTATCGGTATTTAACGACCTGGCCAGAGCAGCAAACCTGTGATTCCACTCCCGTTCAGTCAGGCCCTACACATCCCGTTTGACGAGCTGGGCGCTATGCAGCGCCATTCGAGGGCTCGATGCACTCACGTCCAACCTGCACAATGCAGACTGCAGTCACACGTACCAAATTACGATATGAACCAGGCCAGACCAGGCTCACATGTCACTGGATCGTGCATCGTGGGTGCGTGGCCCAGGCTGCTGGGTCTACGAGTTCCCAGGGTCACGCCCAGGGGAGCCTGCTTGCCAGTACACGTTTAGAAGCAGTACATGTACAAGTGCACACTCGTCACACACAAGTGCCACGAACACTCATAGAGTACATGAATGGACAAGCCTGTAACATTGAAAACACAAGACCAGCGTCGCCACGACCTCCTATTTCGAGCGCATGCCCAGGTTTGGGGCACGCGCCGTCATGATGGAGGAACGAGCTGGTACATGGGAGCGCCTTGCCCTTGTGCCTTGCCCCCCGAACACACACGAGTGCGCAGGAAGACCTAAACGCGACTTGCCAACGCTACCGGTACGACACATACGCACGGCACGCCGCGATTCAGGGGCACCTAAGAAGCAACGTAACGCCCATGCAATCCGCTGGCTGCAGCCGCCGCGCGCGCAAAAGGCCACGTATCATACGACGCGTTGGACCCCGCCCCACGTGCGGCTGCACACTAATGTCTACGGACCTAGGCCCATTTGGGCCGGGCCCATGCCCACTGTCCGCCCCTCCCTAGAGGCTGCCCACTGCGTTGCGCACCGGCAGCCCGCTGCACACCGCACTGCGCATAGCTGCGCAGCTGTGGTGCCCGATCGTAGCCCCGTGCAAGCACCATCATCCGCGGTGCAACGCACCCTGGCAGTAACCACCCAGGGAGCTGTTAAGCCACGCCGATGATGATGCTGTTGCACGAAAAGCATCCGGGGCCACTAGCCGCGCAGCTCTACAGCAAACACTCAACTTGCTGGCATGCCATCCTCAGCAAGCCAAGCCGAGTTGAGCGCGCATTGTGCGTGCGGCAGGGAGGGGTGGGTACAGCGGGTGGCTTAGCCTCAGCAGCCCTTCTTGAGCGCGCTCTTGCCGCTGCGCTTGGTGACCTCCAGGATTGTGAACTCCTCGGCGATGGTGGGGTGGATGCCTATGGTGTCGTCGAAGTCGGCTTTTGTGGCGCCCGCCTTGAGCGCGATGGCCAGACCCTGTACGGCACGGCGCAGCACCACATGGTTTGGGGAACCGAATGCGGGGCGTGTCAAGGCAACGCACGAATTTGGTGCCGGAGGCGGTACAGGATATTATTGTTCGAAGGGAGCTTAGAGGACAGCAGCAGCAAGCGGGCAGGGTGCTGACTCAAAACTTGGTTGGGCGGACTGCAATAGTACGTCGGAATCCCGGCACACCTCCGTAATCTCACCCGCGTGCGGCCCAGGCAGTATGCCTAACCCATCATGCAGTGTCAGTACTTGGAGCTATTGCGCACACGCAAACACGTCACCAGACCCCCAACGCACCTGCGTGATTTCTCCCGCGTGCGGCCCCAGGTAGTGCACGCCCACCACTCGCTCGCTGTCGGGCGTGTGCGTGATGAGCTTGCAGAACACGGCGTTGTCCTCGCGCACCGGCTTGCCATCATGCTCCTCGTGGTTCATGGTCCACTCCAGCGGCTTAAGGTACGACACGTACACCTGCAGTACGGCATACAGCGTAGGGAGTTGGGTACCGTAAGCCCACCAGGTCTGGTCAACACAGGGCAAGGACTACCGGTGCGGTATCCAAAGCTGGAGTTGCTGCTTCTGCACACCACAACTCGTACCCGATCCGCATCCAAGACCTGAGGCCTGCAGCCCCCACCCAGTATACTGCGCAGTACTTTTGTACGGTACATTTACCGAACTGCAGCAAATCCCGTACCTCTATGTTGTCCGCGCCGTACTTGGCGACGGCATCCTCCTCGCTGTACCCCACGCAGCCGTACTCCAGGGGCGTGAACACCGTCGTGGGTACGGCGTTGTAGTCCACCTGCCGTACGCGTGCGCAGGCAGACGGTACACTCAATGGACAAATAGCAGACGAGCGCAGAGGAGCATACTGCTTGGCTCGCCGTACACTCATGACGTCATGCGGCAGTCGCCTCGGTATGGCCGATACAAGCTGAAGGCGCATGCACCCCGCGCGGCTTGCAAGATGGTAACTCCATCCTTCCCCTTGCACCCCGCACCTGCAGCGTGGCCCCCGCGTACAGCCGCCGCGCCAGCCGCACGCCCGCCTTGATGGCCACGGGGGTCAGCTCCTGCAGGGACAGAGAGAGAGCACAACGGCAGTTGGCTGTTGGGGACAAACGTGGGCTTCCTTGCCGTCAGTTGTGACCGTCAACGTGCGGCATCACCGCATGAGGCGGGGGCCAAGCCTTGCGCCACCGTACCGATGCCAGCGCCAGAGCCCCCTCACCGTTATCAGCAGCCACCGGACTTGCTAGTCGCCCTGCTGCAGACCGCACCTCTCCAAGACCCCCAGCCAAGGCTACCGCCGGCGACCTCATGTACCGCAACCTACCCACTTGGCGGTTCTCAAGAACGTCCCCGAGCCGCCATGACCGGCACCATCCCCAAATCTACAGCCCATGCTACATTTTGGCCGCTTCGCACTTTCTTCTGTACATCCGCACGCCCCGCACCCTAACCAACTCCCACATGATCACTGCCGAAACCTATCATGCTCAACACGAGATCCTCGCTGCACAACAGCTATGCAACCTTTAATCTACGTGAGTTTCTTACATCTTAGGTACTCTTCAAATTGCGTTAGTCCCCACCTGGCGGTTCTCCAGCACGTCCCCGATGGCGTAGATCCACGGCACGTTGGTCTGCTCCGCGGTGGCGGGGATCTTGCCGCTGCCGGCGCTGAACGCCACGCCCGCGCGCTCCAGGCCCAGGTCGGAGGTCACCGCGTCACGGCCCACAGCCAGCAGCCTGAGGACGCAAGAGGGCAAGAGGACGGCAGCAGTAGTAAAAGGGGCCGGGGCGGGAGGTATAGCGCCAGGAGGGGTGCGCAGAAAGCCGGCTCGCATCAAGTAATGTGATTGCACGGCCGGCTGGGCCACGACGGAGGTCCAGCTGCTGGGGCGGCCATGAACCGAGGTGTTGACTGCGTGGGGCCTCTCTTGCGCCACGTAAACTGCCGTATGAGACCCTCTGCTGAACAGGAGTACGGAACCCCCACGGGCGTTCCTTGCCTGCGAGCCTCTGCACTGGAGCTGCATACCGGTACCGCGAGGTCAAGCTACCCCACTCACACGGTGTCAAAGCTCTCGCTCATCTCCAGCCCGAAGTCCAGGTTCTTGAAGGTGCACTTGATGCGCCCCGCGCCGTTGACCCCGGGCGCCTCCTCGGTGGGCGCCTCGCGCTCAAAGCGCACCGGCACCGCGGGCCGAATCATGCGCACGCCGCGCCGCTCCATGTCCGCACCGATCAGCTCCGCAATCTCCTGCACGGCGGCACGAAGGGGCGCATCCGGTAAGCCCGCCCCTAACTGCTCCGAAATCGCATACACCACCAGAGATTACGTACGGATAGCCGCATGCCGGAGTGAAGTGCTGAAGTAAGCATCACGAAGGGCTGGGCCCATAACCTCTTACGCCATGGTACGGCTGGGGCTCGCCCGCAGGCCCAACCACCTGCCGGGAGAGTGGCCTGGTGATTTTGAATGTGCTTAACCGTTACAGGGGCACCGCTGCAAGCTTGCCTGGAGCGCGCGCCCATGGTGCCCCGACGCTGCCTGCCTCTGTGCCGGTTGTAGGCAGTCAGGGCACAAGCCATTGCCCATGAAATGCACCCTTACAACCCTTGGCAGCACCCTCACATCCTGCACCCCACCCATCACAACGCCTCACTGCTGGTCCTGCCTGCACACCCCCCGGGACGCCTTCCCCATTCGTGCATCCCTCCCCGGCACCACCCGAGCACCACGCGTTTACAACCCGCAGCGCGCAACTACCTTCCACCTCCCAACCGGCCTAGCCGCCCCCAACCACCCTAACCGCCTCCCCAACCGTCCCAACCGCACCTGGTCGAACCCCCGCAGGAAGATGGAACGCGCCATGACCGCCACCTCAAACCCCAGTGCGTGCAGGAAGCCCGCGCACTCCAGCGCGATGTACGACGCGCCCACCACCAGCGTCTTGCCGGGCGGCGAGTACTGGCTGAACAGGTCGTCGGAGGTGAGGCACAGCTCCTTGTCGCCTGGGGTGGGGGAGGGGAACAAAGTACTAGTAACGCGCGGGTGAAGTGGTAGAAGAGTAGCAGTACAGTAAGTATTTACTCGACCAATTAAGATAGCGGCCCGCCTGCTGCTCCAGCTCCCACAGCGCGCGCCGGCAAGGAGGGGGCGGTGGTGGGAGGAGGGTGTGTTAATGTACTGACGAGAAGGCGGGGGACAGCGGGCGTCCTCGCCCATGGAAGGGAGGAATGGAAAGGGAGGCACAGCTCCTTGTCGCCTGGTGCGGTGGGTGGGGGGTAATGGGTAACGGGTAATGGCAACTGCTGACATGCGGCGGGGAGCAGTGGGCCACCGAGGCATAGCTCCTTGTGGCCCTCAGGTGCTGAGGTGGCGATGATGGGGAGTGGTCGGGGTGCAAGGGCGCGCAGGTAGCTCGGAGGGGGAGGGTGCTGCAGGGCGATGCGTGCCGACCCAGCTGTCGCCGCTTCGGCTGCCCTATGGTGCGAGGCAGGCTGCAGCCACCAAGGGTTACGGCCGACCGAGCCATAGGCAATGCGACTCATGCTGGGTTGAGGATAAGCGCTCAAAGAGGATGATGGCTCGATGGGTGACGTGGCTGTTGCTCAGCGTCTAGCGTGCCCCACCCCATCAGCCCTCACCCGGCACTCCGGGGTACTTGGGCCTGCCGCCCACGGCCACCACGATCCTGTCCGCCGTCAGCGTGGTCTTGTTGCCGTTCTTCTCCTCCGCGATCACCGTGTGCGCGTCCTGGAAGCTGCCCTTGGCATTCATGTACTGCGCAAGAAGGCACGCACACGTGTAAGAGGGTGTCGGGGCGCTGCTGTTGACATCTTTACTACGTGCTGATTCTGTTACTTTCGTGCATGTGCAACAGGGCTCCTCGCATCCGTGCCCGCGTCCTGCCGTCCCTTCAAAGCCGTGAAGGCACACGGCGTACTGTCTCGCGCACGTCCCCAAAGCGACTTCCTATCCAGCTCCTGGCCCTGTAGCAGAGACGGGCAGTGCTACTGGCGCCGTCCTCCCTTTACAAACCCCACTTTTGCCATGTTGCTGTTCAGCTGTCACCTCTCCCAACCTCCCCCACCTTGACGGACGCCTCCCGCAGCGCCACGCGGTAGCCCCAGTTGAGCGACCCGATGTGGTTCTGCACGCCCTGCACCAGATCCTCCCAGCCCAGGGGCACAGCTTCCGGCAGCTTCCAGCCGTAGCCGCGCGCGTCCGAGAAGCCCTCGCCCAGCAGCCCCGCCTGGTGGAAGAGCTTCTTGGGGATGCAGCCAACGTTGACGCACGTGCCTGTACGGCAGTGGGATGGGGAGGGCGCAGAGCGAAGGGCGAGGGTGGGAATGTGGGTTGGGGTCTTAAGGGTTCGGGGGATCGGGGGAGCGTGGGAATGCAGAATGCGGTTTGCAGGTTTGCGGGGGCCTGCAGAGTCATGGGCACACGAGGTGCGTGCGTGTGCAGTCCCGAGGTACGTCGGCCAGCGCATCATCTGGGTTGCATGACAACATTCAGATATAGCTCGCTGAACCAAAGTATGGTCAGTGGAAAGGGGCAAGAGAGAGCAAGTGGAAAGCCATGGTGGTTGGCGCAGGTGGGCTGGACGGTCCGCCAGCCACCTGCACGTGAGCAGGAGCGCGTGCAGGGAACGAGCCCGATGCATGCCAATACGGTTAGAGGCGCTTTTATAGCACAAATTGGCTGTTACTTTGTGCGGTGCACAAGAGGCTCGCTGGGTAGGGGGCCCGATGGTGCCCTTTCTCCTCAAGGGCCAGATAGAGTCGGCGCACCTGAAATAAGGTGTACACGTATGCCCCGCTCCGTGCGTTAACGGGTACTTCAGTTTCACTATTACCGACTCTATGGGCTGCAACTTGCCCGAAAACCCCGCGCACCTCCGAGGCCCCATCGTGTTCCTCGGGGACTGGGGGTAACGTAGTCAAGCAGGCATACCTTCTTGCCGAGCTTAGCTGCCTCTTTCGCGCAAGCAAGTCCTGGAAGGGCACATGTTTACAGCTCCCGCGTGGCCGAACAGGCTTACTATCCCGCTCTCTTCAAGGCGCGCACACGGCATCGAGCTTACCACCTGAGCCTCCACCAATAACAACTAGATCCCAATCATACGGGTGGTCCTGCTGCACCGCTGGTTGTGCAGTAGAGTCACCGTTCGGAGCCCCGTTTGCAGGTTTTGTACCTCCCCCTTGAGGGGAAGGTTCTGCTGTGCTACTCATACTGGAGTACTTCCTATCAAGCAGTGTAATTTCGTGGCTTGGTCCCATAGGGCAGCCTAAACGAGCCCAAAATTCACCAGCTCCAGAACCCAACGTACCTTGAGGCTGGTACTACCCTCTGTGTGGTCAGCGTGTCAAGGCTTCAATTCCTAATATCGAACTGGCACCTATGACTTGTTAGGCAGTGCTGCTCGGCATTGACATATTGACAGTGAGCTCTCTGGGCAGTTGCAGACCGCAGGAAGCTATTTACAAAATAAAACATCACGAGTCTTGCTTTCTATGAATTATCCTGCGGCTTGGCATGTCGACCTGGTCAAAACGTGCGTCAACTCTTTGCGTTTAGCAGTGCTATCTGGGAATACCCTACCGCGTATTGTAACATACAAGTCTGCTTAAGCTTATATCATGCACTGCGTAATGCGTCCTGGCCACAGTCGCAGCACGACGTAGCCCAGCAGGTGCTGACAGACGCTGTTTGCTGGAGAGGGGTTGCACACCATGCCAGGAGGCACGTCGCGCTACAGCAGCGAAGAGAACAGTGGCTACGATGGCTACGAGGACGACTTTGAACTCGAAGGGGAGCTGGAGCTGGACGCTGGGCCGGAGGTGGGTGCCTTGCCCCAAAGCAAGCCTGAGGCGCCTCCGGCCCCCAGACACACATATTGTGGCCTTCCACGCACGTCAGGTCTGCTACCCGGTCTGCTACCTACACAGGCTGAAGGCAGCACAGCCGGGGCCGCCGAGCATGGCGGGGCCCTGGAAGAGGAGGATCCTGGGGAGCCCTACCCAGTGACGCGGTCGACCGGTGGGTGCCCGTAGCGGTCAGGCAGGTCCGCCTGCTGGGTCGGCGGCAGTCAGGGCTGACGCAGAAAGAAGCAATGTGTGCAGCGCCGGCGTTCACAAGCGCTGTAGCCGCGGTGCCCCTTCATATGCAGCAACATGGTGTCGTGCTCCGCCTACGGTCTCTTGCTGTGGGCAGGGAAAACGCTCAACGCTCAGGGCAGGCCTGAAGGAGGTATGGTCAGCCAATGCGCTGTGACTTCCCGGAACTTGCATTCCTACAATCTTGGCATTTTCTCGCGCCCATGTCCCCATGTAACCTGACACATTCCCTTGGCCCCGCAGCCAACACCGACACTGCTCCGGAGGCCAGCTACCTCTCCTCCTCGCAAGCAGGCTCCACGGGCTACGGCGCCAGTGGCCCTTCACCAGAACCCCACGCACAGCCAGCCAGCGCAGAACCAACCGGATCAGCATCAGATCGGGACGTGGCACCCGAGCGCGAAGCAACCCCTGGCTCCCTCCCTGGCCGCTCCCCGGAGGGGCACTCCCCCGGCTGGTCCGAGGCCCAGGGCTCCACCGCCTCCATGCCATCCTACACCGCAACGCCCGGCACGGGCCCACCCACCTCCAACACCCCTGCAGCAGGCCCATACGCCTCCTACTCCGCGTCCTCCAACGGAGAGCCCAGCACTTCGTACCTGCTCACCTCCGTCTACTCCGCCTCCGTGCGTGGAGATCCCCTGGAGGCCACCCTGACCTCGGGTGCATACCAGGAGCAGCTCCTGAACACGCCCCCTCCCCGCGGCCCCCGGCCGCACACCGCGCCTCCCAGCACGCCCCCCGACGCAGCCGCGCCCAGCCCTCCCTCTCCCGCCCTGCCCCCCTTGGACCCCACGGTGTCACCCCTCATCCTGCGCAGCTCGCACCCAGACCATGCAGCAGGCCAAGGCCAGTACGGCCACCACCACGCCCCTACTGCTGCTGCTGCTGCTGCTGCCCAGCCCGCATCCAGACCACCGCTGGGCCCCTCTGCTTCGGCCTCCAGCGCCTACAGCCCCCAGCACGGGTCAGCGCCTGCTCCCCGGCCCACAACCGCCAGGGGCGTGCATCCGCCGGGCTCGGGTCCACAGCAGGGTAAGGCCAGCATTCAGGAGCCCCAGCACAAGCAGCAGCAGCTGCAGCAGCAGCAGCAGGCTGGTGGCGCGGCCGGCGGCGGGGACGAGGCTGCTGCTGCCGTGTCGGCTCTGAGCGTGGCGCTGCTGCAGCAGGCCAGCCGCAGCCAGTCCGCGGAGCACAGCAAGCAGCTGGCGGCGGCCATAAGACACAGCGTGGACGCCATGCGGGCCTCGGAGCAGGTGCAGCAGCTGCAGGTGGGCGGAGGCGCGTAGTGGAGTTGAGGCTCTGGGTTGGTGATGGTGGTAGTGGTGGTGAACTTGATTGCGAAAGTGCTGCACAGTGTCGCTTGGTCCTGACTGGGCAGAATACTATGCGAGGTATCTCCGCCCGGTGAAGAATCACTCTTGAAACCTGTAGGGCTGCAGGAGGGGGCACGATTTAGCCTATTTGCATCGTAACTTGACACCACATCCTGGCTCGCACACACCTTCGTGCACATCCCTCCCCTTCCCCCTTTCGCGCCCAGTCCCGGCTGGAGGCTCTGACGCATCAGCTGCTGGCCGCTGAGCGCGGTCGCAGCGCTGCCGAGGGGGCGCTGGTGGAGCTGACGCAGCGCATGGCGGAGCAGGAGAAGCGGCTCATGGACAGCTACGAGGTGCGGCCGTGGGACCAGGGGTAGGAGGGTGGTGCCCTGGGTAGGTAGGTGGAACCATGGGTAGGCAGGTGGGGCCATCGGAGGGAGGGTGGGGCCTTGGGGGGGAAGGTGGGGACGTGGGGCATGTGGTTGTCTGATGGGGCTGGTGGGCCGTGGTCCAGGGCAGGCCTGTGGCGTCCAGCTGCGCTGCCTACAGGAGCAGAGCATGGGTGCAGTGACGGGGCATTACTTGGGGTCGGCTGAACGGGGTGCCGTGATGTCACTTATACGGGTCTCGATGGTCCTGGTGTGGAACCCCCGTCGCTCATTTCGCGCCGTACGCAGGCCAAGCTGCTGGAGAAGCAGCGCGAGGTGCAGCAGCTGAGGACCAAGGTGCAGCAGCTGGAGTCGCAGGGCGTCAAGGTGGGAGACCTCGTAGAGTGGGGGTGGAATGGCGTGGGCCAGGAGCTGCCAGCACTGTACTGCGCACAAACACAGGGCTGCTGCTCACCCAAGCGACACACCCTGCTCATCCCATCAGCAGTTCGCCCCTCTGCCCGTCGTCAACAACTGAACGGGCGTGCACCTTATTGGCACCCTACGCCACGGCTGCTGCTGCTCACCCCACGCTGCAGGGCCGCCTGGCTGCCGCCACCACCAGCAGCAGCACCAACCCCCGCAGCAGCGGCGGCGGCGCGGCCGGCCTCGGCTCCGGATCCGGCATCAGCGTGGAGGAGGCGGCAGCGCTGCGCAAGGAGCTGGAGCAGACGGAGGTGCTGCTGCGCGGCTACCAGCAGGAGAACGAGGCGGCCACGCGCAGGATCAAGGTGGGTCTGCGTGGGCGCTGTCGTACCCCATGTGTGCTCCAGCAGTGTATAGCAGGTGGCCTGGAGAATGCGGCGCAAGCCTGTACCGCAGTACGGCATGCCCTGTACAAAGCAGCCTACGTAGCATGCATGGCGTGAGGGTTTGGCTGGCGCATCGCCCACGTGTGGTGCGCCATCCGAACCCCTCCCCCCCGTCCCCAGGCGCTGGAGGAGTCGTTGGCTGCCGCCGAGGCGCGCACAGCCGAGCAGGTGGGGCCCCGGGTGCTGGATACCGTACTTCGCCTGCCAGTGCCGGCATCTGACTTGTCCACCAAGGTGTGCCTTACCACCTACGCTTCACCACCTCGGTCCAGCCACCTTATCCCCCATGCCCCGTCCCTGCCAGGCCGTCTCGTGGCCAGTGCCAACCGCCCGTCCACTGCGCCACGGTGACTGATGACCCCCACCTTTGACCCGTCCAAAACAAAGCCGTGACGCCGTGGCGTTGCTGTTCTGCTTGCCGACTGTGCGCGCAGGTCCTCCGCAGCGAGCGCGTGGCGCTGCTGGCCCGCGACGAGTCCGGGCAGCACCGTGCCGACACGGCCGCCAAGCTGAGCCGCGTGCTGACCCTGGAGAAGGAGCTGGCGGGAGTGAGGGAGGAGGCGGAGGTGGGGGCGGAGGTGGCGTACGGGGTGGTGGGCACAGGGTGCCCTTGTGCTGTGGACAAGGGAACGTGTGGGGACCGGTACCGCTCCCGCCAGGCACATTTGCCGGTACATCTGGCGCCTGCACTGCGCCTGGCATGCGTGTGGTTGTGACTGGTGCACCGGTGCCTTCACCTGCCACACCCCGGTCTTCATCGCGACGTGGGTGAGCTGCTGACTGGTGCGTCTTTTGGGACAAGGGAGTACACCATTCAACACCCAGAACCCAACCACCAAACCCATCGCTTCCCCCTTTCCTTGTGCCTGGCTACATACATGCAGACCCGGGAGGCGGAGCTGCGCTCCCAGCTGGACAAGCTGCGGCAGGAGAAGAAGGCGCTGGAGGGCCGGGCGGCGGGGGTGGACCTCAAGGTGGGGGGGACGGGGACTGTGTGCGGGAAGGCATGGGAGGGTGTCGGAGGCGAGGGGGGGGGGGGGGGCGGGGGGGGGGGGGGTGGGGGGTGGGGGGGGTGGGGGGGGGGGGGGGGGGTGTGGGGGTGGGGGGGCGGGAGCGGGGGTGGGTGGGC
>VFQN01002217.1_pt1 | contig 30618 bp, 32 predicted proteins | sample 3512371 | NCBI WGS metagenome assembly VFQN01 (sample SAMN10412370, study PRJNA504923) | tailings metagenome | isolation source: Replicate 2 from Balatoc abandoned mine | place: Philippines: Itogon, Benguet | collected 2017-08-28 | reverse complement strand
CCATTTCTCCCCACAATTCGTGGGTTTCCGCATTTTGTTCCAACTGCTGTAACATCAAATCAACCATTTTAAATTGTTTTTCCCGTTTAGCAGCCGCAATAAGTTGAACATTTTTTGAATTTTCTAATATATTGCTTCTCATCGAAAATTGTGACATTAGCACTTCCAGAACTGACTGCACGAGAGCTGAACTTGAAAACATAAGACAGTCCAGCATGATTGCTTCAAATTCTTCTTGGTTTAAAGACAAAGTATCGGAGCTTTCAATTGTGGCATGAAACAACGCGGCTGGTTCGCGACGATCCGCCCCGGATTCCCATAGGAAAAAGTTTCTCAAGAAGAGGGAAAGATTTCGGTCTTCAACAATCTTCTGGAGTAAAGCTAAAACATTAATAGCTTCTACCATTGTTTCCAACTCCAGTATCGGTGCTTTTGAATACCGAATGCTATTTGATGAGCCTTCATTTTCATGCTGATTATCGATAAAGTTAATTTTTGCATCAGCACTAATTGTAATCAAGTTAATGAATCGGCAAAGACGAAGAGCTTTGACTAAGCTTAGTCCATGATTGAAATACGAGGTGACGAAGAACAAAATAATGTTTGCAGTAATTGCAAGATAATCCACGAAGTTCACAGGGTTCCCAAATAATCGTTCGAGTCCCCCCTTCACTCGCTGCGCACAATACAGCTTAAACAGAAGTTCAATGGAGAAAATTCCCAAGAAGCCAATTTCTATCAAAGAAAGCATTCCAAGATCTGTTAAAGTCCCTCCTACAAAAATTTGATACAAATCCAAACCAAGTGCCACAATAACTAAGAATAAGACGAGCGAATTCCCAACAACAGAATCAAACGCTTCCAAAATACGTTTATATCTTATCCTTCGATTTGGCTTTTTCGAAGAAACTCGAGCAGCTGACAAAGAAGAAAGGGTGCTATCATCATCTTCATCTTCAGCATCAAAATCATTTCTCTCTTCTTCCTTATTGTCTAATTCATCTCCCTTGCTTTCCAACTCACTAAGGTAAGAAGCTTGTTTTTCACTCATCCACTTTGAAGACTTTGAATTCAAGTCAACAACTACATTATTATATTCAACATTCCTCCTATCTAGAATAGCGATAAGGGGACCAATCAGGTCACGAATTCTTTCCGTAGAGCCATAAAAGTTAAACTTAACCAAAGCTAACAACATTTTTAACATGTGTCGAGAAAGTTCGTTCCAACTGCTTCCAGCCATTTCACGGATGTGTTCTGATATCAATTGTTGAATAAGACCGAACATATAGCGGCGACTCGGGTCGACAAAAGGCAGTTGAGGCTCTTCATTCTTTTTTATATCGCTCCACGTTCGCGTGAGACAGGGAATCTTACTGGCAGCTTGAGGATCGCGATCAACATGCAAACACATTAATAATCTCACTGCTGCTGCTTTCACATCGTGCCGGATATCCATTTTTAGTATCGAAACCAGTACTTCATAAGAAAAGAGGTTGTCTAATTTATGCATGGCGACATAGTTCCTATCCAAACACATCTCAGCGCCTAAAAACATTTCCGCAATTAGGTACTGGGCAACTCTAGGCTTTTCATCGTAGACAACAGACTCTTCAGATTTAATACCTTGATCGATTTGATGAATATGGTCCACTTTTCGAAATAAATCGCTGATCCAGGCCGTCATCATTTGTCCATCATTACTACTTTTCCACTTTAGAGTTAATTTTGGAAGGCCAGTCGCGACGAGTTGGTATCCTCGAATAGCTTTCTCGGCTTCTGAAGGTGATAGACTTAAAAAGAGGCTATTATCGATTCCCCAATCTACGAGGGTACAATGGTTAAAGTCAGAGTCAATACCGAAAATAACATCATCAGAATCTTCAGTGAAAAGCATATTCGCAACTTTGCATTGATTTCCATCGACACCATCACCTTGACAAGAACAGCACGCTTGCAATAGTTTCAAATACATAGTACTAAAGCCAGAGTTCCTTAGTTTATCCACAAAAATTTGAATTTCACGAGCTCCAATTTTTGTCTCTTGCAACTCCATGTTATTGCTGAGCATTTCCGTTACACATTTAACTGCGAGAGGTTGCGTGTTCAAATTTGATAGCAAAACTGGCATAGAGTCGGCTATGAACATTTGATTTTCTTGATTATCTGTAATTGATGCGTACATTACAGCAAAACATAAACTTTGAACCGTATGAGCCATTTTATATAATAACGAACTATCCAGAGTGGCCTTGAAATCTGAGGTGACATTATTTTCGAATATGGGTATTAGAATGCGAATAAAGTCTAAAATTAGCTCCAACGTTCCTTGTTCGCGGAGTAAGTTTTGCCGAGATTTTTTGACTTTCATATCTGCTTTATCTATGTTTGGGTCGACTTTGTTCATCGCAACAGGGAAGCCTTGGGTGAATATGACTAATTTATCAATAACTCCCTTAAAAGCTTCAATGTCAGTGCGACCAGCCGTTGGCCAAATTGTATTAACCGTTACTTCTTTTGGAACAATTGTCATTTCGAGATATTTTAGAATATAGAGCTTTGCTGAAGAACCAACGTAAAGATCTAAAGGTTCTTTCATTCTGATGCTTGGATCAGTGATAGACTCATCTTCACTTTCATCTTTACTCAAACCAGATTTTTTAAAGCGCGTGAATATTAAGCTCAGTGCGCTATCTTTGTCTCGAGTCCCACCCAGTCGAAAAGTGAAAGCTGAGCCAGCAACAACGTCTCCTCTCTCCACCCAAACTCCATTGTGTCCAATTTGAACGGCCTTTTCATTACCGAGATATTTTGATGTGGAATTAACCTCTGATATGTTAAATAATGTTCCTGTTAGCTCTCGATCACTTGTTACTGAGAACGAATAAATCCGATTTCTTTTTCCTTCTTCATCTTCCATAAATTTCGTTTCCTGCATAAGATATAGGCCTGAATTAAAATGTTTTAACCGAATTGTATCTGTTTTCCATTTTATAGGACCACCAAGAAGAAACATATTAGATTCAATCATCCACAAGAAATTGGAATCAAGATGACCATCTTCTGCGGCAGGCAGGAGAGCAGCCTCCTTGATAGTAATCTCATCTTTGCCCTCATTTTCATCCGCGCCATCAATAATTTGAATTTCAACATCATCAACATCTTTCACTTTTTGGTGCTCATCACTCTCCTCTTCTTCTCGCTCTTTTGCTAAACTCGAAATGGAGAGATAAGACTTTGTTTCAGGATCATTCACATAGACTAATTGAGATGCTAGCAACAGTTCTTTAATAAGAGCATCCGTGCTAGCTTGATAGATACTTAATTTCCATGACGTTACTTCTAAGGAACAATTTATTTCTCGTTGAGCACCAGAAACAGGATCTCGATCTGCAGCGTGAACAAACTCATTAGCTCTTTCAGCAACTTTCAAATACACTTCTGTGTTGGTCAGAATTCGATCACCGTCTTTATCAATTTTGAAACGAGGACAAATTTGGAGCCAGGAAAAAGCGTTCCCGTTTACGTCTAGTCCGATCCGAACATTTTCTCGTTCATCTTTGGCCAGCTTACTCGGAAAGACCTGTAAATACTTTCCAGATTTTACATGGTACAACTATTTTAATAATTAGACCATTAGAAAAGAAAAATAGCGCCATGTCTTGAAAACTTACTTGAATAACATCTCCAAATAAGACGACTTGACCAACTTTCTTCTTCATGTATGAGTCGTTCAATGTGTTTTCGTTATCACGGCCCCTCTACATTCAAATCAAAGGTCGTAAACAAACAATATGTTTGATTGATCCAGTTTACCTCTAATGCTTGTAAATATTTTATCTCGCTATCATCAGTTATGTTTTTCTTGTCCATTCCGTAAGTCTCCAAAAATAGAAATAATTCCCTTGAGGCGGAGTACTGCCTTTGTAAGTGAACACAGAAAATAGCATCCTGAATCGATTTGATGTCTTCCATTCCGAAAATATCATCCACCAGTATTCCCTCTGCACCAAGAAAACAACCTAACCGCGCATCTTGTAGAACAATGTAGTCTCCAATTTTTAGTGAGTCTGATTAAAGTCAAATAGTTTCGATTAGCAGAAACGGAAGAAGAAAAAAAAGGCTGACCTTTATCCAAATCTGATTCTGACATTGTTTTGGTTTGTTTTGTTTTTGAAACCGTTCGCGTTTGTTTTTCGGTGCGCGTGCTTTTTCGAATTGTTTTTGGGGAATGGAAAGAGTCTTGGAGAATTCATTTCAAAACAAAGAGCAATGACGATTATGTTTTTCAAGGAGAAACATCGGAAATATTTTTTGCAATCTTACGATCTTCTTCCCCACCATTACACACAACTAGATTCTAGCAGATTGACAGCCTTATTCTTCATTGTGGTTGCGTTAGATATGCTAAAATCGATAGATACGCTTGATCGAACAAAAGTGATTGAGTTTGTCTATCGACTTCAACTTCAGCCCCAAAATGAGATTGAAATAGTTCGTGGTTACTTTGGATTTATAGGAGGGAGCTTCGCTGGTACAGAATCAAATGAAAGCTCCAATAAGTTGAAATCTTTCAGGGTTGGACATCTTGCTATGATTTATACAGCTTTAATGATTTTACTCACTGTTGACGACGATTTATCCCGAGTTGATCGAGAAAATATTGGAAAAGGTAATTTTCCCTCCTTTGACATTGTCGGTAGTCAGCAGTTTTCTGAATTAGGACTGAGGTCGCTCCAACTAGAAAACGGCTCTTTTCTAGCTTACCAAGGAGAAGCAGAGCATGATATGCGTTTTGTTTATTGCGCTTGTGCTATTTCTGCCGTTCTAAATTTATGGGACTATATTTCTGTTCCGAAAATTCTTGACTTCATAAAATCTTGCCAAACCTATGAAGGCGGTTTCGGATTGCATCCAGGTATGTTGATCATGATGAATTGATCCTTTTTCAATCAGTAATTGTCTAAAGGCGCTGAAGCTCAAGGTGGTGCCACTTATTGTGCCGTTGCATCTTTACAGCTTCTTCAAAAACTGAACAATATCTTGAATCACCAGCAACGCTGTCTGTTACAGAGTTGGTGCGAAAATCGGTAAGAGAAATCGTTCATGCTTCAGGAAATGCAATCCCTAACTTTTTAACGCAGACAAGCACACGGATTTCAAGGGAGAACAGGCAAAGTTCCGGATAGTTGTTATTCTTTCTGGGTTGGAGGAACTTTGCATTTGCTAGAGGCAACCGAAGTCATCGATATTCAGTCAGCGGAAGATTTTCTATGCAATAAATGCCAACATTATCAGTTAGGCGGTTTTGGGAAATTCCCTGGTGATTATCCAGATTTGGTGCATTCTTTTTATTCGCTGTCATTCCTATCTTTCTGCAAGAGATGTTCCACTGAAGATGGAATTCGAGTGAAGCCTTTAGATTGCAAATTTAGCATTTGCCAAGACCGTGTTAAGTATTACTTTAATTAGTCTTATGGCTTGACAGAGGTTTATATAGGAGGAACTCGAGACTCTGTCTCCGCGAGGAGAGGTCGCTTGAGTTCGTTGAGAAAATAATACTTATTGAAAAATATAACGGCAGCCACTCCAATTAACCCCCCGAGTAAAGCGGATAGAACAGAAACAAACGCCCAATCAGTATTTGACATAGTGTTATCATCATCGCTACAGTCATTAGAGTTTGTTGAACTATCTGAAGTTGTTGAACACGCCATATTTTCCTCGGCAAAAGATAGAGCATTCAGTAAAATATTTAAATCGCAAAGACTGTTAGGACAGCCAGGAATGGTCAAGACCTGAGAGTTGTACACAATACGAAATAGGTAATCTGAGTTTGCTAAGGCACTCGCATTGTAAATTTCTATAGTGACCATAGATGCATAGCCTGGCCACATTTTATCCCAGTTCTTACCTGCCACTGCAGATAAGAAGGGTTGAATAGTATTGTCATGACCAGAGAATAAAGCAAACTTATAAGGATGAGTGTTATCAACGGTTGAATTATTGATCAAATTCTGGATGTTTGTTTTGATATGCCAGGCCGTATTTCCCATAGCTAATTTTGCCCACTGACTGTTATTATAAAGATTTAGATAAGCTTGCGTGTATTCTTCAGATTCAATCGTAGCGTTGAAAATTGCCTGTGTCATACCGTCAGGAAGCTCTCTTCCTACGTTGCGAAAATGGGAGAGGCAAACTCAAAAACTCAGTCATAAAAGAGGCAATTTTCTCTTACCAGTACAAACAGTGGTCATGAAGCAATCGAAGATGTAGTCCCAGTACCAATAACCCGCGCCAAGAATATTATTTAAATCATTGACTAACACTTGCATTTGTTGAGAATTATTGAAGTTTTCATATTCTGGGGTATTATAAATAGAAGTTTCTAAAGTTGTAAGTCTCGGACATACTGCAGAATTTGGGTAAATTTGGTCAAGGCCATAGTCACCTTTTAGAGTAGCCCCAATCGATGAGAGACGCAATGAAAAGGCGCTATATACTTACCAGTATGCCACGGAACGATAACTTGTTCGGTTATCTACGGTGGTGGGTTAACTTAGAAGAAGAAGGAACAAAAATGCAAACATTGAACATTGAGTGAAGTAAGATCTGACCGGACATTAAGGTGCGCTGTGCATCATCTGACCTTAAGTAGATCAAAGAGTCAGTATCAATTTCCGTCCATGAATTTGTATCAAATAACTGCAAGTTTGAATTTAAGTAAGCATCGTACAAATACTGCCCATTCGCTTCTTCTTGAGTATACCCTTCGCTGATTAATTGACCAGTGTAGCAATTACCCCCTTTAACAATATTAGCAATGGATCAGAGGGGTTCAAAGAAACTCACCCAAATAATTTGGTGAGCCATCATACAACTTTCGGAACAACCACGGTGCTGGTCTGTTCGGAGAAGTCATGGATGGTGAAGCCAGCATCAGCTCTGTTACATTGCAATTATTCCAGCTAATATCATAGTTCTTCCAACATTGATAGTTCGTGTACGGAGTTCTGGCACCATGACGAATGATAGCCTGAACCTGTTGAAGGCTGCTAACTAATTTTGTCTGATTTGCTGTCAATGGGGGAATTTTCCGATAAGTGGTATTTTTATTACAATAAACAGGATAATATTCAGGGAACCAGGCGGAAACCACAGCAAGGGCAGAAAGAGCTACAAGTAACGAAAAACTCATTAAGATTCCTGCTTGAAGAGTTTTTTATTTTACACCATATACTCAAAATCTACAAATCTCCCTCCTCCATACACTAGCCCCAACCTTCTTCATCTTCTTCATCGTCCTCCAAAGTAGCAAGTATTTTCGTATCTGACTTAGAACAAGAACCTTTTCCTTTGGTATCATAATCACTTTCTTCTCTTGAAGATGCCTCGGTAGGGTGGGCAACAAGCAAGATACTACTACTATCAGAGGAGGTTACGGACGCAGTATCGATCAAATTGGACGAAAGAGGACCGTTGTGATTACTATAATTCTGCCCTTTATCTTGAGATTCTCCGCTCAATTGACGAATTCGTTCTTCCAGTTGTCGAATCTTTTCAGTTAGCACCGCAAGGTCCGATTTCAGGGTCCTATTTTCCATTTCCAAATGTTGAACTTGTTCTTGTGACTTCAAGAACTCAAGGTTTAAATCTCCGATTGGGATTTCAATAGATGAAGTTATCTCTTTCCCCGTGTCTTCATCATCCCATATTAACTCTTCTTCATCTTCATCATCCTCAAAAGTTGCAGATCCATTTCGACTCAAAAGATGAAGTCGAAAAAATAATCTATGGAGAAAATTAAACAATACAGAAACCTTTGATATTCCTACCTCGCCCAAAACTCTTCCGGAGAAATTTCCACAGGAACCAGCTCCGCGTAGAAACGAGAGACCTCTGGTTCTTCATCCAATACCTGAGCTATGTCTTTCGCGAATCCCGAAAGACTGAACTTCTTTTTATATTTTTCAAACTCTTTCACTTTGTTCTCTTTCAATGGCTTAAGAATTTTCGCCGACGACATGGATTTATCAAGAAGCTCAAAAATCATAATAGCTTACATTTGCGTAAGTCTCATAGGATCGCTTCACATCAGCTCTCAGTTTCTCTGTAAGAGATTGTTCATCAGTCGTCTGTAACGATGAATCAAGTACGTTTCCTCAAACATAGATCATCTCTACCTGTTCTTCATCATCCCCTAGCACCTTTTGTAGGGTATTAGTCGTGTCAGCTTGAATTGTATTGACAAAATCTAATAAATCCGACTTAAGAGCGCTCCACATTTTTTTTTTGACTTTTATTGTTTTCCGTAAAATAACAGTAGCGTTTCTCGGAAATTTACGAAAAAAAGAGAAAGTTTTACAGCCAACGATGAAGTAAATTGCCGCCTCCAAGGCCGCATTCATCAATCGATTTTTCGAGACATGGTAGCAAATTCAAAGCAGGAAACCTACTAATCAAATCAAATGGCCTTGTTTGATTGATTGGATCATTTTCAAGCGCAACAGCAAACAGAACTTTCACAGGATCAAATTTATTGTACTTTCTTGTAACCGACTTTCCATTCGCTAACTTCATTGATATTTTGACACTATTTCCATTAGAATCTAAGCAATAATAAAAATAGATAGATTAAATTTGATCATTACTCTTCTTACCTTCAGGTATCGGAGGGACAGAACCAAAAAAAAGATTAGAGCTCTGTATAGGAGGGACATCATCTGTCAGAGATTCTTTAAGACTAACAGATGTATCATCTTTAGTGGGAAGATCGTCCTTCACATCGGAAGCTTGAAGGCTATTTCGTGTGCTCTGACTATTACTGTCCGTCCCATTTGGCAGCTGTTTATCCAACCGGTTACGATCTGCAAAATCAGTCAGTTTCACTAAAAGCTCAGATGGTTCAATGAATCCCTAAAAGAAGATTATACCATCACAAGTCGAGAATAAAGGCTTACCGTCCAGCTAAAAACACTTGCACCTGTGCGTGGATCGACGACGGTAATATTCGGCAACTGCTCTTCTCCGAGATGATACAATCTCATAAAATCTCGACCATCTTGTGTGGTAGAACCACGTTGCCAAAATATAAAAGTTGTTCTCAAAATAGATTCAACAGATTCATTGGTCCAAGTGTCTCTGTTTAACAAATGGGAAGGAAATTCTTGGTGTGATTGTATATTCACGACTATCCAACGTTTCTCCTCTTTGCCTTGTTCTTTGACCTAATTAAGATAAAGATATCAGAGCAAAAAGTTAATTTGGAACAGCCTTACGCGATCAAAAGATTCCTGGGAAGATAAATGACGTGCAGGAGGAAATAACCATTCAATAGTAGGATCTTCCGCTCTCCCAAGCGACCGCTCACCACTGAAGCCGCGCGAAATAAGTCGCTGCATACGAACAGGATCCGGCCGACGAACCCCTTCTTCGTCGTATTCCACGCGATTTGGCGTTTCATCGTCATCATCCTCTTCCATCATTGGATGATGCAGATGTTCATGTGAAATATATCTTCGCAAATTCATCAATCTTTGCCAATCATCGCCAACCAAATGATCAGGAATGGGTAAAGGAAATTCTGAAGTTGACATTCCGGGGGGTTCGAATGTGGGAGGGTGAGGTACAGGTTGATATGAGTTGGTGCGGGATAAACCCGAACTAATCCCTTCCAAATGAAGCGAAACAGCTGTTTCCACATTCCATGAAGTCGCCTTTCCAAAGGTTAAACGCGAAAGTTACAATTTTGAAGGGAAAAAAAGGTACCTCCAGAATATTTTTAGCATAAGCTGGATCCTTCCCCGTCATTTCACAAAATTGGCTGATTAAATGACTCTGCTCTTCACTTACTTCTTCTTCTTCTTCCTTGGTTGTGGAGGGATTTTCGGTCACGTTCTCAATTGTCTCGCTGGTCAATTCATTGGTGAGATCAATCTCCATGTTTGAAGTCTCAATCTCAGCAGCTAAAACTCCAACAGACGTATCATTATTTATTGAGATTTCACTGTGATGTTGAATCGGAAGATCATCAGCCTGATCTGGAATGAACGCGCGAACGAGTGCTTCTTTCTCTGATCGACTTAAATGATTCACATCCTTTTAAGTATTAGACAACCCGAAAAAAAACTAAACCAAAACAAACCTGGAGATCTTGAGCCACGAGAATTGATATCAAATCATCATCTGTTAGACGAGATAAATCCATTCTTTACGAATCACTGAAATTGGAGAGAAGGAGAACTTTCTTGAATTTGCTACTAAACAATTCCTTAAATAGGACTCTTCAATTCGAAGACGCGATTGATGACGCAATTCACAGAAAGTGAAGTGTTCACGTCACAAAAAGATTAGAAAACGTGGACTTAATTAAATTGATTATTTTAGCCTCAAGATTTGTTGCAAAGCATTCACAATTATTTCAGAGTAGGAAAAATGACTACAAAAATTGCACGCGCGTTAATTGGTGGAAACTGGAAATGCAATGGCACGGTTGCCAGTATTCGTCAAATGGCCGAAGTTTTGAATAAGGCTGGAAACTTCAGTCCAAATTCAGAAATTGTTATTGCTGCTCCTTCGCTACACTTGCATACTTTGAAATCCATTCTTCGTCCTGATATTGCCGTCAGTGCTGAGGTTTCTTTCTCTTTCTGACTAAGCGATACTTTCTCTGATTTAATTGTTAGGATGTTAGCTACAAAAGAGGGTATGGTGCATTCACAGGAGAACTCAGCGCAGAAATGTTAGCGGATTCCAACATTAAGTGGACTCTGACAGGTCATAGTGAACGTCGAGTTGGTTTCGGTACTCCTGGTGAATCTGACGAAGTTGTGGCGGTCAAAACCAAGAATGCCTTGGATAATGGGATCTCTGTCATTCTCTGCATTGGTGAACACCTTAAAGATCGCCAAAATGGAAATACAATGAACGTAGTTTCTGCGCAGTTAGCTGCTGTTACGAAGGTTCTCAAGGAGGCAGAGTGGAAGAATGTCGTTTTAGCTTATGAGCCAGTTTGGGCAATCGGTTAGTCATTGATCTTTTTCAATTTATTTTGCGGAAATAATTGGTGAAACTAGGAACTGGTGTTACTGCTTCGCCTAAGCAAGCGCAAGAAACTCATGCTGATATTCGTTCTTGGTTGAAGAAAAATGTTACCGAGAAAGTCGCTGCTGAAACAAGAATTATATACGGCGGATCCGCCACAGCTGCGAACTGCGGGGATCTCTACGCTCAGCACGATATTAATGGCTTCTTGGTTGGTGGAGCGTCTTTAAAGCCGGAGTTCATTAACATCATCAACGTAACTAAATGAGCGCTAGATTCGGAAAATATTTTCTGCGTTCTATATTTTTTGAATCCTAGAATTTTGCTCAACTAAATAAAATTACAAACAAAATCATTTCTTCCTTGTTAGAAGAACTTTATCAAGGCCTTGGTTTATATTACTTCATGTTTTTTAATAAGATATTGTACAAAAGATGAATCACTTCTTGACGATTCGCATCAATATGAAGATTTGTAAACAACGCGGCGTGAGACAATGCCCGTTACATCACCAATCCCGATTTGTTCGATTTCAGTAAAATACACGATACAACATTGCCGGCGGAAAAATGGTAATTGTTAATACCACTTATTCAAGATTATCAAGATCACTGACACATTGTCTCTCGAGTTTCTTTTTCGAATTGCATCGTGAGTAAGATGCTAAAGGGAAATTAGTCGCGGTAACGAAAAGGAGCAATCATGACTTACTTGACAACAACGCTGTGTATCTCCATGCTTTTCCATACTGTTTCTTACAAAAGTTACAATTTCCTCTGGAGTGTAGACATCAAACAATCCGTCACATGCTAAGAGTAAGAACTGATCTTGATCCGTTACAGTAACAGCCTGCATTTGAACAGCAATTATGAAGACAGGAGCCGTTACTGAAGAAATATTACCTGAACATCAGGCTCGGCAATGATCAGAGGCTTATCCCAATTAGTATTTTCTTTTCCTTCAGAATCATGATTTGGTAGAGCGCCTCCCTCTTGCTCAATGATACTCTAAAAACAGGATAAAGGATTAATCAGATTTTAGTATCATCGAACCTGAATGCCTCTCTTGAAATCCACATCCCCAAAAGCTCTTGAAACGGCAAGTTCACCCATCACTCGATTATTTATTACAAATCCTCCCGCTTCTCGAATGCGTTTCGCTTCATCCTCACGTGTCGGCTTATGATCTTGCGTTAACAGAAGAGGCTCAAAATTCCTGCACAAGAACTCACTTAATGAGACAGAAGAGACAACGATGTGGCTACTTACCGACACAAAAGAGTTCTGGAGTCTCCAAGGTTAGCGCAATATAATCTTCTCCCAAGGACTAATGCAGACGTTGCAGTTGAGCCATTTTGAGGATTAGTTGAATTATTAATGAAATCATGATCTGTTTTTAGAAAGGACGCCTTCAAGCTTTCGGATACTATTTTATCCAAGGCTTGTAACGCTAACGGCGAATCATAAACACTTTCAGGTGCAATTTCATCGAGAATATGGAAAATATCATTTGACGAATCTAATAGACCGTGGGCGACATTGACATGTAAATGTTGCGCAAGATAATGCGAAGCATGAACACCCCCATGACCATCAAAAACGCCAAAAAATGATTGAGGCGATAAATCAGGAACACAAAGTGGGGCGATATTCAAATGTTGAACTATTGTACAAGCGTCTTCCATAGATTGGCGATAACCCATTTCTTCTGATAACCCGTAATCGAAACGATTAATTGAAAAGCCAGTCCTTCCAACTAATATATGGTCGTTTAAATGTAATTTGTATCTTCCTCCATAAGGTCCAACAAGTTGAATATAAGTACCATTTGTTGATCCTAAATCACTAACATAGTATCGTTCAACTTTTTCGTCGTACTCTATTTTTGAATGTTTCCTAGATAATTCACGATCAGGGACACAAACACCGTTTTCTGAAGAGCGACCCAGTGTTGCTCCTTTCTTACTAACTTTAACAGTTTCGCCTTTTAATGGTCCTTCCATCACAAAAATTTCTAAAAATCCATCATGATTTATCCCTTTACTTAAAAAAATTGAATTTCCCGCACAGAAGCGGGAGTCCTTATCCATCCACCATTTCTTTTGACTTCCATTGTTACCGATTCCAATGCGTACTGAAGCAGAAAAGCTATGTCCGCCATCAATAATGTAAAATGCACCACGATGATATTCAATGGTGGAATGACCTTCTGCAGCGAGCCGGGTATCACTTGGAACACAAATATCATTATTTTTATCTCTGCCAATTTTAGCACCTTTCCGATCGACCGTAAAAGAAGGCGCTTCCGTACAACCTTCAGACAAAGTAGTAAATTTTAATACAATAGTTTTAAAGTTCCCCTCAGAGTTATAAAACGAGTTTCGATTCCTAGTCTCTCCAGCAGATTTTGGTTTGCTCACAAGTGCTTTTGGGATTTTCTCAACTTGTGAAGAATGACCTTTATTTGACTCTATTTCTTTCACATAAGCTTCATATCGCATTAAAAACTCTTCTTGGGTCATGTCTTTCATATTTATTTTTTGATTTCGTAAAAACTCAGAAATCAAATTTCCTCTTGATAAAGTATCATCTGAACCAGCAGTCAAGCCTGAGTCTACGAAAACATCATGAAAATTTAAAATAGATATTAGAAAGGAAAACTTCTGACCTCTCGAACCTTTAGCAATGTCAGGGCCGTCAGTGGAATCTTTCTTCTCCTCTTTTGATTTCTCTTCCTTTCCATTGCTATAATCTGATTTCTTCTCATTTCGATTAACTGGATTTTCTTTATTCATATTTGAAAATTTAATTTGTGTAGACATAAATCAACCTGAAATAGGATAGAAACGGAAGAGGAGATTAATTACGGTGCGGTTGTTTTCTTCCAATATTAGAATACTTACGAAATAAATTTTCCCTTTCTCTTGTGTCAAAAAGTTCCCAATAAAGAGGTCTGCTTGTTCAAGTCTTAATAGACAATTTTTGGAAAGGAAAAAAGGTGAAAGTCGTGAATTTTGATGTGATTCGAGGCCTAGTTTCAATTTACATAATTTCAAAAAGCCGTTTTCCGCAATCTGCAATAAGCGCTTTTCAAAGAAAATAAAAGCTTCATTCAAAACTCGAAATAATGGATTTTCGGAAAATTCTTCTTTTCTTTTCGGATGACCGTTATGTTGCTCAAAATCAAATTTGTTCAGTTTGTTTTTACCCTTTGGATCTTTAAAGATCTACAGCATTGAAAAATGAAGGGCAATGTACGTTTTCAAGCTACTCCTGTGATCCTGAATCATCCTGAGTCAAGCCTGGACGACTCTACGAGCAGTAATAATTCTAATTTGGATTTGTTAAAAGCACTGAAACTTGACGAACACTCATCACCTGGAGATGCCCCGCTCGATCGAACCGTGTTTGATGATAGTGTCTATAATCGAGATCATTTTGCTGGGAGAACTCCCCACTCGAAAGTTGTCGAGGCGAAGAAAGAGCGAAGAGCTTTGCAAGAGCTCATGAAGGTCCCTGTATTCGCGCAAAATCATCAGAAAGAAGATCTTTCATTGCTTCAGAAAGATCCGAACCACAACAACTTAAGCAAAAATAAGGTTGAAATCCAGTCAAACTTCTTAGCTTCTACCAACAGTGTCAGATCAGTGTTGAACGAAAGCTCCTATCATTTTGATTTAATGCTGCAACCTGTTCAAGACGAAGACGAAAATAAGCACCCTCAAGTTGTATCGATATCTTTAAGCAAAGAGTCCAACGGGGTTCATTTTGATGAGGAAAACCTTGTTCAAAACTGTTTAACCACCCCTTCCGCAAGTCGTAAAATCCCGATACGCAAAACACCTGCGCCTAGTCAGAACTTTAGTCCTCAAGAAATGCAATCAACCCATTCAAAAGTGTTAGGAAAAGAACTGATTCAAAATGGTTCAATAAAGAAGAATGAAATCCCTTTTGAGGAAGTGAGTAACAGTTCCATGGAAATCAGTAGCATTTCGCCGGCTCATTACCAAGCGAATTTCGTCTCCTCCATGGCTTCGACTTCTTCTGCTTCTCCTCTTGCCAGCTTGATATCTCGTCCCGAAGTCTCCAAATCTTCTCCGATAATCGCGTGCTCTCCCAAGAAAGTAGTAGATGTTGCCACCAGCTACTCGCCACCCAGCATCCTACCAGCACATGACACTTTCGCTGCGAGTAAAAAGGATGCAACAACAAGTTATTCTTATAGCAAAAACTTCGTGAATGATTCACAAAGTGTTCTCATTTCGCCTGACCGGGTTCAGAGTAATCCTATCGATAAAAGGATGACTAGTGACGCCTCTAATCGCCAACAACTTATCACGGAAAGTCCTTCCCATTATTCTCCAACATGGGGATTAGTAAAACAAGGCGGTGTTTCGTTTGGGCGAGGTCCAATTTTCTCAAACATTGCTCATAATGTTGCTTCCATTAAACAGGGAGTTCATCATGTAGTTTCGACTGTTACAGAGCTTCCGGTTCTTCCTAAAGTGAATGACCATCCCAACCTAATATCGTCCTCATTGACGACGTCTACATTTTCTACTTCTGCGGAACTAGCAGAGGTTAATCTCCCACGGCCAGTTGATGAAGCAGACAGGATCAAACCTGCCATTGACTGGTTCTCTCCACGTCACACAAGGAAGCCAGTGCCTCTTCAGCCGACCCAATTTCAGTTCCCCCAAAGCCATCATCTACCTCTCAATCATTCTTCGACGGAAAGTTTCCTTGAGCATTCAAATTCGTCGAACCAAGTTTCTCAATCAACGCAACTTCGACAAGTTAGAGTGGATAAGCCAATGATAATGAAGTCGGAGGCCTTGAAAGCTGCCCAAATTTGTGATGTAAGTGTACAAGTGGATTCTGCTATGCTTAAATCAAATCAAACCCAAGAAATTTCTACTAACATTAGCCAAGGATCAAATTTAGATAACAGTTATTCTCTCGAGGAGTTGATGCAATCAGCCACGAGTATCATGCAAGAGAACGTCACTGATACTTGTTCTACCTATCAACAACGACATCATCTAGAAAAGTCAGCGAGACCCCCCTTTGATTTTACAGCTTGCAACATTGGTGGTACTCCCTCCACCATAAACACTAAGTTCATGACAAAAACAAACTCAAACTCCCAGTGCACTTCAGCATCATCTGCTTATTCGACGTCATTATCTTATACAACCATTCCAAGCCTGCATTCAGTCGATGATGGGTACAAACGAAGTGCTAATATTATCCCCTCGAGTCTTGGAAAGCCAGTGCGTGTGCCATTGACGATAGAGAAAGAGGAGTATATCGAAGCCGTTTGGGGTAATGAAGAGGAAGAGTTTATTGCAAATTATAATTATGGAGATCACTCTCACGCTGAAGAGACTTTGGAAGACATGAATAGAGATTTAACCGTCAATGAAAAAATTAATCAATATCAGAACCTTTCTAATCCTGATTTAACGATTTTGACAGATATCGCGATTGCTCACTTCACACGCGATCAGCAGTTAGAGCAAGACCAGTATGATGATGATTTAAGCATCCCTACCAATAGTACCTCGTTTTTTTCGAATGGGATGGAAACAACCATGACTTTAGATCATTCTTTTATGGTGAAGCAAAGCTATCCCAATGTCTCTGAGAGTGTGACCGCACCTTATCCTCGACTTGCCATTCGCTCCCTAAAACGAGACGCAGATAATGCTTTTGATATTAAGGAACTTGGCTTTGAAACTTCGCCGAACGAGCTAATGACAATCATGCTAACATTAAAGAACGACCAAAGAAATGGGAAAACAATAAAATTAATTTCTAAAACAATTTTTCTAAGAGTCGAGCCATTATATTGCCAACGACAAACAGAAAACCCAAAGAATTCAATGGAAGAATATTTCCATGAAGATGAAAAAAATTCAATTTTTACTGTCTCACCAGATGTTTTAGAAATTCCTTCTCAAGAGGAAGGGATGATTTTTATTACATTCGCCCCCAAGAAAGAAGGAATTTATTCCGGAGCGGTCAAAATAACCTATCGAAAGAAGCATTTTACTTTATTATTGAGAGGTGAATGTAGCTCTCAGTATGCCTGTGAAAAATTGGGATTTGCCAATAATAATCAATTGCTCGCATCTGCAGAAAAGACTTCAGCTCAAATGGTTCCATGTCATGCTTTCACCTCTTCCCATCCATATCAAAGCTCACCAGAAACGTTGCAATCCATTCCACCCACTCATTCAAAGGTTGATCGAATTTGCTTTGCTTCCCCTATCGATAATTTACAGAGTAACGAAACACCAGACATGCGAAGTTCTGCCGATTGGAAAGAAGTAGTGTCTCCTGGAACTTTTCAAAATAAACTTCGATTTTTGCAAAAGAAAATTGGAGAGATTTCCCGCAAAAGTAAGAAACACTATTTTTCTTCCTTCTATTTATTTATTGAGTGCGTCTCTTGTAGTTACATTGAAAGACACCGTTCATACTAAATCAATTTTCCACAAACCTGCAATGGCTTTGACTGTTCCTCCCCTTGTTCAAGGAGACCCTAAAATCTTCTATAACAATAAAAAGAAAGAAGAGATCTTTTTTCTTCAATCGAATCCATCATCTGAGCAGAGTACAGCAAACTCCAAATTTGCGAGTAGTTTTAACTACCAAGCTGATACTGAACGAACTGCTATTAAGCGACACATTTCGAAGAACATGGAGAATTCCAGTATGACCTCATTGAATGGTATCGCTATTTCCTCACCAAACAATAAAGTGTGGAAAGGCGCGAATTATTATTCTCAAGAATATCAATCATCAAACTCGATAGTGCCCGCCCAAGCGAATAGTGTCGTACTTGAAGAGCAACAATTCGCAATCCGAACGGAACGCGAGAAATTAACGCAAAAGCAGGTGGTCTCTACATCCTTCAGCGAGCACAGTAAAAGCCGTGATGATAAGGCAGAAATCGTCGTGACAGATAATAACGACGAGTATCTATTGAATCCAACAAAAAGGAAGGGATTATTCTTTCGCAAAGAGGTCGAGCGATTTGGTTATACAATGATTGGATCATTAGTAAGAACAAAGATCGTATTGTGCAATGCAAGTAATCACGAGGTAAGTAAGATTGAACTCCTCAAAACATATTCTGACCAATCCGTCGAATAGATCACTGTATTTTTCGGAGATGTCCAGCCACCGTTCTACAATCATCACAGTGAGGTAAAAATGCGAGCGAAATCGTTTGTTCGAGTACCTGTTAGATTTGTTCCAACTTCTGCTGGTGAGTTCCAACAAGAGCTCATAGCACAAACTGCAGACGGTAAATTTCAGGCGATCGTACAGTTAGTTGGTACTGCATCTTCTGCTACTCCTTACAAAGCATGAAAACCCTCGATCTTTTGTTTCAATGTAACAAATATCTTTTATTTTTATCTTGATTAGATCTGATAAATAAATAAATAAATCCAATTAATTTCTTTTATTTTTTTTTCTTACGAAACTTCATTTCATGTTGGCGACGATATTGAGGTAGACCTTTATATTCAATTATGGAATCTATTCTATCAGCACTGTTAGCTTTCATTTCTTGCATCAGTTGACGACCCTTATTCAGAGTGTTTTCCCCTTCTTTAATGAAGCTCCTTTCCATAGTGCTGCTACTCGCTGATGTACCAGCATTTCTTTCTAAGTATTGAATAAATTGCGAAAGTTGATTTAAATAAATATCATTCCAATCTTTCAATTTATCGAGAAATTGCTGGATGGAGCTTTCTGCTGTGATTAACCGATTCGAGTTCACCCTTTTGTGGCATTTGTATGCAAAGATTATTCTTTCTCTGACAAAGTTTAAAGCCCTGAAATGATTTTCTTTTACAGTAAAATCATTGTGAAGTAATGAATGGGAGGAAAATATAGCCAAATCAAAATATTCGATTCCTTCTAACATCAATGGTAATAAGTAAGACCACTTAGGAGAGAGATTCGTCCAAAAAGAACTCGGTAAGGGTGAAGATAGCATATCTTCCAACTTTATGTGGTTGAAAGAAACTACAGGTGAGGAATTAAGTAATAAATCAATGTGATCGACAGAAAGCGATAGAATGGAGGCGTATTTAGCGTAGCAGTTAATCAACTCGAACACCATGACAGGATTTGTCTCATAGTAATAACTCAAGATAGATACATTCCTCAAATTATTTGTTGTGCCCGACTCTTGACGGGAAGACAAGTCTGGAAATACATGCACATGAAATAATTGAATCGCCTGTTTCATCGATATAACAGAATCTCTGAACCAGTTCATCCCTTGTTCATCATTTAAAGTAACACAAGCGATTTCGTGAAATCGCTGAAAGTAGTATTCGCCTTTATTTTGGAGAAAGATAGCATTCATCGCCAAAAATGTTCCGTGGTTTTGATCTTCTTGATTTGTAAATGATATCAAGAAAGGAAATAAACGACACAGAGTTCCGAATATCTGATCCTTTACTTTATGATTAAGGGAAATTGGTAGTGAACGGGAAATCTGTGACGATCGATTCGTATTTACAGAGCGGAGGTATGAATACCAAGGATCATCTAAGTAAGTCACATTAAAACCTTCATCCCCACGAAATCGTGTAATGAAATCGTTTCCCAGAGTAATCAAAGAATAAAGAACAGGAAATGTGAAATTAGAACTATGAGAAGAAAGATAATCAAATAAATAAAGAAGGTGAAAGTAAAGATCATAATATTGGAACAACCTAAATTCTTGAAATTTATTCAAAGAGGCCTGGGAAAACCCAGAATAGGATGCTTTTAGAGTTTCTAAAATAAGATTAGGTGGAAATTTGCCCATGAGAAGTAGAGATTCTCTTATTTCCATTAAAGTTGATAACAATTTCTCCATTTTGAGGGACATATGGGAAAATAGGTTCTCTGTCACAGAAAAGACAACATCATTGCACAGATTAATGAAGAGCGTATGCTTCTCTTGGATATTCTTCTCTGTCAAGATGACAAAGATCTCTTGTAGTTTTTCACGATTAATTAAACTGTTTATCGCATGATCTGGAGTCAAATCGGATGAGTGGAGGAAATAATCCGATAAAGTTTTAAAGATTGTCTGGAAGACTGCAGTCCTAAACAAGTCACTCTCACCCATAAGATGAAGGACAACATTTTCTTCCTGGAAAAATAAATAAGCAGGGGGAATAGAATTTAGAGCTGAAGGAGGCATCACATTGATAAACTCAGTAAGGAGATCTCTAGATTTTATTTGATTAAATAAAAGATTGAGTGATCTAAGGGAGCTGTGAGCCATGCTAATATTGATTGAAGAAGAGTAAGACCTTAAGGTATCCAATCTGAGATCTGATTGGAAAGTTGATTGATTTTCAATGATACTTGCTAAAAATCTATAAAGATGATCGAAGAGCAGCTGATCGTGCCCAATAGAGTGATTCATCATTCCTTCCCACACATCTAGAAACCAATGCGCCTCTATGCTATTCCGTATGATGAAACAGCCAGTATTTGCGATCCCTGTTTCTGCATGGTATTCAGAAGAAATCCATAATGTCGGTTTTGGTTTCCGCTCTTCTTTTCCAAAGGAACTGTGAAGTTTGGGAGATAGCAGCATCTTCTCCAAGTAACTTTGAGGTTCTAATAATGAAAAGTCTAAAAATACCAGATCAGAATCAATCCAGACGATATAATCAAATTTCCATTCATTTGGTAAGGATGGATACTTGCTTTCTTTGTCCTCATAGAGCGAAGAGAAGATTAAACGAAGAATGTGAACTTTTTCCCAGCGAGGGTCTTCGCGAACTTCTTGAGAAGTGGAATTAGTCAACATGAGAAACGAGTGATTGTGCAATAATGCATAAAGTTGATTTATTTTCATTGAGTATTGAGGATAACCCATCAGACGATCATCACTCATATAACTAATCAATAGAATTTTAGGATGCTGTTGAAAGGCATTGTGAGAAGAAACACGAAAACAAGGGCTTTCATGATAAGACTGAAACAACAGAGGTTTGTATTTCGTTAATAACTCTTTGAAAGGAAGGGTAATTGCCTTCAGTTGATGAAACTCACTCTTCCAAAGCAAAAATTCATTCTCACAAGTAGATGAATGATTAAAAGGGTTGACAAATACCAAGAAGGTACCAATCACTAAGATAAAGCAAGGAAGCTTCATTCGCTTATATTGCAGAAAGAGGACCCAGTTATAAATGCGATTAAATTACAAAGATTCAAAGAAGGAGGCCTCAAACATATTGTACATGTAACTATAAGCGTTATTAGCATCAGTTCCTGGTAGTGAGGGAAAAGTGGTGTTCAATCGATCAATAATTGTTCTTGTATCATGGGTAATGACTAAGTAAGAACCTTCATAACCTTGCTCAGGTCGAGAGTGAGAATCGAAAAAGAAATACCGAGGATCTGGGTGATCTCTCGCTGAAATAATAAGAGCGATCGTTTCGGGGGGCTTGGTAACAATAACTCCAATATAACAACCACGACGACATCGACTCACGGCTTCTTCAATCAAACCGTCAAGTGACCTCGAATTGGTAAGTAATCCCTGAAAAATCTCTCCAACACCTCGGACAGATTGGAAAAACTCAGCACCAAGCTCATCAACTGCAATATGATTACGTGCTGAGGAAGATGAGTGCAATTCATTATATTTCATAACTCCAGTGAAGATACAATCACATAAATTTTCTTCTTTACATATCTGATCAAAGTTATTTTGAGAGAGCTTCACTAAAATAAATTGCATAACAGAAGCAGCAATTGCGGTACATGCTGAAACTCCTGAATCAGAGAAGGTATACTGAGATATTCCTAACTGGATAACAACCTCATCACTCGCTGGGTTTCTACTGAGATTTCCAGATAAAAGCAGCTCGAGTGCAAGCTCGACATTGTTGTTTACTTTCTTTAGAGCAATAGCAACGTCCGCCTCTTCAAATCCCATCGATTTCAATTCCTCCATGATGCTCTTCATATTAAGGAGAAGCGCCTTAATAAAAAACTGACTCACATTGATTTTCAACCATCTCTCTTTCGATGAAGATTCAGCTAGTCCTCTTATTTCTCACATCCTATCAATGTATTTCCTACTTGCTCCCGGTTCTATCAAGATTTTCATCAGTGAGAAAAGTCCAGCTTCAGACCAATGCTGATTTGGGTTTCAGTGACGAAGAGATTTTGAACTACTTACAAGGAAATAAAAATGCGAAGTGGAAAGGAAATCGAAACATCTTAATTCGTAAGAAGCAAGTGCCAAATTCAGCTCTCTCGCCAATCCAAGTTGTAGAAACTGTTACTCGAGCTTTACAAATCAACGACGATCCACAACTGGACCACGGATGTCAAGTCTTACTGGAGTTTAGTAATCCTGATGGAATAATACGACAAAGTGGCTTAGATGCCGCAGAATATGGCCGATACCTTCGCTCAAGTGACTACGCGATCCTGATAGAGAACTCTGATGTTAGACTTGTCGGAGAAGTTAGTTACAATGACGATCAAACTAAAGCCACTCAAAGAGTCGAAATCGTCGGAGGTGGAATGGAAATGGAGGACGATGAGGAAGGAAAACATGCGTTATTAGACTTTTTTCTATCCAAAGTAAATGATCTATGGCTAATTGATATAGTCCTGAAGGCATCATAACATGTAGTCACTCAATATCAGTAGTAATTTAAGTATTAAAAGTATCTGGAAGATTTTGATACTTGATTTACATTTCTTTTCTGATAAATTTCTTTTTTCATTTTTCCAAAATTTTGTTCGGGATAAACTTCCAAAACAGTTGTTGACGGCGCTTCATCAGTAACTTCTGCGAATTCCTTGGCTTCAAATTGAATAAGTAAGTCCACAATATCTTTGAGTCCGTTAACCTTTGCAACTCTTAGTGGGGTGTACCCATATTGATTTGCTTCATTAATATCAACTCCAATATTTAGAAGAACTTGAACACATTCCAATTGATTCAGTTGTACAGAAACATGGAGTGGAGGAACTCCATCTCGATCAGCAAGGCAATCTTTACCATTCCTCATATAAACCTCCTCTAAACTCCATGCATCACCTTTGGTAATTGCTGCCATTCCTTGGAAAGGAATCTTGCAAGAGAGGATTCTTCTTAAATGATTTTCGTGATCATATCGATGTTCCGACACTGGGAGGGGATGCTTATAAATTGGATGATATAGTGGAGTTTTATAACCTTTATTCAATCCTTCAGATTTTGCAATAGAGTAAAGGAGACTCAATTCCTCTGATTCTATCATATCATGAAGAAATCAAAACGATAACCGAAATTTAAAGGAAATGCATAATTTTTGTAGGTCACTCGATGGTATCAGAGAAAAGCTTATATTTTACAATTACATCGACCACATAACGAATTGATGTGGTTTGTTTTTCTATTTTCTCTGAACTTGAGGTACAGGATAATATTCATAGAACAAATCATTGGTGTCAGAAGACCAAACTTTTCTCCAACCATCTTCAGTGACGAGATACACTAAGAAATAATAAGAAACAAGTCGAAAGAAATACACTCGAATTTGTCACGTACCGTTATTAATTCCACCAGAATATGCATCCCGATGCACAGCATGGAGGATGGCTCTCTTTCCCAGTTCAATTGCCTCAGGAACGGTAAGATCCTTTCGGTAATATGTATCCAAAACACCGTATGCATAAGTCGAACCAGAACCAACGCTAAATAGATCTCCATGTATTCTTGTTGCGTCATTATCGACGTAATAGAGCTGAGGGCCAGTTTTGTCCCAACCGGTTATCATTGTCCCCATGCTCAAGCCATATCCGCGATATTGATACCTAGAATAAAATGAATAACTTCATGAAGAAGAAAATATTTTACAAGAGATGCCATACATGGTATTCGCTAACAGTTTCGAAGCTGCAGCGACAGAAATACGCTCTTTGTTGCGAAGTTCGTACATACGACATTGACGACCCAGATCTCGCTCCCAAAATTGGCAATCAGCTGCACCTCCTGCCATGGTGCCTAAGAGAAAAGGGTTGATTTCAATGACCTTCTTCACACTTTGTGAAGCTGAAAGGAGATTAGACAAAAAAAAAAGAAAGAAAGAAAGATGAAGGAGCGAGAATCTCACCGATGAACGGTCCTTGTGTGGCACGACTATCAACAGAAACAATAACTCCGCCATCAAACTACCAAAACTATTAAAGCTTTGTTTCCAAATCAATACTGTGGAATACCTTGAAAGCAAGAGTAGTTGTACCCTTCATGAATTTTATGTTCTGATCATAATCTGCTCCTTTTTCCGCAGTGAAATTAGCTCTGCAAAATTCAGCAGGCTACAATAAAGCAGTAAACTAAAATTTTGAATTACTCCAACGGAAACGTAGCACTTACGTTCTCAACGGCAGGCAACATGAACTGAGTTGGTTGGAAGTTACTTTCTCCAGAATAAGAATTACCCTGAAGTGTATCATTCCATCGACGAGTACCAATATCTAAGATTGCATCATCAATGAAAGTTGACATTTTCTCTTTTGAATGATTGAGATCTTGTCAAGTTAATTGAAATGAAAAAGAGAACGAGAGAATTCTGTCAAAAAACTCGCTTTTCTGAAAACTCCTCTTTTTAAGGTATCGACGCCCGCATTTGAAAATGTTTTCAATTTGCGATTAATCGTTCAACACTGATTCCCATGAAGAGATCAATTGATAACGTTGAAAATTTTCAATCTGAGAGTCAAGGAGCTCCAAAGCGAGCAAATACAGCAACAGAGGTATGAGGATAACTTTGTTGTGAATCATTGTAACTATTGAATTACAGCTCGAAGAAGATAACGCAAAAGAAGATTTCGGTTTATTGAGCAAAAATAGAGCTTTATGGATCGAACTAAGTAAGAATAAACGATCTCTTAATGAGGCGCGAAAGGAATTGGAGATGATGAGGAAAAAGACTCGAGAAATGGAATCATTAGTTAGTGTCATTCAAAGAGCATGGTCACAACTAGACATCGATACCTCTTTATTGTTAGATGGATTGGCTGATCCGGATGTCAAAATTCCCTCTCCTCATTCACAGTTGTTAAAAGATTTTATTCACAGCGCAGACGTATACTTGTATCAAGATCCTACGAACCTTAATCCCTTCCCTCAAATTCAAGCCGATCAATGGTCTAACAAAGAAGAAATTATCAAAGCCACGGACGCTGCAATTGAAATGATCCCAAAACTTTGTAGTAATGATGATACCATATCTGAGCAGCATTCACCTCAAAAGAATGCTCAAGATGCATTGTTGTCCTCCCGATCAAACAAAATTAATGTTTTTGGTGAACAGATTGAAGATCATTTAGTAAATCATATTTCATTCACTTTTTCAATATTAGAACGATTATGTTACGCTCTTAGTGATGGCGCGACGTTGACAGAAAATCATCTCGAGACATTAAAAACTTTACAAGTTCTAAAGGAATCCCGCGCTAAAGAATCTCTTTTATCAGATGGAATCGTGAAATTAGAAACAGAGTTGTATATGATTGAATCGAAGCTACGAATTGCTGAAAATCAGAAAACTAGAGTTGAGAAACAGCTTGACAAAGCGAATCTCACCATTAAAGAGCTAGAAGAGAAGTTAGCTGCTATGCGATCCGCATCATCTTTTATTGAGAATCAAGTTACTATTGGAGTAAAAATGGAATCAGTTGGCGAATCTCAGGCCATGAACGGAGAGGTGCATGAACTTCAGCGTCAGATTGCATTATTGGAGACACAGTTAGCTGAAAGTGAGTCTGCGAAGGCTGAAGCAGAGATGCATCTTACCGAAAGAATATCTAGACCTTTAATGCAAGCAGACGCTCAGGTTTCTGATATGAGGAAGGCCATGGAAGATTTGAGAGCTCAGTGTAAACAGCGGGTTAATCATTTATTGAGCGAAAATGAACTACTTTATCAAAAGGTGAAAGATTTACAATTGGCTTTGGCCCAAGTTGAAACATCTGCTTCCAAAAAGATTGAAGATTTTATCTTTTCGATCGAAAAAGAATTTAATATGCTAAAACAAGAGAAACAGTCATTAGAACTCAAAATTAAACTGCTCGACTCAACAGTTGACAGCGAGCAGCAATCCAAGGCTTTGCTTCAAGAATATCAACAGTTAGAGAATTCAAAGAACCTTCGTTTAGGGTCATTAGAAAAAGAGTCTAAATCACTCCAAGAAGTTAATCAGCAACTCTTTAGGAATCTTGAAAAGTCTAGAAAGCGTGAAAGATATTTGGAGAGTGTGATTTCCCATTTTGCCATCCCTTTACCATCCAATGCAAAGCCAAAAACTCCAAGTTCAATTCCTCCACTCGTCATCGCTCACGCCGTTTCATCCACACCAACCCCATTTTTAAAGTCTGAAGGCGAAGACCTCTCATCGGATGCTGGATTCTCGGACTCAGATGGGAAACTAAAGCTTGACCAAATTTCTCACCAAATGATAAAGCAGACGCAAGAGCGATGTTCTGATCTTGAGAAAGAGCTTAATCAAGTTAAGACTCAAGTGAACGATCTCATTACAGAAATAGAGGCCGTTTCCAATCACGAAGCAGCAGCTCGTGAACAATCAGAAGGGCTAATTAAGCGAATTGCAGAGTCCCATTGCATGCAACAAATGGCGCTCGATGAAAATTTGAAGCTGATGAATGACTTAGAGGATACAAAGGTTAAAAAGACCGATGCTGAAACCAAGTAAGTCCGCTTACCCCTTGATAGCCACGATTGACTGTCGTTTTAGAATGGAGCTGATGAAATCGGTCCTAACTGAGCGAGATAAGCTAATAAGTCAACTAAGATTGGAAGAGTTCAACTTGATGAACGAATTAACATCTATTCGCAAAAGTTTGAAGGACTTGGAAGAGAATAAAAACTGTGAGAAGGAAAGAGCAGAGGAGCTTCAGCAAAAGTTGGATGATTTAAAGGTAAAGCTCCAAGATACATCAAAAAGAAATCAAGATCTTCAAGCCAGATGCAACGAGTTGTCGAAGCAGTGTCAAAGGGAAAGAAAACTGAGGTCAGATTTCTTATCTCCCTCTTTACTGTCTCCCTTTTCTAATATCATTTTTAGGTTAGAAGAACAGCGAAAGGACAAAAGGAGCAATTTGAAGCGAGAGCCTTCAATTACTGAGGAAACTGTCACAACATCGAATCAGCATGATACAGATATGTTAGAGATGACACTGGGGATGTTGAGGTGTTCTGTTTGCAAAGATCGATTTAAAAGTGCCACGATAAAGAAGTGCTTTCATTTGTTTTGTCGAGAATGCATTGATGAGAATATTCGCAGTCGGTTAAGAAAATGTCCCGCTTGTGGGGAGAAATTTGGCCAAGATGATGTCGCGAATATTTACTTCACAAATTAAAGATTGATTGATGTTTTGCTTTGTACCTGAACACTGTCGATTGAATTCTTAAGAATCTCGTCGAGTGTTAAGGATCATGGGGGCAGTATTCTTGGATTTTGCCTTTCAATCAAGAAATGGTCGAAGTTGCGGGAATTCTAGTTTTTGGTTCGAGCTATACGTCGAGTAAAATTGATGTTGAGCATTCATGTGAAAATTTTTAATGGTGTAAGATACCATCGGATAATTTATATCATTTTTGCCACCACTTAATTAAAATTAGGTTCACCTGCAAGGCTTTTCAGAGTTTGTCACGCGAAGCAAATTTATTCCTGTAGAATCGTATAAATTTGTATTTTACTTTAGCTTGAGATCGAGGTCGAGTGGGTGCTTCCGACATGTTTGCTTAATTTTACACTACATTCTAGAGAATTTGAAAAACATCAGATTTTGTGAGCATGAATTCTGGTGGTTCTATATTTATTATTCACGATCGTCTGATCTCATATGAAGATTTCATCGATTGGCTTTATACTTCAAGAGCACAAGTTCTTCACTCGCCCTTGATCGTTGAGCAACACGCCCTTATAAGGGAGCTGAATTTTCTCATATTTTATCATTATTCACAATTCATCCCGTTATTAATCGAGCAAACTCTGAATCAAACCTTCACAAGTTTTCAAGGGAAAGATTTTTCGAGAGAAAGTCATCACAGTGCTGAAGATCTGCTCAATATTTTACAAGAGCTTCAATGGCACATCATCTATGAGAAGTTCTTTCTTCGAAGTCTCAGGAGTCTTATTGAAAACAAAATTTCAGTATCATGTGATGACCGACATGTAGAAACAGGAGAAGATGAAGATGAAAATAGCTCAGCTTTTCTTCGTCTCCAATATTGGTTTAAAAATAGAATGCGAGAGTTCATTCAGAATATTTTTTCTCCAAATCAAAAGAAGAATGGGATCCCACTGACAATCAACTGTAACAGTGCAATCTACTATTCACAGCTAATCCAAGCTTCAATTGAAATTTTTGTTTCTATTCGGTCCAAAAAGTTATTTGATATGATTACGGACTATCCTGACTCAGTGCCTTCCCTTCTCGAACTCAAGGAATGCGTCAGCTACCATTCATCCTACCTCACCATCATTGGTAAGGAGCTGAGAAGTATTTTAAATAAGCGGTTGTTGCATTTAGGAGCTTCTACATCCCAGATTCTAGACTTTTATGTCAGTATGATTAAATCCCTTCGTTTGATCGATGGAAGTGATGTCCTTCTCAACTATGTTGCTACTGCAGTCAGGCAGTATCTAAAGCTACGAAAGGACACTATTCGATGTATATTATCTTCCCTAACCGAGAGTAAGGATTCGGATCTCCATGATGAGTTAAAACATGGAAGCTCTTTGGCATATGGTATTGTAGACGAAGATGATGAAAAAGGTGGACCAGGTGAATCTTGGCAGCCTTCTGCTCGTTATAAAGAACTGAAGAACCCTGCAATATCTTCCAAGGGATTGGATATCTTAGCCACATTGGTCTCTATCTACGGCTCGACAGAGCTGTTTATCGTGGAGTATCGTAATTTACTCTCGGAAAAGATGCTCACATCGCTGAACTATCAAACAGATATTGAAGTTGCGAATTTAGAACTCTTAAAAATTAGGTAATCTTATATACTCGCCTCTTCGCTCAGTGTTGACTTCAAGTTAGATTTGGGGAGGAATCTTTGCACCATTGTGAGGTAATGCTAAAAGATATCGAAGATTCGAAGAGAACAAATACCGCAGTTCACTCAGCGCTGCTGGCAAAGTTAGGCAATATATTAGATTCACATGCAGCACAAGCGCTTAGTGCAGTCGATCATGTTATAATATCGGATAATTACTGGCCTTCTGTTCCATCAGACCACTTGAACTATCATCCCTATATCCAAAAGTATCTGAAGCAATACCATGATACTTACCTGGTTCTTAAGAAGCCTCGAAAGCTTCAAATTTTAGAAAATTTAGGATATTGCGATCTGGATTTGTCGTTCCTTGACGGCTCTACTAGAACCTTTTCTGTCAACCCGATTCAGGTAATGCGCTCCTTATTGTTCTCAAATATTCGTTGAGTTAGTTCACGATCTCCTGAATTGTAGGCGAATGTGATCTTTTATATCGGAAGAATTAACGAAGACAACGGAGAGAGCTCCTCTAGCTCGGTAGCAGTATCCTTTCAAGATCTTGTGAGTGATATAGAACTTGAAGAGAGTGACATAATTCCAGCGATCAAATTTTGGATTAGCAAAGGAGTTATACGAGAATGCTCTGGTGCAATATTGCCGCAAGATCAGTCTTTTGAGATTATAGAAGAACAAGCGGATCTTGCTGCTTTAGATGAAGCGCAGCGGCTCGAACAACAAAACTCTCTTCATTCTGCGGCTTCTTTCAGCTCTCAGCTTTTTCAGATATCTTCATCTTCTTTAGATTACGATTCTTATGCTCAAATGCAGAACCAAGACGCGCAGAGGCAAAAGATGGCAATCAAGCTGGTTGAAGATTACGTCAAAAGTCTGCTTAAAGGTCACGGGACTCTTACCATTGACCGACTTTTCACATCATTGCAGCTATTACTTCAAGCTGCAATGACAGAAAATACAACATTAACAACCAAAGACTTTCCCTTTGTCAATCAAATTATCTCATTGAAGCAATTCTTGCAAACATTAAATGATGTTGACTGCTTGGAAGGAGTGTATTCGTTACGCACACAAGCGAATCGATAAATGTATATGAAGCCTCTTGTATTCTTTTTTTGCCAACCAATGAAAATGGGTATAAATAAAAAAGGACAAATATTTCTACCCTGAGGGATGAGACCGAGAGCCTTGAGAATTTACCTGTTTCATTAGAGAATGAATTTATTTAAGGAATCTTCTTTTCTCTTGCTGAACAGTTTGCGCGCCTTGATCTAAGAATACTTTGAAACCTTCGTTTGAACACATACCGGGACAAATACTTCGATTTAACCCTTAACGACCACTCCGTGCATATTTGCACAGGCCTTCTTAAAAAAAAGAAAAAAGTTGAAATCTTTGAGACAAACTGAAATGGTGAAGCTTCTATGTTCAATGTTTCAATCTTCCTCTTCAATCCCAAATCGAGTTTTGTTATTTCTAGAGTTCGAATAGAGACCTCTT
>VFQN01002216.1_pt1 | contig 30620 bp, 46 predicted proteins | sample 3512371 | NCBI WGS metagenome assembly VFQN01 (sample SAMN10412370, study PRJNA504923) | tailings metagenome | isolation source: Replicate 2 from Balatoc abandoned mine | place: Philippines: Itogon, Benguet | collected 2017-08-28 | reverse complement strand
CAGCGAGCTGACAGTGTCGCACTACGAAGAAAAAAATCCCAGAACTGAAAATAGGAAAAGCATGTGAGCCCGACACGCATGACCCAAGCTACGCACTAGCACGTGCCATTCCCTGGACTGCCAATCTAGCATGCCGATGCCACCCGCCTACCCACACCGCCCAGGATCCAATGCACCTCCTGCAGGGCCGCTGGCGCTGAGTGCACCACTCAGCGCCAGCGGCCCAGCACGCTACCCACTCCCTAGCGCCCTTGCTGCCCACACGCCGGCGTTCCAGGCGCGCATCAGCAGCCGGGCTAGCTCCGAATGGTCGCTGGGGGTTGCACGGCCTTCCCCCACGACCACCACCACCACCACCACCACCACCGAACAATAACACCCCCAGGAAACATAACAAGAGACAACAATAAGTACAAATGCCTAAGCCACAGGAACCACCACCCCGTCCTCCTCATTCCGGGCTGTGCGGGGCTGGCTCTCCTAGGTCTCGTGTGTGCTTGAGGCTGCTGCGGCCCCCTTCCCCCCAGCGCCCCACAGCACCCGTGGCGGCAGCGGCCCTCACTCCTCCTCCGCCTCCTCCAACAGCTGCCTCAGCTCCTCACGCTCCTCCGCCTGCTCCTGCTCCGTGCCGCCCAGCCACGAGCCGCCAAAGTCCAGCAGCACGCAGCGCAGTGCACTGCCACCCCCACTGCTGCAGGTTGCAGCCCCGTCCCGTGTTCCGCCAGCAGCCGTCTGGGCTGCTGACGCCCCTGCTGCGCCGCCCTCCGCGCCCGCCTCAGCCTCCACCTCCCGTGCAGCGCCCTGCCCAGACATGGGGCCCCTGCTCCCACTGCCGCCGCCTGCCGCCAGCTCCGCCTCGCCCCCCACCAGCAGCAGGTTCTCCAGGCGAATGTCCCCGTGGACACAGCCCTCGGTGGCGTGCACCGCCTCTAGCGCCCCCAGCGCGGCGTCCACCACTTGGCGCGAGAAGGGCCAGGGGCAGTCCGACAGCGGGCGCCCGCCCTCCACCATCTCCATTACCAGGCAGCGCACGCCGGCCAACTCGTCCGTCAGCCGGCCCTGCGCCAGCACCTACACAGGTACAGTAGGTAGGCAGCGACCGAGAGGGTTGAAGTAGCACAATCACAAGGCCAAGCACGCGTGCATGAAGAATACCCGAGCCTTTGTCTTGTTCCGAATGAACCCCTTAACTGTTGACTTGTAAGCGTGAGCAACCTCCGCTTAAGCTAGCCCCCCTCTCACGCTTGGAGCAGTCTGGCCTTGACCCAGCAGTGCTGAGACGCCAGAAAGCACGCGTGATCTTTCGCGCACGTCAACGGCTATACCCATCCAACGCCACGCAAGCTGCAAAACCAGCATCGCAGCGCCGCTCCCGAACCCCGGTCGCGCCCAGTCGCCCACCTTGGGCACCACGGAGCCCTGCAGACGCGCCAGCGCTTGGTACGCACGGGTCTCGCGGGCATATGCGACCACCTGGGCGCCCTCCCAGCTGTACACCTTGATCGCCACACTCTGGCCATTGCACACGCCAGAGAAGACGGTTCCATCGCGGCCGGAGGCCAGCAACGACAGGAACCGCAGCTGCAGCTCCTGTTGCTGGTGCTGGGCTGTTGGTGTTGCTGTTGGGCTGCTGCTACGCATGCTGGCAGCAGGAGGATGACCGCTGGCCTCGGCACCTGCTGCTGCTGCTGCTGCTGCCGTGGCACCGTCCTGCTGGTAGCTTGTACCTCTGCCCGCCTGCCCACCCCCGCCTCCGTTGCCGCCGCCAGCCGCTGCAGCCCCGCTTGCGGGCCGCGCAGGGTACCTGTCCGACACTGCAAAGCAGAGCGCCTGCAGCTGCTGCCACGACAGTGCACGCAGCACCGTGGGATCGACAGCATTCGCCAGGATGGGCGCCGACAGGTACATGACCTTCCTATTCCGGTCCTCGGGCGGCACGTAGACCAGCCACGTGGCGTTCCAGCAGGTGAGGGCGCCGTGGCACAGCCCGAGCGCACACAGGTACGTGAACAGCTGCGGGCGGACGTAGCGATGACGTTAGTTGGTCACTTACGGGGCCAGCATGTACGCATGGAAACCAAGCTCGGCGTACACACTGATAGTCCTTTATCGTTGCAGAGCCCCGGCCATCGGCCAAGCAATTGATCCAAACAACCCCATTGCTTTGCAAGGGTCCTCAATGACCAGCCCTTGCGCACCTGTGCAACAACGCGCTTCACCAGGCCGTGCATCTTGTGGCTTGGGTCCTTGTACACCGCCAGGAGGTCCAGGGGTGTCTGGCCATCCTCCATCAGCACGGAAATGCGCTCCACCTGCACCATCATCGCTGGCTTGTACGGTCCTGGCGCCACGCCAACCCCCTGCCGCCGCAGTGACAGGTTGAGCACAATGTACCTGCTGGAGCCCCCAGCACTGCTGGGGCTGCATGCTGCCCATGCGCTGTGATCCAGCACACCGGTCGATTGCTGCTCCAGCGCGTGTTGCCCCACTGCTGCCGCTGACACCACATTGTTCACGACAAAGGTCCGCTCCGCCTGGTGTAGTGGGCCTGCCAGAAGACTGCTGGGTTCGTCCTCGAGGGTCCACCATGGCTCCATACTAGCAGACAGCCCGGTGGCGCGCTTCGCGTATTTCAAGAGCATGCACCTGCATATCCGAACACTGACCGCGGATGCCACGTCTGCTTCTGAGTACATGTACTCGTAGCCACTAAGCTTGAGGGGGTAGCATTTCCTGGGCGGGAGGGATTGGGGCATGCACACACCATGCACGGTCCGTTTGGGGGTTGCTGTACATGTGCGTGCATGCAGGCGGTCAAGCAACATGCATGCGACAAACAACTCGGCCAGCACGCACACATAGCCGCAAGCAAGTGGCCTTCGCCAGCACGCATGCATCAGCTGCGTTCTTGCGGGTCTGGGCCTGCCTGAGCTCGAGCGCAAGGCGCAGGTGAACTCTGGTTGAATTACATAACATACCAGCAGCTGCACCATGCATGGTTGGGCTGCGCCTGAGCCTCGCCGCCCAGGAGCTTGAGGCAGGGTGGCAAACCAACCACAGTCATACATCTGGACCAAATGCAAGGCGTTGCTTGAATGCTTTCATCAGGTGAGGCCGGCGCATTATTCCAAGCCCTCACTTGGCGTCCATGTCTCTGAAGTCGTTATCATGCGGGTGCTGCCTGATGGCGTTGACCAGGAGGGTCCCTCCAGGAGCCACTGGGTTCTCGTAGTGCCACAGGTGCAGCTCATCGGGAGGAGAATGGTCGCCCAGTGTACCGGTACTGCTTGGTTCGGACTTCAGCGTCCATTCCCTTACAAGCGGCAGCGCCTGGTCGAGCGCCTCCCTCAACCCTGCAAGATGTCGGCAGGTGAGGGCGTACAGGTGCAATGGCCATGAAGAAGATTTGGTGCATAGCAATGCGAGCGCGCTCGGATGTGTTCAGGCGTGTAAGGGCGTGTCCAAGAAGACCGAGCGGGGCGTGCATTGTGGGCTGCCCAAACCGTTCTGCGGATGTATGACCTGGCGGTGGGGCTTCGTTGACGCCGCCCCACGCTATATGGTACGTGCGCGGCACACAGGCACAAGCAGTGTGCCGTGACGACATCTTTGCGTTGGTGCGCGTGCGTGCGTGTGGCTGGCACAGGCTGGCACGCCTGGACACACCGCCCCGCCCACAAGCGCCCTGCGTGACCCGCACCGTGCGTGCACTCCCCACGCCCGCACCCACCGATAACACTGGATGTAGAGGCCATCGACAAGGAACGTTGTCGACAGCGTTCCTTGTCGAAGATTCAGTGTTGTTGTGTTTGTATTGCTCGGCGGCCGCAAGAAAGGTGAGCGACACAAGTCGCCACGAAACTGAGCGGGGGCAAAGCCTATTTACTTTACAGGTGAGGTGATACGCAGCTTTAGATTTGACATGTCCAGACTGGAGCACCGTGAGCATATCATAAGCTGCCGTGGCTGCCGAACAATGCTGCTGAGGAAAGAGACGAGGAGACGGTTGCTGACGCCACGTACGGTACTGATGACGGTCCAAGCCCTTGTGTTCCCTCCTGATAATGTCCCAGCCTATTGCTAATAATCAATATTCAAAATAAAGACCTTTATTGCGCCTGGGCGATCTGACAGTCATGTTCCTGCAAACACAGGCATCGCCGGGCTGAGCCAGGGCTGGGTTGAGCTGCCACACTGCATTACCACCCTGTGAGACAACGATATGATGCAGTAGGACCCCACTTGGGGTGCTGGAAGGGTGCTTGGAGCCGATATAAGGAAGTTGGTAGTCAACCTGGCCCAATCTCAAGGAGTCCACACTATCACAAACGGGCCCTCCATCCCGCCATCCCGCAAAATCATTGCTATATATTGTATAATATATCTTGGCTCGACGCTGGCTCCGGGGCGCGTATGGCGTACACGGCGACTTCCAAGTCCACTGCCCTTCCCCCCCAGGGACACAGCTGGATGATTGGCGGGGTGTCACCGTAATCCAGTGTTACATTATGGGCAAGAGCTGGGGTTCCATGGGTGCACTGAGACGCGACGATGGCCTCCTGGCCCAACCCAACCCGACACGTGCCATGCGAGGATCGTGGCCCAAGAACCAGGCGTCCTCCATCGCACTCTGCATCATACGTGGACATCTGTAGTGTCATTATGCAGGCCCAACGACTGTGGTTTGGGCACCGCAGGCGTGATGCCCTCTCTACGTACTAAGTAGCGGGCCAGTCGGCCGCTGCTGACAGGCATCCACACTACCTGCCAGACCAATAGCACAATGCCGCCACGCTTCGCACCGTTACAGCACCAGGACCCAAAGCACTGCCACACCAGACACCACCAGCGATTAACACATATCAACCGAACGCTGACTGGCTGTTCCTGCCTGCCTGCCTGCAGTCCCTGCCGCCGACATAGCTGCCGCCACTGCCGGCCGCCCCCAGCGGCCCCTGGCCCGGCAGCTGTGCGGCGTGCTGTCCAAGTGGGAGGGCTGGACGGGCTGGCCGCCGTCGCTCCTCCGCTCCTCTGCACTCCCAAGTGCAGTGCACAGCCACCAACGCAGGACTGCCACGCACCAACGTAATCTTCATTCTCACACTCCTCCGCCCCCAACGTGGCCGCCCAACCGAAACCCCACTGATGGTATACTTCCCCGCCGCGCTCCCCACCAGTCTGCTCTGTGTGCCTGCTGGCTATCGGGCCCCCCAGTACAGCCGCCTGCTGCACTCGCCCTCGTACCTCTGGTGCTTCGACCCCTCCGCCTCCCCCACTGCCCACGGGCCCGCCGCGTCTCGCTCCTCTCCTGGTCCGCTTCCACGGCGGGGCGGGCGGCTGCGGGCCCCACGGGGAGGCGGGCTGCCACGAGAGAGGTGCCGTGCTACTGCTCCCCGTGCACGAGCTGCGGGCGTTGCGCTCGCTAATTGGCAGCCCCGCCGCTCGCGGCGGGCGGCTGGGATGGTGTTGGCGCGGCGCTGCAGCAGCTAACGGCCGAGCGAGATGGCGGTGGCGGGGGGCGGGGGGCCGCCGGGCCAGGCGGGCAGAGGGTACCAGGGTACGGAGGGTGGGGCACAAGATTTGGTACAAGTGCGGGGAGCTCATGGCGAGGAAGCACGGTTCGCAATTGTGGGTGGAACGCCGTCCTCCTGTGCCACACTAGATACACGCCAGTGTACGCTTGATGACAGAGGTGTCTGTCTGTTGCGTGCTAATACTCTCCTCCAGGCCTCGCCGTCCAGGTGCTATCCCACAACGGAAACGGCAAGGCTGCAGAGGGCTGCCTCACCTCCGGGGTCACAGGCGATGCCCTCAGTTGCTGAGCGTGGCTCTCCTCCTCCGCGGCTCCGGACCTGGAGCATTGCCCCAAGGTTCTGCTTCGGGCAATGTGCCTTCGGTGGGCCCAACGCGCGCAACGGTCAGCGCGTGGGTTTTTCTCCTCCTCCGGACCTGGCGCAGGCTGGGCTGGGAAGCATGGGGCAGCAGGATGGGAGATTGGCCGGGCGCATTCGCCCGCCAACGGCGTGGCAGGCCATGCGCCCAGCGTGGTGGCGGCGGGGGCGGGGGCGGGCAACGGTGTGGGCAAGCCGGTGACGCGAGGCCGCTTCGTGGTGTGAGCGAGACGCGGTGATGGAGAGAGAGCAGGAGTGAGCGTGCCTGCTGCATACCGTAAGCAGGGAGATGAGGGAGATGAGCAGCGAGTGTGCTGCTGTAGAGGAGCGTGCACGTGTTAGTAGGCGCCAGAGCGATGTCATAGCTACATTGTGCTGTCACTTTGTCGCGCTGATGAGGCACACTTGCTGCTCAGTGTCCTAGCCAGGGGACAGGGAGCCCTGGTTCTAGCTTGCTTTGATGGACCCTGATAGCAAGTAGTTTCGGTGCGGGCGTGCTTCACGCTATAAGTGAAGGAGGCAGTTCCTAGTGATGCAGAGCAGTCTTATGAACGTGTTTGCAACAGCTGCGTGTCGCGTTTTTTGCCCTGTTTGGCTGAGCCCGCCCTGGTCTCGGAGCTCGTTGCAGCGGACTGGTCAGGGACGATAGCGGCGAGCTAAGTTGCCCATGTAGAAATTCAATCTTTAATATTGTGCTGTGTAATTGCACGTGTAATTGTCTTCCTTCTACAAAAACGACGCGGCGCTTGCGCTACCCCCTTCGTTGGACCAATTGAGCTGCACTGTAACCCGTAGCACAACATCGTAGGGAAGAGACCAGACTCACGGCTGCAGTTATAGTAATCGGCCGTTCAGCTGCTCAGGCAGTTTCTAATTTCAACTTGCAGTCCCCAGCTCCGGCAAACAAGGTTGCCAGGGCACAGCACACGCGGATATCCACGTATCAATCGCGCAATACCTCTTGTAGCTGAGAGAGGCGGCAATGGAGCTGTGTCGCTTCAGCTAAGGTGGACAAGGCGGACCATGAACAGCTGCCGCGCGTAAACGGTCGACCAGCGAGGCCCAGACTGCAGATGATAGCTGGCCAGTAAACGTGCTTGAAGGAGTAGACGGAAGGGACAATGGCTGGGATGTTTGGCGCTCCACCGGCTCCTCTGAGTCGGCAAGGGAGCGGTGCGGAGCCCACGGCTGCGCCAAGCAAGAGGTGCAACTGCAAAAAGGCTCGCTGCCTCAAGTTGTACTGTGTCTGCTTTTCGGCCGGTAAGCACGTTCGCAGGGCGGGCGCTACTCCCGCAGCAGGCGTGCATGCCCGAAGACGGGGAACCCTTTGCCGGCCTTTCATACGCAGCGCGCAAGAGCGCATAAAGCAGAAGCCTTACGATCATTAGCAACGCGGGCGATTTAGACCTAGGCAGAGTTTACAACTCGCGAGCCACCCCCCACGTCCCCACGACAGCATCTTACCGTAGGTGTAAGGGACGGCCCTTCAGGAACGCCTTGCTTCGGCTGCTCGCTCCTTGCAGGTGTCTTCTGTGGCAACTGCGCCTGCCGCGACTGCCTCAACACGGTGGAGACCCAGCACGTTGTCCTGGAGGAGCGGGAAAAGGTGCTGCAGCGCAGCCCAAGAGCATTTGCTCCAAAGGTGAGCGCATTGGGATACAGCTAGCCCACGCAGTGGCGTCGCCTGGCGGCTTGGCTCCAACAATCTTACTTTCCACTCACCACCACTGGAGCCTAATCCCTATTTCTCAATAACGTTTGCCTATCATGTGCCCGCAGGTTGAGGAGAAGGCGGGAGAGGTGGTGCACAAGAAAGGATGTCGCTGCCGGAAGAGCAAATGCCTCAAAAAGTAAGCCGGATTGGCATTGATCCGCTGCGGCCAAGCGCTGTCCAGCAAGCCCTAGGACCATGTGTACGAGTACCTTTCCAAACCCTGTGGTGCCCGTGCCGTTGCCGCCGCAGGTACTGCGAGTGCTACGACGCCCAAATTTCGTGCAGCAACTCATGCAGGTGGGTACGCTTGCCACAAAGCACAGCCAGGCAGCCGTACAGAGAAGTGCAGCACTGTGCCAGAGATCGGGCAATGAAGCCTGGTGTCCTTTTATGGACTGCGTACTTTTCAGCTCTGGGGGGCAGTTCCTCCGCTACACACGTGTACACGGTCTGCCCTGCACTACTAGAGCACCGCCAAGCACCCCCGCTGTCCCCTCCCTACCCTCCTACCCGCCAGATGCGTCGGCTGCGAAAACCAGCCCAACGGCGGCGCCCCGCCCCAGTACTCCATCCCCCACCTGCACCCCCAGCCCTCCAACGTCCCCAGCAGCCTGCTGCCGCCCCTCCCTCCCGCCATCCCACTGGAGCCCCTGCGCCTCCAGCGCCTTCCCTTCCCGCTCGACGCATCCCTCCTGGCCATGGCCGCGGCAAACGCCTCAGCACAGGGCCCCACGCGCGGCTCTGACCCACGTGGCCAGGCGGGAGCGCCGGCCACCGATGGCAGCGGGAGCAGCAACTTGCTGCTGGCGGCGCAGAGCGGAACGCTGGGAGGATTCGTGCTGCCAGCGGCCCTGGCGGCCGCGCTCAGCTCTGGTGTTGCGCTTGCAGGAACGGCGGGGGTCGCGGGTGCGGCTTTGGAGCCGGGGGACGGCGCGACTGCGGGCGGCGTGCGGCGCTTCCTGATGCCCTTTGGGCTACCGGGCGGCGCTGTGGCGCCCCTGGCGGGGATGCAAGGAAAGATGGAGCGCCATGGATCCGCGTCCCTACCTGTAAGTTGCCCGGATATCCAGCGCTGCAAGGCTTTGCTGCACCACGTCTGACTCCTTGTTGCTTCTCACACACACAATCCTCGGCTTGCTTCCGGCAAATTCTGCACGCATCAGGAGCGTTTGGCCGTTTGCTGTCTGTCGCAGCGCTGGCGAAAGCGAAGGCGGTCGGCCATCTCTGACCTTACCATTTGCTCTTGCTCATGCAGGGCGCAGCCCCTAGCACAGACCCCACAGGTCAGCGCGTCATCGCAGCTCCGGCCCCTCCGCCCGAGCCCTGCACCCAGGGCGGCATGCACGATCTGACCGGCACGACAGCCTTCCAGTCCCCAGCCGCCGCAGCAGTGGCGGCAAGCATCGCCGCCGCCACGGACCCAACCGCTTCAGCACTGCCTTGCACCCTACCGCCCCTGCCGCCGCTGGGCACTGGGCCAGGCGTAGGGCCAGCTGACATGGCAGCACTGGCCAGCTCAGCAGCAGCCGCAGCGGCCTCGGCGGCGACTGCGGCGGCGGCGGCAGCCCTTGCAGGCGTTTCCACGGCATTGCCAGGAGACGTCGACCCAGCCCCCAACACCATTGCAGCAGCAGAAGCAACAGCAGCGGCCCAGGCACTGCCAGTGCAGGCTGCAGACGTAGCTCGAAGTAGCGACCGCGGGGGTGCGGGTACCCAGGCGCCAGGACAGCAGCCGGCAGTGCCGGGGCTGCTGCTCACGTCTGAGTACCCCAGCGGCGTTATACCCTCCCTGCGGCCGCACCACAGCAGCGGCACGGGCCTGCACACCGGGCACGTGGCAGCTGACGGCACGGGTGTGGTAGGGGCCAGTGGGGCGGCAGGCGGCACGCGGTGCGCGGCTGAGGAGGACGAGGCTGCCGACGCGGCGGCGGTGCAGCGGAGCAACTCTGACCCGGAGTCCCCGGAGGCGCCGCCCTCGGGGCACCAGACGGAGGAGGAGCAGGAGGGGCTGCATGGCCTGAGCTCGCCGGACGCTGTGCTTGACGTGCACCACGCCGATGCGGACGCAGTGCTGGCCGCGGTGGCAAAGGCCGCATTGGCCGGGCAACAGCCTGAGCTGCAGCAGCAGCAACATGTGCTGCAACCGCAGGCGGCCAACACGACTGGGCATGCTGGCGGTCTGGCGAACGCTGCTTACGTTGCAGACGTGGCCATGGCGGACGCGGCCGCCGTGCAGCAGCACGCTGGCACAATGCAGCTGCAGCTGCATGCCTCCGGACAGCTGCACGCCTCTGGGCAGCTGTACGCCCCGGAGGGCAGCATGGGCGGTGCTGCTGCGGCCCCAGGCACGGCTCCGGACGCCATGGCGCTCGCCGCCCTGGGCTTCCAGGGGTCCGTTGCTGAGGCAGCGGGCGCGGGCGGCCTGCAGCACGGTGCGGCGGTTGCAGCGGCGGTGCCAGCAGGGCCTGGGGCTGCGGGCGTGGCGGGCATGTCGGGGCAGGCGTTCCTGGAGACGCTGCTGGCTGCCCCGCTGATGCTGCTGGAGGAGCCGGGCCTGGCGGAGGAGCTGGCGGGCCGCCTGGGGCTGCCGGCGCAGCAGCAGCTGGCGGCGCGCAAGGCGGCGCAGATTCTCAAGTGGGTAGCCAGGAGCCACTGACTGACATTGCTATCCCTTGTAGCAAGGTATGCTTGCCACGTGTATGCGTATAAGTACATGAAGCAGAACGGGCTCACATGTTAAAACGTGGCGCTGGACTAACTGGTTGAGGTATGCTGTGTTCGCAGGTCTATCATCCAAATGGGCGCTGCCGCCGTCCAGTTCGCACACGACCGGGCGGCCGGCGCCGGCGCCGCGCCCCAGCCCACCTGGGACGCCCAGTCCCACCAGCACCTGCCAGCCCAGCAGCACCAACACCCGCATCAAGCCTACACGCACCAACAACACCCGCCGCCGCAGCAGCCCTCGCTACACCTCGTGCCCTCCCAAAGCGTCACGCCTGCCACAGGGTATCAGCCCCCTGCACCCGCGCCCTCCGCCGCCACGCCGCACGGAAATGGCCAGCACCTTCCCACCTGGAGCCAGGGGCATGGGCAAAATCCGCACAACCACCAGCAGCAGCAACAGTACAACCCCGCCCTCGTTTCACGCGACCCCGCAGCCCCTCCCTGCCCCGCCGGCGCCAACCTTCTCCCTGTCGCCACCGTCTACACCGCAGCAGCCAGCGAAGGCGGCGCCTGGCCCGCCGCAACCCCGACCCACACCGCCCATAACACCAACAACAACCCCTCCCATAACCACCACCACCAACGGTCCCAAGCCCACAACCAGCTCAACAGCCTCGCCACTCCTCACGCAGTCCCCCTTGCCGCTCCCTCCGCCGGCGGCGGCCACTCCGCCAAGCCAACTGGCGGCATCATGCGCCTGTCAACCGGGTCGTACCGATTTGGTGGCGGTGGTGCCGGCGGCGGTGGTGGTGTACGATTTGCGGTTGGCGGCGGCTCCGTCCCGCGACCCATGGGCCGGCCCGAGGCCTCCACACGGACTGCAAGCGAGGCGCTTGCAGGCCCTGGCGCGTTGCCAACGTACGGCAGTGGCACAGTGCTGGGCACGGCTCGCAGCAGGAGGCCGGAGCAGCAGCAGCAGGATGGTGGTGTTGACGGGCTGTTGGGGAGGACCCTGGAGCGCAAGCTGTCGCGCCGCCAGACGCAAGGTGGGTCATAAGGCACGCGTGGCCGGCACCCTAGGTGGCTTCCCAAGACCTCTTGCCATGTCATACGAAGCATTGCGTAGCTATACACCTTATGCATGATACGCCCCTATCATGCGATGCAGAAACCGGCGAGGGGGACGTGGCGGCCGCTGACACGCCTGCTACGTGGGCCGCGGCCGGCCGGGGCGGCTCGCAGCCGGGGCTGCGACGCGGCAGCCGCGCCAAGCGACCCAACTCCCTATTGGCGGACATGGAGCTCAGCGAGCAAGCCTTAGAACAGCAGCAGCAGCAGCGCGGTGATACACAGCCTGGACACACAGTGAGCAACAGCCACCGCACGCAGCACGCGCAGGGGCAGGGGTGCGGGCCGCAGCAGCAGCACAGCTTTGGGGCGCGCAGGCGGTCTGCAGGGGGTCCCCCGTCGCCCAAGCGCTGCCGGACGCAGCAGCATGGGGAGGGCTCTGTGGGAGGCGCGAACGGGCGCGGAAGGAGCAGCGGCGGGGGCGGCTGGGCGGGTGGCGAGGACATGGACCAGGACACGGTGAGCCCTCTGGAGAGACCATCCTGCGTGCAACACCTGTTAGTACTCATTTGCAACCCCAGTTGCACGTAACTATTGTCATGCGCGTTGCAAATCGACTACTGTAATGCTTGGATTCCTGCTGTGGCGTTCTGCGCTTGTGTTCTGCGCCGCAACGCAGCACGCTGCCCCGTTACCCCATCCCACCCGCCCTATCCCCTGGTTACCCACCTGCAGGCGCACAGCGAGGAGCTGTCCTCCGGCCCCGCCTCCAACGGCCCCCTGCTGTCCAACCTGCACGCCGGGGCAGGGGGCGGCACCCGCCAGCGCATCCTCAGCCCCTTCGCTGCGGCCGCCCAGCAGCTGGCGGGGAGCCCCGGCTGCGAGGTGGACGCCTCCGCCTCCATTTTCCTCAACGGAGGCGGGAAGGGCAGCGCAGGGGGCAAGGGGCTGGCAAGGAAGACGGTGGGCGGGCTGTGTGTCGGTGGCCGGGGGGCAGGGGCGTTGTTTGGGGAGACGGGGCTGGAGGTGGGTGGCTTGGATGGGGACCTGGATGATGGGACCATTGAGCTTGTGGCTATGCAGGCTCTGTTCGACCTCAGGGCGGCGGCGTAGGGGGTGGGGAAGGAGGAGGAGGATGGGTCGCCGGAGTGTGGTAGAGGTTGGGCGCCACGTGCAGGTGTATGCAGCTGATGGGGGTAAGCTTTGCTCGCCGTATGGGTTCGCGTTGGTGTCAGTTGTTGCACGTTTAGGGAAGGGCGGCAACGTTATGGTCAGGACAGGTGACGCAGCTGGAGTTGCGGGTTGCTTTCAGGCAGATGCCACGTAACATGTGACAGACGCGGACAGACTAGGACCAGGCCAAGACGTTGATAAGGAGTTAAGGACAGACACCCGATGTGACCATACGACAGGCTGTAGGCAGGAATGTTGAGCTTTGTAGGTAGGTGAGTGGCCGGCACAAAGGCCAAGCCCGGATGCGGACGATGCTGGACGATGACAGGACGAAGGATTGGAGGAAGGTGTGAAGCTGCCGAGTAGCCAGCAAGACTCTTACACACGGCAGGGCTGTGGCTGTACCGTATCCCCCAACCTACTTGCGAAGGGACTGTGTTTTGTCATTCATCCCTGGGAGGTTCTTGTGCCCGTGCACGGGCTGGGTGGCTTCTTTGGCTCTCCTGCAAAGAGAGAGGGCCCTCCCCTGCAACACTGTGACTGAGCTGACGCGAAGCTAACACACTCTTTGACGGATTTGCGGTGACATACAGCTGTACCCAGGGGAGAGTCTCCCCTGGTTGTACCTGGCAACTGGACACTGGCAACTGCATACGAGGCAGTAGCCGAGGGTGGTGTTGAAATAGGGAAGATGCTAATGTTGTTTCATGGCTTTTAGACGCCTAGTCACAGCAGGCGTGGTAGGGTTGACCAAGTGGAAATGCACACCGACACCGCGTCTGCGGCGTCCTCATGAAGACATCTATGGTTTCAATTCCTTGAAGACTTTCAGCAAACTTGTGAGCACGAGCACAGTCATCCCGATGGCTTCAGCACAGTCCATCCCTGCGGAGCGACTCGCGTTGCTGGACCGGGCGTGGACAGACGCTGCTCAGCTATACCTCGAGTATGTCTTGACCTTTTACAAACAATCTAGGTCTCCCCAAAAGCCGGCAGGTGCTACACTTAACTTGCGAGGGCGCCGTGTACTCACTGCCTTTGCAGCGGCAGCACCACATGCGCGCAACCGTGTACTACCGTCTAGGTCCTGCTTGCTGTCGGCACTCTAACATGCACCAGCTATTCATGCACACATGCATGCAGGGAGCTGGTCCCCCGCTTCACGCCGTGGTTTCAGAGCGCGGTTCAAGAGCTGCAGCAGCACCAGCTACCGCCAGGCCCTGTCCTGGTCCCCTGCTGCGGCCCAGGTGGGGGAGGCATCTTTCCCAGCCGGAGTCTGTCCTGGAGAGCGCTACACTACTACGCACCCTCAGCAGGGCCGTTGCACTCCTTCGTTGTTATCCTCGCACATGTGCCGCTGTGCCCGTGCAGCCTGGCCTAGCGTGTCCACGGCATCGGCACGTGCCCGTGCTCTCAGCCCCACACATGTAACACACCTACACCGATACACCCTTACTGAGGCAGCAACCCACGTGTAAGATGGGAGCCAAATCACCTGCCTGATGCACCACACAATCCACCTATCCACAGGCCACACCGCCACCCTCATTCTCTCCCCTCGCCCCCAGTGCAGCCTACTACGTTGCCTTACTACCCTTACACTGTGTACTAGCACTCTGTCCCCCGTGCCCCCGCGCTTCCGACGCGTTCCAAGCTCTCCTGATCTGCAGTCCATACCACGACCGCTCCCTCACTACACCCCGGCACCCGTACTCGCACACACAGGCCACGAGCTGGTGCTGCTGCACGAGCTGTTTCAAGGGACGCGTCCCGTGGTGGGCGTAGACCTGTCCACGGGCATGGTCGAACTGGCCAAGGCAGCCATCGCCAAATACCAGGAGCAGCAGCAGCAGCAACAACAACAACATCAACAACAACAGCAGCTTCAGCAGGAGCAGGCCGAAGGGGCGAGGCAAGAGGGGACGGCTACCAGCAGGTCATGCGCGGCAGGGGGCGCGGCAGGGGCGGGCGGGGCGGCGCTGGAGGCGCACGTGGGTGACGCCAGCAGGCTGCACGAGCACGCGCCCGCCGCAGCTGTGGTGTCCGTGTTCGGTCTGCAGCAGATGGGGGCGGTGGCGCCGCAGGTGCGGGCGTGGGGACAGTGCGTGTTCAAATGGTCATCGCTACTCAAAAGGTGTACACCAGTGCTGCTGCGCTCCGTGTGGTTACCAATCAAGCATTGGGCACCGCATTGGGCACAGTAGACTTTGGCGCCGTGGGCCGCTGCATGGTGTTGACCGATGCCCTGGGACGTATCGTATCACTGGTTGGACTGTTTCTGTGGTACGGCACGTGCAAGGCCAGGCTCTTGCGTCGTGGGGCCGCTGCCTGATACACCGCGAATAGTTGTAACCTGCACCGTATTTGCTTACGGATCAATGTCGCCACGCCGTATGGAAATTTCACCCCAGGCCCTGGCGTCGTGGGGCCGCTGCCTGGCGCCCGGCGGCGTGGCGGTGGTGGTGCTGTGGCCATCGCGTGTGGAGCGGGAGGGGCCGTGGGCGGCCTTCGACCAGGTGCGTGGACGGCGGCGACTGCTGTGTGCAGGCCTAGGGCACTGTTTTATGCAGGCACATGCTATGCCGTGTGAACTGCGTTGTACTTACAACTGTTAACCAGCAGTGACCTGGTTACTACAGCAACTGCTTGGGTGCTATAGCCGTTGCCCCTTCGGCTGCTACCGTCCACGCGGCAGACAGGGAACCCTGGGCGACTGCCCTGCTTCCCTAGCCGACTACCTTCCTTGCTTAATACGCGACATCCATAGGTGGTTTTGGAGAAGGCGGCGGCAGACTCGGGCAAGCCCCCTCCGGCCCCCGACGCGGCGCAATGCTCACCGCCTGGGGAGTGGGAGACGCGGCTGACGGAGGCGGCGGCACAGGAGCCGGGGGTGGAGGTGCTGGTGAGTGTGTATTAGGAGAGCGTGTGTGGACTGCTACGCCTGCTGGTAATGCGCGCACACCGTGGGTGGAGGCGCTGCATGCAGGGTAATAACTAATGAGTGCGTACGGCTCGGCTGGGCGTGCCACCGCAACTTCCGAGCGTGCCACCGCACCTTGTGGCGGACTGTGTGCGCAGGAAGTCATCAGCGCGCTTCCCCGTCCCGGAACACATCGACACACGCCTACCCACCATGAAACAGTATGGCACGCACGTGCACCTCCCGCACCTGCATACTTTCCAGTTCCCCATGCCAAATAATGATAATTTTGAGTCCCTAATGTCCTGTTCCCCCCTCATCACATGATGGCCGCACACGGCAGCCTGCCGCACTTGGACTGGCCAAATCGTCCTGCACCGGCGCACGCCGTGACACACATAGGGCTACACCCGCCTGCCGCAGGTGGACACGGCGCTTGTGCACGAGATGCGTTGGCCCTCCCTCGAGCACTTTTGGAAGGTAAGCACTGTCGTGAGCTGTAAGGAGGCCTGACACACCAGACACAACATGCATGGTTTCGGCATACGGTATTGGCCATGGTTTCGGTTTGTACCAGTATTCTGCCAAAGCTGGTGGGAACCCCTGCGCATGCCTCTGTTCCAAGCGCATGCCTCGCTTCCATGCAACGCTGCCACGCATGAGTGGGCGCTCACCACTCGTGGCATACCAATGCTATGTCGCTGACCTAGCCGACCCCGTGCCACCTGCCACGTGGCACGCAGGTCATGACGTACGGCGGGCCGTGGCGGGCGCGGCGGCTGGCCCAGGGGGACGCGGCGATGGACGACCTGTGGGCGCGCATGGTGGCCAAGTACGGCGGGGACTGTACGACACCGCTGGCGCAGCAGCCGCAGGCACGGCTGGTGGTGCTGCGGAAGAGGAGAGACGGCGAGGGTGCTAATGATGGTGGTGGTGCGGCTGGTGTGGATGAGGGCGAGCGGGGCGGCGCAAGGGTCAAGGTGCCTTCGGCACTGTGAGGCAGTCTCGCCTGCGGCTGTGCAGCTGAGTTACGTTATCTGTACCTCGCCAGCTTCCCTCAAGTCCTGAGAAGGCGGGCTTTGGACCTGAGTGGCCGTACGGTTCGCATAAACACGTGCACGGTTGATGATGCCATAAGGGCAGCCTGGGTACCGTAGAGCCTGCGTAGTAGGTTCAAGAGGTGTTCGCGTGCTGCTGTTGGGCGCGTGTCGGAACGAGTGGAGACGTGGACAGCTGGAATGGGTAGCAAGCGCGAGGTTGGCCTCAGGGTCCTCTGGGCGCCCATGGGACGTTGGACCGGTTGGAGCATTTGGAAGTGGCCCCGACTGGCTCTGGGTGGCCTATGGACTTGCGTTGGGAGTGGTTGTGGGAGTTGCCCTGTTGCCCTGAGCAGGGGAGCCCTTGGGACGTGCCAAGGGAGTGTCCCAAGGGTCGCTACGCTTACACCGGCACGAGTCGATTTCCCTCTTCGCCATTGCCCATTCGTAAGCTCGCTCGGGGCTATAACTTGTAACAGCATGTTTGCATAGTTTCCAGCGCACGGCTGCTAGGCTCATCGCGCCCTGCACATGGGAGCTTTTCCGCTGCTGCGTCCGCGCGTCTGACGCAGAAAGCAGGGGTATAGATGCGCGTTCCTCACGATATTCGACGTTTACTAGTTGTGTCGGCCGTCTGCTTGGTCATATTGTTGTGGACCTCGTCACCCGCGCGCCTCTCCCACTTGTTCACATCGTCGCGGGCTTCCGACGACAGCCAATACATAACAATAGGCAACTCCGGTGGTAAAGCATCAGGCAATATGGGCAAGGCCGAGGCTCTCGAGGAGGTGAGTGTGCGCCCGTCGGCTTTCCACCGACACCCCCTCAGCGCTGCTGCCTTAACGCCCAGCGTACGCAACCCGCTTGCAACTGCAGATCAAGGCTGATGTGGCCTCCAACAAGGTATGTGCGTTGCTTGTCATAAGGTTCACAGAGGCACGAATGCCGCGACGCATTTGCAGTCGAAGCAGCACCGCCAAGACATGTCGCTAGTACGCGATTTGTATTACGGTGCTGATTACAAGCTATCTGGCTTCAGCGAACAATTCGCACCTCCTCCCGCGCCGAAACGTGTGGCCACAGCCTCAGTCGGCCTGGTCCACAAACCTCGGTACCCGGGTCCCGCCCAGGTTCCTTCACCCCCCACAACGGCAAACGCCTCCATACCCCGCCCTCAATGATTCCCACCCTAACATGGCATCCGTCTGCATACTCAGCAACCCCTGTGTACTGTTGGCACACAGTCGCCCCGCCGCTGCCCAGCCTCCTCAAGCCTGCCCCACCCGTGTCACACAGTGCGATTCGTGCCCAACCGCACCCACATAAGTCCCCACGCCTATGCCTTTCCATCCCCAGGTCATTATGTACTCCAAGGTTTACTGCCCCTACTGCATCAAGGCCAAGAACGCGCTGAACCAGTTCATCAAGGCGGACCAGTACAAGGTGGTGGAGGTGAGTCGTCAAGCCAGTCTTCGTCTATGCTGCGACTATGGAATGCGCGAGGACTTCTGTCTTAGAATGCCTGCACACGGGCCCACGGGGCCAGCCTCTGTGTGCTTGCTCCGGTGCCCTTGGGCCACACACCTTGTGGCTTGTGCTGCTGACCCCAACTTGCTGCCCACCTTGCCGGTGCCCTCGTGCCATAGCACCTCGTCCAGACCCGCGTCCTTGGCACGCACGTTCTGCTGTTGCATGCTTCCACCACACGCCCTCCCCAATGGCCCCTCTGCCTCAAGCTGCTCCCTCCCCCCGTCGCTGGGGGGAAGTAAGAGAAGGACAGGATGGGGCCAGGGTTTGAGCTCGCGGCGACATACCGTACTTCTGCCGCATTTCCCACAACAATCTACAAGACGCAAACCTTCCTCTCTTCCTCCCTCCTTCCCCGCCCCCCAGCTGGACCAGCGTCAGGACATTGTGACCATGCAGGACGCGCTGGGCGAGATCACGGGCGGCCGCACCGTGCCACGTGTCTTCATCAACGGCAAGTTCCTGGGCGGCGGCGACGACACCGTCGCCGCCGCCGCCAACGGCACCCTGGAGAAGCTGCTCAAGGAGGCGGGCGTGCTGTGAGGCGGTGCAACAGCAGCGTCAGCAGCTGTTGCAGTTCTTAGGATTGGAGTAGCGCACGGGGGCCGTGGATAAGGGCTACGGTACACACAGCACCAAAGCAAGTGCGATGGTTTGCCTGGCGAAGCTGCTCAGGGACGCGGTCGTGTTGCATTTGCCCTGCGGTCCGGGAAAGCAGTAGTGCTGAGTAGGTCAGTGCGCAGGTGCAGTGGGGTCGGGGGTGCTAGTGCATCCTCGTCGTTCTTTGCAAGGACGCAGATAGTGTCTTCCTATTAGCTGCGCTGGCTGGGGACCTGGGATGTGGGACGTGGGATACACATGAGATGCCGCTATGGCGTGATCTGTACCGTACGTTGTGCCGGCTGTGAAGGGGAGGAGATGCACGCCCGGCGTTGCTCTTGTTGTGATCGATTGGCCATGTCACCGGACGTCGCGTGCAGCTGGGTGGTTGCTGGCAGTTGCAGCGGCTCGACAAGCACCGGGATGAACATTGAAGTCCCGATGGTGTAGCACTCATAAGCTTGCTGGTTGCTGCTACGTCCGGTGCCATCGGCTGCGACTTTCGAATGAATTGTGGCCATGCAATTGGCCGTTGGGAAGCGCAGGAGGCCAACATATTGTACTCAGTGAACTGTAGACAGGCAAGACAGCTTGCGTGCCTTGAAGACAGCTTGCATGCACACCAGCAATTAGGAATGGTAATGGCCTGGTATTGGCACTTTGGCAGGCCCCTACAACAAGTTGCTAGGGCCAGCCATACGAACAGGGGGCAGCATTACGACAAAACCAATCACTCATGGCGTCATGAGTGCACGGGTTAGAAACGCAGGTTGTTGTATACCTGCCACTACACAGCAACATTGACAGACCAAGCGAATTCGCCTGAGCCTAACGTCAACATCATGCAGCCAACAAACAGTGCTGATGGATAAGAATGGATTGCTGCTCTGCTGACAGGCAGCTGCAGCGGCTTGCCTAGCCCTCAGGCGCCAGACTGACACGTGGTCAATGACAATTCAACTAAACCGAACAGTACACCACAAAGTGATTATGCCCCACCCAGGGCTGATCCTGCGCCATCAGATCGTGCCCAGTTCACTCAGGCGACACTGCCATCATGGCTTTTCCTCCACTACTCTACACAATGTGTGCGACGGTGCCCGCACGCTAGAGCGCTAGCGCCCGTCCGACGCGCCGTGAATGACGGAGGTCAGTAGTTAAGCCGTCCGCCCGTTGTCCACCAATATGCCAGATCCGCGGCTCCCCAACCAAGGCAAGTCATTCCCGTCTCCTTACCTGTAAACCTTTCCACAGAAAAAAAAGTCATACGGTAACCAAAATGTGCATTTTGGTCCAGTGTGTATCCAAACGTGCGTGTACGACTCCCAGTTGCTCTATGTGGCCGTGCTGCTCTTAGCCGCAAAGCGCCGCGCATGTGCGGCACGACACACGAACCCCATATGACCCGCAACCCACGTGCCAGCAAATGCAGGTCGTTGCTATGGCCCAGGCATGAGGCAGACACCACAGCATCGGCACAGGCCAGAGCAACAGACTGAGGACAGAGCTCGTCACGAACTACTCGTCGCTGTGCGTGCGCTCCCAGTGCCGGCTGGTGGCATTCCATCCCTCCAGCCCAATCTCCCGCAGTCCCAGGATGCTTTCCGGGCTCTTGATGCGGCCGCTGTCTCCACCACCCGCACCCGCACCCGCACCCCCACGCGCTGCCGCCGCGCCCCTCTTCGCTCCGCTGCTCGCTCCATTACCCACCATGCTGCTCGCTTTGCCCCAACGCGGCGTCTTCACCAATACCGTCGCAGCTGCTGCCCCCGCGCGTGCTGCCGCGGCACTCCCACCTTGCGGGCTGCCTGGCGCAACCCCGTTGCCCTGCGCTGCCACAGCAGCAGCATCCCCGCCTGCAGCTGCGGCCGAGGTGCTGCTGTGGGCTAGTGGCTTAGCCCTTGGGCTGGACCCAGCCACGCTGGGTTTGTAGGTGGCGGCGTGCGCGAGCAGGGAGCGCAACTCGTCCCGGTCGTCGAGGGGGCCCTCATCCGCATAGCTGGGGCCCAGGGTGGCAAGGAAGGCCGGGGAGTGGAAGGTGCTGCTGTGGCTGGGGCTCTTGTGGTAGTTGTGCGCGTGCGGGTAGGGCTGCTGCTGCTGCTGGGTGCGGGGGCCAGCTGCGAGGGGACGGCTGGGCTGCTGGCGCGTGCCAGTCACAGGTGCGGATGTGGCTGTGGCGGCGGTGGCGGCGGACACGGCTGTGGTGCTCCCGATGGCGATGGGGCGTGAGGACTGGTCCAGCACTATGCCGCCGTTTGCGGTGGAAGGCAGGATGGGGCCTCTTGGTGGTGCATGGCTGGCGCTGATGGTGGTGGTGCTGGCGGTCGATGCGAGGACGGGTGCGGCGGTGCGGGCGCCAGGCACCTGCTGTGCAGGAGGAGTGGCATGGGGCAAGTGTGTGTTACAACGGTGTGTTGTCCCACTGCCTCCAATGTGCTACCGTGAATTTTCCCCGGCCGTAGTGCCCTGCATCTGAAGCGTTAGCTGGCACGAATCCTAACCCATAACCCACCCAGTTCTACACGGGAACTGAAGTAGCTACACCTATCGGCACGCACCGAGACCGACCATTCCATGCACAACAGCTTATTCTTCGGTCGCAAGCTGGTGCACAGCGCTCGTGTTCAATTCGCACACCGTCTAGCAACACAGCGTGTAGCGAACCCAAAAAGTATGGTACCGCGTCTCCGTGTGCAGTGTCTCATGCAGGCCTACCCACATGGCGCATTCCTATGGCGCAGCCCCAATGCATCTACTAATTGGACATGGCTGTGGCTCATGCCCAACAATGACATCACTCGCACGCCACACTCAGCCCTCGAGCGTTTTCCTAGGTGCTACGCAGCCGTAGTACGCACTAACCTAACCTTCGATTCGATACTCCTGCACCACATCACACCATAGCCCCTCTCGATTGCACTGCAGTCAGCTCAGGCCTCCACGCACTTCCCCCACAGCCCGCACCCATGCCCATCCCCGCCGCAACGTAACGCCACCTCGCAGCCGCAACCCACGCGCCCCAGCCTCCGGGCGGCGTGCCCACGCTCGTCCACGCCTGCCTCTCCTGCTCCTCCGCGGCCCACGCACCCACCTGCTGCTGCTGCTGCCCCCGCTCCTGCTGCTCGGCCCCTGACGCCTCGGCGTCCTCCGTGTTGGGTGCCTCGGTCGCCTGTACTGCACCGGCTGCCATGGACCGCCCTGCAACAATAGAACCAAAGGCGCATAGCAAGCTATTTAATTCTTGGCCGATGCACATCCAGCGACGATATATGGCAATGCCAGGGGACAACCAATGGCCAGGCTGCCACCCGTCTAGGTCGAGTTGCACGCCTTCACGCAGTAAAAGTGCACGCTGCCCCTATCCTCCCCTCCCCTTACCCTGAACGCCTCCGGCGGCGGCCTGCTGCTGCTTCCCCAAGTAGGATCCATGCAGCCCAAGCGCCTCCGCGACACCCTTGGCCGCCCCATCGCCCATGCCGCCATCCGCTCCCGCGCCAGACGGAAACACGGCGGCAATCGGACACACTGTTGCTGCTGCTGCTGTTCCCGCCACGGCCGCCGCAATCGGCCCCAGGTCTACAGCCCCCACCGCCCCGCCCGCTGCCGGCACCGCCACCGCCACCGCCTCCGCCACGCCGCCGCCCCCGCCGTTCGCGTTCTCCACGCTCCACGCCGGCTTCCCCACGGCCGACATGGCCGCATGGCCTAGCGGCTCCAGCGCCAGCGGCAGCAGCACCGGTGCCGCCGGCAGTGCTGCCTCCACACCGGCTGGTGGCGACAAGATGGAGGTGGGGTCGGAATCGCCTTGGGCTGAGAGGCCTAGGGCGGTGATGGCTGCTGGGATGGCGTCCAGGTGATCGGTGCTGAAGGGTGGTTGGAAGACCCAGTTGGCGGGCGTGGGGGCGGGGGAGTCCAGACCGGTGCAGCTGGCACCCGGCTTAAGGGTCGCCGTGTGGTGCAGGTACGGGTGCTGTCCTTGGTGGTGGTGGTGCAGGGAGGGGTGGTGGGCCGAGTCGTCCGCAGCTGCTAGGGCGTGCGGGCGGGAGGCTGCGGCGTGGGCGTGGGTGTGCGGGTGGGCCGTGCGGTGGGGGCTGAGCTGGAAGGCGGGGAAGTCTCCGTTTTTGCGCGCGGACTGGGACTCCAGGAAGCGGACGATGTGCTCCTTGAGGCCCTGGGGTGTGTGTGTGGGGGGGGGGATGGAACACACCGCGGGCAGGCGTACCGGTTGCGTGTCATGCGGCGAGCTTAATACTGACAACCGGTAATGCCGCTGGCCCTTCAACAACCCTGCATGGCCCACCTGGGGGCAGCTGATGCGGAGCTCGTCCACGCCCTGCGGCTGTCCAGGGGAGTCCCCGCCATGGAGGGCGGTGCCGCCGCCGAAGTGCGGCGGGCCAAGCTTCAGGGTGAGCGAGCCTTGCAGCCTGCAGGGGCCCCGGCGCCGATGGTCTCAAGGGGCAGCTACGGTACTATGGTGACATGCTGAGCAACGAGCAAGCATGGGATGCAATTGCTATTGTGTTTGAGGTTCCAACGGGTCCGATTTCTTGTTGTTTTCGGAAGGGCAGCAGAACCCTAGCGCGGGTGTTGCGCGCCGTGCCGGAACTCTGAATTAAGCCGTAAGGGCTTGAGATGAACAAGCCGGCAGCCCAGGTACGATGAAAGCGGCTTACCTGAGCATGCCGAAGAGCAGCGACAGCTCGGAGTTCAGCTGAGTTACCACGCCATGCGTGCCGCGGCGGACCAGGCTCAACCGAACAAAGGCGAGCCCTACCGCAAGGCCCACGGCCCATTTGCCAGCCCTCGTTGACAGCAGATAGCGTATGCCGCTGCCTATCACGCCTGGCACCTGTGCACCCGCGGCCACACCCCATGCAGCCAAACGACGTGCAACCTGCGCGCCCAGAAGCAGGCACTTCGCCAGAAGCTGCACTGCACCATGTAGGCCCTCCTTCATGACCATTAGCAGGATGGCCCTGCTGCTCAGCCTAGGGCCAGGCAGAGGTCTTGGACCGGCAACTGTACCGGCAACTCCTGTATGGGCCCCCTCCATGGCGTATTTTCAGCACGGGCTACACAATTGTCCTAAGTCAGAAGTAATTTGCATATGCCAGGGCGCCACGCCTCGCGGCGCCCTGTATGAAGGCCCCGCGCATTTAAGGGGCCCGAGCAGGAGCAGTATGGGCTCTTGTGCAGCTCGGTATGTTGAGCTTACATTAAGAATTGCACATGTTGTTGCGGCTTGGTGCCAGGCCCTTCTCCATCGCTTTTTTGGAATGGCGCGCAGCATACCGCAATGACCCGCATGCAGCGCTTCACAGGCAGGCTGCACCGCAGGACATTGAGGAGACATAAGCGCATTTTCTCCAGCTGCAGACATAAAATAGCCCGGGATTCTGCACCACTTTGTTGTTGTGAGGGGTCACGAAGCCTTTCGACGCCGGAAAGGGTCCCTTCCCCAAGCCCTTGAGACTGCTGCGCAACACCGAAGAATGATAAATTTTGTCACCAGTATGTAGCGCACACGTGACTAGGTCCCTGTTCCCGACACCCACCTTGTCCCACGGGGCGACTGGCAGCACCTCCTTCGCACCCTATGGCGGCCCTCGCTAGGCCTTCACCGCTGAAGCGTTCGGCGAGGCCTTCCATCACAAACTGATCTCATACGCCATGTACGGGACGGGCTGCAAGGTTCCAGGGGGTGGTTCAACACCCAGCCCAGCGGTTGAGGTGCGTCTGCCCCGACCACCAACCTTGAAGCGTACAGTCATTCTGCCACGACCCGTTACGCGTTGCGTCGCGGAACACAACACGCTCATACGCGTCACAACACAGGCCCTCCGACTGGAGCTGGAGGAGCTTGTACGGCAGCTCGGCGCACTGGCGGACGAGCAGCGGATGTACGGCAGGCTGCGGGCACGCCGTCGTACAGAGCGGCAGCAGCAGCAGGAGCAGCCGGGGGTCGGGCAGGAGGGGTCCGGGTGTGGGGTAGCAGGCGCGCAGGGCTCAAACCAGGACCCAGCCGGCACACGTTTGCCATCATGCGTGGACACCGAAGCTGTGGATCAGCTGTTGAAGCGCGCAACTGATGCCAGCTCCAGGTGTGTAGCGACCATTGCATTTCTGGCCACTACACGAATCTGGGCAAAGACTGATGCGGGCCGCTGCTGCCCTTACATGGGTTTACCCCATGGGTTGACTGCTGCAGCCCTGCTTTATCCTCCGCGACACGAAGCACGTGGCATTCCACATCTGGGCGCTCGTCTCCATCCACCCCTGATCCTTCGGGCACAACCCGAGCTTTGGTTGCGTGCATTTGGGAGCTGCTCGTCACGCCGCGTACTATGCCACGTGGCATGCCGTCCGTACATGCAGAGCGCTGGCCTTGCTGGCGGACCAGCCGCACGCCGCCGTACGACACGTGCCGTGCCGCGGGGCGGCGCTGCTGGCGGCGGGGCTGGCGGCGTTCCTGCAGCCGCAGGCAGCGGGTGAAGGCGGCGGCGGCGGGGGCGGCGGGGCGTCGGACGCCGCGCTGGCAGCGCTGCAGGCGGCGGTGCGTGCTGAGCTCATAGCATCTTGCAAGTACACAGTTACCTTGTGTCGGATAATAATGCCTCACAATCCTACTGTCGCGGGAGGGCCACGGTTGCCTTTCACGAGGCAAGGGGATTGCGTGCCGCAGGTTGCACTGGCGGGCTGCCGAGGCATGCCAAGGCTCCCCAGAGCCTGTGGGGTGTTGCTGTTTGACCTGCCGTGCCGGGAGGGGCTTGCTGCCGGCTGGCACGCGAAGGTACCTTGACGCCGCATACTAACAACGAGAATCCCACGTTCTGTGTTTCCACTGCACCCCATGCTCCTCAATGGCGCGCCCATGCGCAGGCGAAGCTGTGTCCCCGCAGCCCGGTGGCGTGGAACTGCCTAGCGCACTGCTGCTGGGAGCGGGGGGACCTGGTGGGTGGCGGCTGCACGGTTGGAGGGGCCAACAGGAGCACGGCTGCGTGCTTGTGAACCGGCAGCGGTAGCCTGACCTGCTTGCACAGTATCGATATTTGCGCAGGTCGCTGTGCCTAGAACAGTAGGAACCAAGGTGCACTAGATACCGTTGTCAGTAGATGGGCGGTTCACCTGCCCGAACATCTGCTGTGGTCCGTGTTTTGAGATTCTGTGAAGTGTAAGTGGACGGCCCGTGGCTGCGCAAGCGCACTGGTGCTTACGAACGAGCCGTGCGCAGCAGCCTGGACGCAGCGGGCCGGAGAGTCTGCTTGTTACCGTGTCTAGGCTAGCGCGCGTCCGGCAGCACGTGCGTGCCTGCTTTGTAAACCACTTGCTTGCGGTAATGGAGGCCTGGCCCGCCTCATTCTGCGCAACAGGGTTACGGCTTCGCTGTCCCAGTGATACTGGCGCTGTGGCGCATTATTCCTACGTCGTTCCCGACGCTTGGCTGAAGAACAACAACATCCGCACAAGCACACCTTGCTCTGTGTGCCCTCCCCAGGTCATGGCTGCGTGCTGCCTGGCCGCCGGCCTCCGCCACTGCCCCTCCGCCGCCGCCCACCAGATGGTGTCGCTGCTCGTACGGCAGAGGGGCGGCGCGGCGGCGGCGGCGGCGGCCCTGCTCCTACCACCCTCACCTCCGTCACCGCAGCAGCCACAGCAGCCGCAGTATCAACCCGGCGCAACGCCACTGTACTCACTGCGTAGCGGTACTAGCGGCGGCGGGGCCCCTGCCGCTGTGGTTTCTCATCCTAATGGTGGTGGTGGTGACGGTGGTGCCGCTGCAGCTGCTAGTGCTGCCGAGCACCAGGCACTGTGTGTTAGCCTGGCGCACGCTCGCCGAGCGCTCGAGATGGACCTGGAGGCCGGCTACAGCTGGTGTGAGTTCCTGTGCCGAAAAGCATTAGCGCTGCTTTACTGGCATCACCCCGCCCGACACTTGTTAAGCTACTTGCCTATCCTATTTGAGCACCGCGTCAATGCGGTGCGAAAATGGTGTATGCGGTGTTGCTATAACGCACGCCTCTTGCTGCACCTGCTGAAGCTGTCGGCACCGGCATCCAGGCATCCCCTGGCCCCTGGACCCCGTGACTGAAAGGGTTGGGACGCCTGCCGTCCTGCATGTCCCGCTGGTGTACACGCACTCCGGTCAGCCCTGGGCTGCTGGACAGACAACAGCCGCTCAAGCAGGAGCGGTGGTCCCACCAGACAGTACATGGCATGCTCGCGCATCCACTGCCGCGTGTTTTCCTGTCACGGCACTGATGTTGCTGTTGCTATTGCTGCTGTGCTCTTCCCCACCGACAGACGTCCTAGCCATGGCCCAGATGGCGGCCTACTTCAGAGCCGACACCGCACCGCTGGGCACTTCTGGGGGAACGGGCTTGGGGCTAGCAGCAGCAGCTGCGGCGGCGGCGGGCCCTCCCTCCGCTGAGGGCGCGGCGGGGACGGCTGCTGCTGCTGCAGCCATGGCAGCCGTGGGCGGCGGCGGCGGCGGTGCTGGCGGCGGCGGGGGCCGGGGACGGGAGCTGCAGCGGGTCCTGGCCGCCTTCGCGCAGGTGAGGCAGTTGGCGGTGGTTTCCGGTTGGCGGTTGGCGGGTTGCTGACCGTCGTAATACCATGGGCAGCAGCTTGCACGGACACCGCCTCCGTACCGATGCTGCCCTGCCGGCCCCTCACATGCACCCGTGTCCCACCTGTGCCCTTTCCTCCCAGACCTGCGCCTGCCTTCTGCCGCCGGTACCACCCTTCCATCTCTGCCCATCCGCGTTCCCCCTGGCCGAGCCGTGCGCCCCAAACCGAGCTGGGCGCATTGTGTGCTTGCGCTCGCGCTGCCCACCCTCCCCTCCCTCACGGCGAGCGCTGCAGCTGCGGGGACCTGCTGCCCTTCTGACTGATTTTTGATACCCACATGTGTGTGCCTTTGGTACCTACCTGTGTGTGCCGTTGATACCCACCCGTGTCTGCCTGCCCCTCGCCCCCGCCCGCACCCACCTCCAAGGCCGAGCGCTGCGGCTGGGGCTGCAGGGACCTGCTGCCCCTGTGACCTTTGGCACCCACCTGTGTGTGCCTGCCCCTCGTACACCCCTTCATCCGCCTCCGCCAGGCCGAGCGCTGCGGCTGCGGCGACCTGGCCGACCTCCACTACAACAGGGCGGCACTGCACGCCTTCAGCCAGGACTTCGAGGCGGCGCTGAGGGTGCGTGGGCACACTGGGAATGGGGGAGGCGGCACGTGGCACAAGCATGGTCGTCCTCCATCCTATATTTGCACCATGGCCGCAGGACTTCGCGGCGGCGCTGAGGGTGTGTGGGGCGGGCACAGGGGGCACAGGAGGGCGGGAAGCGGTGCAAGCACAGTTGCCCCTCGTCCTATATTTGCACCTTTGCCCTCGACAGGGGCGGGCACAGGGGGCACAGGAGGGCGGGAAGCGGTGCAAGCACAGTTGCCCCTCGTCCTATATTTGCACCTTTGCCCTCGACAGGGGCGGGCACAGGGGGCACAGGAGGGCGGGAAGCGGTGCAAGCACAGTTGCCCCTCGTCCTACATTTGCACCTTTGCCTTCGACAGAACCTGACCATGCCCACCGTCGCTTCCGAACAGGTGGCTGCCGTCGCATTGCACACAATACCGGTAGCTCTCCGCCGCTGCTATGCACACTTTGTGCACAACGCGCCGCAGCTGCATCCCCTGTCGCCTGCCCCGCGCTGCTGCCTTCACCCTGCCCCCGTCGCCCCACACCCTGCCCTGCCGCCTTCATGCTCCCCCTCCCCCTCCCCCTTCCAGGACCTGACCTGCTCCGCGTCGCTGCTGAACTCTCATTCTCATGCGTGGCACCCCCTAAACCTCCGCAATTTCCACCCGCAGCGTCAACCAAAACACAAACTAAAGGGCGCCCCTACCGTCGCCCAACCCCCGCAGGACTACAGCCGCGCCGCCTCCCTGGACCCCGGCCTGCCCGCCGCGGCGCAGACGGACTCCCTTGTGCTGCTGCTGCGGCAGCTGGCGGGGCTGGTGGCGGGCAGGGGCGGCGTGGCGCCGAGGCAGTGGGCCACGGTGACGGCGCTATTGGCGGGGGACGCGGAGCGGGTGGGTCTGAGGAGCACGGTGGGATGGAGTTTGAGGCGGGGGTGGGGGGGAGGGTATATGACATGGTGGTGGATGTCGCAGAAGAGCAGCAGTGTGGACCGGGTGTGACGGCGCTGCTGGCTGGGGACGCAGCACGGGTGAGTCTGAGGGGGGAAGCCGTATGTGGTGGTCAAGGTGGACCTGGTCTGGCGTTGTGGAGTGACGTCAATGTCAGCAACTGGGGATGGCGGTGACGGCGCTGCTGGCGGGGGACACGGAGCGAATGGGTTGAGACAGGTGTGGGGCTGTGGGTGTGGATAGTGAGCGTCGCAGAAGAGCAGCAGTGTGGACTGGGGAGACGGCGCTGTCGGCGGGGGACGCGGAAAGGGTGGGTCTGAGAGGCACGGTGGGATGGAGTTTGAGGCGGGGTACGACCTGCAGTAGTGGTGGATGTCGTAGAAGGACGGCTGAAGGGGAATGGCGGTGATGGTGCTGCTGGCGGGGCGGGGGATGCGGAACGGGTGGGTTTTGGGGCGGGCGGATGAGGCATTGGACTGCGGAGGCGTGGAAGTGCAAGGTGTGGAGATGGATGGGGCAGGACGACTGAGAGTGGACCCATCATGGTAATGGAGGCAGGGGTGCTGAAGCCGAGCTACGATGGCGGGAGGCTGGAGAAGCTAGTGTACATTCAGTCACCCACGTGTGTCGGTGTGTGTATTACCCGTTTTGCCTGCCGTGTCTGGTGCCGCCCCAGGCTGCCGAGCCGCTGCAGCAGGTGGCGTAGGAGATGTTTGACCGTCTCTGTGTATTAACCTTTGACACGCTCCCTGACCACCTGTACACCCCAGGCTGCCGAGCTGCTGCCGCATGGGGTTACGGGAGCTGGTTCTCTTCAACTGTGTATTAACCCTGCACCTGCTCTCCCTGCGACGCCCTCACGCCCCAGGCTGCCGAGCTGCTGCCGCTAATACACCACCAGCGGCTCCGCCTCAGCGGTGTGCAGGTGAGCGGGATTTCCGTGGTGTGGCTGGGAACGAACCCCATGCGCATACCTTAACACTACGTGCCTTTGGGAGGGTGAATCAGTTGGCACCAGGTGAATTGGGTGCAGGGAGGCAGCACGCTGTGAAGTGCCGCACCTTGCAATGAGCATTGACGGAATTCCAGGGCTGCGTGGATGCCCAGCGAGACGCAGCGTGCCCGCTCAGCCCATCCATGGTCCTCCTCCCTTACAAGACCCGATGCGCGCCCCGCCCCTTGTGCTGCACAACCCGCCCATTCCCCTCTCCCCCTCCGCTTTGTCCGCTGGTCGCCACTGACATCATTCTCCGCGTGCGCTCCCTATTAATTCCTATTCGTTCCTGTTACTTGTACTCTGACGCTGTGTGGTTAACCCCCTTCCGCGCATGGCCCCAGGGTCTTCGCGATGGCCCCAACCGCGGAGTCGCAGTGCTGTGTCGGCCCTTGGTGTTCGTGGCGCCGCCCCTTAATGCCTCCGGGACACTGTAAGTGTGCTTCTGCTGCTGATACCGGTACTAACGGTGCGGCTGCTGTTGCCGGTGGTGCTGCTTGCGGCAGTGGTATAGTCCAAGGGGGGCAAATCAAATTAGGCCAGGCCGTTATCACGCAGCCCTGAGTCATGTTGACTGGTGTACGGTGACAACCTGGTCTTGGGATGCGATGCACGGTATATTCACGCACCAATGGCGCGTACAAACCGTGCGCGCATCAGCGGGCTGTCGTCCCCGGCTGTTGCCTTCACTCCACGACTCGTCCCCAGGTTGTCGTCCCTAACAGATTGTCTAGCGCTTGTGTGTACGCTTTACTACCGGTATTCAATGCTTGATGCCTGCTTTCTTGTGCACCCCATCCGCCCATTCCACACCGCGCCTGCAACCGGCGTACCGCGTACCGGTATTCAATGCTTGATGCCTGCTTTCTTGTGCACCCCATCCGCCCATTCC